>Ga0153950_1000159_pt1 | contig 29092 bp, 26 predicted proteins | sample TSNJ034MetaG_FD_104737 | JGI IMG/M metagenome (GOLD analysis project Ga0153950, IMG submission 104737) | Attine ant fungus gardens microbial communities from New Jersey, USA - TSNJ034 MetaG | ecosystem: Host-associated > Fungi > Mycelium > Unclassified | place: USA: New Jersey, Wharton State...
GTTGTGACAAATAACATATATGGCATTGTGATTTTAAAGAATGTAGTGAATGAATTTGCTCCATCTACTTTTGCAGACTCATATAATTCAGTAGGAATATTTTGTAGTATTCCTGTCACTTGAATTAAAGTATAAGGAATACCAATCCACATATTAATCACAATTACAGTAACCCTAGCCCAAGTAGCATTACCGAAGAATGGCAAAGCTGTTTTAATTAATCCTAGATTCTTTAGTAAAACATTAACCGCTCCGTTTTGTTGCAACATTGAACGCATAACTAATAAAGTTACAAATTGTGGTACAGCGATACTTAAGATAAAGCAAAATCTCCAAAATGATTTAAATTTTGTGTCTTTCCGATTAATAACAATCGCTAACAAAGTACCAAAAATATAATTTGTAAATGTTGCAAATATTGCCCATACAATTGTCCAGGATAATACACTGTAGAACAATCGCCCAATATTATCATTAAAATTCAATATCTTAGTAAAATTAACCAATCCAACCCAGTCAAATAGAATCAAATGAGAATTGATGGTACTGTAGTTTGTAAATGCCATTGCAATCATGAAAACCAATGGTAAAACAGTAATCAAAACAATTCCAAGAAATGGCCCTGTCATTAATAATTTATGCAAATCTTTATTAAATAACTCTTTGATATCCTCTTTGAATGAGTTAATATGTTTGCCCTCTTCTTTTAAGACTTGTGCTTTATAAGCACTTTTAAGATTTGATCTCCATATTAGAATGAAAGCAACTAATAAAAAGATGGTTGCTACTCCATATAACAAAATCAATAAGGAATTATCACCAGCAGTATATTCATAAACTCCTTTTGCTTCATTCCATATTTCTCCTTGTTCAACACTACCTAAACCTGGCAATGATAATAAACAACCTATACCGGTTGTTATCATAAAAAATAGATAAACAACTTGTAATAAGAAATATAATATTCCTTTTATATATTGTTTTCTAGCAATATTACCTGCCCCTAAGACAGCTAAAGATAGCCTTGTCCATGTATCGCCTTTAGTAATAGCATTTTTTAAAGTGTATGGAGTAGAAAATTCTTTATTCTTTCCTTTGAAAAATTTCTTCATCGTTCTTCCTCCTTATTTATAATAAGAAAGTCTCAAGGTGAACACATCCCTGAGACTTTAAGCTATACACCTATTCTGCTTCTGGAGTATTTAAACTTACTACATATGCATCTAATTTCTCTTTATAATTAGCAGAAGTGATTTGACCACCCACGATTGCTTTACCGAATATTGTAGCAGCATCCCAATATGGAGTCATTTCAGAAATGGAAGGTTGTAAAATTGAAGTATTAGCGACTGTATCATTTTGAGCAGTTACCACAGGATCAGCAGCAATTGTTGCATCTTCTAATAACGCTGTATTACAAGGAATAATACTTCTTAATTCATAATGAGCTTTTTGAGCTGCTTCTCCACCTAAATATCTTGCTAATGCTACTGCGACTTCTGAATTTTTACTATTTGGATTGACAGCAATTGATTTAGAACCAAAGAAAGATCTTAATTGTTTGCTTTCTCCATTAATTGTAATAGTTGGTAATTGAGCTGCACCAAAGTTATCACCTAATGCTTCTTTTACGTCCTCATAAACCCAACTTCCTGAGAACATTGCTTTAATACTACCATCACGTAAACCTGCAATCCCGCTACCATCAGCATCGTTAACAAAATTTTTATTCGCCATTAAATTTACTAAATATTCAGTTGCTTGATAACCTTTGTCTCCACCAAAGTCAATACCTGCACTTCCATCAGTTCCATCTTCACCAAATAATGTACCACCATTCGCTACATAGAATGCTGCGTTATACCAAGCATCTGATATAGGGAAAGAAATAACAGCTTTACTTAACATAGTATCTAGAGATTTAATATCTTCTTCACTAAATACTGAAGTATCATAATACATGAACCATGTATTTGCTGTGAAAGGAATACCATATACACTTCCATCTTGCGTAACAGAATCAACCATTTCTTCTGAGTTGTTCGCTTTTATTTCAGTTAATGTATCTCCACCTAATTTAGAAATTGCCTTTGCATCAATTAATGCTCCTAATTGATCATTAGCAAACATATAGACATCTGCTGCTGCAGTTGGATCTTGTGTAACCATTTCTCCTGCTTGAGATTCGGCACAAGTTCCATAAACAAACGTAATATTCCATTCTGGATGTAATGCGGCAAATTCATCACACATTTTTTTCAACCAGTTACCTTTTGTGGTATCTTGATCTTCTTGTGGTCCCCACACTGTGAGAGTAACTTTTTCACCATCACTTCCTCCATTATCATCTTTACTACTACAACCTGTAAATACTAACGCACATACAAGTAATACTGCAAATAATTTTTTTAATTTCATTAAATTTTCCTCCTTAATTTGAAAGCGTGTTCAGATTACACTTACATTATAATAATTAAGTTAGAAATTTTGTATATCATAATTTTTTGAAACATGTAAAATTTTTAATAATATCAATTTTTGAATTTTTTATCTGGTAATTTAACAGTCACAACGGTTCCCTGACCAATCACACTTTCAATATATATCCCATAGTCTTCACCATACATTAATTTAATTCGTTCATTAACATTACGAATTCCATAACCTTTTGAGTTTTCACTTAACATCCTCTCTATGGTTTCATTATCCATCCCAACTCCATTATCTTCAATCATAATATAAATAATATTGTCATTTTTAGTTGCATAGATTTTAATTATTCCTTTGCGATCTTCTAATAAATCAATACCATGTAAAATCGCATTTTCGACTATCGGTTGTAAAATTAGATTGACTGATTCTGATTCTAAAATATCATCTTCTATTTCAATATCTAAATCAAAATCATAGTCATGCATCACCATTTGAATATCTAGATAGCCATTCATATTTTTTATTTCATCTTTAATACTACAGATGTTGTTGCCTCTATTTAATGAAGTACGATAAAAATCACTAAGAGCTAATGTGATTTTTGATATATCATCTCGTCCACTTTCTAATGCCATAAAATTAATCATTGATAAGGTATTATATAAGAAATGTGGATTGATTTGTTGTTGTAGTGCTCGCATTTCATAATTTTTTTGTTTAATATTACTTTCATATACTTCCTCAATTAAAAACTTAATTCGCTCAACCATCGTGGTAAAACCATTGATTAAATCTCCAATTTCATCATTTGCATCACTTTTTACATAAGCTTCTAAGTCGCCATCCTCAATACTTTTAATATTTCCTAATAATTTTTCCAATCGCCCAACTAAGAAATTAGAAGTTGACAATAGAGCAATCGAAGCTCCAACAATCGATAAGAAAACAACTAATAGTAAAAATAGATTGATTGGTTTTAGTTCACTAGTGATCAATCCAGCTGGTCGTAAATAATAAATTGTCCAATTTGTTTCGCTGGATCTATCGGATACAACATAATAATCATTAGAATCAGTATAGAAATCTAAATTATCTCGATCAATTTTTGACGAAGCATATTTTTCTTCATAGGTTTGATTCTCATAAATAATTTGACGATCTTCATCTAAAATAAAAACTGCATAATTATCACTAGTACTTATTTTAAAAGCGTCAAACATACGATCATAATTAATTTCTATATATAAGACTGCGTCTAATCCTTTTCTATCTAATGCTGGCATTTTCCGCACATTAATCGCTTTTTTATTTTCCATATCGACATACCATGAAGGTGTTGTTGTCATAATCGCTTTTTGATACCACGGTTGCTCTTCAATTATGTAAAGTGGTGCTAGTGTTGTATTATGTTCAACGATATCATCCCTTGCGTAGATTGTTAATTGAACAATATCGGTATGAAAATATTGAACAGAATTAAGGGTTGGATCAATTAATAAACTGATTTGATTATATAATTCATATTTAGAAGTATAATCAGAAGAAAGCACATTTGCTATGGTTTCATTGAAAGCCATATAATCTGATAAATTATTATAGATTTTAATCGTATTATCCATACTTGTTACTGCTTGATGTAATGAATTTTGATTATTTTTTTTCTCTTGTTTAACAATTAAATTATTGATTTGATTTAAAAATAAAAAGCCAATCACAACCAATGGCAAAAAGCCGATCACGAAATAAATTAATATTATTTTGTATCGGACTTTTAAATTTTTTATTTTTAAACGCAACTTTTTCATCTAATCACCTTGATTTCTATATTTTTGTGGACTTATCCCATAATATTCCCTAAAACTTTGACAGAAATAAGAAACATTTTGATAACCGACTGCTACAGAAATGGAAACTATTTTTTCATGAGTATTCTCCAACATTTCTTTTGCTTTCTCCATACGAACACGCTTAATAAATTTGGATAAGTTCTCTTGGGTTTCTTTTTTAAAAATATACGATAAATAGCTAGGTGCTAAACAAACTAAATCTGCTAATAAATCAATACCTAAATCAAGGCTGTAGTTTTGATAAATATAGCGAATTACTGTTTCAATTTCTTTATGTGTTAATGTATCTGTTCGCTTAAACTCCTCTTCTAATAAAACAATAAACTCATTCATTACATTTACTATTGAAGTATAATCACTAGCTCGATAAAAACGAACAATTAATTGATCTAATTTTTTCTCATCAATTCCACTTAATGCTTGATAGACATCTTTAATCATACCAGAAAACATGAATTTAACATAATCATTGGAAAATTCATTTTGAGAATTATAGAAAGAATAGAAATCATTAAAATGCTTTTTAATCCCTTCAATATCTTTCATTTTGATTGATTGTTTTACTTTTTTAGTTAATTCTTCAATGTCTTGTGATGATTGTAATGTTACCTCTAAACTATCCTCTTCACTAAAGAAATGTGTATCTGGATGGAAATAACGATTTTCTAATAGATTTTCTAAAATATCTGCTTTATCTTTAATTTCTTGATTCGTTGTTAGTTCTTTAGAAACACCAATATAACATTTTTGGTTGTATTTTACTTGAATCATATAATAAATTTCTTTAGAAATTGTTTTTAAGCGATCATAGTTTTTTTCTTCAAAGAACAACAATGATTGTTGTAAATTTAAATTCAAGTAATCAAAAGCGATATGAATTGTTGCTTTTAAATCATTAAGAATAATATCTGCATCTTCAAAAAAATTATCAGCAAATTCTATTAACATCATCCGTTTATATTCTTTAAAACTAATATCTTTATTTTTTAATTTCTTTTCAATTTGATTATCACTATTACCACTAACCAAATTAAATAAAATATGTTCTTTTATGATTTCATAATTATTATATTCTTCCACTACTTTTTCTTTTATGTCATCAACTTGTTTTATAATTTTATCAATAATAGTTTTAAACTCTTCTGGATTTACCGGTTTCAAAATATATTCCATGACACCTAGGGACAATGCTTCTTTGGCGTACTCAAAATCACTATAACCACTAAAAATAGCAATTTTTAAATGTGGTTGTAGTTTAATCGCTTCCTTAATTAACTGAATTCCATCCAAGAAAGGCATTTTTATATCTGTTAATAACATATCAAAACTTTGATTACTTATATACTCTAATGCTTCCTTACCATGTTTAGCTTCTACGATATCAAAATCAACATCCATTTGTTTTAATAAAAATTGTACTCCATGTCTGCCAATTTTTTCATCATCTGCAACCAATACTCGATACATGACGACACCCCCCTATCCATCCATTTGTAACAAGTGTCTAGATCTAATTCCTGTTAGAAACCTTTGATCGGCTTGTATAATAATACAAGAATAAATATTTCCTTGTTTAAACATTAAAGCATACTCCTTATCTGTGTTCTTTTTTGAGGTATAACGCTTGCGTTTATATTTCATATTTGCATATTTTTGATGAAATTCTGGATTGTTATAAGACAAATACTTTAAATTGTTTAAGTCATATGTTTCAATTTGCTTTCTGCTTGATTTCGCAATAATACGATCCACTTTTAATTCATCATTAATTAAGATATATTCATATTCTCTTTTTAAAGAACGCTGATAATAATAGGCCATCATAAATAAAAGCATTGCGATTGGAATAAGCAGGAATAAGTAGAAAGAGTAGTATGTAAATAATAGTCCTAACATAAATAATAAATTGCGAAATATGATTTCTATAATTGTTGGTTTGATACTAAAGCAGTATTCCTCATAAACATTTATCATTTTCTCACACCCTTTCTATTATTATATAATTTTTAAAGCTTAGCAAACATGTTGTTTTATTAAGATTCATATCATATTTTTATTATTGCATTGAATCTGTAAAAATTTGAATTATAGTAAACTTAGAGGTGATGATAATGAAAAAAATCTTTAATCATTCCAATCTAAAAACAATTGATAACAAAGAATGGTTACTCACCAATGGAATTGGTGGTTATAGTTTTTTTTCATTACCATTATCACCTAATAGAAAGCATCATGCTTTATTAATTGCTTCTTTACATCCACCAGTTAATCGCAATGTCATCCTTTCTACTATTGATGAATATATTAAAAATCATAATACAACATATAATTTAGTCAATCGCCAACACAGTCATTATGATATTAATAATACCCAACATATTAAAGAAATTATGATTGATAACGTCGTTCATTATCATTATGAAATTAATCGTTTAAAAATAGATAAAACAATTTCATTACAATATCATCATAACACAATTGCGATTGCTTATCATATAGAAAACAACGAATTAGCTACAGAATTCACAATAAAACCAGTCTTAAATATTCGCGATCATAATGAAACAACAAAAGAAAAAAAGCCATATATGTGTGTACATCATGAACATGAAGCTTCGATTATCGCTCTTCATCAAAAAAATATTCAGGTCAAAATATATTGTAGCGACGGTAGTTTTAAAACTGAAAACACTTATATTGAGGATATTCATTATACAATCGATCAAAAACTAGGCACCTCTTGTCTTGATACTGGTTATATTCCTTATAGTATTACAATTCCACTATCATCAAATGAGGTCAAAGATATTAGTCTTATTGTTTCCATCGAAGATAATTATCAAAAAGATGCTTTTAAAATTATTGAAGATGAAATTAACAGAAGAAATCAACTAATTAATACAAACGATGAAACTTTAGAAACATTAATCAAAATATCTGATCAATTCATTGTAAAAAGAGAAAAATTCAATGGTAAATCTATCATCGCTGGCTATCCTTGGTTTAGTGATTGGGGTAGAGGAACCTTAATTGCCTTTACTGGTTTAACACTAGTGACAAAACGCTATAAAGATGCTAAAAACATCCTTAGAACTTATGCTAAAAGCCTACACAAAGGCATCGTTGTTAATCTATTTGACGATCGAGACAACACACCTACCTATCATACAGTAGATGCTTCTTTGTGGTTTATTAATTGTTGTTACCAATATGTAAAATATACTGGTGATTATCAATATTTAAAAAAAACAATTTATCCAGCCATGAAAGAAATTATTGTTTGGTATATCAAAGGAACAGAAAACAATATTTATTTAGATGATGATTTTTTAATTCATGCTGGTAATGAGAACACTCATTTAACCTGGATGAATGTTAAAGTTAATGATATTCCAATGACTCCACGTTTCGGAAAACCAGTTGAGATTAATGCATTATGGTATAATTCTTTAAAGATTATGGAATCACTCGCTAGAGTCTTCAATGAAGATGATTCTACCTTTGCTTTATTAGCGAACAAATGTAAAGAATCCTTTAATCAAAAGTTTTACAATCCAGACACGTCCTGTTTGTACGATGTGATTGAACCAAACGATGCAAGTATCCGACCAAATCAATTGTTTGCCTTATCGCTATCCTTTCCCATCGTAGAGAAAAGGTATGAAGAGGAAATCTTTACCACCATAACAAAACATCTTTACACAGGAAGAGGAATCCGTTCGCTCTCTAATCAAGATCCAAATTACCATGCTGTCTACCAAGGAAATATTGAGAAAAGAGATGAACAATACCATCAAGGAATTGCTCATGGTTACTTAATAGGAGCGTATATCACCTGTCACTACAAAATATACAAAAACAAGAAATTATCACTACAATTATTAACACCGATTTTAGATTCCTTAAACGATGGTTGCATTAATGCAATTAGTGAACTTTTTGATGGTGATGAACCTCATGATTCAAAAGGTGCTATCCATTACGCAATGAGCGTTGCTGAAATATTACGAATGTATGATAAACTGATAAAATAAATATATTTATACTAATCTTAAAATTCTGATATTCTTGTATTTTAAATACTATGCTAGACTTATATAAAGGAGTTGATAACATATGGCAAGTGTTTCATTAGAGCATATTTATAAAACTTATCCAAATGGATTTGAAGCTGTTAATGATTTCAATTTAGATATTAAAGATAAAGAATTTATCATCTTTGTCGGTCCATCTGGTTGTGGAAAATCAACCGTTTTACGAATGATTGCTGGTTTAGAAGATATTACAAAAGGGACATTAAAAATTGAAGATGTTGTTTGTAATGATATAGAACCTAAAGATAGAGATATTGCAATGGTGTTCCAAAACTATGCATTATATCCACATATGAGTGTCTATGATAACATGGCCTTTGCATTAAAAATTGCAAAGTTAGACAAAGCAACTATTAAAGAAAAAGTACTTGAAGCAGCGAAATTATTAGATATTGAAAAATTATTAGATCGTAAACCTAAAGCCTTATCTGGTGGTCAAAGGCAAAGAGTCGCTATGGGAAGAGCTATTGTTAGAAATCCTAAAGTTTTCTTAATGGATGAGCCATTAAGTAATTTGGATGCTAAATTAAGAGTACAAATGCGTATTGTCATTTCAAAACTACATCAAACATTGGGAACTACTTTCATTTATGTTACCCATGATCAAACTGAAGCTATGACATTAGGTACAAGAATTGTTGTCATGAAAGATGGTGTTATCCAACAAATTGATACTCCTCAAAATCTATATGAAAAACCTGACAACCTATTCGTTGCTGGTTTCATTGGTTCACCACAAATGAACTTTCTTAATGCAAAAGTTATCTTAGAAAATGAAATTGTCTACCTACAGTTAGAAAACAATGTAAAAATAAAAGCTGATTCACAAAGAGCCAATCTATTGAAAAAATCATATATTGGGAAAACAGTCGTTTTAGGATTTCGTCCTGAAAATATCTATGATACTCCTTCATTCATAGAGAAACATCCTGAAAGTACATTTGAATCACGCATCGACCTATATGAAACATTAGGAGCTGAAGTTTATTTGTATTTTAATATTAACCAAACTAGAGTCATCGCTAGAGTTGACCCTAAAACAGGAGCAACACAAGGTGCAACTGTTAAATTTGCATTTGATTTAGAACGTTACCACATTTTCGATACAGAAACAGAGGTAACGATAAAATAAAGGAATAGTATCCTCCGTTCTTATTTCTATAGTAAAAAAGATTGTTATACACAATCTTTTTTACTCTTTATGAATCGATAGATAATACTCCTTCATATCTTGTTTTAAACAAATAGATGTACTTGTTGTTTCTGTTACTCTTCTATGTAATGCTTTTTGATATGGTGGCTCTTTTTTTATGATTTGAACTAATACTTCTCCCATATATTGTCCATAGATATCAAATACGCTATCTAGAAAGATTGAAATATCCTTAGGAAATAACACCTTATAAGAAGGTGTTATTTTTTTATTTCCATAATGCTTATATTTTTGAAATAGTTTTTCATCATATGGAAAGTTACCATTTACCACAAAACCAGTGGTTGTAAAAAGTTCTCTTTGATATAATGCATAATACCAAGCATACGTATAGAAACATAAACATTCTAATTTCTGATGATTCATCGTTTGTTTTAACAAAAAATAATCACAGATATCAAAGATATCATACATTTAATAAAGCCTTATTAAAAACATCACGAATATCTTCTTTTGTAAGTACACCTTCTTTAATTTTTATATCATCAATATAGAAAGTTGGTACATAATAATAATCATAAGAATCAGCTAAGGCTTTTTCCTCTTTTTCATCAATAATCTTCATATCTATAGTTCGATATTCTGGATTTTCAGTTTGTAATTCATTTATGTACGTAAGTGCCCTCTTACAATAGGGGCACTCCCTTAATATAAATAATAATATATTTTTCATTAGTCATCAGCTCGTTTAATTGTTTTAATGACAATTGGTGTTAAAGGAGAATCCATTGTATCTGTGGTTACATTCGCAATTTGATCAATAACATCAAGTCCTTCTGTTATTTTTCCAAAAGCAGCATATTCACCATCCAAATGAGGAGAAGGTTTATGCATAATAAAAAATTGTGAACTAGCAGAATCTTTGACCATTGTTCTAGCCATTGATAAAACACCCTCTGTATGTTTCAAATCATTTATAACACCATTTGATGCAAACTCGCCTTTAATCGATTTCGTTTCCTTGATTTCTTTATTTGCATTCATTCCTCCACCCTGAATCATGAATCCAGCGATTACACGATGAAAAATTAGTCCATCAAAAAAAGATTCATCAATTAGTTTTAAAAAATTCTGTACGGTAATCGGTGCAACTTCTGGATAAAGTTCACCTTTCATTACATCTCCAGACTCCATAATAATCTCGATTTTAATCTGTTCCATATATTCTTCCTTTCTACTTCATTATTTAGTATATACAATTATACAATGATATACAAAAAAATAAAAGGTAGATGCTACTCTACCAAATAAAACTATAATATAACACAATTTGCATCACTAATAACAAAGGTATCCCTAGCGTAAAATTATATCTTTTGGTTTTGTGACGAAAGAGATATATTCCTAAGATAGATCCTACGCTACCACCAACAATCGCTACTAAAAATAAATATTTCTCTGGTATTCGATACTTTCGTTTTATGGCCCTTTTTTTATCTACACAATATAGTAATAAAGCAATAAGATTAATACTAATTAAATAATAATACAACATAACCTATTTATCATTATCAACCAATGAGGTTAATATCGCTATTACTAAGGCTGCAAACATTGCTGTAGTAAATGATGAGATAACGAAGGACGATCCCATCACAAAGGAAGCGATTGACAACACAATACCATTAATAACTAACTTAAATAAACCTAGTGTTAACAATGTTAATGGAAATGAAAAGATAGATAATACCGGTTTGACCGTCCAATTTAATATAGATAATAATAGTGATAGCATTAATGCACTAACAAATCCATCAATATAAATACCGACAAACAATTTATCTACAATCAATAATACAAATGCGTTAATAATCCACTGTATAAAGAAACTACGTGAACTGTCTTTTTTACTCTTCACGTGATACACCCCCTATTCTTCTGGCATGATAATAGCACATAAAATATATAATAATAGTCCACTACCCCACGCAAAGAATAGAAATCCCCATACGACTCTGATAATGGTAGGATCAATTCCAAAATAATCTGCAATCCCAGAACATACACCACTAATCATTTTATTTGAACGACTTTTTGTTAATCTTTTCATACGTATTTACCCTCCTAATTATATTCTGTTTATATTGTTCTATTTTCAATCATAGAATCAACAGTATTTTTAAAACTATTCCAATCTTGTTTCATAATTATTAGTTTTTCTTTTCCTTTTTCAGTAATCTTATAGTACTTTCTCATTCTACCTTGTTCACTAATGTGGCTAGAAGTATCTAATAATCCTTCTTTTTCTAATCTTCTTAGTAATGGATATAACGTATTTTCATTAATATCCATTAGTTTTTGCATTTCAGTTTTTAAACCATAGCCATACATTTCTTTATTTGCTAATACTGATAATACACAAATATCGAGTACACCTTTTTTTAATTGAGTATCCATAGTTACCTCCTTACTCAAATCGTGATAATCTTACGATTCCATTATCACAATTTGCCACTAAAGATAGAATATGTCTTGTATCTTTAGACGCGTTAATTTCTTTTTCATAACTACTTTTAAAACTTTGAGCGTTATCAGTTTTAATCAATCCATTTTTACAATGTACATTGACATATTTACCAAAATCATTCTTAAGCATACGATATGTTAACATACCATTTTTACAATTTATTTTAGCTCGATAAATAATAGAATCTAAAATAGCTACTTTTCCATTCTTACATTCAATTTTCACGTCACCTAAAACAATGTTTCGAACTTCAACCATTCCATTTTTGCATGATAGTTCCCATCGATTTGTACGTTTATTACCCTGACCATCGACTGCAATCTTTCCATTTTTACAATCGACATCAATTAATCCTTTATAAATAGATGGTATCGTTACAATTAATTTAGGTGCATTAATTGTAATCAACATATATACTTTTGCTTTAATTTCTTTTAATTTTAGTTTTCCTTCTTTTAGCTCTGCTATGAAAGAACAAGTTTTCATTTCATTATTGATTAATTCAGCTTTAAATTGATCATCATCGCTCAATCGAATGTCTATCGCAATGTTACTACCTATGATTTCTAACTCATTCACTTGATTTTGGTTTAAATCAAGCTCATAATTTTCAAAGAAAACATCATTTTCATCATATTCAGTTTGATCTTCTTTTAATGCTTCTTCTATTTCTGTCGCTACATTTTCACCGATTTCATTTAAGATTTCTTCAGAAATATCTTCTTCAAATAATTTCTCCGCTTTTTCTACTTCAGCAGCTACTTTTTCTTCTTGTTTCTTTTTAAGAGTTTCTTTCCATTCATTACTAGTGGTATTGATTTTTTCTCCAACATCTTTCATAACATTTGAAATTTCTTTAGAGACATTTTTCGTCATAGTACTAACTTCTGAAAGCATCTCGTCTAATTCCCAAGGAAACCCTTTTGATTTTTCGGTTTCATTATCTTTGATTTCAACATCATAATCTTTTAAACTATCTAAGATAGCGATGATTAAATCATCAACACTTCCTAATTCATTCAAAACTTCTTCTTCACTTTTCCCAAAATCGATGGCTTCATCTATATAGCCTTCATAATATTCAACAATTTTTTTAACTTCATCCAAATCTAGTTTCTTTTCTAAACCAATTTGTAGACTTCCTAAAAACACATATTTGCTCATCTTTTTCACCTCTGTTTTTCTTTTTACAATCATAGTATAACACGGTATTGTGCAAAACACAATACTTTTTTTAAAAATTTAATGTGTTTTACACAATAAATATTTTTTGGTAGCTTTTCCGCTTAATTTTCTTACTGTTACTTCTATTATTATTAGCAAAATATAATAAATAAACCATTTTTTATTAGCTGAATGCATGTGACAAACTCTACGTTTATGATAGCACTAGGAAAATAACGACGCAAAAGAATTATTACATTTTTTAAAGTTAAATTATTCTTAATTTTTGTATTATTCTCTTGAAAGTTATTTTAAATAGTATACAATATGTAGTATTGATAGCTTTAACTATCAAAATTAGGAGGATCAATATGAAAATCGTAGTAATTGGTTGTGGAAAAATTGGTTACGCTTTAGTAAAATCGTTATCTGAAGAGGGACATGAAATAGTTGTTATTGACCAAGATGTTGAAGCAATCGAAGATATTGTAAGTGTTAGTGATGTGTTAGGAATACATGGACATGGTGCTAACTATGATATCCAAGTAGAAGCGGATGTCAAAAATGCAAATCTAACAATTGCAGTAACTAATAGTGATGAATTAAATATCGTTTGTTGTATGATGGCTAAAAAAATGGGAAGTAGACATACAATAGCACGAGTTAGAAATACAGAATATTTTAAGTATCTACAATATATGAAGGAGCAATTAGGATTAAGTTTAATGTTAAATCCTGAAGCACAGACAGCGATTGAAATATCTCGAATATTACGTTTCCCTTCAGCATTAAAAGTGGAAGCATTCGCTAAAGGTGGCGTTGATTTAATTGAATTGAAAATTAAAAACGATTCACCATTAATAGGATTATCATTAGCTGCTATTTATCCGAAATTTAAAGTCAAAATCCTAGTATGTACGATAAAACGAGATGACGAGGTCTTTATCCCTGATGGTAATGTTGTGTTGCAGGAAAATGATGCTATTTACTTAACTGCATCGAAAGATCAGATGCAATTATTCTTAGAAGCCATTGGTAGTAAAAAGAAGCAAACAAGAAAAGTGATGATTATTGGTGGTGGAAGAATCGCTTATTACTTAGCAAAAGAATTGCAAAATAGTAATGTTCAAATTACCATTATTGAACAAGATTTAGCAAAGTGTGAAAGTTTAAGTGAAAATCTTCCTTTTGTCACAGTCATCCATGGAGATGGAACAGATCATGAATTATTAGATGAAGAAGGGTTATTAACGACTGATGCATGTGTTGCTTTAACTGGATTTGATGAAGAGAATGTCGTGATATCTTTGTATGCTGAAAGTAAAAATGTTCATAAAGTGATTACGAAGGTTTCACATATTCGTTTGGATGGTTTATTAGATTCGATTGGTATTAACTGTGTTGTTTCAAGTAATGTGGTTAGTGTTAACCATATCACTCGCTATGTTCGTGCCATGGTTAATTCTAAAAGAAGCAATAGTATTGTCACTTTATATAATTTAGTCAATAACCGTGTGGAAGCGATTGAATTTTCAGTGACTGAAGCAGCTGATTATTTAGATACACCACTTAGTGAATTAAAGTTGAAAAGCAATTTATTGATTGCTAGTATTATTAGAGATCGTAAGTTGATCATTCCTGAAGGAAAATCAACAATACAGTTAAATGATAAAGTCATCGTGGTAACAACAAATAAATACATGAAACATTTAGAGGAAATATTGGAGAAGTAATATGAACTATAAAATGATTAAATACAACTTAGGTGCTGTGTTAAAGATTGAATCTATATTACTTGTTATTCCGTTGATTGTTTCGTTTATCTATCAAGAAAATAATTATATGTATTTCTTGATTCCTATCGTTATTTCTTTATTATTAGGACAACTATTTAGTTATAAAAAGCCAGAGAATAAAACAATTCATGCAAAAGAAGGATTAATTACAGTTGCTTTAGTTTGGATTATCTTATCTTTCTTTAGTGCATTACCACTTTATTTAAGCCAAGAAATTCCTAGTTTTACAGATGCCTATTTTGAAACTGTTTCTGGATTTACTACCACTGGTTCTACCATTCTTAATAATATTGAAGCCTTAAGTCATAGTATGTTGTTTATTAGAAGCTTCAATCACTGGATTGGTGGTATGGGGATATTAGTGTTTGCCTTAATGTTTATCCCTACTGCCGATGCACGTAGCTTACAGATTATGAAAGCTGAGGTTCCAGGACCTATTGTAGGAAAATTAGTTTCTAGAATAAAAATGACAGCAAGAATCTTATACATCATTTATGCTGCCATGACTGCTATTTTAGTTATATTGTTATGTTTCGGTGGAATGCCTCTATTTGATAGCTTATTAAATGCTTTTGGAACGGCTGGTACCGGTGGTTTAGCAATAAAGAGTAATAGTATTCAATATTATAATAGTGCTTATATCGATATTGTTATTACTGTTTTTATGATTTTATTTGGAATTAATTTTAATTTATTTTACTTATTAATTGCAAAGAAAACAATGAAAGCAATGAAGAGTGAAGAATTAAAATATTATTTACTTATTATTGGTGCAGCTATCTTGTTAATTATGGTTAATGCAAGAGACATTTTCCCTAATATTTTTGAGAACTTCAGACATGTTAGTTTCCAGGTCTCCTCCTTTATCACAACAACTGGATATACCTCTACAAACTTTGATTTATGGCCAAACTTTTCTAGAGATGTATTATTGTTATTAATGTTTATTGGAGGATGTGCAGGATCTACTGCAGGTGGTTTAAAGGTATCTAGAATTGTTATTTTATTTAAAATGGGTATTAATCAAATAAAAAAGACACTACACCCTCATAGTGTGTCTAGTGTCAAATTTGAAGAGAGGAAAGCAGATGATGCAATGCAGTCTTCTATTACTGCTTATTTATTTATTTATTTGTTATTGTTTGTTGCTTCTATGCTGATTATATCGTTAGATCAATTTGATTTTTATTCAAATTTTTCTGCAGTTGCAACATCTATTAACAATGTTGGTCCTGGATTTAATGCATTTGGTGCTACTAGTAATTTTTCAGCATTAAGTGATTTATCGAAATGGACTATGACATTAAATATGTTGATTGGACGGTTGGAGATTTACCCTATCTTGTTGTTGTTTATACCAACAACTTGGAGGGAGAAATGATTGATATTACTTACTATACTAATAATTCTCAAAAGAAACCCTGAAAATTTAATTATTTGCATTTATTTAAATACAATAGCATGCTAATTTTAGATTAGACAGATAAATATCGATTTATCTGTCTAATTCTTTTATATTATAGTAGAAATAGCATGTACTATAGTTATGTTGTAGAATATGGAAATCCAAACTACTACTTATTTAGATGGACAGTTCTCATAGCAACGAAGGATAAGATAAATTAAAACTTTTTATTAAATCAATTGTTATATTAATTACGACTGCCTTAGTTTTTGTTGTACTATCTTTTTTAGTAATATCATCAATAACAAACAAACAGCATAAAGAACGATTCCAATTATTACTTTTAGGAGAATTAAAGAAAAAGCATTTATCTGAATTAATGGAACTAATTTTAATCCGATGAACATTAATAATCCTGCAAAAAAGAAAGGAAAAGAATCTAATATATATCTTATTATAGGTAGCTCTTTACGTACTGCCCAACATTGAATTATACAAACCATAATTTCAGCAATTAATATACCAATAGCTGCCCCAACCGATTGTAACCTTCCTATTAATAATGAATTAATAAATAAGTTGACTATAGCTCCTACAAAAACAGATAATATATAAATTTTATCCTTTCTATTTGGTATTAAATATTGTGTTCTAATTACATTAGCAAAGGCTATAAATATGCAACTAGGAAGAAAAATCCAAAATAAATAAACGCATTTACCAAATCCATTTCCATAGAATAATGGTACAAAATCATCAGCAATAGCCATTATTCCAAAAGCCATTGATGTAGATAAAAATACAGCAAAAGTTATTGATTTTTTAATATATTGTTTGCTTTTATCGATTTCATTATTTGCTAGTAAATTAGCCATTCTTGGTAACATTACTGTTCCTAACGAATTAATTAATGCAAGTGGTATCTGAATAATTTTCTCACTTGCTTCATAATACCCTACCTCTGTCTTTGTTGAAATCATGCCTAGCATGATTTTATCCATAACCTTATACAAACTAATCGCTAATACAGGGGCAAATAAAATAATGTTTGGTTTAATATGCTTTTTTATATCATATAAGGATACTCTTTTAAATGAAATATATTTTTTTACTATTCCCCACAACAATAGTTGGGAAATTAGCATTCCAAATGAATATATTAATGCATAAATATATATACCATTAATATCCTTAACAAACACAAAAATGCTTATGACTGTTAAAAATTTAATAATAAGATTTCTAGTAATAGTGACTTTGAAAAGTTCTAGTCCAAAAAACAACCAATTGATATCAAATGCAGCAGATACTACATATAATAACAGTATCCAAGAAATTATATTATCATCGCTAATAAACGTACAATATGCAATATAAAAAACTATCATCATAGATGATGTTATCAATTGAAATATATATATACTACAGAACGTTTTAGATAATTCTTCATGATTTTCTCTCACCATTGCTATAGTTCTATTTCCATAATTATTTAAACCTAACATAGCAAACATAACAAAATAGTAAGCAACAGAGTAAGCATAAGAATATCGTCCAGTTCCTTCAGCACCTAATATTCTAGATATATATGGAGTGGTTACTACTGGAATTAATATAATCAATATTTGATAAGCTGTATTATAAAAAAAATTCTTTTTAATACTATTCATTTTAAATCCTTTCAAAACACGCATAATACTTATATTTTGCTGCTATTGTTTTATTTATCTATATTTATATTCCACATATCACCTAATTTATAATCATATTTATGTGGTATAATTGGCTCAAATCCACTCCCATTAGTAAATGTCATTTCGCCAAAATAAATTTTACCATCAATATTATATAAATCAACTCTAACCTGTGCAAAATCAATGCATAATTTACTATACTACCTCAATCATTTTATCAAAATTAATCTTGATCATACAGTTTTATCCATTGCTTTTTTTGGATAGGTTCCCAAATTATTCCAATCTAATTCTCTTTTTTGTCTCTTCTTGTACTTTTTTGAGATATATTTTCTTTTTTGTTAATGTATTTGATTTAGCAATTTACGCTTTTCAAATAATATAGGAGAACGATTTATCAAAAGTGTCAGACAAGTAAAATAGACAGAAAAAATTATGAAGTAGAAAAGCCATGGTCTATGCCGGATTCGCATAGATCATGGCTTTAAGGTGTAACTATGTCTCATTCCTAGAAAAGCTAATAGTTATGACAATGCATATTCATTGGTATAATTATAATTGTCCTCAATATACAAACATACCAACGATACTAAAAGATACTCTGTTGTTTAAAGTAATGCCACGATGCACCATATCCTTTTACGAACATATAGAATATGAACTACATTTAGAGGAATGTAAAACCTTTGAAGATGTCGAAAAAGAAGTGAATGAATATATAAATTATTACAATTACTATAAATGCTTTTGACATAGGTAAACTGGAAGAAATGGAAAGGTTCAGATAAATTCGACTGTATCAAAATACTTTAGGTTACTATAACACATTGCCATCTGTCCTTAAAAATTAATTTACTGTCATTACAAAGTACTAACGTACATAAAAGCACTTTCAATACAATACAACTACATTAAATTTCTTTTAAAGCACAAAAGAATAAAGTCAGTATTAATCTATTCTCTATTCTAATTTTCTTCTTTTAGTTAATAGCATTGCAAATTATTTCTTTAAAATTAAATGATAGAAAAATATTTACTAATTTAGATTATAAATTATTATCTAATTTTACAATACTAATATCCTTTTGCCCTATAACACCAATTTCGGCCTCTAAAATATTCTTTTCAATTAGTTCATTGTTTTGCCACTTAATTAGAGCTAATGGTAAATTAACACCTGCTAAATGGCTAAAAGGATATCCACCTCCAAACCGAGCATTCATTTCTAAAACATAGTATTTACTATTTCTTTCTAGAATATCCACATCTAAATTTCCGATATGGCGCGATATTTTAGCTATTTTTTTTGATATATCTTTTATTATCAGATTTTCAACAATAATTGCACAATCTGTTTCTCCAGCACGCATTGCAATTTTCTTTCTAATAATTGTGTTGACATAATTTCCTTTTAAATCATTAATTACATCCATACCAAACTCTGTTCCGATAATTTTTTCTTGTATAATCACACTATTATCTATATCTTTATTAGATTCGTATTCTAAGTAAGAGACTTTTATATTCCTTTTTACTTTGTCATAAAATAAAATAAGTTCTTCTTCATTATCAGCAGTAAAAATCTCTAAAGACCCCATTCCCCATCTTGGCTTTACAATTAATGGAAAACTAACAGAATTACTTTTTATAGCTTTTAAGACTGAATTAATTGATAAATAGGTTTGTGGCGTAGAGATATTATTATTCAACAAATAATTATATGTAAGCCATTTATCATTGCAAATTTCAATAAATTCCTTATCGGAGACAATTAATGAAATACCATTTTCTTCAAAGATTTGCTTACTATTTGCTAAAATATATAAGTCAATATCAAATAATGAAACTATCATTTGTATATTCTTTTCCTTACAATATTTAAGTAGAAAAGCAATGTAGTTTTCATCATAGATTAGTGGCGTTACAACATAATCATCTGCATTCGATAAGGCTGGAGAAAGTTTGCTACTATTAGAAACGAATACTTTCCCTTTAGTGCCCAAAGCATCTTTAAAATATTGAACTAAATAACCCCTCCGTCCAACAGATGTCAATAATATATTCATCTTTTCCTCCTTAATTTTATTACAAACTTTTTATTAAATAAATTGTATTACTATCTTTTTCATAATCATTAAATCCTAAAGAATGATATAAATTTATTGCCTGCAAATTTGTTACATGTGTAGGAATTTTATAACTTATCATATTATTTTTCTTTAGTAATCTAAAACTATCATTTAACATTCTCTTAGCTATTCCTTGCCGTTGATATTTCCTATCAACAGATAAAACTGAAAGAAATCCACATCTCTCTTTCAAATCATTATCATAATATAGGAGTACGCCAATAATTTTATTTTCATTAGTGCAGATGATCGATTTTCCGAATTCGTTGATCTTTTTTACATATTTTTTTAAATCAACCTTATCACTTAAAGGTATAGGAAAATCTGCGTTATGCTCCAATAAATAATTATATAACGCCTCCTTATAATTTTCTGTTTCATTATATAAATACTGTATCATTCTTTTTACCAATTGATATTATTAGATCACAAATATTTTCTACTTGTTCTAAACTTAAATCTGCATATAGAGGTAGCGTTAATACTCGCTTCGATATATATAAAGCAACTGGAGTATCATTTACATCATACATTCCGTGAAAACATTGAAATGTATTTGTAAGCGGATAAAAATATTTTCTACTAAATATATCATGCTTCTTTAGTTCCTCATATATTTCATTTCTAGATGCACCAAATTCAATCTCATCAACAACAATTGGAAAATAAGCATAATTAGACTCTACATCTTTTTGAATAGGCGACATTTTTATACCTGCAATGTTTTCAAATTGCCTACGATAGTGCTCTACAACAAGTTTTCTTTTTTTTATTTCAGAATCTACATGTCTTAAATTACACAATCCCATGGCCGCTTGAAATTCATTCATCTTAGCATTGGCCCCAACTCCATCTACAACAGTTTCACTTTTTATACCAAAATTTTTTAATTTATAAAGCTTTTTCCCAAAAGACTCATCTTTAAAACATACTGCTCCACCTTCTATTGTATTGAATACCTTTGTTGCATGAAAACTAAACATAGAGGCATCTCCATATATGCCAATTCCTCTTCCTTTGTATTTAATACCAAAAGTATGTGCTGCATCATAAAAAACTTTTAAATCATATTTTTTTGCAATTCTTTCAATTTCCTCAACATTACAAATATTACCATATACATGAACTGGAATAATTGCAGAAGTTTTATCTGTAATTAATGACTCTAATTTTGAAACATCCATTGTAAAATCATTAAGATTAATATCGCAAAAGACTGGCTTCAGTCCATTTCTCACAATTGCATGTGTGCTTGAAGCAAAAGTAAATGGCGTCGTGATTATCTCTCCAGTTAAATTCATTGCCTGTATCCCTAATTCTAAAGCTAAATGCCCATTTGTCATTAAAGAAATGTTTTCTATATCCAAATATTTCTTCAATTCTGATTCTAAAGTTTTGTGTTTTACCCCCATATTTGTTAACCAATGAGAATCCCACAATTCTCTAATTTCATCTATATACTCCTCCAAGCTTGGCATCGATGATCGTGTGACTAATATTTTATCTTTCATAATACTACTACCCTTTCTTCCTTTTTAAAAGTATATTTAAAATATAATTAAATGATTCTAAGCATAATAACTTTGAAGATATAATATAAATTAAGCACCCTAAAGTTATCTGTGAGATAATAAGAAGCAAACTATTTTTAATAATAAAGCACAATAAATATATCACTATTCCCATAAAAGAAGATATTAAAAAACTTGGCATTATATCTCTTATTTGATCGATATATCCGTATTTTAAAAGTTTTCGATTAGGATAAGCATTAATAAAACTACTCGTAATTGTAGATACAATCAAACTTAACGCTATTGCCATTACACCATGATTCATCGTTACTAATAAAAGACCTATTCCTACTCCTTTTTTTATAACCTCTAAAAATAAAAAAATTTCACTTCTTCCTAGTGCTTTTATCGCTTCTAAATTTGCTGTATGTATAGGCCAAAAGGCATAAGTGAAACAAGCAATCTGCAAATACGGTACACATGGTAACCATTTATCAGTTAGCATTAAAGATATTAGTGGTTTAGCAATAACCGCTAGCCCAATCATTAAAGGCCACATAATATATGAACTTACTTTAATGGCTCTCCTTGTCATGTTTTTTACTGCTACTAAATCATTTTGACTTTTTGATATTGCAGGAAATAATACACTGCTTATTGAAGTATTAATGTTAGTAACAATTAGTAATGGATATTGTTGCCCTCGATTATAAAATGCTAAGTCTTCTGAAGAATATATTCTACCAATAATTAAACTTCTTAATTGATTATACCCAGTATCTAATAATCCTGATAGTAATAGCTTCCATCCATAAGATAGTAGTAATTTAACCCTTTCCCATGAGAACACAAAATTTGGTCTCCATTTAACAGTAAACCATAACACTACCGTATCTACAAATGTATTGGTTAAATACTGAGCAACCAATGCCCATATCCCGAATCCCATATATGCCATTACACATCCAACAACTCCTGAAAGTAATGTTCCAAATAAAGTAGAAAAAAAGAATTTTTTAAATAACATGTTTCTTGAAACATAAGCTTGCTGAATTGAATTTATTGCTGCAATAGGAATCCTTAATGCTAAAACTCGCAAAGCTGAGCATAAAATAGGGCTAGAATAGAAGTCAGCAATAACTGGAGATAATAAATATAGAATCAAATAAATAAAAAGAGAAAGTCCAATATTAGCATAAAAAACAGAAGAAAAGTCAATGTTATCAACATTCAATTTTTGTATTAAAGCACTCCCAAAACCATTAACTACAAATACATTAGCAATAGTTATAAAAACTATTATGAGTGCTACATTTCCGTAGTCTTTAGGGTCTAGTATTCTAGCAAGTATTACTGATACGATAAAAGTTACTAATTGGGCTAATATTCTTTCTCCAAACCGCCAAAACAAACCAGAAAATATTTGATTATTCATATTATTCCTCCTAATTGTCTCCTATAATATCGTTCCATTCTTTTACAACTGTAGCATTAGAGAGGGATTCAATTTGTATATCTCTATTTATTCTAAGTGCCTCTTTATCATAACTTATAAAATTCTCAAAAGACTTGCTACTAATATCCTCAATATCATATACTTGAATTCCTTGATTCTTATAATAATTGTATAATCCGCTTTTAGTATTTATATAAACTTTTTTTCTTAATAATAATAAGCGGTTTATATTACCCAGTCCTTGTTGCCTATGATAATTGAAAATTCCAATATCAATGCTATTCAGAAATTTGTTATACTCTTCTGGGTTTAGAAATTCAGTTATAGGATGAACTTTACTTCCTAACATATCAATCGCATAATTTTCTATTTCTTGACCATATTCTACTTCACCATATGATAAAGGAATATAAAAAGCTATATTTTTATCTTTAAATTTACTCAATTTATCAATAATTTCCTTATGATTATTAGTTTTAGTAGCACTGTTACCTAATAATACCCGTATAGTATCATGATTACAGGCGTATGGTAATTCTAATAATTGATTACTATATTGTTCGGATAAATATCTCGCAACAAAATTTTCTTTAAAATCTATATTAAAAGTATCTTTTAGAACTAAATAATCATTTTCTATAAATGTTATTGGAATTACTTTCTTTACGAAATGACGACTCACTAAAAATCTGATTTTCCCCTTAATATCTTTAATATTATAAGGTTTATAAGACTCAATATCTCCTCCCCAAAATACGACGTATATATTTTTGTTATATATATAAGAAAGTTTGATAAGAATTTTCCAATTCAAACAGTGCAAAATTAATTTTCTTGATTTTTTTATTAATTCTGTTTCTTGATACTTTGATAGATTTTCCGAAAATAATACATTTGAATATGCTTTTAATTCATTAAAATTACCAATATAGTTTTTCTTATCTCCATATATCAAAAATATATTCTTTCTATTGCTATAATTTTTATTAAAAAAATTAACGACTGTGTTAGTGAATTTTTCAAATGGGAAATAATGTAATACATATTCTAAAGTATAATCAAAATCTTTCATAAACATCCTCCAAATATAGAATTACTAATAAACTAATCCCTCTCAAACAAATCTCTTGTATAAACTTTATTCCTAATATCGCGTAGCTCTTCTGATAATCTATTTGCTACTATAATATCGCATTTTTCATTAAATTTTCCAAAATCATTAATTACTTTACTATTTAAAAATGATTTTTTCTTTAGTCTTGGTTCATAGATTACTACTTTTATTCCTTCTGCTTTAATTCGTTTTATTATTCCTTGTATTGCACTGGCTCTAAAATTATCAGAATCGCTCTTCATAGTTAATCTATAAATACCTACGACTGTTGGTTGTTTGTCAATAATCACTTGAGCTATATGATCTTTTCTTGTTTTGTTGCTTTCAACAATAGCACTAATTAAATTTTCGGGTACATCTTTGTAGTTCGCTTTTAACTGTTTTGTATCTTTTGGTAAGCAATATCCTCCATATCCAAAAGAGGGATTATTATAATCGGCACCAATTCGTGGGTCTAGACTTACTCCGTCAATGATTTCTTTAGTATTCAACCCTTTAAGTTCAGCATAAGTATCTAATTCATTAAAATATGAAACCCTTAAAGCAAGATACGTATTCGCAAATAATTTTATAGCTTCTGCCTCTGTACTATTAGTATATACTATAGGTATTTTATCTTTAATTGCTCCTTCCTCTAATAAACATGCAAATCGTTTTGCTTGTTCACTTTTTTCGCCAACGACAATTCGAGAAGGATATAGATTATCATATAATGCTTTTCCTTCTCTTAAGAATTCTGGCGAAAATATTAGATTATTAATATTATATTTAGTTTTCATAAGTTTAGTAAATCCTACTGGTACTGTAGATTTTATTACAATAATAGAATCCGGACTAATTTTTAACACCATCTCTATTGTTTGCTCAACAGTTGAAGTATCAAAATAATTTTTCTTTTCATCATAATTAGTTGGTGTGCATATTATTATAAAATCAGAGTTCTTAAAAGCCATTTCTTTATCAAGTGTTGCTTTTAAATTTAAATCTTTATTCTTTAAAAAATCTTCAATTTCTTTATCTTGTATAGGAGATTCTTGTTTGTTAATCATATCTACTTTTTCCTTAATAATATCTAAGGCTATAACTTCATGATGCTGTGCCAATAAAGTTGCGATACTCAATCCTACATATCCTGTTCCTACAATTGTAATTTTCATAATTTTTTCATTCCTTGCTATTAATATTTTTTAACAGTATTTTTTCCCTTTCACCGTATAATTTCGATTAATATCTATCTTTATTACTTTATTATTATCCTAAATATTATTCACTCCATTTTATTTTAATATTGATACCATCTAAGTTAACAATTTTGAAATATTATCATTAAATAATTTTTTTTGATTAAACACTTTTTCTCTGTATAAATTAAAATCAGACAAATATTCCTTATAATTATAAATTAGCTCATTAATAAGATTATATACTTTTTCTATATCTAGTTCTTCAGTATCAAATTTATATTTTTCATCAATCGGAACATCAATAGTATTGTTTGCTGCTCCAAGCCTTGAAGTTAAAATATTACAGTATAGCATTACAGCTTCTCTTGGGATTCTCTCGGGTCCAGGAAAATATCCGAAATCCATATATACCTTTGATTTTTTCAATAAGTTATAAACCTCTAATGTAGTCATATTTTCTATAGGAATAAATTCCAATTCACTATTCCTACTTTTAAAATAATTCGCTATTCTTTCACAGATTTCTTTACCCTTTGCAGGATTATAAACCACTATATTTTGTTTATCAATATTTTCTATATCACAGATTTCAAAGTAAATATCAGATAGTGGTCCACATAAATAATACATATTTTTTTTATCTACCCTTTTTTGTAGGAGATATTCTCTTATGTACTCACAATTATAAAAATGTTTTATAGAGCCATCATTTTTCGAAAAGTTGTATATTTTTTTTTGATCTTTAATTATTGATAAATAAAAATACAAAAAAGTTTTAAATGGCTCTAAATATTTGTAGCTTTTTAGAAAATTGTTTACGCGATAATCAATATTAGATCTAAAATAGTAGTCTAGAGACAACCAAAAAATTGCCTTATTGATATGTTTAAAACGGTATAAATAATATGTTACTCCTTCAGGAACAATTAATAAATTTTGATTATTATCTTCTATCGTATTTGCTAATCTTATATTATATTTTTCATATATATCTATCACTTTAGATTGTTTGTTAATATAATGTATATAAGCTTGAGTATGTTTACTTTCATTTATCTTATCGCATAATTGATGTAATGTTTCAATACCCCCTGTTGGCTTTATTCCTGAGCAAATAATGTATATTTTTCTATATCTAATCATAAATAATCTCCTTCATTTTTATATAATATGTATGGGTAATTTGATATTTTATATCTATTAATAAGACAAGTTAAACTTTATTTCAAATAAAAAACTTGTAATTTTCTACACCACTACCACTATTAAATACTGAATTTAATAATAAGATTAATGGAACAAGATATATAGCGATTCTAATCAATGGTTTATAATAACTTCTTAATTCAGTCATTATCATAGGACCTGATATAATTAAGTATATGTTTAATATCTCTATTACCCTTGAAAAAGACTCATTTTGAAGATATAAAATGCCAAACATAAAATTAACGATACCAATATATGTATAAAGTTTAAGCTCACTTATATTAGTAAAATAGCGTTTCTTATAATATGAATAAAACAATAAGATAAATATAAAAAATGTGAGCAATGTAGTAAATCTCATAAACCGTAGTACAGAATACTGATCAGAAACGTAATAGCTAAATGAGTTACTAAAGTATCGTAATAAACCTAATATCTGTATTGGAAAAAAAACTACTAATAAAATAGCTAATATACACATAAATATTATTAATCTCCACGAATTTAATATATACATTAATAAAAAAACTAAAAGGATTAGAACAATCTTATGAAATAAGGCCCCAACTAATATAAGAAAAATAGCATTAATATATTTCTTTTGCAATATATATTGAAGTGAATTAATAGCTATTGCTACTGCAATATACTGGCGCATAATATTCATTGAATTTGGGAAAAATAGACAAGAAAAAATAAAAGTAGATAATACAATATTTTTGCTATTTTTATAGATAAAGTTACTAAATCCCAAATGAATTATTAATCCTGACACTATCAAAACCCATTGAGGGTTAGCATTAAAATATTTTAATATATAATATAAAAATTTAAACCCAATCTCATAGTGTGAAATCATTATGCTGTAATACTCACTAACATTAAAAAATTTATATGTGTTAACATAAGTTAATGTATCAGTTCCAATGTCTATTGATCTGAATGCATAGAAGAAAAAGAGCTGAAAAAAACAAATAAAAAGATATATTTTTTTAGTTTTAGACTTATCAATCTTTTTTTTAAAAATAAAGCCCAAGACTAATGGGAATAGTGCCAAATATATAAATACCATTATTAAGCCCCTTTCTATGAGATTCATTACTACCTTTAACAATAAATATATACAAATAAACTACATCTTCTGTTTATATTTATGCATTTTACCATTTTTATTCTTTACCATATATACTCTCTTAATTAATTGAAATAACAGATAACATCTTATCTTAATCGAATTAATTATTGCCCATTCTTTTTTTAGACCACCATGTGATATATTTTGAGTATGTCTTCTATATAATATTAGCGATTCATCACATACGTAAGTTTTAAAATATAATTCGCTGATTAATGATATCCAAGAATCATGAAAGCAAAGACTATGATTGTTAGGAAATGGTAAAGAAACATCTAAAACTTTTTTATTAAATGCCATACAACATCCTAGATAGTAAGATTTAATAAAATTTTTAATAAATCCATTTTTTACATTTAATAGATTATTCCTTGATTCAGTAATAACTCTTAGATTTTCATCAACTATTTTTGCATTAGACATCACAAAATCATATTTTTCAAGGTATTGCATAGTAATTCTGACTTTATTGTCCATCCAAATGTCATCTTGATCACTAAGAAATATAAAATCTCCATTTGCATGATTTAAAGCATTTTCGAAATTTTTTGTATAGCAGCGACTATTATTATAATAGATTTTTATTCTTCTATCTTTTATAGATGATATAATTTCTAATGTCCTATCAGTAGAACCATCATCAGATATAATCAATTCATCATTTTCATCTAATTGATCCAATATAGAATGAATTTGATCTTTAATAAATTTTTCGCCATTAAACGTGGCTAAGCAAACCGATATCATATATCTTATCTCCTCCATATATATTAGTTATTATTGAGTGTCTTAATATTTAAAGAAAAAACAACCATTAATATTTTACACTTACTTAACTGTTTTTATTTTGTCTAACAAAAATCATTTAGTAATTGATTAATCCAAAACTCTAATGAATAATAATTAAGAATATCTTCTTCAATCTTCACATGTTCTTTTGATAAAAGATTAAAATCTATATTAAAACTGTTGCGATTTATTAACTGAATATTCTTGTTATTATAAAAATCGTAAGATGTAATATCAGAATTTGTAGTTATCATTTTTTTATTCATTCCTACCATTTCAATAGTCCTCATTGTTAATCCAGTTTGTTCAGGATGCTGTATATCAATAATTATTTTGGATTGACTTACTATTTTTGATATTTGTTTACTTGAGATTTTATCAAATTTGAAATCTTTTATGCTTGTATCCTTAAATTCTTTCTTTGTAAACTTGTAGAAATAATAAACAAA
>Ga0153950_1000162_pt1 | contig 28749 bp, 26 predicted proteins | sample TSNJ034MetaG_FD_104737 | JGI IMG/M metagenome (GOLD analysis project Ga0153950, IMG submission 104737) | Attine ant fungus gardens microbial communities from New Jersey, USA - TSNJ034 MetaG | ecosystem: Host-associated > Fungi > Mycelium > Unclassified | place: USA: New Jersey, Wharton State...
ACCCATATGGTTTAAAACCTTTATTTCTTGCGCCCTTTTTTAGCCGCTTCGTTTTTCTTGGTTTCTTTTCTCACTTTGTGCTTTGTTTCCATTTTCAAGGATTACTTTCGCAATTGCCTAAAAGTCGTTATAGCCGCTTATTTTCTCCCCTTGCTGCAATAACATTGTATCCAATTTTACTCGGTCAGTCAACTATATTCTTACGGGAATCTTTCGGCGGCGAATTCCGGAGCTTTCCGCGAAAGCGTTGGCGGCGAATTCCGCGCTAAATTCCCATACAGGCAGAAAAGGGCTTCTGTAATGTTGATTTTAGTTCTATTACACAGTATAATAGATGGATATAATTATGAGGAGCAACAAGGAATTGGAAAACACTAAGCAATGGGACGAAATGCAGAAGCATATCGAGTTCGTGTATAAATACAACCAGGAATTCACCCTAAAGCATGGACGCCAGCCCGCCTGCCACCTGAGAACCTACGGTTGCCAGCAAAACGTATCGGACGGCGAAAAGATCAAGGGTGTATTGGCCGAAATGGGGTATACTTTTACAGACAGGACCCAGGACGCGGACCTGATCATCTACAACACCTGTGCGGTGCGCGAAAACGCGGAGGACCGGGTGTTCGGCAACGCAGGGGCGCTCAAGCAGCTGAAGAGCAAAAACCCCGATCTGATCATCGGCCTTTGTGGGTGCATGATGCAGCAGCAGCACATCGCCGATAAAATCCGCGCCAGCTTTCAGCATGTGGACCTTGTGTTTGGCACCCGCGCGCTGCGGCGAATCCCCGAGCTGCTGCACCAAAAGCTCTGCGGGAAAAAGCGGGTGTTCGACCTGTCGGGCGAGGATGAAATCGTGGAAGGCATGCCAATCCGGCGCGACGGCTCCATCAAGGCCTGGGTGCCGGTGATGTACGGCTGCAATAATTTTTGCACCTATTGTGTCGTGCCCTTTGTGCGTGGGCGGGAGCGCAGCAGAGAGCCGGACCAGATCATTGAAGAGGTAAGGCGGCTGGTATCCGACGGCTACCGGGAGATCATGCTGCTGGGCCAGAATGTGAACTCCTACGGCAAGACGCTGAGTCCCCCCATGTCTTTTTCGGCCCTATTGCGCAAGCTGGACCGCATACCGGGGGAGTTCCGCATCCGATTTATGACCTCTCACCCCAAGGACTGCACCCGGGAGCTGATCGATACCATTGCCGCCGGCTACAAAATCGCAAGGCACCTGCACCTGCCGGTGCAGAGCGGCTCGGACCGGATACTCGCGGCTATGAACCGCCGTTACACCAGCGCGGAGTATTTGTCCCTGATCGATTACGCGCGGGAAAAGATACCCGGTATGACTTTTACCAGCGACATTATCGTGGGCTTTCCCGGTGAGACCGAACAGGACTTCCGGCAGACACTGGAGCTTGTGCGGCGCGTGGAGTACTTGTCCCTTTTCACTTTCATCTATTCCAGACGGGTGGGGACCAAGGCCGCGGAAATGGACGATCCCGTGTCCAAGGAGGAGAAGCTGCGCTGGTTTCAGCAGCTGCTGGACACGCAGGCGCAGATCGGTGATCGTGCCTATGAATCCCTGGTGGGGCAAACAGTGCGGGTGCTTGTGGACAGCCCTGGCAAAACCGGTGACGGCGTGTTGGCCGGCCGCACCGAGAGCAATGTGATCGTGGAGTGTGGCGCCCCTGCCGAAAAAATGGGCAGCTTTCAGAATGTGCGCATAACCGGTGCGCTCAAGTGGGCCTTGCTCGGGAAAATGGCATAGCCGGTACGTATATAAAAAACAAATATGGAGGATGAACAGATGGATGCGATCTTGACCGCAAGACAGCTTGGAAAGGCGATTCAGTCGGACGAACGCTTTATGAAAATGAGCATGGCGCAGCAGAAAAGCGACGAGGACCAGAAGCTGCAGCAAATGATTCAGGAGTTCAACCAGAAAAGGATGGAGCTCAACTCGGCGCTGCAGGAAAAGGATAAGGACAAGGAGAAGATCTCGGTTATGGACACCGAGCTGAAAGCGATGTACCAGGAGATCTTCCAGAATGAAAACATGGTGGCGTTCACCGCGGCCAGAAGCGAGATGGAGCAGATGATCGCCTTTGTGAACCAGATCGTCTCGGGCAGCACCCAGGGACTCGACCCCGACACCATCGAATATCAGGAGTCCTGTGGTGGGGATTGCGGCGGTTGCGCCGGCTGCAGCTGAAGCCCGCATCACGGTTCGCGGCAAATAGTCTACAAGGGGGAACCGCAATGGAGGTAAACGCGCACACCGAGGGTCTGACGCCCATGATGCGGCAGTATTTTTTGATCAAGGAAAAGCACCGGGACCACATCGTCTTCTTTCGTCTCGGGGACTTTTACGAGATGTTCTTTGACGATGCGTTGTTTGCGTCCAAGCAGCTGGGGCTTACGCTTACCGGCCGGGACTGCGGGCTAAACGAGCGCGCTCCGATGTGCGGAATCCCCTACCACAGCTGCGACAGCTACATTGCCAAGCTGATCAAGGGCGGCTGCAAGGTGGCTATCTGCGAGCAGGTGGAGGACCCCGTCTTTGCAAAGGGGGTGGTGTCCCGGGAGGTTGTGCGAGTCATCACGCCCGGCACCGTTCTTGAGGACCACCTGCTGCAGGAGGACGCCAATAACTTTCTGTGCAGCATCTATTATGACCTGCAGGGCTTTGGGCTTGCCTTTGCGGACATCTCCACCGGCGAGGTGAACCTGATTCAGATTGATTCGGAGCAGGATATGCTTCTGATCAACGAGCTTGCGCGCTACGCCCCCAAGGAGGTCATCTTCAACAAGGTGTTCCTGGAAAAAAAGCAGGTGGCCAAGTACATGCGGGACAAGCTTTGCTGCACCGCCGACCTGATCGAAGACGAGCCCTTTGAACGCGAGGCCGCCGGGCAGGCGATCCTCGCGCATTTCCAGCGGGAGAGCCTGGAGGAGATGGGGCTTGAGGAAAAGCCCCGCTGTATCCGCGCGCTGGGCGGGCTGCTGGCGTATCTGAAAGAAACCCAGATCGACGGCACCGAGCGCCTGATGAGCATCAACCTGTTGGAGGAGAGCAGGTTCATGAACCTGGACCTTGGCACCCGCGCCAATCTGGAGCTTCTGGAAAATGTGCGCACGGGGGAGAAGCGCGGCAGCCTGCTATGGGTTTTGGACGACACCAAGACCGCTATGGGCAAGCGCTTGATCCGCTCCTACATCAGTCAGCCGCTGATCAACCCGCTGGAGGTGGAAAAGCGGCTGAACGCGGTGGAAGAGCTCTGCCGAAACGAGCTGTTGGAGGCTGATATCACCGCCGAGCTCGGCGGGGTATTCGACATGGAGCGCCTGATCACCCGCGTTGTTTACGGAAGCGCCACCCCCAGGGAGTACAAGACGCTGGAGGCGGCGATCGCCCGCTTGCCCGCAATAAAGGTTGTTTTAAGAGATGTAAAATCCAATTACCTGACCCAGATTCTCAAAGAAATCGATCCGCTGGACGACGTGCGTGAGATGATCTCGCGCGCGATTGTGGACGAGCCGCCCAACTCCCCAAAGGATGGGGGCGTCATCCGCCCGGGCTTCCACGAGGAGCTGGACCATCTGCGGGACCTGATGGGCAATTCCAGGCAGATCCTCAGCGACCTGGAGGCCAGGGAGCGGGAGAAGACCGGCATCAAGAATCTGAAGATCAGCTTTAACAAGGTGTTTGGCTACTACTTTGAGGTTACAAAATCCTATTTGAACATGGTGCCGGATTATTACATACGCAAGCAAACCCTCGCCAACTGCGAGCGGTACATTATAGAGGAGCTCAAAGACCTGGAAAACCGCATTCTGTCAGCGCAGGACACAGCGGTATCCATCGAGCAGCAGCTGTTTCAGAAAGTGCGCGCGGAAACCGCGCGCCAGCTGCACCGCATTCAGCTGACAGCCTCGGCCATCGCGCGCCTGGATGTGTTCACTTCCTTTGCGCGGGTGTCGCGGACCAACCGATACGTGCGGCCGGTCATTGATATTTCCGATACAATTCATATACAGAATGGCCGCCACCCCGTGGTCGAGCAGCTGCTGGGGGCGGGCGCTCCCTTTGTCCCCAACGATGCATTGCTGGATGTAGGCGAAAACCAGATCTGCATTATCACAGGCCCCAATATGGCGGGAAAATCCACCTATATGCGCCAGACGGCGCTGCTTGTGCTCATGGCCCAGATCGGCTGCTTCGTGCCGGCCGAATCGGCCCGTGTCGGTGTGGTGGACGGCATCTTCACCCGCATCGGCGCATCGGACGACCTGTCCACCGGCCAGTCCACTTTTATGGTGGAGATGGTGGAGGTGGCGCAGATTTTGCAGGGGGCCACCTCCAAAAGCCTGCTGATCCTGGATGAGATCGGCCGCGGTACCTCCACCTACGACGGTATGAGCATTGCGCGGGCGGTGCTGGAATACATTGCCGGCCCCAAAAAGGTGGGCGCGAAGACTATGTTTGCAACCCATTATCATGAGCTCACCGAGATGGAAAACGAGCTGGATGTCGTGAAAAACTACAACATCGCCTGCAAAAAGCGGGGGGAGGAGCTCACCTTTCTGCGTAAGATCGTGCGAGGGGGCGCGGACGAGAGCTACGGCATCGAGGTGTCCAAGCTGGCGGGCATCCCCGACTGGATTGTCAAGCGGGCCCGCGCCATCCTGGAGGACCTGGAAAACAACAGGCCGGTCAAGGTGGGCAAAAAGCGCTTTAAGGTGCAAAAGGAGCCCGAGGAGGACCTGCAGATCAGTCTGGCCGGCGCCCAGCCCTCGGAGGTTGAGCAGCAGCTGCGGGATATCGACCTGAACACGTTCACACCCATCGAGGCGCTCACGCTGCTCTACCAGATCAAAGAGAAAGTGTCGAAGAAGCTGTAAGTCAATCCTATTCCAATTGCTGTTGAAAAGGAAAGCGGGGAAACTATGTCGCAAATCCAGGTGCTGGACAAAGCGGTGGCGGAGCTAATTGCAGCCGGCGAGGTTGTAGAGCGGCCGGCCTCCATCGCGAAAGAGCTTTTGGAAAACGCCATTGATGCGGGGTCCATCAGCATTGTTGTGGAAATTGAGGACGGCGGCGTCGGCATGCTGCGCGTGAGCGACAACGGCGCGGGCATCCTCAGGGAGGACGTGGCAAAGGCGTTCCTACGCCACGCCACCAGCAAAATCCGCGGCGCGGACGATTTGGATGGCATCCTGACCCTCGGCTTTCGCGGTGAGGCGCTCGCCTCCATCGCGGCCATGTGCAGGGTGGAGCTGGTCACAAAAACGGCCGGGGAGGAGGAGGGCGTCCTGTACCGTGTCGAGGGCGGCAGGGAGCTGGGGCTGTCCCCGTCCGGGCGCGCCACAGGCACCACCATCACCGTGCGGGATGTGTTCTTCAACACCCCGGCGCGCATGAAGTTCCTGAAAAAGAACACCTCCGAGGGCAGCGCGGTCGCTCAAATTGTGGATAAATGCGCGCTGTCCCACCCTGAGATATCCTTCCGCTTTGTACGGGACGGCCAAACCCGTCTGCAAACCTCAGGCAGCGGGGAGCTGCTGGCGGTGATTCACGCGATTTACGGCAGGGAGATGGCGTCCCAAATGACGCCGGTGGAGTATGTGCACGAAAACAGTATCGGCGTGCGGGGTTACATCTCCAAGCCCACCGGGGCGAAGCCGAGCCGCACCTACCAGAACTTCTTCATCAACGGGCGTTTTGTGCACACACGCACCGCCGCCGCCGCGCTGGAGGAGGCGTTCAAGAACAAGATCATGTCCGGCCGCTTTCCCGCCTGTGTGCTGAACCTGGAGCTGGATGCCGCCACAGTGGATGTCAATGTGCACCCCGCCAAGACCGAGGTGCGCTTCGCGCAGGAAAAGCCCGTGTTCAGCGCGGTGTATTTCGCGGTGAAGTCGGCGCTCGCAAAGCTGGAGCAGCCGGTGATCCCGGCGTCTGCGTTTGCCGCGCAGGACCCTGTGAAAGCGCGGCCCTTATCCCAGGGCTCCGCGCGCAAGGCCCCCGAACCGGCTTTTTCCGAGGCTCCACAGCCGCAGCGCATGTCCTCACATGATTTCCAGCTGCTGTTTGGCGGGGAAAAGCCCGCCCGCTCCTTTCATACCCCCTTGCCGTTGCATGCGTCCGGCAAGGTGAATCTGGATGTCGATGTAACTCCACGGGACCCCCAAACGGATGAATACATCAGGTTCGACACACTTCCGCAACCGGTTCAGATGTGTGGGGATAAGATGGAGGAGCAGGAGGCCGCTGCGCAGCAAACGCTGGAGAAACGCCCCGCCTACCGTGTCATCGGGGAGCTGATGACGACCTATATCCTTTTGGAAAAGCCAGAAGGGCTGCTGCTGGTGGACAAGCACGCCGCCCACGAGCGCATCCAATACGAAAAGCTCAAGCAGAGCATTGCCTATGGCAACCGGCAGCTGCTGCTGGCGTCCCTGACCGTCTCCCTGGCCCGGGAGGATTACGCGGCGCTGCTGGAAAACCCGGACATTGTGGAAAGTCTGGGATTCCTTGTGGAGGACTTTGGCGACGGCTCGGTGATCGTGCGCGAAATTCCTATCGAGCTGGGGGAAAAGGATGTGGCGTATATCGTCGCCGAAATAGCGGGGAGCCTGCGCGCAAACCGGCACGACCTGACCCCCCATGTGCTGGATAGGCTCTACTATTCCATCGCCTGCAAGAGCGCCGTGCGTGCCGGTGACAGGAACTCGCTGCCGGAGCTGGAGGAGATCGTGCGCAGGTTGGCCGAAAATCCTCACATCACCCATTGTCCCCACGGCAGGCCGGTGTCGGTGGAGCTTTCGCGGGGGGACATAGAAAAGCTTTTTGGAAGGCAGTGATCCAATGAACGAGGCCCGCGAGCGCATTCCGCTGCTGGTCATATGCGGGCCGACGGCCTCGGGCAAAACAAGGCTCGCCATCGACCTGGCCAAGGGCTTTGACGGGGAGGTGGTGTCCGCCGATTCCATGCAGGTGTACCGCCGCATGGACATTGGAACCGCAAAGCCCGATCAGTCCGAAAGGGACGGCGTACCCCATCACCTGATCGACATTCTGGAGCCATGGGAGGAGTTTTCCTTGGCGGATTACCTGAAGCTTGCGCACAGCGCGGCCGCTGATATATACGGCAGGGGAAAGCTGCCGGTTCTGGCGGGGGGCACCGGCATGTACATGCAGTCCCTGGTGGACAATGTGCAGATGGTGGAGCTTCCCTACAGACCGGAGGTGCGCGAGGAGCTTATGCGGACAGGCCGGGAGCGCGGCGGGGACTGCCTGTGGGAACTGCTCAGGCAGTCCGATCCCGAGGCGGCCGAAAGACTGCACCCCAACGATCAGGGACGCGTCATCCGCGCGCTGGAAGTCGGCATATTGACAGGCACTCCCATGTCGGAGCTGCAAAGGCGTTCAAGGCTTACCCCCTCGCCCTACAGGCCCTGTATGCTGGGGCTCGCCTTTCGGGACAGGCAGCAGTTGTACAGCCGCATTGATGCACGTGTGGACGAGATGATTGACAAGGGGCTGGTGGAGGAGGTCCGCGGGCTCGCAAGGGGGCCCCTCTCCGGCACGGCGATCCAGGCCATTGGCTATAAGGAGCTGTTCGCCCATCTGAAAGGCGAAGCCGGGCTGAGGGAGAGCATCGACAGAATTAAGATGAGCTCCAGGCGCTATGCAAAGCGGCAGCTCACTTGGCTGCGCGGGGAAAAGCGCATACATTGGCTGGAGTGGGAACAGTTTGCGGATTACGGCGGCCTTTTGCGCGATGCGGCGCAAACAACCGCGCGGGTCCTTGATCTTTCGTGGAAAGGAGCGCTTTCACCATGAATTTGCAGGATTCCTTTTTAAACCAGGCGCGCATGCAGAAGATACCGGTGAGCATGTATCTGATGAACGGTTATCAGATCAAGGGGATGATCACGGGATTCGACCCGTTCATCATTCTGCTGGACTCCGGCGGCAAGCAAAATGTGATCTACAAGCACGCGATTTCAACCATTATACCGCTAAAGCCCGTGCAGCTCTTCAAAGAGGACAACGCCTCGGCGGATACGGCGGAGAAGCAGAAAGAGGAGACCGATGGGCAGGCTGAGTGAAAAAATCATCGCGGGTCTTTTGGTGCTGTTTATGCTGATATATGTGGGATATCAGATTTATCGGGTCTATTACAACCCGTTCCGGACAGAAACCGCGTTTCAATACTCGGTGACCCACACCATTTCGGCCGAGGGCATCGCTATCCGGGACGAGGTCGTGATAGACCGCAGGATCGTGGACGAGCAGAGCAGCACATTCGAGGACGGAGCCAGGGTGGCGGTGGGACAAACCATCGCTGAGTTTTATAACACCCCGGTAGGGGACAGCAACGTGGTGCGCATGCGGGAGCTGGAGCGGGAGATTCTGGCTTTGAAAGAGGCGCAGAACCCGTCGGTCAGCAACTTCACAAACTCCGAGGCGATTAACCGGGAGTTGAGGAACAGCCTGGGCCGGCTTACACAGATGGCCGGAACAGGCCGCTATGGGCAGATTGCCGAGGTGCAGCCCGCGCTGACCGCGCTGATCAACAAAAAGCAGGTGGCGCTGGGAATGGAGTCCAGCTTCAACACCCGCATACAGCGCCTGCAGGCCGAGTATGACAGCCTGGCCACCACCGCCGCCGCCGCAAGCGTCGATGCAGCGACAGCCCCCGCCGCCGGATACTATGTCAAGGGGGTGGACGGCCTGGAAGAAAGAGTCAGCATGGAGCTGCTGAAAGACTGTGCGGTGGCAGATTACAAGGCGCTGATCTCCGGGCGGAAAAGTCAGCTTGACACCGGCATCCTGGGGAAGATCGTCACGAACCCCACCTGGTATTTCGCGGCGCTTGTGCCCAAGTACGACATCCAGTGGATGAGCCCGGGACAGGACGTGTCCCTCACTTTTGATACGGTGGACAACCCGGTGCCGGGCGTGGTGACTGAAATATTCGCGGAAAACAACGAGGACACCGCCGTCATGCTCATCAGGTGCAACCATGTGAGTGCGCCGCTGCTGCGTTTGCGCAACGAGCAGGCGACTATCAACGTCGAGCAGTATAGCGGGCTGCGCATCAGCTCTTCGGCTGTGCGCCTGGTGGACGACGTGCGGGGCGTGTATGTGTTGAATAAAAAAACCGTGCATTTTAAACGCATAGACCCAATCTATGAGGAAAGCAGCTTTGTAATCTCCCGCGAGACAGGCCCCGAGGAGGAGGACATCCCCAGTGTTGCCTTGTTTGATCAGATTATCGTGAAAGGACTGGATTTGTACGATGGAAAGGTCTTTGAATAGCGTCACCGAAAATCTTAGACGGATCACCGCCACCATTGCCGAGACCGCGGACAAATGCGGTCGCGACCCGGCCAAAATCCATCTGATGGCTGTGACAAAGACGGTGCCCGCCGGGCTTGTAAACCATGCGATCGCGCAGGGGATCAGGCTGCTGGGGGAAAACCGCGCCCAGGAAATGCTGGAAAAATACGACGACTACAACAAGGACGGCGTGGACATCCACTTTATTGGGCATTTGCAGACAAACAAGGTCAAACACCTGATCGGTAGGGTTTCGATGATCCAGTCGGTGGACAGCCTGAAGCTGGCGCGGGAGATCAGCAGGCTGAGCAAAAATCAGGGCGTTGTGACCGAGCTGCTGCTGGAGGTAAATGTTGGAGGCGAGGCCTCCAAATCCGGTGTCCGGCCCGGTGAGGTGGAGGCGCTGGCGCGTGAAATCGCCCTTTTGGACGCCGTAAAGCTCAGGGGGTTGATGTCAATTCCTCCAATTTCAACCAATATAGGGCAAATTGAGGGATATTTTTCACGGATACAGGCGCTAACAGTTGACATTAAGGCAAAAAATATAGATAATATCAATATGGACTATATATCTATGGGTATGTCTGACGATTATATTTACGCAATCAAGTACGGCGCCAACATCCTGCGCCTTGGCTCTGCTATCTTTGGCGCGCGCGGATGAGGCGGCCGTTTCTACTGTTTTTGCAGCGCCAACTACTTTAAAATGGAAAGTGCTATATTTTGGAGGTATGAATGAGCATAGTCGACAAGTTTAAGAATTTTATAGGCTATCCCGGGGACGAGTACTACGACGAGGACAGTGTGGGGCTCGATTCCGGCGAGGAGGATATGGTCCCTGCCATGACCAGCGATCTTTCCAAGCGCTCCAACAAGGTGGTCAACATTCACGCGACTACCCAGCTTCAGGTTGTGCTTGTAAAGCCTGAGCGGTTCGAGGACGCCAGCGGCATCGCCGACCACCTCAACGCCAAACGCACCATCGTGCTGAACCTGGAATCCGCCAACAAGGATGTCACCCGCAGGCTGATCGATTTCCTCAGCGGCGTTGCATACGCCAACAACGGCCAGATCAAGCGGGTGGCGAACAGCACATACATCATCACCCCCTACAATGTGGGCATTATGGGCGACCTCCTGGACGAGCTGGAGAGCAGCGGCGTCTTTTTCTAGCACGCCGTGAACCTTTCAACGCTTATCGGAGAGGAAAAGCTGTTTTTGGGCAGGCTGGAGGACCTTTTTTCCGGCGGGCTGCGTGCGCCGCGCTTCTCTTCTTTTTTAACGCCGCGTCAGCTTCTGATTGCGCAGGCCTTTGCGCAGCAGAACCGGCGCGTGGAAGATGCTATGCTCTACGGCGGCTTTTCCGATGCTGTGCGGCAGGTGTTGGGGGTTTTCCCGCAGCGCTGTTCACCGGATGCCGCCATGTTTCCTGTTCAGGCGGTTACCGTGCGGTACAGGGGAAGCGCCGCCCCCACGCACAGGGATTTTCTTGGGGCGTGTCTGGCGCTGCTGATCACACGCGAGAGCATCGGGGACATTGTGCCGGATGACGGAAGATGCACCATTTTCTGCCTGAAAAGCGTGGCCCACGTATTGCTGTACGAGCTGAAAAAGGTGGGCAGTGTGGGTGTGCGCTGCGAAGCGGGCGCGCAGGGCGAGGTGACCTTGCGCCAGGAGTTTGATCCGATCCGGGGGACGGTGTCCTCCCGGCGGCTGGACTGCCTTGTCTCGCTTCTCACAGGGCTTGCGCGGGAAAAGAGCGCAAGGCTGATACAGGCTGAGCAGGTGAGCCTGAACCATGTTGTTGCAGCCAGTGTTTCAAAGGAGTTTTCATCCGGAGACACAGTTTCCATCTGGGGCCGGGGGAAATTTATTGTGGACAAGATCGGGGAGCCCACCAAAAAGGGGCGGCTGCCCGTGGACATAAGAAAATACGGATAAGGGGGACTGTGAAAAATGACTCCTGCTGATATTCAAAAAAAACGATTTGACAAGGGCATAAACGGCTACAGGGCAGAGGAAGTAAACCAGTATCTGGCACAGGTGGCCGATTACGTGGCCGGGCTTGAGCAGCACAACGGAGAGCTCCAGGAAAAGATGGAGATTCTGGCCGACAAGCTGGAGCAGTACCGCGAGGACGAAGACAGCCTGCGCGCCGCGCTGATTGGCGCCCAAAAGCTGGGCCAGAGCGTGGTGCGCGAGGCTCACCGCAAGGCGGAGGCCATTGTGGCGGAGGCTGTGCGCAAGGCGGAGGGCATCGTGACCGAGGCGCAGACAAACATCGACAGGGAGGTCGTCGGGCTGGGCAAGCTGCGGCAGGATGTATCCGAATTCCGCGACCAGATCATCCAGCTTTACAACCAGCAGCTCAGCGAAATGCCCAACTTCCAGGAGCAGCTCGTGCAGCTCTACAACCAGCAGTTGGAGGTTGTGAAGTGCCTGCCCAGCGACGACTACTTTAAAACCATTGAAATTCCCAAGATCAAGTATGAGCCGCCGGCTGTCGAGTACTCCGAGGAGGTCGAGGCGGACCATCCGGCGGGCGGCGACGAAAAAACCGAGGCGCCCTCCCTCACGGTTGTGGGGGCAGCCCCCGCAAAAAATGCCGGCGCCGTGCCCAAAAGCAAGGGCTACGAGAAAATCGCCGAGTACTTCGGTGAAAACAACACCATTGAGCGCAAATGATTTCCTGCTACATATCAACTGTTTAAGGAGCGAGAGCCGATAATGCCGCTAGATTACAACCAGACTCTGAATTTGCCAAAGACCGACTTCCCGATGCGCGCGGGGCTGCCCCAGCGCGAGCCCAAAGTGCTGGAGAATTGGGAAGCCGACAGGCTATATTACAAAATGGTGGAACACAACCAGGGCAAAACCCTATATGTATTCCACGACGGCCCGCCCTACGCCAATGCGGACATTCACCTGGGTACGGCGCTGAACAAGGTGCTCAAGGACATCATCGTCCGCTACAAGAACATGACCGGCTTCAACACCACCTATGTGCCGGGGTGGGACACCCACGGCCTGCCCATTGAGCTCAAGGCGATTAAGGAGCTGGGGCTGCAGTCCAACCTGGATCCGGTGGAGCTGCGGCGCAAGTGCAAGGAGTTCGCGCTCTACCATGTGGAGAACCAAAAAAAGCAGTTCAAGAGGCTGGGAACCCTCGCCGACTACGACACCCCATATCTGACGCTTCGCCCGGAATTCGAAGCGCAGCAGATTGAGATTTTTGGCGAGATGGCCAAAAAGGGCTATATCTACAAGGACCTCAAGAGCGTTTACTGGTGCCCCGACTGCGTGACCGCGCTGGCCGAAGCCGAGATCGAATACGCCGACGACGAATGCGATTCCATCTTTGTAAAATTCCGGATCAAGCAGGACAACGGCAAGCTGACCGAAATGGGCGCAAAGGACCTTTCCAAGACCTTTGTCGTGATCTGGACCACCACCACCTGGACCTTGCCCGCCAACCTGGCAACCTGTCTGGGCCCTGATTTCGAGTATGTGTTGGTGTCCGCGGGCGGCGAGTGCTACATCATCGCCAAGGAGCTGGTGGAGCCCACCATGAAAGCCGCCGGCATTGATGACTATACGCTGCTCGGCTCTGCCACCGGCAGGGAGCTGGAGCTTGTAAAGTACGAGCATCCGTTCCTGGACAGGGTGTCCCCGCTGATTGTGGGGGACCACGTCACGCTGGAAAGCGGCACGGGCTGCGTGCACACCGCGCCCGGCCATGGCGTGGAGGACTTTGAGGTCTGCGCGGCGCACTACCCCGAGGTGGGGGTGGTCGTGCCGGTGGACGAGCACGGCAGAATGACTGCCGAGGCCGGTGCTTTTATCGAGGGTAAAACCACAAGCGAAGCGGGCAAGATCATTCTTGAAAGGCTCAGGGAAACCGGCAATCTGCTGGCCTTGCAGCACATGGAGCACCAGTATCCCCATTGCTGGCGCTGCAAGGAGCCGATCCTGTTCCGCGCGACCGAACAGTGGTTCTGCTCGGTGGAGGACTTCAAGGATGAGACGATCAAGGCCATTGAGGGTGTGCGCTTCATCCCCGAATGGGGCAAGGACCGCATGACCGGAATGGTCCGCGACCGCAGCGCCTGGTGCATCTCCCGCCAGCGCACCTGGGGTGTGCCGATCCCGGTGTTCTACTGCGACGACTGCGAGGAGTACATTGTCAGCGATGAAACCATCAAGGCCGTGTCGGAGCTGTTCCGCGCCGAGGGCTCCGACGCCTGGTATATCAGGGATGCGGCGGACATCCTGCCCCAAGGCTTTGCCTGCCCCAAGTGCGGCGGGAAGCACTTCCACAAGGATACCGACATCATGGATGTCTGGTTTGATTCGGGCGTATCTCACGCCGCCACGCTGCGCGGCCAATGGCCCAATCAGAGCTGGCCCTGCGACCTCTATCTGGAGGGTACCGACCAGTACCGCGGCTGGTTCCAGTCGTCGCTGCTGACCTCGGTGGCTTGGAAGGGCGAGGCCCCCTACAGAGCCGTTTGCACCCACGGCTGGGTGGTGGACGGCGAGGGCCGCAAAATGTCCAAATCCCTGGGCAACGGCGTTGTGCCCGAGGACATCATCAGCGAATTCGGCGCGGATATCCTGCGCCTGTGGGTGGCTTCCAGCGACTATCACGCGGACATCCGCGTCTCAAAGGACATCCTTAAGCAGCTCAGCGAGGCTTACCGCAAAATCCGCAACACGGCGCGGTATATGCTGGGTAACCTGTTTGACTTCGCACCCGACGGGGACAGCGTGGCAGACGATCAGCTGCTGGAGCTTGACAAGTGGGCGTTGGCCCGCACCGACGCGTTGATCCGGCGCTGTACCCAGGCCTATGACCGCTTTGACTTCCATATCGTGTACCACGCGCTGCACAACTTCTGCACCGTGGACATGTCCAACTTCTACTTGGATGTGATCAAGGACCGCCTGTACGTGGAAAAGGCGGACAGCGTGCAAAGGCGCGCGGCCCAGACCGCCATGTATCGCATCCTGCGCGCGCTGGACCTGCTGGTGGCGCCGATCATCCCGTTTACGGCCGAGGAGATATGGAGCTTCATGCCCGAGGGCGGCGGCTGCGACAAGGCGTCGGTGGTTTTCAACGAGCTTCCGAAGCCCGGTGCCGAGCCGGACCCGGCGTTTCTGGAGAAGTGGGACCGCCTGATTGCGGTGCGCTCCGAGGTGACCAAGGCCCTAGAGCTGGCCCGTGGACAGAAGACCATTGGCAAATCCCTGGAGGCAAAGGTTCTGCTGCACTGCGGCGGTGAGCTGCGGGAATTCCTGACGGTTTGGCTGCCCGAGCTGCCCACGTTGTTCATTGTATCCCAGGTGGAGCTGGCAGGCGGGGCCGGCGCCGTGCCCTGCGAGCTGGAAGGGCTCAGCATTACCGTGGCCCCCGCAGATGGCGGAAAATGCGAGCGCTGTTGGAATTTCCGCGATACAGTGGGCCGAAGCGGGGAGCATCCCACCCTGTGCGCACGCTGTGCGGGTATTGTTGAATAAGTCGATTAGACATTGCACAAGGGTTTTAGAACAGGTCTATATGTATACTGCGTAATGCGCCGGCGCCACGGGGCCTCCCGGGGTGCCGGCGCGTCACTGTTTCAGGAGGTATTATGACAAGGATTTTCGCGCTTATCTCGGCTGTTGTTCTGGTGGCGATTGATCAGCTAATCAAAATCTGGGCGCTGGGGTCGCTGGCCCCGGTGAGGAAAATTCAAGTGATCCCCGGGTTTTTCAGCCTGACCTACATCGAGAACAGGGGGGCGGCGTTCGGCATATTGCAGGGGCGCATCGGCTTTTTGTCAGTTGTGGTAATTTTGGTTCTGTCCGCCGCCCTGTTTGCGATATTGGGGGGGAAAATCAAAGCCAGCTTTTTGATCTGGTCGCTTTCACTGGTGATCGCCGGCGGGGCAGGCAACCTGATCGACCGGGTGTTGCGGGGCTATGTGGTGGATTACCTGGACTTTTCCGCGCTGTTTGGTTTTCCGGTGTTCAACTTCGCGGATTGCTGTGTGGTGATTGGCACATTTCTGATTCTGATCTACATCCTGTTTTTGGACCGCCCTCAAAAAGAGGGACTGCCGCAGGTTCCATCCTCGGATGAATCGGGGGAAATATAGCGGTGGATATTCTGCTGCACACCACCGCACAGGACTCCGGCCGGCGCATTGATCAATTTGTCGCCGACAACACAGGGCACACCCGCAGCACGGTGCAAAGGCTGTGCACACTGGGGTATGTGCTTGCCGCTGGCGCGCCGGTGTCCAAAAATTACAGGCTCAGGGGCGGCGAGGCGGTGAAGCTGCATCTGCCGCCGCCCAAGGTCCTGGAGGCCCAGCCGCAGGCTATCCCCTTGGATATCATGTATGAGGACACCGACCTGCTGGTGGTGAACAAGCCAAAGGGCCTGGTGGTGCACCCCGCGGCCGGCAACGAGGATGGCACGCTGGTAAACGCCCTGCTGTACCACTGCGCCGGAAGCCTGTCCGGCATTGGGGGCGTGATGCGGCCGGGCATTGTGCACCGCATCGACAAGGACACCAGCGGGCTTTTGGTGGTGGCAAAGACCGACGCCGCCCACCTGGGGCTGTCCGAGCAGGTCAAGGCCCACGCTTTTATGCGCGTTTACGAGGCCGTGGCATACGGGAACATCAAGGAGGAGCACGGCGTGATCAACGCCCCGATTGGGCGGCATCCGGTGGACCGCAAAAAGATGTGCGTGACCGAGAAAAATGCGCGGGAGGCTGTAACACACTACGAAGTGCTCGCGCGTTACGTGGGTTTTACGCATCTTGCGCTGCGGCTGGAAACCGGCAGGACCCACCAGATCCGCGTGCACCTGCGGCATATAGGCTATCCGGTGGCGGGCGACCCGGTTTACGGGCCTAAGAAAGTGATAGGCAGCCTGAAAGGACAGTGTCTGCACGCGCGCACACTTGGGTTCCGCCATCCGCGCACCGGCGACTACATGGAGTTCACCGCCGAGCTGCCCCCGTACTTCACCGGGTTCCTGGCAAATCTGAAAAAACTGGGAGACTGAGGCTACATGAAAATATCTGATCTCATACTTATGAGCGACGTGGACGGTACCTTGCTCGTGCACTCGGAGGAGATTCCGCAGCGAAACATCGACGCGCTGCAACGTTTTACAAAGGGGGGCGGCCGCTTTGGCATCGCCACCGGGCGCTCGGTTTTATACGCCAAGGATGTGGCCAACCGCGTTTCGGTCAACTTCCCCTGTGTGGTGCTAAACGGCGGCGGGATCTACGATTACTCGACCGGCGATTATCTGATGGAGATTTTTCTGCCCGAGGCCGCAAAGGAATATGTGTGCGAGATCATGGACGCGTTTCCCGGTGTGCGCGCGCTGGTGGTGGACAAGAACAACTATCACGACGTCACCGTGGAGATGGCTATCTCACAGAGCAGCAGGCAAAACCAGTTCAATAAGCACATCGTGCCCGGCAGGATCGACTCCCTCACCGGGGCCTGGTACAAGGCGATTCTATTTGTGGACGACGGTCAGGCTGAGATGCTGCGAGGCTTTGTAGCCAAACGCGGGTATCAGGGCATCCACTTTGTATATTCGGGGCACACCATGTTTGAAATGATGCCCGATGAGGTCTCCAAGGGAACGGCCATCAAGGAGCTCATGCGCCTGAAAGGCGTTGACTCCCGGCAGCTTGTCGCGATCGGCGACTACGACAACGACCTGGAGATGATCGGGGCTGCGGGGTTCGGCGTGGCGGTGGGGGATGCGCCGAAGCACGTTCGTGAGCGGGCACAGATGATCGTGGGGCCCGGAGAAACAGGCGCGGTGGCCGATCTGATCGAGTATCTGGAGCATACATACGGTTATTAGGGCCTGCTGACATAAAGCGAACAGTCCCCAACTTCCCGGTTCTTTGCGCACGGTTTTATGCATACCCTGTTGTGAGGTGATTTTTATGTCGCGTTACAAATGGGTAATTGTTATGGTGGTGGTGGCCATGCTTGCGGCATCGCTTATGATGACGATTGCAAACCGCATGGAGTCGGTCCCCGCGCTGGCCTCGCCGAACGGGCTGCCGGTAATTGTGATCGACCCCGGTCACGGAGGCTTGGACGGCGGCGCCGTGGGTGTGGACAACATTGTGGAGAAAAACATCAACCTGCAAATCTCTCTGATGCTGCGGGATATTTTTACGGTAAACGGATTTCAGGTCGTGATGACAAGGAGCGAGGACATCTCTATTCACGATGAAAGCGTGAAAGGGACCAGGAAGCAAAAGACCTCCGATCTGCATAACCGGCTGAAGCTGGCGGGGCAATATCCCAATGCGATCCTGCTTAGTGTTCACCAGAATAAATTCCAGGATAAACGCTCCAACGGCACACAAGTCTTTTTCAGCCCCAACAATCAAAACAGCGAGCGGCTCGCACAGATTCTGCAGGCCGATTACATCCAGACTTTGCAGCCGGAAAACACACGGGCGCACAAGGTGGCGGGCAAGAATCTGTTCTTGATGACCGAAGCTACCTGTCCGGCGGTGCTGGTGGAGTGCGGATTCCTGTCCAATTCAGACGACGCGTACAAGCTGATTGATTCCGAATATCAGGCGCAGTTTGCGTTCACAACTTTCCGCGGTGTCATGCACTTTCTGGAGCTGGACCAGCCGGTGACCACAGCAGTGGACCTGTACCAGCTATCCAAGTGGCCTGTGCAGCGTCCCTTTACAAGGAAGTGAAAATATGTCCGCCAAAGTGAAAAGCATGTTCATCTGCTCCGAGTGCGCGTTTGAGTCCCCGCGCTGGTATGGAAAATGCCCCGGCTGCGGCCAGTGGAACACACTGTCGGAGCAGGAGCAGATCGTGGTCGTAAAATCGTCGCAGTCGGCGCCCTTGCAGCAGGCTGCCGTGTCCCGCCTGTCCGACCTGGCCCAGGTCAAGGAGCGCAGACAGGGCACTGGCCTTACCGAGCTGGACCGTGTGCTGGGCGGCGGCTTGGTGGATGGGTCGGTGGTGCTGCTTGCCGGCGACCCTGGCATCGGAAAATCTACCATGCTTCTGCAGGCGTGCAAAACGTTCTGCCGGGAGCAAACCGTTTTGTATGTGGCGGGCGAGGAAAGCCCGGGCCAGATTCACATGCGCGCCGTGCGCCTGGAGCTTGAGACCGACCGTATGCTGGTGGCGCCGGTCACCGACATCGAGAATGTTCTGCACACCATCGCAAACGTAAAGCCCGATGTAGTGATGGTGGATTCGATCCAGACCATGAGCCATCCGGGTCTGACCTCCTCCTGCGGGAGCGTGGTGCAGGTGCGGGAGTGCACACAGCTATTGCTGCGCGCCGCAAAAAGCGGGAACTTCCCTGTGTTTATTGTTGGCCATGTCAACAAGGACGGCGGCATAGCCGGTCCGAAAGTGCTGGAGCACATGGTGGACGTGGTGCTCTACTTTGAAGGGGACCGGCAGAACCCCTACCGCATTCTGCGGGCTGTGAAGAACCGGTTTGGATCCACAAATGAAATCGGTGTATTTGAAATGGGGGAGCAGGGGCTTGCCGACGTGGAAAACCCCTCACTAATGCTGCTGGCCGACCGGCCTGTCAATGTTTCCGGCACCTGCGTGGCCTGCGTGATGGAGGGGTCCAGGCCAATTCTGGCCGAGGTGCAGGCGCTGGTGAGCAAGACCGGCTTCGGAAATCCGCGCAGGACAGCCACCGGGTTTGACCTGAGCCGCGCCGCGCTGTTGATCGCGGTGTTGGAAAAGCGAGGCGGCTACTTCTTTGGCAACCTGGACGCTTATGTGAACATCGTCGGCGGGCTGCGCCTGGACGAGCCCGCGGCCGACCTGCCGGTGGCGCTGGCCCTGATTTCCAATTTGCTGGACAAGCCGGTGCCCGACGACGTTGTGGCGTTCGGGGAAATCGGGCTGGCCGGGGAGGTGCGCTCGGTGGCGCACGCCCAGGTGCGCATCAACGAATGCGCCAGGCTCGGCTTTGGCAGTATTATGGTGCCCAGGGCGTCCATGCGCCAGCTGCAGGCGCCGGCTGGGGTCGAGATCATCCCCGTGGGGGATATTTCACAAGCGATCGGCGTAGTAAGGCGCTGATGTATCCTCCAATACTGCTGGTCCGGGCCTTACGCTATTTTCCTTATGTGAAAAATATCCGCATTTTCCCGCGATATTGCCCGTGAGACTGGAAATGTGATTCAGTGTGCAATAGCCCTCCTGTTGATGTGTACAAGACTGGTCACATACAATTAGATTCAAAATGTTCACCCCACAGCGTGCGTTTGCTATCTTGTGTCTATTCTGCTTTTGCCCCCTTAAAATATACGCGGCAAAACATACCCGCCGTTGACAAAACCTGTCTAAAAAATAGGTATATTTTGCTTCCGATGAGTAAGACTATTCAGGTAGACATACGACATCGGAGGTTTTTTTAGTGAAAAGCAAGACAAAACTTTTATTCTGGGGGTTGGCGCTGCTGGCCGCCGCCGCGATTTACACCATGCCGCGCATGGTGCAGTCGTCCATACCCTCCATTTATTATATCACGCCAAACCACAAAACCTATGAGAACATCGTAAATTGCGGCGGCACCGTGCAGTCCGCCCATGTGCAGTCCATCTGCCTGGACGCGCCCGCTGCCACGGACCAGGTGTTTGTGGCGGTGGGGGATCGGGTCGCCCAGGGAGATGCGCTGCTCTCGGTCAATCAGAGCGGTACGCGCCAACTGGATTTGTCCACGCTGGAGCTTTTGCAAGAGCTTTCGAATGATCCGCTCGGCGTGCTGCAGCCCTCGCTGACACAGAGCGATATTGACTGGATCGGGCTGGCCTCGGCCTATGGCCTGACTGCCACCGTGAACGGCGGCGCGGAGCTATACGCCAATCAGCTCCAGGGACTTTTGACGGATTTTGGCCTTGCGCAAAACAGCACCGCCCAGATTTTCCCGGTTTCCATCAGCCAGGGCATAGTCTTTGCGCCCATGTCTGGGGTGGTCACCGAGGTTGCGGTGCAGCGGGGCGCGCCTGTTGCGTCCGGCAAATCGCTGGTCACGATCCAGGATGACGCCGAGTTTATTGTGCTCGCGTCGGTCAATGAGTCGGACATCGCAAAGGTCTGTTTGGGCGACACGGCCACCGTGCGAGGCGTCGGGTTCAGCGGCGCCTATACCGGGGAGGTCGTCAAGATATATCCCACCGCGCGCAAAACGCTCAGCGGCTCCACCACCGAGACTGTGGTGGATGTGGAAATTCGCCTTAAAAACGCGGACCAGCGGCTAAAATCCGGCTTTACGGCCAAGGTGGAAATTGCCGGCGGAGAGGACTATGATCTGCTCACGGTGCCCTATGAGGCGATTCGGCAGGACGACAACAACGATGAATATGTGTATGTGTACGAGGACGGAAAGATCAAGAAATCCTTGGTGACCACAGGCAAGGAGCTCACCAACGAGGTGCAGATTCTGGGGGGCCTCACCCAGGAGAGCATTGTGGTGTATAACCCCTCCGACATCAAACAGGAGGGCATGATGATTCATTTGAAGGGGCGGGCCGATGTTGATTGACACACTGCGCATCAGCTTCAGAAATTTGGGCAGAAAAAAATCTCGCAGTGCGCTTACGATCATGGGGATCGCCATTGGGGTGGCGTCGGTGGTTATGATCGCGTCGCTGGGCGAGATCGGCAAGTACACCATTAATCAGGAAATTGACGATCTGGGCGCGGGCGGCCTCATGGTGAGCGGAAACAGTAAGACGGCCGGCACCCAGCTCACCGCCGGCCATCTGGACGCGATCCGCCAGAGCGGCACGGTGGACAGCGCGATCCCGGTCATAGTGGACTACACCAAGACCTATATGCGCGGCCTGATGATGGATTCGGTGATCTGGGGAATCGATTACGGGGCAAACCAGGTAATCACCTTGGATACGATGCACGGCCGGCTGATCACCAAAAACGACGTGGCGGCCAACAAGCGGATTTGTGTGATCGATCAAAACATCGCACAGGCCTATTACAAGCGGGACAACATCGTGGGCAAGGGCATAGAGCTGCAGTTTTCCTCCGGCAAGGTGGAATTTGAGGTGGTGGGGGTCGTGGCCTCCGGTGGCAACATGCTGCAGGGGCTGATGGGCAACTTTATCCCCTCCTTTGTGTACATTCCCTACACAACCATGCAGGAACTGATGGGAAAAGACACCTTTGATCAGATCGCCGTGAGCGTGCGCAGCGGCGTGGACGAGGATGTGGCCGGGGCCAAGCTGGTGACGGTGGCCAACCAGGTGTCCGGCGTGCGTTCCGGCTTCAAGGCGGAGAATATGCAGGGCCAAAAGCAAAAATTCAACGGCATTTTGAATATCGTCACGTTGATCCTGTCCGCCATCGCCGGCATCTCTCTGGTGGTAGCGGGGCTCAGCATTATGACTATGATGCTGGTGTCGGTGGGGGAGCGCACGCGGGAAATCGGCATCAAAAAATCCATCGGCGCCAACAGGCAGAACATCCTGTGCGAATTTCTGGTGGAGGCGTTTACGATCTCGCTGATTGGCAGCCTGACCGGCACGGCAGTGGGGCTGCTGCTGGTGGTGCTGGGCTGCCTGCCGCTGGGGATGCCGGTTCTCATTAATATGCAGCTAATCGTTTTTTGCATCCTGTTTTCGGTGGTGATCGGCGTGATATTCGGCGTGCATCCGGCCATGGTGGCCTCCAAGCTCAACCCCGTGGAGGCGCTGCGCTGTGAGTGATAAAAGACCGGTAACGCATCACTCAAACCTCACAGATTTTTTGTTTTGCATCTTGCCTACTGTCGCTGGGCTGTGTTATAATTGACAGGACAATCTGCGGCATAGTGCTCTGACGTGTAAATCACTGAAAAATGGAGGTTAAAATGAGCGGTAAAAAGATCATACAGATTGATGAGAAAGTGCCCTTTCTGACAATGCTCCCACTCAGCGTCCAGCATGTGTTCGCCATGTTTGGTGCATCGGTACTTGTTCCCATTATCTTTGGCATCGATGCCGGTATTGTTCTGATGATGAACGGTATCGGCACCTTGCTTTTTATTTTGATCACAAAGGGCAAAGCGCCGGCCTTTCTTGGCTCCAGCTTTGCCTTTATTGCGCCTGTGGGAGCCGTCATGGCAAGCCACGGCCGGGAGTACGCGCAAGGCGGCGTTGTGCTGGTGGGCGTCATCGGTATGGTGCTGGCGGGCATCATCTACAAATTCGGCAGTGCGTGGATCGACATTGTTCTGCCGCCCGCCGCCATGGGGCCCATTGTGGCGCTGATCGGCCTGGAGCTGGCCGCGGTGTCGGTGAACGGCGGACCGATCGGCGCCAACCTGATGGGTGAAAGTGCCTCTGCAAGCAGTATCGCGGTGTTCTGCGTGACCCTTGCGGTCGCGGTCTTTGGTTCGGTGCTGTTCAAGGGCTTTTTAGGGGTGATCCCGTTGCTGATGGCGCTGATTTGCGGCTATATCACCGCCATATGCTTCGGTATGGTGGACTTTTCTCCGATCCTGGAGGCGTCGCTTTTCACGATGCCCTCCTTTACCATCGCGAGGTTTGACCTGCCCGCCATGCTGACCGTTGCGCCCGTTGCGCTGGTTCTGGCCACCGAGCACATCGGCCACCAGATCGTGACCAGCAAAATCGTCGGGCGGGACCTGCTCAAGGACCCGGGGCTGCACCGCAGTATCTTTGCCGACAACTTTTCCACGGCGTTGTCGGGGATGTTCGGCGCTGTGGGCACAACCACTTACGGAGAAAACATCGGCGTGATGGCTGTCACCGGCGTGTACAGCGTGCAGGTGATTGCAGGCGCGGCTGTCATCTCGATCCTAATTGCGTTTATCGGCCCATTGTCGGCGTTGATCTCCACAATACCCGGTGACGTGATTGGTGGAATTACATTTCTGCTGTACGGCATGATTGGCACCTCGGGCCTGCGCATCCTGGTGGACCGGGAGGTGGATTACGGGAAATCCCGCAATTTGGTTATGACATCTGTTGTTTTTGTCGCCGGCCTTTCCGGACTGACACTGAACCTGGGACAAGTGGGCATTTCGGGCATGACCCTGGGGGCATTGGTGGGCCTGCTGTTTGGAATTGTGTTCTATATCTTCGACAAGCTTGGCGTAAAAGCTCAATAGCCGCTTCATAGAGCATGGAAGAAAAGGGCTGTGTCGCAAGACACAGCCCTTTGTTGCTCGTCACATATAAGAGCTAATTTTTAAGCCTGGGGAGCGTCAACGGGGCAAACACCCGCACACGCGCCACAGTCGATGCAGGTGGCGGCATCGATCACGAACTTGCCGTCGCCTTCACTGATTGCGTTGGTGGGGCACTCGGGCTCGCAGGCTCCGCAGCTGATGCAGTCGTCATTGATGGTATATGCCATAATCATAACCTCCTTTTATTTACTTACTATTCTAGCACAAAAATAGAAAAAAGCAACTACTAATTTCTATTTTGTGCGCTTTCCGGCGGGCTTTTGCCTGGGGGAGGCGGGGGGGTCATTTTTACCGCGGCCATCCTTTATTACGCGCACATCGTCCTTGTGAAAGGCGGTGGAGCTGCCGTTGCTGTTTTTGTCCAGCACCACTTTCAGCATGCCGGTCAACAGGCTGACCTCCACAATGGTACCCTTGCCCTCAGGGGTCTGCACATAGTTGCCCTGGCGCGGAGTGGTGCGCAGCAGGTCCTCGTAGGCGTGCTGCTCATATTTCAGACAGCACATCAGGCGGCCACAGGTCCCGGAAATTTTGGTGGGGTTCAGCGAGAGCCCCTGCTCCTTGGCCATTTTAATGGAGACGGGCTGGAACTCGCCCAAAAAGGTGGAACAGCAAAACGGCCGGCCGCAGATCCCCAGGCCGCCAAGCATCTTGGCCTCGTCGCGCACACCGATCTGGCGCAGCTCAATGCGCGTTTTGAGCACCGATGCCAAATCCTTGACCAGCTCGCGGAAATCTACACGGCCCTCGGCGGTGAAATAAAACAGAATTTTGTTGTTGTCAAAGGTGTATTCCACATCAATCAGCTTCATGTCCAGCCCATGCTTGTGGATTTTCTCTGCGCACACTTTCATGGCCTGCTCTTCCTTGGCACGGTTTTTGTCAATCTGCGCAAGGTCTTCTTCAGTTGCAAGACGAACTACCTTTTTCAGGGGCTGGGGGCATTGATTGTCGTCGATTTGACGGTTTGGCATCACGATCTCGCCGCATTCGGTGCCGCGTGCGGTTTCCACGATCACTTTCTGTGATTTCGACATAGTTTGTCCATCGGGATCAAAATAATAAATCTTTCCGACGCTCTTGAAGCGAACGCCAATAATTTCCGCCATGAATAATCTCCTTATCTGCATCAAGAGCTCTTATATTATAGCAGGTTCATTATATAACCAGTTTTATCCTCGCGCATAGATCGGTTAAAAGCAACAGGCGATTCACATTCTGGGAAACTGCTCCGGCAATCTCCTCTATTATAACAAGTATTTGCATCAGCTGCAAGGGCGGAATGCGTGTGCGAAGCCGCTGTCTATCCGGATGGGAGACGCTTTCGACGCGCAGCAGTTCACGCACCTCCAAGGCCATGGAGGTCAGCAGCCGCACAAGCTGCTCCTTGTCCTTTTCATAGGGGCTCAGAAGCGCGAGCGCCTCCAGCTCGCTGCCCAGGCACAAGGCGGTCAGAATTTTTATTGAAAGGTTGTCCTCGCGGCCGGACTTCTCCTCGGCGTCGAGGAGCTCGAGAGCCCCCCCTACACTGCCCGCCGCCTGCGCCGCTGCCGACTCGCAGTCCGCCGGGGCGAGCTCCGGGCGCAGCTGCGTCAGAGCCTGTGTACACTGGCCGGCGGTGAGCTGCGCCAGGGCAATGGTTGTGACTCTGGAGAGGATCGTCTCCAGCAGCGCCGCCTTGTTTTCACAGGTGAGGATAAAAACCACGCCGGAGGGCGGCTCCTCAATGATCTTCAACAGGGCGTTTTCGGCCTGGATTGTCATGGTGTGCACATTTCGCAGGATCAGCACCTTGCAGCTGCCCTCGTTGGGGCGCACATAGGCCTCCTGGCGCACCGCGCGCACCGCGTCCACGTGAAAAGACTGGCTGCCGCCCTCGCTTTCGTAGACGAGAACATCAGGGTGAATGCCTTTCCCCACTTTCACGCAGTCGCGGCAAACCCCGCACGGGCGCTCTTCGGGAGGCGCGGTACACAGGGCGCCCCCCGCAATTTCCATGGCGAAAGATGTTTTGCCCGTGCCGCGCGGACCCTCCAACAGGATCGCATGCGGCAAGCGCCCGCCGCACAGATAGGCGGCGAGCGCGGCATATGCTTTTTCGTTGTGCAAGAGTCTGCTCACAGCTTGATAAACTGCTCCACATCCATCACGAAGACAGTGGCTCCGCCCACCTGTACCTCAATGGGCATGGAGGAGAACATCCCAACACCGTAGGAGGCCGAGGTGGGGACCATCTGCTTGCGGGTTTTGCTGTTTTTGCCGACGATGTCCAGCACCTCGCTGACCTTGCTGTCCTCTGTGCCTATGATAAAGGTGGTGTTACCCGACATCAGAAAGCCGCCGGTGGTGGCGAGCTTGGTGACCGAGAAACCGCTTTTGGTAAGGGTGCGCGCTACCTTGGAGCTGTCCTCGCCGGATACAATTGCCATAATTAACTTCATTGTATGCACCTCTGTTCCTATAAGATGTCCATTCATCAGCTAAACACTGTATCATATACCATAATTATTTTATCACATTTACATGCAAAATACCACTATTTTTTAGCGATGCGATGATTTCGGGGCTCAGCATCTCGCCGCCTACCACTAGTGGAACACCGGGGGGGCAGGGGGTTACCATACCGCTCGCAATGTGTCCCCGGGCGCTATCGACCGGTAGGGACCGCGCCTGCGCGAACATGGCCTGCCGGAGCGTCAACACAGCCGGGGCGGGGCGGGGCGGGGCGGGTGGCACCGCAAGCGGGGAACGGGGCCTTGCTTCCTCGATCAGCCGGCGCAGCCTGTCGAAGTCGCGCGCGGTGTTCCCGCCGCCGGCCATCAGCACACAGAGGTGGTCGCTCAGATACTCCGGCTCGACGCGGCAGTGCGCAAGATGCCCGGCAAAGTCGCCGCGCCGGTAGCCAAGGCCGGAAAAACCCAGCGTCAGACGCAGGGGATCAAGGCTGCCGGCGGGCAGCAGAAACCCCCGGTCCCGCGCGCGCCGGGAAAGCTCCCGCAGCCGCCCGCCCACCGCAAATAGATCCCCGGGCAGGCGTGATGCAATGTAATCCAGCGCAAGGTCCGCGGAAAGCATGACCGGATAGCTGGGGCTGGTAGAGCCGAACAGCGCCATACGCTCCTTGGCGCGGGGCAGGCAGGCGGGGTTTCCAACGTGCAACAGAGCACCGCCTGTCAGCACCGGCAGCGTTTTGTGCAGCGAATCACAGCAAAGGTCCGCGCCGAGCCCGATGGGGTGCAAGGAGGGGGAGAGAAACCGCAGATGCGCGCCGTGGGCGTTATCCACCAGCAGGGGGATGCCCTGGCGGTGGCAGATGGCCGAGATGGCTGCAATGTCGCTGATCTGGCCGGTCAAGGTGGGGCTGGTCACGCAGACAGCGGCGCAGTCGGGGTTGGCCTCCACGGCCGCCCGCACCTGCTTTGGGGAAACCGTGGAGGCCAGCCCGGTTTCAAGGTCGCAGTCCGGATAAATCCACACGGGACGCAGGTCCAGCAGGGCCATAGCGTTGACCGCCGCCGTGTGAACGCCCCTGGCCGCAAGCAGCTTTGCGCCCGGGGGACAGGCCAATGCCAGCATGGCCTGGATGCACAGGGTGGAGCCCCCCGCGCTGAGCAGTGAGCCGGCCGTGCCGTAAAGGGCGCTGTAGCGGCGCTCCAGATCCGCGATGGGACCGTCGGCGTGGTAGAGGCTGTCCAAACCTTGCACCTCGGTGAGGTCGTAGCGCGTCACGGCACCCAACGCGGGCAGCGGGGCGCCCTTGTGCCCCGGCATGTGAAAGCGGGAGCAGTCCCGGTCCAGATATCGGTTGGCGGCTTCCAAAAGCGGCGTGCTCATCCGCGTGTCAGCCTCTTTTTCAGCCCGCGCAGCGACTCGTTCAGGTCGATGGCCTTGTCCACGAGCCTTGCGCGCACCGGGCGGTAAACGTAGTCAAACTCACCGGCGAGCTCGTCCAGGGTGCCGTTAAACCCCTTTTTGAAACGGTAAAGGCCGTAGAGCGGGTGATCCTCGCCCAGGTTGCCCGACACGCCCTGGAAGTCGTACACGGTGCAGCCGGTTTCGACCGCCCAGCGGATCATCTCCCACTGGATCATGTAGTTGGGCATTACGTTGCGGTGGGCATTATCCGAGGCACCGTAAATGTAGCAGGTCTTGCCCGCGTAGTTGGTGGTGATCGCCCCCGAAACCGCCTTTCCCTCGAAAAAGGCCATGTACAGGCGGCAATGCTCGCCAAGCTCGTCCAGCATGCGCTTGAAATAAGCCTTGGGCCGCACGCTGAACCCGTCCCGTTCGCCGGTTGTCTGCATCAGGCGCATGAAATCATCCAGATATTCCTCGCCCACGACCTTGATCTCCACGCCGTGCTTGCGGGCTACCCGCACATTGTATCGGGTCTTTTGGGTCAGGTTGGCAAACAGGACCTCCTCATCCCGGCCCTCCAGATAGAGCCGGTAGTTGAAGCGCGCCTGAATGGTCTCGAAGCCGTCGCCGCCTGTGATCTGCTGAAAGCCCGCACCGCGCGCAATGCCCAGGAAGCGGGTATCAGAGCTCAGGACATCCGGGTCCATTTTATAGAGGTGGGCCTTGTATTTTACAGCGAGCTGGTCGATGCCTTTTTTTAGATCGGATATCACATCGGGTTTGTAAGGATCGCAGACCGGACCCCGCGGGGAGTAGAGCATGGAGGTGCCGATGAACGGTACACGCTGCACCAAGATGCTGACGCCGCCCACAATTGCGCCGTCGCCCCCGCGGGACACCACCACTTCGTGCCCCCAGTTATTTTTTACATTGTGCCAACGCACCGATTGGGTGATCCCGCCCATCGGATGATTTTGTACAAAGCTTTCGTATTCAAAGTATTGGGAGGGCTCCAGTATCTCCAATTTTGTCACTCCTGTTATGCGGTATGCATTTTTAAGTAAGGCGAAAAAGCCTTACGCCCTATTTTTTGATATATCAAGCCAATGTCAACAATTTAGGCGAATCAGGTGCTAGATTTGGCGTTAAAATGGAACTTAGATTTTCTGGGGGGCGTCTAGGGGCACTTCTGCCTGGACGGATAGGGATAACAGAGCGGGAAATTTCATTTACTACATGAGCTATTCGTTGGTTTCGCTTTTGAGGGGAGGAATCCAGGCACGCGCTGACAAATTCATCT
>Ga0153950_1000163_pt1 | contig 28697 bp, 39 predicted proteins | sample TSNJ034MetaG_FD_104737 | JGI IMG/M metagenome (GOLD analysis project Ga0153950, IMG submission 104737) | Attine ant fungus gardens microbial communities from New Jersey, USA - TSNJ034 MetaG | ecosystem: Host-associated > Fungi > Mycelium > Unclassified | place: USA: New Jersey, Wharton State...
CCGCGGCGGTGGGTGAGCAGACCGTCATCTCCCGCTCGGGCGGCGCGCCCACCCTGGCGGTGGGCCTGGCCCACATCATGCAGCAGTTCATCGGCGGCCCGGGCATGGCGGCGTTCTGGTACCACTTCGCCATCATGTTCGAGGCCCTGTTCATCCTCACGGCCGTGGACGCCGGAACGCGCGTGGCCCGCTTCATGCTGCAAGACTCGATCGGGAACTTCGTCCCGAAGTTCAAGGACGCCTCCTGGCGGCCGGGCGCCTGGCTCTGCACGGCCATCATGGTGGCCGCCTGGGGCGCGGTGCTGATCATGGGCGTCACGGATCCGCTGGGCGGCATCAACACGCTCTTCCCGCTGTTCGGCATCGCGAACCAGCTGCTGGCCGCCATCGCCCTGGCCGTCTGCCTGGCCATCGTGGCGAAGAAGGGCCGCTTCGGGGCGCTCTGGATGGTGGCGCTGCCGCTGGCCTTCACCGCGGTGGTCACCATCACCGCCAGCGCTCAGAAGATCTTCTCACCCGTCCCGGCAGTGGGGTACTTCGCCAACAATGCGGCCTTCACCCAGGCGCTCGCCGACGGCAAGTCCTCCTTCGGGACCGCCAAGTCGGTGCAGGCCATGGAAGCGGTGGTCCGTAACACCATGGTCCAGGGAGTGCTCTCCGTGGTGTTCGTGGTCTTGTCCATCATCGTGATCCTCGCGGCCCTGCTCGCCACGGTCCGGGCCTTCCGGGCGCACCGTGCCGGTGAGACCGTCATCGATCACGAGGATCCTTTCGTCCCCTCGCGGGTTTACGCCCCGGCGGGGCTCCTCCCCACCACGGCTGAGCGTGAACTCGCCGCCGAATGGGCGAAGGTTCCGGCCGAGCAGCGCCTCGCAGATGCGGGGCACCACTGATGAACGGCAAGAGGACGACGACGGCGGCCGCACCGCCGTCGTCGGGGGCGCCCTCCGGGACGGCGGCTCCGCCGTGGGAGCCTCTGGTGCGAGGCTTCCGGTCCCTGAGGCGTGGACTGCGCGGAGTCCTGGGAGCCGACGCCTATGAGAAGTACCTGGAGTTCCACGCGGTGCACCACCCCGGTCACCAGCCGCTGAGTGAGGTGGAGTTCTGGCGGGACCGCACCGACCGGCAGGAGCGAAATCCCCAGGGCCGGTGCTGCTGAGGCCGTGAGAGTATGGGGCCATGAGTGAGGAGCCGAAGCCACAGGAACCCGCAGCAGCGGCCCGGCCGGACGGACCCGTGGAGGGGACTCCGGTGACCGCGGCAGGAGAGCGGCAGGAACGCCGGGACCCGGAGCCGCGAGCCCAGGAACCTGAGCGCCGTCCCCGGAACATGCTGGAGCTCGTGGACGAACCGGCCAAAGTCATGCGGATCGGGACCATGATCCGGCAGCTTCTGGAGGAAGTGAAGGCCGCCCCGCTGGACGAGGCCGCGCGCGGCAGGCTCGCGGAGATCCACGAGCGCTCCATCAAGGAACTTGAAGACGGGCTGGCTCCCGAGCTGGTGGACGAGCTGGAACGGCTCTCCCTGCCGTTCCCCGAGGCCTCCGCACCGTCGGAATCGGAGCTGCGGATCGCTCAGGCCCAGCTGGTCGGATGGCTCGAAGGGCTCTTCCACGGCATCCAGACAGCCATCGCCGCGCAACAGGCCGCCCGGGAGCAGATGGCCGCTCAGCTCCGTCAGCTTCCGCCGGGGACCGTGGTGGCGCCCGGTGTGGTGATCGGCGCCAACGGTGAGCCTCAGCGCGCACCGGCCCATCCGCAGCAGCAGGACGCGCGGCACGGTGGCCCTGAGGAGCCCGAGCCCGGCCTGGGCCAGTACCTCTAGCCCATGGGTCTTTTCAGTGATCTGAGGCAGGCCAGGCGGGACGATGCGGAACTGGGGAAGGGGCTCTGGAGACGGGCCCATGATCGGTTCCGCCGCGGCCTGGACCGCTTTCACCAGGTGCTTGACGGCGTGGCCGACGACTCCCTCTACGCCGAACTGCTGCCCGTGGCGGACGAGCTCGCCGGGCTGCTGCCGAGGGTGCGTGCCATCTGCGTGGCGGCCCAGCGGAACACCCCGAGCGACGGCCTGGACATCCCGCCGGAACAGGCGCCCCTGCACCGTCTGCTCTCCCGGGCGGGCAATGACCTGGCGACTGCCGCGCAGGCCGCCACCATGGCCCGGCTCGGCAGCACGGACGTGGACAGCGTGCGGCGCCGGGCCGCCGTCGTGACTTCTCTGGTGGCTGAAGCGGAGGCGCTCAGCCACTGAGCCTGTTCTATTCCCGGCTTCGCTGAAAGAGAACCGGGGCGCTGTGTCTGGTGGCGTGAGGCTTTCCTTTGGAAGGATGGCGGCATGAGCGCAAACCCTGATCTCACTTTCAACGATGGCAACACCATCCCCCAGCTCGGCTACGGCGTCTGGCAGGTTGCCGACGACGTCGCGGAGACCGTGGTGGGCCAGGCCTTCGAGGCCGGATACCGCCACATCGACACCGCCCGCATCTACGGCAACGAGGCAGGTGTGGGACGCGCCATCGCGGCGTCCGGCCTGGACCCCAAGGACCTTTTCATCACCACCAAGCTGTGGAACTCCGACCAGGGCTACGAGCAGACCCTCGCCGCCTTCGAGGAGTCCCTGGAGCGTCTCGGCCTGGAGCACCTGGATCTGTACCTGATCCACTGGCTGCAGCCGCAGCGGGGCACCTATGTGGACACCTGGAAGGCCCTGATCGAGCTGCAGAAGCGCGGCCGCGTCACCTCCATCGGCGTCTGCAACTTCACCGCCGAGGCGATCGACGAGCTGATCGAGGCCACAGGCGTGGTTCCGGCCATCCACCAGATCGAGCTGCACCCCTACTTCAACCAGGCCGCGTTGCGTGACTACAACGCCGGCAAGGGCATCCTGACCCAGGCCTGGTCCCCGCTGGGCCAGGGCGGCGAGCTGCTGAACGATCCGGAGGTGCAGCGCATCGCGGAGAAGCACGGCGCCACCCCCGCACAGGTGGTCATCGCCTGGCACCTGGCCATCGGCAACGTGGTCATCCCGAAGTCCGTGACGCAGAGCCGGATCGTGGAGAACTTCGCGGCGCTGGATGTGACGCTGGATGACGAGGACATCAAGGCCCTCAGCAGCCTGGACCGCGGCGCCGAAGGCCGCATCGGTCCCGACCCGGCGGTCTCCGACTTCGCCTGATCCCCGGCCGCCCGTGACCGAAGGGTCATGGGAACGGCGAAGGCCCCCAGGATCTCCTGGGGGCCTTCGCCGTATCCGAGCTTCCTATCAGAATCGAACTGATGACCTTTTCATTACAAGGGTAACGGCCGCCACCACGTCCATTCCCTGAGACCAACGGGCTGACTAGCCCTCGTGCTAGTTAAATGGTATGCCGCCTCCACTTAGGGGGCGGTTTCGCGCGTCCAGGGGAAGGAACGAAATGCTCGCAGAGCTGTCAGAGTGGGGATTGTGGCAGAGGGCCGCAGGGCTGAGTGAGCGCACTATCACAGAGCGACGCGCCACGCTAGAGCACATGGTGAAGCTCACTGGTTGCACATTGAGCGGGTTCACCACGCGGGACATCGTGGCCTACCTCGGACGGCCAAAACTGGCACCAAGCTCGAAGCACAGCTACTACGTCAGCATCCGGGCATACTGCACCTGGGCGATGCTCGTCGGCCTACGCGAGGACGACCCCAGCGCGAAAGCACCGAAGCCGAAACGGCCCAAGGCCACGCCCCGCCCGCAGTCGGCCGACGACATGCGCAGAATCCTCGCGGTGGACATGAGGGCCAAGACGCGGATGATGGTGCTCCTGGCGGCAGCTCAGGGCCTCCGGGTGCACGAGATTGCCAAGGTGTCCGGCGATGACTTCCAGGACGGCGTGATGATGGTGACGGGCAAGGGCGGCAAGACGGCCATGCTTCCCGTTCACGAGGCCGTCGCTGACCTCGCGGCCGGGTTCCCCCGGCGTGGATGGTGGTTCCCCTCGCCAGTCCACCCGGACAGGCCGGTACAGCCCGCCGCCGTCCGTGCCGCCATTTACCGGGTGATGGAGCGCGCAGGTGTCACTGGACACCCCCACCGGCTGAGGCATTGGTACGGCACCACGCTCCTGCAGAAGGGCGTAGACCTCCGGACCGTCCAGGAACTTATGCGACACGAGAGCGTCGCCAGCACCCAGATATACACCCTCGTCACCGACGAACGACGCGCGGCCGGTCTCGCCAAGTTGACTCTTCCAACAGCGGCATAATGGGGGAGTCATTCGCATACGAACAGGGGGAGCCGTGAACAAGGCTACTGACTACTTTCCGGCGGGCGTCTTTCTGCTCGTCGTAGCTTGGCTGGCGTGGATTGGCGGCCTCGCGTGGTTCGCGTGGGTCATCCCGGGAGTTGTGGGCGCGTTTCTCATTCTCGCGGCGATTCAGCGGGCGCTCTCGGTCCTAGAGAGGCTCGGAGCCAAATAGCCGGTCATGCAAGAAACCCCGTCCGGGATCCCGGGCGGGGTTTCTTGTTGCCCTCAGCGCGTTACCGCCAAAGCCGGTCGGCAACGGTGAGCACAAGGGCGAGGCCAGCGGCGACGCCGCCCGCGGGTTGCCACCACGGCGTGGGGGCTTTCGGCATGGTCCGAGTGTCTAGGAGGTCCAGCCTCCGCTCTGCGGTAGACATGCGCCGGTTCATGTCCTTGGCGTACCCGTCCAGCGTGGCTGTGAGGGTGGCGAGTTCGGCGGCCACGGTTCGGCGTAGGCTCATGCGGTACCGCCTCGGGGAGGCACGAGGTACCCCGCAATGAGGGACACGAGGACGGCGGCCGCGCCGGTCACGTCCGCGGGGAGATCGATTCCCCAGACGGTCCGGAGGATATAGCCGCCCACGACGACGACGGCGACGGAGCCGGACGCGGCCGTCGTGACCGGGCCAATGGTCCGCTTGGGTGCATCAGGCATTGGGGGCCTCCTGTCCGTCCAGGGCGGTCAGGAGGTCTCCCAGGGCGGATGCCTGATCGCGGTCCAGTGCCAGACCCTCGGAGGTCTTGGAGTCCAGGTACCGGGTCACGCGATCCCGAATGACCTTGATCGCGGCCGCGCTCTCAGGGTTGGTGAGCACCCGGTCACGGGTGGCGCGGAGGATCGCGTAGGCGTCGGCGCGCTCCAGGGCCGGGTTCTTGTAGCCCCAGACGGCGCGGGCAATGGCCTGGATTTCGGATGCGGTGAGCATTTCGTCTGTCTCCTGTTCGGTGTTGATCGCGCGGGCCAGCCGGTCCACGCGGTTGATGTCCCAGCGACCGGGGCAGGTCGTGGAGGTCCAGTGATTGTGCGGGTAGATCGGCAGATCCGTGCCGTACTTGGCGCGGTAGTAGTTCACGAGCCACGCCACGGTGGCGTAGTCGCCGTCTGTGGCCTCGGGGCGGCATTCGATGTGGATGCTGGTGGCGTTGCCGTAGGCGTTCCCAGCGGCCCATGCGGCGTCCTCGGGGTCCACGATTTCGTTGATCCGGCCGTCTGACACCACGGCGTGGGCGCTGGTGTCCGGGTTCTGGTCTACGAACCAAGAGACAACGCCGTCGTGCGTCTGCCCGTCCACGCCCCAGTGGTGGATCGTGATGGACTCGATGACTCGGGGGGTCCCGAAGATGTCAGCGACCCAGGACGGCACGGTGTACTGCTCATCGCGGCGGGATCGGTCGATGGTGTAGTTCATGGGTCAGCTCCCGGGGGTGGTGTTGGTGCCCTGAATGGCGATGATGTCCACGGCGACGGAGTAGGACGCGTCAGTGGCGCTGTTGTCGCCCGTGCGGAGACGAACGGTGTAGGTACGGGGAGCGTTGGACAGCCACACTTGGGGCTGGAGCTTGCCCGCCGAGATACCGGCGTTAATGTGCGGGGTGGCGGTGATGATCGCGTCCTGAGTGAACCGCGCCGGGAGCGTGAACGCCGCTGTGGCGCTGGACTGATTGGACCCGATGCTGACGGTCACACGGCCTGCCCAGAGCGAGAACGGAAGGTTCGCAGCCATGAGGTCGATTTCGGTCTTGGCGGCGTCGCGGAGGCGGCCGAGGTCGTAGGGGACATCGGGCGCGCTGTCGCCCGTGGGCGTCGGGTACGGGTTGTTCCCAGCGGCGTTGGTGTAGGGAAGGGGGAAGGTCATTACGGTTCCGTTCCGAGGTTGGAGGGTTCACGGGTGGTGACGGTCATAGTGGATGCGGTGAGGTCGAATTCGATTTCCTGGGCAATGTGCCGGACGGTGGTGTCGTCTTCCATGGTGATTTCCACGGTGTGCCCGGGGCGGAGCCACCAACACGCCACGGCCTGAATGACGTACCCAGAACCGCGCGTGGACAACGCCCGGACGTAGGTCTTCGCGGCCGCGTTCGCGGCGGACTGGCCTATGGCAAAGTCCTTTTCGGTGGCGTACACCTTCCCGGCCGGGGTGCCGTAAGTGCCGATGATCTGACGATCCACCCCGCCCGCGTCGCGCCATTTGTAGGTCACGACGGCGGCGTCGTAGAAGCCGTCCCGGCCGAGGGTGTCGGTGCTGTCCCCAGAGATACCGCCGCGCCCTTTGGACAGGTAGACGGACACCAGGCCGGCCACGGTCGGTTTGGCCTGTAGCGCCCATTTCCCGGCCTCGGTGATGAACAGGCGCAAATCAGCGGCGGCGGTGAGGTCGTCCAGCACGGACCACAGGGACGCCCCGGTTTCCAGGTGGACGGAAGCGGTCAGGTCGGAGCGGTACCGGAGCGGGATATCGGTTTCGAGCGTGATCGCCCGGCCTCGGGCATAGGAGAGGATCGATTCGATGCACTCGACCACCCCGAGGTGCTGTTGCCATGCCTCGGCACCCATCCAACGGGATTCGATCACGCGGGTTTCCTCGCTGGAAGCGGCCAGGGACATCACGGCCCCGGGTTGCCGCACGGGGCGGGCGTCCATGAGCACGGTTGCCACGGGGAAGTCGTCCAGCTCTCCGGTGGCGTGAAGGTATCCGGCCGCGAGAGTGGCGGTAATGAGCTTCGTGCGGGGGTCCAGGGCGCGGAGTTCTGCCGGGGTGAACACGGCGGATAGGTCGGCTTCAAGCCGCGCGCCGGGTGCCCAGCTCTCCGAGAGGGTGAGGCGGCCGGAGAGCGGCTGAACCGTCCAGGTGCTCGCGCCGGAGGTGATGGTCAGGGACACTCGCTGTGCGTGGTCGCCGCGCACGAGGTCCATGGTCTCGGGCCGGTATGGGGCCGGGGGCTGGTATGTGGTCATGGTGTGGTCCTGAAGTTGGTGCGGAGGTCGGTGTAGTCAGCGAAGGTGCCCGGGAGGGCGGAGTAGGTGGGTTGGTCGGCTTTCAGGGCCGCGTAGGTCCATCCCAGAGCGCCGGACAGGGGCGAGAGCGGCCGGGCCACTTCGGCGTACTCGATGGAGACGGAGAATCGGGAGTCCGGCCCATCAGCCAACTCGATTCCGAGGGAGGCCCGGCGCGGCGAGAAGTACATGTCCATGCCGTCATGCTCGGTCTGGCGGAGGAAGATCACCTGTCCGCGCTGGACAAGCCGGAGCACGCCCCGGGCGTCGGCGTAAGTGTGGGCGTAGACCTTCAGGGAGCCGCGCCGAGCTGTGGCTTCTCGGTTGATCGTGATCGGGTAGGGGCTGTCGGCCACGTCGAACAGGACGCCCCGGGCTTCCACGTCCGCCCCGTAGTCGGCGGTGCTCTCCACAGATACGGAGAGCTGAGGCAGGACCGGGACGCCCAGCCAGGGCGCACCGGCCAGGGGGTGCGTGAGAGGCACAGTCACGGCGCCGTCCGAGGCGGTGATCGTGTAGACCACGGCACCGGATGCGGCCTCATAGTCGTCAAGCACCAACTCGGCCCCGGTGGAGGTGTAGGGGAGCTGCCCAGCCAGAACGCGCATGGCCGTGGGACCGTTGATGTCGGAGCGCTGGACCTTGCTCACGACGACGCCGGAGGGCGCTGTGATCGTGAGGCGGATTGCTCCCACGGCGGGCAGGACTTGAGCGGTGACGGTGGTCATCAGTGATCGACCCGCCTTCCGGGGACTTCGTTGACGGTGACGGATACGGAGCGCGGCGCGGTGAGGGCGTCAAGCGCCTGCTGTACGGCCCACAGGTTGGGCACGTTGACACGGATATCCACGTCCTTGCCGTGGATGCGGTCGATGGTCTCTTGGGTCTGACGGGCGGTGCCCTGCTCAGTGGCCCCGACTCGCACGTCGTGCCCGCGTATGCGGTCGATGGTTGCCTGAGTCATCCGGGCGGTGCCTTCCTCGGTGGCCCCGACTCGCACGTCCTTGCCGTGGATCGAGTCGATAGCCGCCTGAGTCATTCCCACGGTTCCCTGCTCGGTCACCCCGACATGAACCGGCACATCAGAGGGAAGCGAGGCGATTTGCTTCTGCACCCCGTCCGCGCCAGTCACGGTAAGATCGACCGGCTTCTCTTCCTTCTTCGCTGCTTCCTTGCCGTCGGCTATGGCCTTGTCCTTGCCGGACACGCGAAGCTCAGTCACCTTCTCGGGCGGAACAAGACCAAGTTGTGTCAGCCAGTCGGCGGCGGCCTGCTTGGACAGCCCGTAGGTGGTCTGGGCTTGGGAAAGCATGGACGAGTACATGGCGTTGTACTTGGACGCCACTTCTGGAGCGGTAGCCCCGGACTGGATCATGGCGTCGATTTCGTCATTCTTGACCTGCACGAGCTGCTGCCAGAGATCCACCTGTTTCGATCCGGCCTCGGTGGAGATGTCGCGCGAGCGGCCCTCTTCCTTGATTGCGTCGGCAAGGTCACGCTGAGTCTGAATCTGGTCCTGCTGGGCATCGATCACGCTGGACGCGCCGGAGGTCTTCTCCCGCTCGGCGTCAAGGCTCTCCTTGATTGCTTCGGTGGTGCCCTTGATCGCCTCGCGGCGGGCGCGCTCGATTTCCTCGGCGGCGCGAATCTCTTTGATGTGGTCTTTGATCTTGTCGCGGGTCTCTTCCGTGACCCGGATTTGGTCCTCCATGGTCTTCGTGGTGATGGTCACCCGCTCGCCCTGTTCGCGCTGGGCCCGGCGGGAGTTCTCCACCTCGGACGTGTAGGACTTCAGACGGTCCTCCACCTTGGCGAGTGCGCGCTCGGCCAGGGCGGTGTCATTGCCGAACCGGCCGGAGAACATCTCCGACATGCTCAGGCCCGTCTTGTTCGCTTGATCGCGGAGCACCTCCCAGCCGGAGTACGCCTCCTGCTGGAAGATTTCCCACCACTCTTTGGTGTCGGCTATCGAGTCGCCGTAGTCGTCCATGCCCTTGATCGCGGATTCCATGGCGAAGGTTCCGCCGTGTTCGCGGATCGCCTGGGCAATGCCGATGATCTCCTCTTTGTCAGCGGTAGCCTGCTCGGAGAGGCCCTGAAGGGCGGCAATGCCGACACCGATTCCAGCGGCGATACCGGCACCGAGGACAAGGCCGGTCGGGCCAAGGTCGGCCACGACGCCACCGGCGATATCCTGGAAGATTTGGCCGATGTCCTCGGCGTCGCCCCGGAAGCTAGACACCGTTTCGGAGAGGTTGGACCGGGCCTCTTCCTTGATGGTCTTGAACGATTCCCCGGTCTCCTGGGACGCCTTGTCCATCCCGTCCCCGATGTCGCGCCCTGCCTTGGTGCCGGACTTCCCGAGGGCGTCCAGGGCGTCGTCCATTTTGCGGGCTTCGGTGGTGCCCTCGTGGAGGCCTTTTTCGATCTTGTCTCCGGCGCGAGTGCCTTCCCGCCCGGCTTCTTTGAGCGCCCGCTCAGTCTTCGTGACGTCCTTCGCGCCGTCGCGGAATGCCGCCTCGATCTTGTCTCCGGCGGTGTCGCCGTCGCGGGCGACGTCCATGAGGGCGTCGGAGACGTCGTTGTACTTGTCCGCGAGTTTGCCGGTGCCGGAGACGGCCTGTGCGACGTCGGTAATGACGTCAATTTTGATTGCCACTACTGGCCTTTCTCGTGTGCTTCGTAGATGCGGCGGACGATGATTTGCACCCACAGGGACGTGATGCGCGGGGCGACGTCGGCGGCGGCCTGATAGATCACGCGTCCCTTGTCGTTGCGCCAGGGGAGTTGCCGCTGGGTGTGGCGCTTGACCTTGTGAGCTTTGGAGCGGCGGCCGGACCGTTCGTACTCGGCTACCTTTTGCCGGTCATTGGTGCCGAACTCGAATACCCGGGCCTGAGCGTCGGGCACGAGGCCGCCGGACAGGGGCCGCCGGGAGGATGCGGCAATGAGGGTCAGGGGGTTGCCGGGAGCGACGCGTGCGCCCTTGGCGAGTACCTTTTGGGAGACCGTGGTGAGCGCCCGGGAATTAACCGCGTCGCGCCATAACGGGTTCACGACGGCGCGGGTGGTGCGGTTAATGTCGTTTCGCACCTCGCGGGGGATCAGTTTGAGCGCCAGCGCGACCGCGCGAAATGTGCGGCTACTGGTCGCGCTGGGCGCTACAAACCGTCCCATGTCAGGCCCCGGCCGGACCCCAGGTGAAGACCGGAACACCGGCCACGTCGAGCGCGACGGTGGCGGTGGCGAGTTCGTCGCCCTTGCCGCCGAAGTCGGTGGCCTCGCAGGTCACGGAACCCGTGGCCATGGCCTGCCCGGTGGACCCTTCCGGCTTGATCTCGAACGTGACGACCTCGCCGTGCATGGTATTCAGGAACGCCTGAAGAGAGGTCGTGTCGAAGTCCTGCCCGAGGTTCAGGTTCAGGGTCCAGTCCGGCCTGGAGGTGATGGTGATCTTCTTGCCGTTGATCGGCTTCCACCGAGTCTTGGTGACGGCGGGCGTCAGCTTGGCCTCATCGACGGCGGTGGAGAACTCGGTGCCGTCGAGCGTGAGGGTGCAGTTCTCGATGATGACGGGGGAGTGCGGTGCAAGGGCCATTAGCTGGACCTCTCTTTCTTGATCGTTTCGCGCCAGACGTTGGCCGACTGGCACTCGGTGGTGACGATGAATCCGGACAGGGTGTCGTCCGCGAACGTGGCCCGCTGGGACGTGGTGTTGGTGTAGCCCCTGGCCCGCTCGATGCTGAGCATGAGCGCGTCCAGGTACTCGTCCAGTTCGTTCTCTCCGGCCTCGGTCATGCCCTTGGCCGCGTAGAGCTGGATGGTGATCACGTGGGTGATCGTGGTGGTGTTGGCCCCGGGGCGGGTGTCGGAGCGCCAGACGGAGACGACAGGCTTTCCCTTGGTCACGCGGTCCGGGACTCGCGGCCACGGGTCCACCCGCCATTCCGGGTTGTCGCGCTCGATCTGGGCGGCGAGCTGTCCGCGCGGGGTGTCAGTGTTCACAGCATCCCCGCGAACACTGACCGGCGCGGCCGGATGCAGTCGTAGGCTTCCCGCACGAGCGGCCACGTGCGGGTCATGAGGCCGTCCACGCCCTGGGACACGTCGTCCCCGGCCGACTTCCGGGCGGCGAGGTGCTGGGTGAGGAGCACCTGTGCCAGCCGGTAGCGGGCGGGCACCTCGTCCGGCTCGGGGAGGGGCTTGGGTGCGTACTCCGCGAGCCGTTCAAAGGCGACCTCGGCCAGGAACTCCACGGTCTCCGGCTCGGGGATATCGGCCCAGTCCGCAAGGTCTGCGCCCTCCGGGTCAGTGTCGATCCAGCCGACGCGCTTCACTCGTCGTCCTCTTCGTCCCCGAGGCCCAGGAGGTCAGTCTGACCCTTCCCCTTGGCCTTGGCCGTCTTCGCCGGGGCCGGGGTGGGGGCCTCGGCTACCGGCTCGGGGTCCGGAGCTGGCTGTGCATCTGCCTGAGCCGGCTGGCCGTTTTCCTGTGCATCTGCACTGTCGCCCTCGAAGCCCCAGTCCACTTCCTCTGCCTGATCCGACTCGGGGGCTTCCGCCCTGGCGGCGGGCAGGGTCTCGGCGCGCTCGATTACGGCCATGCGCTCGGCCACGAGGTCCGCGACCATGACGGCGAGGTCTTCCAGGTCCGACGTGCGGAGGATCCGTGCGCCCATGGTTACGCCGTCACTTCCACGATGCCGCGCTTGGCCTTGCCGTTGAGCGGGTCGCCGTCCTTGTGGACCAGGTTGGTACGCAGGAGGTAGTAGGAGAACACCGCCTTATCAATGGCACCCTTGCTGAGTTCCTGGGTGTCAACGCGGATCGGGGAACCAGACGGTTCGTGAAGCTTGGTCATCTTTCCGGACCCGACGATCACGCGGCCGTTCATGCCGGTATCCGTGATGGACGCCGGGCGGATACGGAAGCCGGACAGGGTGCCCTCCTTCAGGCCCAGGGAGGTTTCCAGGAGGGCGAGATTTTCAAGCATGTCGGACCCCAGGAGTTCGCGGTAGAGGTCGTTTCCGATCACCGCGTAGGTCGGAAGGGTGTCTTCCAGGACGTGCTGGGAACCGAGGATGATTCGACGCCACGTGTTGGAAACATCCGCGCCGGTACCGGCGATGGGCCGCGCCACTCCGAGGAGGTGCGCCCGGACGCGGGCGTCACGGCGGCGCTTGATGTAGTCGGCCTGCTCGCGGAGGTAGGACTCCATCTGTCCGGGGACGGGGAAGTCGCTCACGGCGCGGTCGAAGCGGTTACCGCCCGCGATGCGCTTAGCGGTCCACTCGCGGCCTACGGCCTGGACGTCGTGGGTAGGGATGTCGCGCATGGCGGACTGGGTGGGCGGGGTCGCGTCGTAGTCGCCCTGGTCGTAGGCCGGGTCCCAGTCGTCGGCAATGGGGGTCATGCCCTCCACCCATTCCCAGCCCTTGTAGGTCAGGGCGGTGAGGTCCTGGTGGTCCACGAGGTCCGCAAAGCGCTCGAAGTATTCGGTGCCGTCCCACAGCTCCCCGAGGTAGGCCGGGACGGCGGCGGGGGTGAGTACGTCCTCCTGGGTGACGGTGGCGAGGGCGGCGGTGAGCTTTTCCCCCTGGATCAGGCCGGAGCGGATGCCGTGAACGGTCTCGACGAAGGAAGCGAGGGTCATGGCCGCACCGGCCGTGACCTTGCCGCCCTTGTCCTGGTCCTGCTCGTCCTTGACGCCAAGCATGGCGGCGAGGGATGCCAGCACCTTGTCCGTTGCGGCGGGTGCGGAGGCGGAGGCGGTAGCGCCCATGGTGGGGTTCTCCTGTTCGGTGAGGTTGTCCTGAATGGACTTGAGGGTGTCGATAGCGGACTGGACGTCTTCGGCGGTGACGGGCTGGGCGGCGTCGGCCGCGTCGCCTTCACCGTCAGGGGCGGTGTCCGGGACCGGCTCGGCCTCGGAGGCGGTGACCTTGGAGGACGGGAACGCGGGGACCTTGACCTGACCGGCACCTTCCAGGACGCCGCCGATGAACGCACCGGCCTTGACCACGGGCTTATCGATCTCCACGGAGATTCCGGCGCGGGTGCCGTCCGTGGCGTCCTGCCATGACTTCCGGCCTTCCGCCGTGTCGAAGTACGCGACCGAGGCCACGAGCTTGTCGCCCTGCTCAGTCACGGACATCACGCCGCGCGGCTTGGATGCGTCGTGCTCTTCGTTGACCGGGAGCGGACCGGCCGGAATGGTCAGCGCGCCAGCGGCGGCGGTGACGCGGGCCGGACGGACAGTGCCGTCCGGCTCATGCCAGGACACCAGACCGGCCTCACCGAAGTGCAGGAGGTCGAAGGTGTGGGTCCGGGCGGCGGGGTTGGAGGCCGTGAGCTTGGCCCCCAGGAGTCCAAATTTCATGCTGAGAGTTCTCCTTGCTGGGTAGTGGCGGTGCCGACGTTCCCCCGGGCGGAGGTGACGGCGTTCTCAGTGAGGGGTTTCGTGGACAGCACGATCCGCCTGCCGGAGGTGGTCACGTCGGGCTGGGAGAGGCGCTGTGCAATGGGCTGAAGCCACTGTTCGAGCGAGAGAGTGATCAGCTCATCCTTGGCTTGCAGGGTGTTCTCATACGTCCCGGAAGTGCCGTTCGCGCCTTCCAGGAGGGCCGCGTTCAGGTTCAGGAAGTTCGCCACGTCCAGGCGAAGCGCGTTCCGCGCCCCGGTCAGGTAGTCCTCCCCGGTCGCCCCGGTGTGGGTCTTCACGTCCAGACCGCGAGGCGTGACGGCCGTCGCGCCGCCCTCAGCGGAACGGGCGGCGTTCCACTTCGTCTGAGCCTCTTTCAGCTCATCGTCGGTGCCGTACCACTCTTCGGTGACCTTCAGCTCCACGAGCGGTACCGGATTCTTCCCGCGCTGGCGGACGGTGTTCCGGAGGTCGTGGAAATGGCGGATCGTCTCGGCGGCCGCATCGCACAGCCCCAGCGGCATGAGCGATTGCAGGTAGATGAACTGCGACTGGTTCGGCGCGGCCTTGCCGTTGATGATGACGTTGCCCAGGTAGTCCAGGCCCCAGAGGTCGCGGGGGAGCTTGATCGCCTGCACGATCTTGTTGCCGTCCCGCTCCACCCACAGCACCGAATCCCGCACCAGGGCGAGATCCTGAATCATGGCCGCGAGGCGCTGGCCCGCCGTGATCGAACCGACCGCGCCGTTCATCCATGCGTCGTCCTCGGACAGCTCGGAGCCATCGTCGTAGGTGAACTGGAGCTGAGCGGCGAGGGTCGTCAGGGCGGAGAGGCCGCGCCAGACCGGCGGGCATTCCAGGGCCTCGCGGATCGTGACGGGCTGACCGGCACCGGAGAGGCCGAGGTCCTGGGCGAGGATCGGGGACAGGCCCGTTCCTGCGGACCAGGGCGAGGACAGGTTAGGTTCCGTGAACCCGGATACCGGGCTGAAGTCGAAGAGTGCGCGGACGCGGTCGAAGAATCCCACGGGTAAAACAATGGCCCCGGCTGGGTATCCAGCCGGGGCCATGTCCGGGTTTGTCCGGGTTTGCCCGGAGTAGCGTGTCGGCGGTCTACGTGGCCGGTCCCGGGATCGACACCGAGGCCCGGCGCTTCTCGTCCGCGACGGCTCCCAGGGCCGCCACAGCGGCCAGCAGGCACGTGATTTCAACGCCCTTTCCGCGCTGGAACAGGCGGCTCCCGGCTGAGTCGCGCCACGTGGCGTTCTCCACGGCGGTGTCAAGCCCGCCGTGTCGGGCGTGCTGGATCGTCATAGCCTCCACGGACTGGCTAATCAGGGCGGTCGCGGCCGCAACGCTCTTGACGTTCAGGGACTTGACGTGCTTGGTTGGCAGGTTCCCCATGCGCGCCAGCGAGTTGGCAGTGTTGATGTTCTCCCCGATGCTGTCATAGGCCACGGGGACGCGCGGGTGTTTCCGGATCGCCCGGGCGAGGTACGTGGTGAGCCAGGAGACCCCGGCGCGGTGGTCCATGATCTGCACGTGCGGGGCGTCGAATGCGTCGATCCAGGCCACGGCGACCGCCGCGACGGTCCCGGTCCGGTCCACGTCGTACCCGATTCCCCAGGGCAGGCCCTCGGGCATGGACTCGAAGGCTTCCACGGCCGTCGCGTGCCATTTCTTCAGGTCCAGGGCGGAGACGGTGGTGTCCGGCGGCCAGATGCACAGGTATTCCCGCGCGAACTGGACGGCCCCCAGCTTGGCGAAGTTGCGGCGCATCTTGGCAATGGTCGTCAGGCCACAGGCGAGGCCCGGGTGGGTGGCCCACCAAACGGCCTCGTCCGTGATGTCGGCGGTGTCCTCGGCGCAGTAGTCCACGATGCCGTACTCGTCCGGCTTCCGGCGGCCGGAGGCCAGCGCGTCCCAGAACATGCCCGCACGGGCCATGGACGGCGTACCGCTGATGATGATCTGGCCCAGGGGCCGGGTGTCCATGAGCGGGAACGCACCGGCCACCAAGTCCTCGGACTTCGTGGCGTCCAGCTCTCCGGCCTCATCGAACCACATGGTGTCGGCGGCGTCGCCACGGAACGCGCCGGATTCGGGCTTGACGACCCACCAGCGGCTCCCGTTGGTGAACTGGATGTTTTCGCGGCCCTGGGAGCGGTAAATCTGCTCAATGCCCACATCTTCCAGTTCGAGGCCGCGACGGCGGAGCGTGGCCTCGATCATGCGGACCATGTTCATGAAGAATTGGGAGGCCCTCGTGCCGTCCTGCGCGGTGGACACCACGCGGTGATCCGGGATCGTGGCGCACCGGCCCAGGAGGATCATCTGAATGATCGTGGTCTTGGTGGAGCGGCGCGGTTCCTGGACGGCGCACTCTTCGTAGAGCGGCTTCGCCAGGCCGGACGCCGGGTCGATCTCCCCGGACTTCGCCTCCAGGACCAGCGCCGTCTGGACGCCTTGGGGGGTCAGGGGTAGGCCCATCAGCTCGGCTCCCCGGATCGCGGCCGAGATGTCCGTAGACGCCGGGGCCGGGGACCAGTAGCGCGGCTCAATGGCGAAGGACAGGCCCTTGTCCTCGAAAACCTTGTCCACGGCGGCGGCAATGGCCGATTCGTAATCGGCCGGCAGTCGCTCAACGACGGTTGCGGTCACGCAAAATCACCTCCTTGGTCATAACCAGTTCCTCCACCTCGCACGCACGCAAACGGAGTGGACGGCAGGCGTGGGCTTTGACGGTTTCCTGAAAAACTCGGCTCATGATCATCCGCCCGAGTGAATCCGCGGGCACAGGTCGGAGCCACTCGTGAACTTCCAACCTTTCGTCTTCGCAATGCGTCGTGCACTGCGCTCGGCCTCGGCCTGCGACCGGGGCGCGGCCTGACCCGAGGGCCACCCGAACCCCAGCGTGTTCGGGCACGGCGCGGCCGCGAGGTTGAAGCCGTCGCACTTCACGTCCGCGCCCTGCTTGTCCGCCTTGACGCTCATACGACCCGCACCTCCTCGCCGCACATCTCGCACACCTGCTCTCCGGTCAGGTCGTCTTGTCCCGGGTCGATGTTCACCTCGTCGCATCCTGGGCAATCCCATGCCTGAATCTCGTACTGGCCGACCTCTACCACCATTGCGGTGTCCTCTCTCGTTGGATGGGTGCCGGGCGTCCCCGGCCTTTCTTGGCGTTCGTCATGGCCGCGCCGATGCGGCCGCCGCTGGACGTGTTGCACTTCGCGTGCTCTGGCTCCACGTCGTCGTCCGTGCCGCCTGCTACTCGGTCGATCACGTGCCCGGCGTGCCATGTGCTTTCCGGGTCGTCAGCGGTGATCAGGCCACCGCAGGACTTGCAGGGCCACGGGAGCATGGCCCGGCACTTTGCCCGGGCTTTGGTGCTGTCGTTCCCGCCCCAGGCTTTGCGCCCGTTCCCCGGCCCGTAACCGCCGCTCTCCCGGCCTGGGAGGTCGAACAGGGAGTCTTGGTCACTGAAGTGCATGCCAGTCCTTCCACGTCGCTTGCACCCGGAGTTTCGCCGCCTCGTGCTGGGCGACGGCCTCGGCCAGTCGGACCCGCAGTGACCGGCACTTGCCCGGGTCGCGGTTGTCCTTCCATGCCTTCCGGCGCTTGATCACCTGAGAGTTGAACGCGGCCTCCACGCCTCGGGCCTCTTCGTAGCGGGCGTGTGCCAACTCGCGTTCCGTCGCCCGGGCGCTCACGAGCACACCTCGGCGTTGCAGGTGCACTCATGCGCGGGCCAGTGGCACACGACGCACAGTCGGTTAGCCGAGGTGCTGGCGAGGGCGTCGCCGTCGATGGTCAGTCCGCTGACCGTGCGGTTCAGGGTCCGGAGGGATTCGTGCGTGATGTCGATTCCTTCGGCGGTGAGGATGCAATCCATGGTGGTCAATCTCTTTTCGTCTTAAGCCTGTTTGTGAAGGTGATGGGTGCTTGGGTGAGTGCGTCAGCTCATGGCACCGCCTTCAGGAGTCGCCGTGCTTTGATCTGCTCTCGGAACTCAGCGCCTCGGACACAGGCCGGGCACCATCCGTGGAGGTCGATGTCCTGGGTGGAGGTGGGCGTCCGGCAGGAGCTACAGGCCACGGTGTCCGGCCCGTGGGCCGTGTGGCTTTCCACAGGCTCGGCCGCTTCGGCTGAGGTGGTCGGCTGGGCGGGCGCTGGTTCTATTGACTGGTTCTCTGGTTCGGGTGCGGCTCCTGCACCCCTCGTTGCACCCCTCCCCCCGCAGTTCTGAGGGGTCTCAGAGCTGAGCCCCTCAGTTCCTGCACCCCTCGAATCGGACTTATCCACAGGGCGGGGAGGCTTCTTCACCATGGGTTCGTCACCCATGCAGAGACGCCACACGTTCGGCTGATAGCCGCCACGGCGGATCACTGCATTCGCATAGGAGGCGTCGCCGCGCTCCACGAGCCGCAGCGTCTTCAAGCGGCGAATGTGGGAGCGCACGGTGTTCTCAGAGAGGCCCGTGTCCTCCTGCAACGTGGCGAGTGACGGGAAGACGTTGTTACCGCGCTGGTCCGCGTAGTTCGCCATTGCCAGGAGGACGAACCGGGTGGGCGAGGGCAGGTCGTACGTCTTGCCCACCTCCATTGCCCACGTCATGGCCTGGAAGCTCACTTCGTGGCCTCCCGCAGGTCGTCCAGGAGGAAGCGGCGCTGGCCGCCCGGCGTGCGCCGAGTGTGGGGGAGCTTGCCGTCCGCGTCCCAGCGGCGCAGGGTGCGCTCATTGACACCCAGGAGGTCTACAGCGACGGCGGGGGAGACGAACCGGCTCAACGGGTAGCCTTCCAGCGTTCACGGAGGGCAACGAACACGACGACGGCGATTGCGAGGGCTTCCACTACTTCACCGCCTCGATGTCTGAGCGGTCGAAGACCAGGACACCGCGCGGGCCGTCGAGCTTGACCAGCGGGTCAATGCGCCCGGCCGCGACGCGACGGGTGAGTGTTGCCTTGTTGATTCCCAGGATGCGGGCCGCCTCGGCCGCCCCAATTAGGTCTTGTGGCACCACAACGCGAGGGGTCTCAAATTTGCTCGTCATGTCTCAATGAGACATGACGGCGATAAAAGATGCGTGGAGGACACGCCGGGCGTTTCAATGATGCATCTGTTATTGCGGGTTGACCTGGGAGGGTGCAATGATAAGTGCATGAGTCAGCAACCCGAAGACTTGACCGAACTCCTGAAGTGGGACCTGAGCGACCGCCTGCGCAAGTCTCTTGCCGTGAGCAAGGTAGGCGTGAGCGAAATGGCGGAAGCGCTGGGCGTGAATCGCATGACCGTCAGCCGCTGGCTGTCGGGGGCGGTGGAGCCTAAGCTCTCGGTCCTGCGCCGCTGGGCCATGAGGGCGGGCGTTCCGCTTGAGTGGATCGTGACGGGCGTACTTAACGACAAAACGCCCCCACCGAGTGGTGAGGGCGTTCCGAATCCGAGCTTCCTGTCGGAATCGAACCGACGACCTTTTCATTACGAGTGAAACGCTCTACCGACTGAGCTAAGGAAGCACATGCCGCGTCTGGCCTGCTGGCCTGACCGCACAGGAAACAAGTTTAGGGTGCACTCCCGGCGCGGGTCAAAACGGGGGTGCGGGGAGGGGCTTCTCCGCGGGACCGGCCGCTGTTCATGTCCCGGTCCAGCATGGTTCAGCTGGCCGTCGCCCGGGCAGGACACGCTGGAGGCCACGGCGCCATTGGGGGTTCCGTGCTGCTGTGGGGCCGTCGCCGTGCCGCAGGAGAACAGAAGAGGAGCTCATGCGATGACCGTGAACCCGGTGGCCGGACGGACCAGCGTGCAGGAAGTCCCGGGACGGACCACATGCCTGCGGCTCGCCGTCGTCGACATGTCCGGCACCACGGTCACCGATGGAGGACTCATCGACGAGGCCCTCAGGGAAGCCTTCCTGGACGCCGGAGAGGACCCTGCGGGTCAGCGTTTCGGCTCCATGATGGAGTTCGCCCACAACGCCATGGGTCTGTCCAAGCTCAGCGTGTTCCGCCAGCTCTACGAGGGTGAGCCTGAACGGGCCATCCTGGCGAACGCCGTCTTCGAGAAGGCCTACGACCGCCTGGTGGCCAGGGGCGGCGTTCAGGCGATCCCCGGTGCGCGGGAGACCATGGAGTGGTTCCGGGATGCGGGGATGCAGTTGTGCCTGGTGACCGGGTTCGGCCGGCACACGCAGAACACCATCCTGGAGTCTCTCGGCTGGATGGGCCTGGCCGACCTGAGCCTGTGCCCGGAGGATGCCGGGCGGGGCCGTCCCCACCCGGACATGATCCTGACCGCCGTGCTGGCTCTCGACCTGGACGATGTCCGCGAGGTTCTGGTGGTGGGGGACACGACGGCGGACATCCAGTCGGGCCTGCGGGCCGGCGCCGGGCTGGTCGCCGGTGTGCTCAGCGGAGCGCACTCCGAGTTCGCTCTGCGGGCTGCGGGCGCCGATGCCGTGGTCCCCTCGATCCGCGATCTTCCCGGGCTGCTGCGCGAAGGGAACAGGATGCTTCTCGGGGGCCGCCAGCTCTGACACCGGCCTCAGAGCTGTGGCCCGGAGATCCGGGCCACAGCATGGGTGCGTGTCCCGGTGGCTCAGGTGCAGCGCAGGCCGTCGTCCGGCGTGGTGCCCTTCACGAAGTAGTCGTCCACCGCGTTGGTGATGCAGTCGCCGGCGCGGCCGTAGGCGGTGTGCCCTTCGCCCTCCCAGGTGACCAGCGAGGCGTTGCCCAGCTGCTTGCGCAGGTTCCCGGCCCACTCGTACGGAGTGGCAGGATCACCGGTGGTGCCGATGACCACGATCGGGGCCTTGCCGCTGTAGGAGGCCGGTGCCACCTTGCGGATGCCGGTGGTCTTCAGGCCCTCACAGGAGATTCCGCCGTAGGCCATGTACTTGCCCAGCGTGGGTGAGACCTTCTGCAGCTCCTGGGCCTCTTTGCGCATGTCACCCTCGGACGGGTCCGGGGTGTAGTCCAGGCAGTTGATGGCGTTGAATGCGAAGGCACTGTTGGAGGTGTACTTGCCCTGTGAGTCCCGGTCCGCGCCGAAGTCGGCCAGCTGCATCATGGGGGACGGGTCGCCCACCAGGGCCTGAGCCAGCGCCTGCCGCAGGGTCGGCCAGCTGGAACTGCTGTAGAGCGGCACGATCAGGCCGGAGACGAAGCTGTTCACCGTCACGGGCCGGCCGTCATTGGCAGGCTGCGGGCTCTTCTCGTATTCGGCCAGGAGCTTCTGGATGCGCTCGATCCCTGCGTCCACCCCACCGGTGAGGGGGCAGCCGGAGTTCCGCTGGCACCACTCGACGAACACCCGCAGGCTGCGTTCGAACGCCTTGGCCTGGCCGATGGTGAGCTGCGACTGGTTCAGGGTCGCATCCAGGGCGCCGTCCAGGACCATCCGGCCGACGCGGTCCGGGAAGAGGGTGGCGTAGGTGGAGCCCAGGAAGGTGCCGTAGGAGTAGCCGAGGTAGTTGAGTTTCTCATTGCGCAGAGCGGCCCTCAGGATGTCGAGGTCCCGTGCAGCGCTCTCGGTGTCCACATGGGCCAGCACGGGGCCGGTCTTCTGCTGGCAGGCCTCATTGGTGTCGCGCTGTTCCTGGATGGCCAGGGCCAGGCCGTCCGCGGTGCTGGGATCGAAATACTCGGCGCGCTGGGCGTCCCGTTCCTGATCGCTCAGGCACGTCACGGGTGCGGAGCGCTTGACGCCGCGGGGGTCGAAGCCGATGAGGTCGAAGCTGGATCGCATCTCGTCACTGAGGATCCACTGTGCGGATTCATTGACGAAGTCGTAGCCGGAGCCGCCCGGGCCGCCGGGGTTGATGAAGAGTGAGCCCTGGGACTCACCCGTGGCGGCGATCTTGATCAGGGCGATCTCGATGCTGCCCTTGCCCGGGTTCTGGTAGTCGGTGGGCACCTTGACGGAGGCGCAGCCGGCGTCGTGCTCGCATGAAGTCCAGCTGACCTTCTGGCCGTAGTAGTCCTTCAGCTCGGCCGGGGCGCCGTCGCTCAGGCCTTCCTGCTGGCTGCCGGCCGCGGGGGCCTTGGAGGTGTTCCCCGGCAGGGGGATGGTGACGCAGCCGCTCAGGCTGAGTGCCAGAGCGGCGATGGAGGCGACGACGGCGGCGAGCCGCCCCGCGCCGGCCCGTCCCTTTCGTGGGCCTCGCCCCCTGCTCGTCGCAGCGCCCTTCACGCTCTGCTTCATCCCTCGTCCGCCTTCCGAACTGTTGTGGTTCGCCGTGTCTTCCCCGCGGGCCGGTCCGTTCCGGCCGCGGAATCCTTCGTGGTCCGCCGGTCTCAGACCAGCCCTGCCGCCATGCCTTCCAGTGCCAGGAGCGGGGCCACATTGCTGGTGACCAGTCGCCGTCTGGTCAGGTTGATGGCATCGATCCTGGCCAGGGTCGCCTCCGGCGTCCCGCCCGCCGCGAAGGCCTCGATGTCGGCCCGGATCTCTTCATTCACCAGACCCCCGGTGGCGCCGACCTGGAGGATGAGGACGTCACGATAGAAGGAGAGCAGATCCGTCAGCGTCCGGTCCAGGGAATCCGTCACGGAACGCTTGCCGCGGCGTTTCTGGTCTTCCTCCATGCGCTTGAGCTGGCTGCGCAGGGCCGGCGGCACGGTGGCCCCCTCTTCGAGCCCCAGCGAGCCCAGCAGGGCGGCACGCTCTGCGGCGTCCCGTTCCGTGTTGGAGCTGTCCGCCTCATCCGTGGCGATGGCCATGAGCCGTTCCGCCATGAGCACGGCGGAGGTGATGCCCTTCAGAGCCAGAGGGAACCGGACGGTCTCCAGCCGGCGCTGCCGGGCGTCGGCGTCGCGGGCCAGCCTCCGGGCGATCCCGACATGGCTCTGGGCCATCCGTGCCGCGCTCGCTGCGAGGGCCGGGTCCACGCCGTCGCGCGCCACGAGCAGCGCCGCCACGTCGTCCACCGCGGGCAGGCGCAGACCCACACTGCGGCAGCGTGACCGGATGGTGACCAGCACGTCCGCGGGGGAGGGGGCACACAGCATCCAGACGGTCCGCGCGGTGGGCTCCTCGATGGCCTTGAGCAGCACATTGGTGGTCCGCTCGGCCATGCGGTCCGCGTCCTCCACGATGATGATGCGCCAGCGCCCGGAAGCGGGGTGGTTACCTGCGGTGGAGACCAGTTCCCGGGCCTCGTCGATGGTGATGGTCACCTTCTCGGTGCGGACGTGCTGCACGTCCGGGTGGGTCTCCCCGATGATCGTCCGGCACGCATGACACTGTCCGCAGCCGCGCTGGGAGGGATCGGGCTGCTCACAGTTCAGGGCTGCGGCGAAAGCCTTGGCGGCGTTGGAACGGCCCGAGCCCGGGGGGCCTGTGAAGAGCCAGGCATGGGTCATGCCCTCTCCCGCGGCCGCCCGGCGGAGCTGAGTGACCACGGCGTCCTGGCCCCGTAGTTCGTCGAAGACCGTCATGGGCGTTCTCCGGACGCCACTCCGGTGGGGTCCCCTGCTGAGTGAGCGGCGAAGACCTGTTCCACCCGCTCCAGGATGAGCCCGGCGATGACCTGGACCTCCTGCCGGGCGTCGATCACCAGGTAGCGTTCGGGAGCCGCCGCGGCCGCGTCAAGGTAGGCCTTGCGGACCTGGGCATGGAAGGAGTCCGGCTCGGATTCCAGCCGGTCTTCGCCACCGGGTGCCCGCCGGGCGCGCCCCTCGGCGGGATCGACATCCAGGACCACGGTGAAATCGGGCCAGAGCGAGGCGGTGGCCCAGGCGTTCAGGTCCCGGACCTCACGGGTTCCGAGACCACGGCCGATGCCTTGATAGGCCACCGAGGAATCGATGTACCGGTCCGTGATGACGGCCTCGCCGCGTGCCAGGGCGGGGCGGATGAGCTGTTCCACATGGGCGGCACGCGCCGCGGCGTACATGAGGGCCTCGGTGCGGGGATCGATCTCACCATGTCCGTGGTCCAGGACCAGGGACCGGAGTTTCTCCCCGATCTCGGTGCCGCCCGGCTCGCGCGTCTGGGTGACCACCATGCCACGCTGCCGCAGTGCCTCGGCCAGCAGCCGGCTCTGCGTGGATTTCCCGGCGCCGTCTCCGCCTTCGAAGGCGATGAACAGGCCGGTTCCGTTTGCGCTGGTAGTCACGTTCACAGCCTAGCGGGCCAAGCTGGGTGCAGGCGGAGTGCCGGCTCGCATGTGGAGGAGGATGGCGGACGTTGCCCACATGACGGGATCACCTTGCCCGGGGGACCCACCGGGCCCGTAACCTGAGGCGCATGCACGATTCCCTGGACCTGAGCCCCGATTCCCTCGTGGTGGCCGCCGGCCGCCCGGAGCGTGAGCGTGACGCGGCGGTGAACCCGTCGGTGGTGCTCTCCTCCACTTTCGTCGGGACCGGCCCGCTGGGTCCTGGAGACCGCGGCTATGGACGGTATGCGAACCCCACCTGGGAGGCCTTCGAGGAGGTGCTGGGCCGTCTGGAGGGCGGAACGGAACCCGCCCTGCTCTTCTCCTCCGGCCTGGCTGCCGTCAGTGCCGCCCTCTCACTGGTTCCGCTCGGTGGTGCCGTGGTGATGCCCGGTCACTCCTACGCCGGCACTGTGCAGATGGCCGCCGAACTGGCGGAGAAGGGCCTCTTCGCCCTGCGCCTGGTGGATGTCACGGACACGGAGGCCACCCTGGAAGCGCTGAGCGCTGAGGGGCGCGCCGCGGATCTGCTCTGGCTGGAGAGCCCCACCAACCCGATGCTGGGGATCGCGGACCTCCCCGTGCTCATTTCGGCGGCCAGGGAAGCCGGCGCGCTCGTGGTGGTGGACAACACCTTCTGCACGCCTCTGATCCAGCAGCCGCTGTCCCTCGGTGCTGACGTGGTCCTGCACTCGGTCACCAAGTACCTTGCCGGGCATTCGGATGTCGTCCTGGGTGCGCTGGTGGCCCGGGACGCCGGACTGCGTGACACCTTGCACCATCACCGCACCATCCACGGTGCCATCGCAGGCCCTTGGGAGGCCTGGCTCGCCCTGCGCGGAGTCCGCACCCTCGCGCTCCGTATCGAGCGCTCGCAGGCCAGCAGCCAGATCCTGGCCGAGCGGCTCGCCACCCATCCCGCCGTGGAACGCGTCCGCTTCCCCGGCCTGCCGGATGATCCGGGGCACCAGCGCGCCAAGGCACAGCTGAAAGGCTTCGGGTCCATCCTCTGCATCGAGTTGGCAGCGGCCGCGGGCCGCAGTGGGGCGGACAACGCGGACGCCCTGGTTCAGGCCTTGCGTCTCTGGGTGCCGGCCACCTCGCTGGGCGGCGTCGAATCGCTCATCGAACGACGGCGGCGTCACCTCGCGGAGCCGGAGAGTGTGCCGGAGAACCTGGTCCGTCTCAGTGTCGGCATCGAGAACGTGGAAGACCTGTGGGCGGATCTGTCCCGGGCTCTCGACGCTCTTCCGCGCCCCTGAGGATAGGCTGGAACCGTGAACGGAAAGCTGCTGATCTTCTTTGTCACCAATGCCGTCTACTTCGTGATGGGACTGGTGGCCTTCGGGCTGGAAGCCTGGGCTCTGGTCGATGCCCTGGCCCGGAAGTCCGGAGACTTCGAAGCCGCCATGAAGCGCAGCAAGGGCTTCTGGCTCGCCATCACGGGTGGTGCCGCTCTCATCGGACTGCTCTCCGTGCTGCCGGGCTCCGGTGGTGGGCTGGGTCTCTTCGCCCTGGTCGCCGTCACCGCGTCCTGCGTCTACCTGGCCGATGTCCGGCCCGCCATCAAGGACCTCCGCAGCGGCGGATACAACAGCTGGTGAGCGCGGCCCGGCTCCCGCTCACGTTCCCGGCGCCACGGCCGCCCAGGCCACGGACAGCTCGCCCAGCCTGAACCGGCGAGGGCCATCCAGCACGGGCCAGCCCGCGTCCCGGAGGGCGCCGCACATCCCCATCCAGCGCTGCCGTTTCCCGAAGCTGGCCAGCGGGGCAGCCGCCAGCCACGCCTGATCCGCGGCCTGCAGGAAGGTGTGAACACGTTCGCCGGGCACGTTGCGGTGGATCAGCGCCTTGGGAAGACGTTCGGCAGCCTGTGAGGGCAGCTCCAGCGCTCCGAAGTTCACCGAGAGGTGGAGACTGAGCGGCCCGGCGCCGTCGAGCGCCACCCAGCAGGCGGTGCGCCCCAGCTCATCACAGGTTCCCTCCACCAGGAGCCCGCCAGGAGCCAGCCCGGAACGGAGCGTGGCCCAGATGGCGGGGACATCGCCCTCGTCGTACTGCCGCAGCACGTTGAACGCGCGCACCAGCAGGGGTGGCTCGTCCACAGGCAGCTCGAAACCGCCCAGTCGGAAGTCCAGACCCGGTCCGGCCTGCTCCATGGCCCGTGCCACACGGCCCGGCTCGATTTCCACTCCCGTGAGACGGAAGGCGGGGTTGACGCCACGGAGCCTGTGGAAGAGTTCGATCGCGGTGCGCGGGCTGGCCCCGTAGCCCAGGTCCACGGCCAGCGGAGCATCCTCGCCACGGAAGCGCCAGGCCTGGGTCCCGGTGATCCAGCGGTCCACGCGGCGCATGCGGTTGGGGTTGGTGGTCCCGCGGGTGACGTTGCCCAGCGGTCTGCCGGTCCGGCCGGCGGCGCGGCCGGGGGCTCGGAGGCGTTCGGATTTCTGGACCACCGTCCCATGGTAGGCGTGGTCATGGACAGTGACGTTAAGACGCAAAGGGCCGGGGGCGTCTCTGGCTGGCTAGGATTGACGCATGACGTACACCTTGATCCTGCTGCGCCATGGCCACAGCGAATGGAATGCCAAGAACCTCTTCACCGGTTGGGTGGATGTGGACCTCAACGATCAGGGCCGCGCCGAGGCCGCGCGCGGCGGCGAGCTGCTTGTGGAGAACGGCGTCCTGCCGGATGTCCTTTACACCTCACTCCTCAAGCGCGCGATCAACACCGCCAACATCGCCCTGGACAAGGCGAACCGCGGCTGGATCCCGGTCAAGCGCGACTGGCGCCTGAACGAGCGCCACTACGGTGCCCTGCAGGGCAAGGACAAGGCGCAGACCCTGGCCGAGTTCGGTGAGGAGCAGTTCATGGAGTGGCGTCGCAGCTACGACACCCCGCCGCCGCCCCTGGCCGATGACTCCGAGTTCTCCCAGGTGGGCGACCCCCGCTATGCGGACCTCGGCGACGCGGTGCCCCGCACCGAGTGCCTGAAGGACGTCCTGGTCCGCCTGCTGCCGTACTGGGAGTCGGACATCAAGGAGGACCTCAAGGCCGGCAAGACCGTCCTGGTCACGGCGCACGGCAACTCGTTGCGCGCGCTGGTGAAGCACTTGGACGGCATCTCGGATGACGACATCGCCGCCCTGAACATCCCCACCGGCATCCCGCTGGTCTACGAACTGGACGAGAACTTCGCGCCCCTGAACCCGGGTGGCCGCTACCTGGACCCCGAGGCTGCCGCGGCCTCCATCCAGGCGGTCGCGAACCAGGGCAAGAAGTAGCGCTTCGTCAGGGATCCGTCGGCTGCTCGGTCGTTCCTCCCGTGGACGCAGCCCGGTCGGGTCCCTGACTACGCACAGAACGACGGCGGGGTGGTCACCTTGGGTGACCACCCCGCCGTCGTCGTGCAGGAGCGTGCTGTGGGAGCCGGGGCTCAGGCGCCGCCGATCTCCTCCGGCTGCCATTCGCCGTTGACCAGGTAGCTGACCTTGCGGGCCACGGAGACGCCGTGGTCCGCGAAGCGCTCGAAGTAGCGGCTGGCCAGGGCCACGTCCACCGAGGTGGAGGCGTTCTCGGCCCACTCACCGTCGGCCACGGCCTGGAAGACGCCGGCATGCAGTTCGTCCACCTCCAGGTTGAGCCTGACGATCTGGCGGGCGACGTTCAGGTCGTGGGTCTCCAGCAGTTCCGCGACCTTGGCCGCGATCTGGATGTCCAGCTGGGCGAAGGAGCGGAAGGTGTCCTGCAGGGAGGCGGGGATGACCTGGGCCGGGTAACGCAGGCGGGTCAGCTGGGCGATGTGGCGGGCCAGGTCGCCCATGCGTTCCAGGGAGGCGCTCATGCGCAGTGAGCTGACGATCATGCGCAGATCGCTGGCCACGGGTCCCTGGAGGGCCAGAATGTCGATGGCCTTCTCGTCGAGGGCGTTCTGGAGGAAGTCGATGCGGGCGTCTGCGGCGATCACGTCCTGAGCGAGGTCCACATCAGCGGTCTCGAAGGCCTGCGTGGCGTTCTGGATGGCGGTTGCCACCAACTTGGAGATTTCAACGAGTTCATCGCCCACCTGGGCGAGCTCATCCTGGAAAGCCTTGCGCACTGACGGCGTCCTTTCTTATGGCTGCGTGCAGCAGTGACGCCCCGTCCGGGGAGCGCCCCCAACACGCTGGTGGTCCAGCTACTTACAGTGGCAGCAGGCCGTGAATACTGTACGTCCTGAAAGTGAACGTTAGTTGAACCGCCCCGGTCCGGTCCGGAATCTGGCCGGATGGCCGGGTGCCGGAACGTAAGCTGGGGATGTGGATCCTCTGCTCATCGGCGTCATCGCTGGCCTTGTCGGCCTGTGCCTCGGTGTCTTCGGTGTCCTCGCCTTCCGGGCGAGTGAGCATCAGCGCACCCTGGTGGACGATGAACTGGACGAACCGCAGCTCCCCGAAGGGGCCGCCGAGGTCCTGAGCGTGCTGGGCCGTGCCTTCGTGATCGTCGATGACATCGACGGCGTGGTCCGGGCCAGTCCGGCCGCGTACGCCTACGGCCTGGTCCGCGGGCACACCGTGGTGCATCACCAGCTCCTGGAGATGACGGCCAAGGTCCGGCGTGACGGCGTGGTCCTGGAGGGCGAGTTCGAACTGCCCCGTGGGCCGCTCGGTGCGGGCTCCATCATCGTGCAGGTGCGTGCCGCCGTCCTCGGTGACGAGTACGTGCTCCTGCTGGCCGATGACCGCACCGAGATCACCCGCACCGAGGAGATCCGCAACGACTTCGTGGCCAATGTGTCCCATGAGCTGAAGACCCCGGTGGGCGCCATCTCGCTGCTCGCCGAAGCGCTGGAGGACTCCTCCGATGACGAG
>Ga0153950_1000167_pt1 | contig 28239 bp, 30 predicted proteins | sample TSNJ034MetaG_FD_104737 | JGI IMG/M metagenome (GOLD analysis project Ga0153950, IMG submission 104737) | Attine ant fungus gardens microbial communities from New Jersey, USA - TSNJ034 MetaG | ecosystem: Host-associated > Fungi > Mycelium > Unclassified | place: USA: New Jersey, Wharton State...
CAAAATGGTGTCTTAACTGGTAAACCTTTGGCATTTGGTGGTAGTTTAATTCGTCCAGAAGCGACTGGTTATGGTGCTATGTATTTTGCAGAACAAATAATAAATGAAAAAAATGATACTATGAAAGGGAAAACAATTGTTGTTTCTGGATATGGTAATGTTGCTTGGGGTGTATGCTTAAAAGCAAGAGATATGGGGGCTAAAGTCATTAGTATTTCAGGTAGAGATGGTTATATATATGATGAAGATGGAATAACTTCAGATGAAAAGATTGATTTCTTAGTAAAAATCCGTACTTCAAATGATGTGAAATTAGAGGATTATGCCAAAGAATTTGGTTGTACATTTATAGCAAATCAAAAACCATGGTCATTGAAAGCAGATATCGCTATTCCTTGTGCTACTCAAAATGAAATATCTCTAGAAGAAGCAAAAGTATTAGTAAGCAATGGTGTTACATTAATTATTGAAGGTGCTAATATGCCAACAACAAAGGAAGCGATTGAGTATTTTACTAGTAATGGAGGTATTATTGCTCCTGGAAAAGCAGCGAATGCTGGTGGTGTTGCAGTTAGTGCTCTAGAAATGTCACAAAATAGTATGCGATATTCTTGGACAAGTCAAGAAGTTGATGAAAAACTTAAACAAATTATGATTAATATCCATAGATCATGTAAAGAAGCAAGTGCAAAATACGGTTATGGTTATAATTTAATAGCTGGTGCAAATATCGCTGGTTTTGAAAAAGTTGTTGAAGCAATGGTTGCTCAAGGTATCGCTTATTAAGTTTTGATTAGATTCATAATAAAAAAGTAAATGGATGGAATCTGAAATATATGATCCATCCATTTTTGAATACCAAATAGTCGTTTAATATATACAGTTATACTCCATTCTACTTGTATTTTTGTCTTTTCTTGTTAAAATATAAGTAGTAAGGGGAGGAATCCAATGTATGTATCATATCATTGTTAATCCACATTCTAAATCTGGAAAAGGATTAAAGGCTTGGAAACAGATAGAACAAATATTAATTAATAAAAAGATAGATTATCAATCTTATTTTACTGAATATGAAGAGCATGCCGTTGCTATCACAAAAGAAATAACGACCAACCATAGAAACTGTAAATTAATTGTTTTAGGAGGAGATGGAACACTAAATGAAGTAATTAATGGAATTAATGATTTTGATCAAGTTATGTTAGGTTATATTCCCTCCGGTTCTAGCAATGATTTTGCAAAAGGTTTAAATATTCCTAATAAACCGGATAAAGCATTAGAAAAAATTCTACATTCTAATACGACCAACAAAATAGATATTGGATATTTGCATTATCAAAATACGACAAAACGTTTTATTGGCAGTTCAGGAATTGGATTTGATGCTTCGGTTTGTTATTATTCAAATCAATCAAACACTAAAGGATTTCTTAATCATCTGAAACTAGGCAAACTAATCTATCTATATATTGCTCTTAGAACCTTATTTTCTTATCAAACAACCAAGATTTCATTAACCATCGATAAGCAACAATATCATTATTCAAACTGTTATTTTGCTTGTCTATTAAACAATAAATTTGAAGGTGGTGGTTTTAAGTTTACTCCTAATGCAAAATTAGATGATGGTTTAGTCGATATCTGCATTGTGCAAGGAATCCCTAAAATAGTACTCGTTTTCCTACTACCAACCGCTTTTTTAGGCTTACATACAAAAGTAAAAGGGGTTCATATGTTCAATGGAAAAAACATTAGTATTCAATCTTCTTTGCCATCCTTCATACATATTGATGGAGAAGTTATCGATAAGCAAACTTCCATCAACATTGAATGCAAAGCAAAGCTGTTAGAAATAATACTATAATATTTCATAATTAAATATAAATACACACTAAAAAGTACTAAATATATCACTATATTTTAGCACTTTTTTAATTGGTTACTATTTATCTAATTTTATATTTAGTTTTTCACCTGTAATATATTCCAAAATAGCAATTGCAGCTTGCTTTGGTCCTTTATGTTCATTTCCAGCAATTCCTAAACGAGTTCTTAGTTCTCCTACTTTAATTCCTTGTTCAAACATACTTTCAAAATAATCAACCAAAATTTTATCTGTTTGTTCTTCTCTTTGAACAGGTCCAAATGGATTTGCAAAATAACTATCAACTAAACCATATTCTGTTGTTGTCCCTTTCGCCATACGACTTCCAGCCCGAAATACTTTTAATGATTCTTCAATCGAATCAAAGAATATTAATGATTCTTTACTCTCATCATAGTTATTTGCATATAAGAATAAATCAACATCATGTTTGTTTACTACATCTTTATAGCTTGTAATCGGAATAACAATTCTAGCATTGATTTTATCTGGATTCATAAATACAGATCTATCTAATTCTTTATATCCATAACCAGCATCTAAATCATCTAAACGAACAAATGCTCCAATCTCTGTTCCAGAGGTTTTAATCACTCCATTTTCATCTTTTGATAACAATCCCATATCATCATAAATTGTTTTTAAATCTCGAATATAAGAACTTCCATATACCTTTATTTGTTCAATCGTTTCTGATTTACCAGCTCCACTATCCCCCATAACAACAATATTCTTTGTCACACCAGAATGTAATGTTACTTGAACCATTGCTCCATGGATTGGTAATTCTTCTTGATTGATTTTTCTTATATTATGTAATGTTAACACCATTTTCTTCATATATCCAAAATAGTCAAACTCATCAGATCTTGATAAACAAGCCACGATCATATCATTTTTATTATCTTGATAGAAGGATTGATTCATTTCTCCATCTTCATAACCATAAACATATAAAATATCTGGTTTACGATTACGATAATCTTCCTCTTCTGCTAACTCAAACAAGTTACATAGCGTAACCCCCTGTGCCATATAATGTATATTAAAATAAATAAAGGCTAGTAAATCTCCTACCTTAGCAGGATAGCAGAACCATTCTTCTTCATCAAATTTTTTACCATCAATCGGATTTTTATTTGTTTCTGGGAAAATACCATCTCTTTTATTTCGTTTACTATAGGTAATAAATGGAGGATGTATAATCACAGATTCAATGAATGGAACATTATCTAACTCACGATACTCATATGGTAAATAGGTGCGTAATTTGCTGACAATCAACCCAGCATTTACACCAGCTGTAATTTGACGATAGACCTTATGATGATATCCCATTATTGTTTCTTCAATTTGACGATATGTTAATAAGACTAATTCTTCTAATTTATTTTGTGCATCGACAAACTGTACATTTTGAAATCCTGCTCGCTTTTGTTCGTTAAAAACAATTGCATAACGTTGTAACCTTCTCCAATATAAATAAAACTCTTCAACAACAGTAACAAAAGCTTCACGATTTTCAAAATATGGACGATAACGATCATAATAATGCAAAATATCTTCGACATTCATAACCATTAATAGCTTTGCTATTATTTTTAAATCTCTAATAATTTTTTCATCATCATTTTTAGCTTTTCTTAAATATAAATAAATACTATTATTCTTCTTTCTTATATTAGTAATATAACCCTCCAAAATTCTATGGAATGCTTCTGATTCCAATAACTCTAACGAAGAGTGACAATAACTTTCAGAGAAATTCAATAAAGCATTACTCTCTGTTAATTTAAAACGATACCCCATAATACCACACCTTTCCTACTATAATTCTTTCATTGTTTCTTTGAATGCTTGGATAAATATATCAATATGTTCCTTATTTATATCTCCAATCACTCCAATACGTAACACTTTCGTAGCATTCTCCCCTAATCCAGTCGCTACTGTAATTCCTTTTTCTTCAAGTACTCTATGAATATCTTTTGCATTCATACCTTCTTTTAAGCGAATCAAAGACATTACATTTCCTTTGTTTTCTTCTTTAATACTATCAACATCAAATCCCAAATCTCTTAATTTTTGATCTAAGTAAACTCGCAATTGATAATGATGCTTTTGAAAATTATCGACACCTAATTGATTAATATAATTACATGATTCATGTAAAGCAATAATCAATGGTATATTTGGAGTAAATGGTGTTTCATTAATCTGTAACATGGAACTATATTTTCTAAAATCACTATAGAATCTAGGTAAATCTCCTCTGTTTAAAGCATTGATAGCCTTTCTAGATAATCCTACAATTGCTATCCCTGGTGGAATTAAAAATCCTTTTTGTGAACTTGCTAATAAGCAATCAATATGCCAATTGCTGACTTCTAATGGCTGAATTAAAAAGCCACTAATAGAATCGACAATGAACAAACAATCCTCTAATTGATTGACTAATTCTCCAATTGGTTCTACTTTATTACAAACACCACTACCAGTTTCATGATGAGTTAAGAACACTCCTTTTACATCAGGGTTACAATGAATTGTTGTTTTGACTTCATCATAATCATAGGTCTCTCCAAGCGGATATTGTAATACAATAACATCTAATCCATAAACCTTCGTAATTTCTTCAAAACGATGTCCAAAATAACCAATAGAAATTACGATTACTTTGTCACCTTTAGAAAAAAAATTAGCAACGCTAGCTTCCATAGCACCAGTTCCAGAACTTGTCAATAAGATAATTTCCCCATCATCTAAGTGCATCATATCAGCTAATTGTTCTCTAGTCTCTTTATAAATTTCTTTAAAAGCATAGGAACGATGGTGAATCATCTTTCTAGTAAAAACTTCTAATAGCTCATCTTTACACTCAGTTGGCCCAGGTGTTAAAATGAATTTTTCCATAACCTACCTCCTCAATTTGCAATTTATCTAATTCTATCATACTTAATTATGAAAAAAAATAAAAAGTTGATATTATTTTTATAATATTACTTTTTATCTATGTTCCAAATGTTCTAAAGTAATGTTAAATATGCTATGTATATGATCATCATCTAATGAGTAATACATTTCTTTGCCCACTCTTTTCGCTTTCACTAAACGATATTGCTTTAATTTACTTAGTTGATGCGATATTGCTGAATGTGACATATCTAAGCTGTTTGCAATTTCTTGCACATTATATTCGCTCACCTCTAATAAATACAAGATACGTACTCTTGTTTCATCCGCAATTACTTTAAAAAATTCCGCCATCTCTTTGGCTTTTTCAAACTCCATATAGTCCTCCTTTAAAATAACTTAAATAGCACTTTACCAACAATATGATCATCAATATCAATATAGCCAAAATGCCTTGAGTCAACACTATAATTCCGATTGTCTCCTAATACATATACTTTTCCTTCTGGAATAATAATCGTTTGATTTGGTTGATCAATCATTGCTTCTTTAATATAATCTTCTTCTAATAATTCTCCATTTCGATACAATTTACAATCTTTAAAAACTAATTCATCTCCTGGTAAGCCAATCACTCTTTTTACAATATAGCGAACATCCAAACTATCAGGATTATAATCAATCACAACCAAATCATTATAGTCAGGTGTAGAAAATAAATATGCTTGTTTTAATAATAATACATAATCTCCATCCTGTAATTTAGGCTCCATACTTTTGCCAATGACTTTAGAAGGAGCAACAATATATAGTACAACATTAGTGACAACTAATGTAATGATAATTAATTTAATATATCCTAGAAATATTTTTTTTCTTTCTTCCTTCATCTTGTTCTCCTATCCCTATTAATTATAGCATAAAATTTTCTAAATTATCATTTATATTTCTTAGTATCGTCAAAATTGCTAAAATTAACAAAAGAAAGAAGGATCAAATAATGGAAACTATTTATTTTGTAAGACATGCAAAAAGCGATATCACACATATTGAAGATAGTACTAGACCATTAACTGCACAAGGAAAAAAAGATGTTGTTTTTGTTACTAACTTTTTTAAAGAGAAAACGATAGATGCTATCTATGCAAGTCCATATAAACGTGCGATTGATACAATTAGCGATTATGCAAATGTAATTAATCAAACAATCGAACTGATAGAAGATGTAAGAGAAAGAAAAATTGGTGCGTGGGTTGATGATTTTAATCATTTTGCAAGAAAGCAATGGGAGAATCTTGATTATACTGATGAGCATGGTGAATCGTTAAGACAGGTACAAACTAGAAATATTAAAGCGTTGTTTAAATTATTAGAAAAACACCATAATCAAGCAATTATCATCGCTGGTCATGGTACTGCTATTAGCACAATGATTCATTATTTTTACCCAGTATTTAAGTATTCAAATTTTAAAGAACTAGAGTATATTAACCCATTTATTTTAAAGATGGTATTTGAAAACAAAGAGCTGCTTTCATTAGAGCTTATAAATCCATTGACAGATGAAACAACTGCGTTTATTTAAAAATAAAAAGTAGGAAAACCTACTTTATTTTTCATCATTTAATAAACGACTTTTTAGTTTTTGGATAATCTTTTTTTCTAATCGAGATACTTGAACCTGTGAAATTCCAAGACGCTTTGCTACTTTTTCTTGATTATAATCGTTGTAATATCGTAACGTAATAATCAATTTTTCTTTCTCATCTAGTTTCGCAATTTCCATCTCTAATGCCATTTTTTCAAACCACATTTTATTTTTGACATCTTCAATACGTTCTTCCATTGAAATCGAGGAACCATCTTTTTCATAAATTGGTTCATTTAGCGAAGTTGGATAATAAGAAGCATCTTGTGCCATGATAATATCTTGTGGATCTTCCTGTAAATAATCAGCAATATCATATAATGTCGCTTCTCTATCTAAAGAATAGGTTAACACTTCTCTTGCTTTTTGAATTTTCAAGTTCAATTCTTTTAAAGATCTTGAAACTTTGATTGTTCCATCATCTCTAAAATATCGTTTAATTTCTCCCATAATAATTGGTACAGCATAGGTAGAAAATTGTACATTATATGCATCGTTAAAATTATTGATTGCTTTCATTAATCCAATACAACCAATTTGAAATAAATCTTCTTTATCATAATAACTATTTTTAAATCGATGTACAATCGACCATACCAATCCTAAATTTTCTTTTACAACTGTATCCTTAGCTACTTCATCCCCTGCTTTCGCTAAGTTAATTAGTTCAATTGTTCTATTAGTTTTTGTTGCCATGTTCAAAAGAATGTATATCCCTTAAACGTTTTTGAATCACTAGTTTTGTTCCTTCTCCCACTTTTGAATGAATTTCAAAATGATCACTAAGACTTTCAATGATTGTTAGTCCCATCCCTGATCTTTCTAAATTTGCTTTTGTTGTAAACAATGGTTCTCTTGCTTGTTCAATATTATCAATCCCTTTTCCTTTATCCTCTATGATAATTTCAACAATTCTTTGATCTATTACAACACTGACATAAACCTTTTGCTTTTGTATTCCTTCATAACCATGAATGATAGCATTTGCGATACCTTCTGAAACCATTGTTTTAATTTCAATTAGTTCATCCATCGTTGGATTTGTTGGGGCAATAAAGCTTGCGACAACAGTTCTAGCAAACGCTTCATTTTCCAATACAGCATCAAATTTCACTTCCATTTGATTCATATATATTTCCCACCTTTTTATGTAATGTTTCTTGATCTTCTATGTATTCAATAATTTTAAATATCCCCGTCATATCAAATAATCGATATGACATTTTACTTAAATTTGTGAGGTATAAATTTCCCCCATAACGTTTAATTTGATTGTATCGACCTAATACCATACCTATTCCTGAACTATCAATAAAACTAACATCTTGAAAGTCCATCACAATATTTTTGTATGCTTTTTTCTCAATCAAAATTGATAATTTTTCTCGATAATTCTGTGTTACCAACGTATCTATTTCACCAAAAAAATAAATCATTAATAGATTTTGTTTTTCTATAATTTTTATTTCATTTTTCATGCAATTGCCTCCTCGTAACTACTATCATATAACTTTTTAATAGCCTTGTGGAGATTTCCGACAAAAAAAGAAGTAACTTTTCAAAATTAGAAGCTACCTCTCATAATTTTCATTTATTCAATATATCATTAAATGTTTGTTCAAAATATTCAAGAAATGTATATGGAAACACATCATGATCAATGCTTAGTTCATAACTAGCATACATATTGCCCTCTTCATCAATTAAATGTAAATAACCAATCGTCTCTCCCTGATTTAATGGAGCTAATGCTTTGATAATTTCTATATGATAATTCTCTATAAAATCTGTTCCCTTTTTTATTGGAATAATAATATCTTGTTTTGCTATCAGACTAATCTCACGATCTCTAGAGTTAACAACATCCAGTTTTGTTACTTCTTCTCCTTGAGCAAATAGTTGATACGCTTCATATTGATTAAAACCATAATCTAATAGTGCACTAGCTTCCTGATTTCGAGTGCTAGGATCTGGTTCTTTTAAAACAACACTAATAAAACGTAATCCTTCTCTTTTCGCTGTTGTTACGATACAATAGCCAGATTCTTTAGTAAAACCAGTTTTTAGACCATCAACGCCTTCATAGTAATTCAATAACTTGTTTGTATTTACTAACCAAAAACTCTCTTCTGTATCTTGGCGAATATAGGTATCAAAAGTCGATGTCACTTCTAATAGTCTCTCCCCACCAATTTCAATTAAAAAGGCTGCCATCATACTTAAATCGTAGGCACTAGTATAATGATTATCATCATGTAGTCCTGTACAATTTGTAAAATTAGTATCTGTTAATCCTAGTTCTTTGGCTTTCTCATTCATCATTTTTACAAAGTTTTCAATGCTACCACCAATTCGCTCTCCGACAACAACACAAGCATCATTTGCACTAGCAATAGCAATGGCTTTATATAAATCCTCTACTGTCATTCTTTCATTTGGTTCTAAATATATTTGACTACCGCCCATACTTGAAGCATATGTTGAAGTAGTCAGTACATCTTCCCATTTTAAAGTTCCTTTGTTGATTTCTTCAAATAATAAAATCATTGTCATGATTTTCGTGGTACTAGCTGGATATAGCAACTCATGCTCATTTTTCGATAATAATACCTCTTTACTAGAAGCTTCTATAAGAATACTTGCACTAGCATTAGGTGTTAAATCATTGGCTTCTATCGCATTCGTCGTATTATGATTAAATAATGAAATTAGTAAGAAAAGTACTACGAGGCTATTCATTAGTTTTCTCATAATACCACCTTCCACATAGTAGATTCTTCTTCCTCAATTAAATTGCATTCATATCTATTATTTTCATCTAATGATTGATAATATCGATAAATTTTTAAATATAGTTCTTGCTCAATGATATTGTTTCTTAATAAATAATCTATAATTACATATCGCTTCATAATTGCCTCCTTACAACAATTTATGTCATCATATAAAAATTATGTCATTTGAATAAATGAAAATAGACACTTTTTCAATTATTTTGCATAAATTAAGCATAAAACGATATTTGCTAAAAATGATACAGTTTTATTATCAATCTATTGTCCAGCATTAAGTGGTTGATGATAATCACCACCATATGTATTATCTAATGCTTCTTTATTTGTATCTGAGTATTCATCAGCAATATATTTATTCTGTTATTCTTGTTATTGTATAACCATTCTTTTCAAACTGACTAAGTAATCCATCTTCGCCATATAAATGACCAGCACCAACAGCAATGAAATTAGTATCTTTAGAATTTGAATTTAAAATAGTACTTATCATATCATCATTTCTGTTAGTTCCCAAAATCTTTGTATATTGCTCGAATTCTTCTTCTATTTCTTTTGAATCAAAGTCAATTATTTCGGTATCAGAATCATTATAAGAATTGTTATACAAATCATCTTCAGAATAACTTAAATAAATCTTTTTAATACTATCCTTAAGCATTTCTTTATCTTCAACATATTTCAAAAGATATGTTGGTGCAGCCTTAGATAACTCCGCAATTATTTGATACTGTTCTTCAATACTTTCTAATTCAAAATAAGCTTTATTATCAGTATCAATCCTATTACTTATATAAACATCAATTGATAAATCCCCACTTAATCCTAATTCTCCATTTACCTCGTTGGTTGCTAAAGAATTAATCATCATTGCATTATATACTTTCATTTCTTCATTAATACTTGAGTATTGTTTGGTGATATTTTTAAAAATATTCAAACATTCTCCACTATTAATTGAAGAAATACTATTTTCATAAAGATATTTCTGCATATTTTGCACTTCATCATAATTGATTTTTGATTCTACATAAACTAAATCTGACTTTATAAATGCTTGCTCAATTGAATCTGGTAATTCATCTATTGGATAACTAGACATATGAATAGTACCTAGTATATAAAATATTTTGCCACTATCATTTTGAACTTTATAGAAATGATTCAAATAATTTGGATTATCTAATTTTTTTATTTTTGGTTTACTTGCACATCCAAAAAATAGGATACTGAAAATTAACAAATAGATCATTTTTTTCATGTTATTGCATTTCACCTCTACTTTCAAAATATTTATATTTTTCGATAAAATCATCTTTATAGATTCTTCCAATAGGTATTTCTTTTTTATTCATAAGAACAACTTTATTATGATAGAATTCACTGATAAAAATCGGATTAATTAAATACGATTTATGTGTCCTAATAAAAATCTTATTATTTATCCTTTCCATGACAGATGCAATTTTATCTCTTACTCTATGTTTACCATGAACACAGTGAATTAACAAATAGTGACCATAAGACTCAATATATTCAATTGTTTTAGTATTTAAATATATGATTGAAGTTCCTGACTTAAAAGAGAGGACTGTATCATTTTTTTCTATGTAGTTGAGTATCGCTTTTTTCGCATTATTCAAATCATCTTTAAATTTTGACCATCGAATAAATTGTAATGGATGTACAGTTAATGATTCAAATACTAAGTCTTCTCTATTACTTATAAAAATTACCGAACTATTTCCAAATTGCTTTATTAACTTCTTCGCTACAATTATTTCTTTATCAGTTAGTAATTCAACAAAATGGAGAATAAATTCATTCGCTTGCATTTCTGATTGATTATATAGTTCAAATGAAATATTATGATTGGAGAAATAGTCTTTTAATTCATTAAATAAAATAATTTTTAATTTTTCTGTTTGAATCAAAAAATTTATTTTAACCATTTCAACCCACCCCACTCTCATCATTATTTAATTTCTTTTTTACTTCAGTAATGTACTCATAAAGATTTATATCTGGATTGCCAATAGCCTCTTTTAATCTATAAGAATCATGAATTATTATATTATAGTTATTCTCTAAATAATCAAGAGCATCAACAAACTCTTTGTTGTTATTATTATTGGGTAATAATGATGGGATTATAATAACTGATTCATCAACTAATGTAATTGCAAAATAAACTGAATATGCCTTATAACTATATGTTGTTAGTCCTTCTTTCCAGAATAATCTAATTTCTTTAATAGATCTTAATTCTACCTTAGAAGAATACATATCTTCTCTACCAAGAAGGACATTAAAAGAATACATTAATTGTCTAATGTGCCCATTGATTGTATAATACTCTAAATGTTTATCAGTTAAATCCCAATGTTCAGAACATATCATAACAGTAGGAGCATATACCAGCAAAAGAAAAATATAAAATACAACTAAAGCGATATTTCGTATTTCAATTGCATCTATCGATTTCATTAAAAGACCTATACAAAGAACATCCATTAAAAATAATACAACACAAGTTTTGAGAAATGTTTTAATAGTGGGGCGTTTTCCTACAACAAATTTTTTCCCCATCTTTTTCTTGATTTTGTTCATTCTATCACTCCTCTATAATCACATTATACGATATAATTCTATCTTTCCAAGTCATAATTCCCAAACTACAATTCTATAGCATTAACTCCCTTATAACTGTATGAAATTGAATTTAGAAAGAAAAAATTAAGACTGTCATAGTATTTCCACTATAATGAATAATGAAATCATATGCATTACAATTATTGCATTTACATTTTTAATTGTATTGATATTGCGACAAAAAGACTATTGAAAAAATAATGAAGTGAACCCAATATTTGGACTTAGAAATTTAAACAAGTCGACTTGTTAAGGCTTGATTCCTGTATTGTACATTTGATTATTATAATAATATATATATTCTTCCATTGCCATCTTTAAGTCTTCTAATGTTTTAAATTCATATTCATGTCCATAAAACATTTCGTTTTTCATGATGCCAAAAAGGTTTTCCATTGGTGAATTATAATATGACTTCTCGATGACACATATCTAAAATCGGTGATAAATAGAGTTTTCCAACAGCTATATGAGATTCAGATACATCCGTTGTCCATTATCAATTATTAAATAAAATGATTGATAAAAAAAATCATAAAGGAACTTTACTACAACTCAGTGTAATCAGATAAAATATTCGTGTAATTTCATTCATTATTTCATCGTTTTTTATATCTTTATCTACTAAGTTCCTTGTGTAATAATAGCTTGATTTACTTAGTTTGGCTATTTTTAATAGCTGTTTCAATGGATACTTGAGCCGTAGTTCATCAATCACGGTTACTTTTTCTTTGATTCTCGCTTGATTCTGGCTTGAACCACGGCATTCAATTTTTTTCTATATTCATTCTCCGCTCTAAGGTATTCATTTTCCTTTTCTAATCGTTTCACCTTTTCTTCGATAGTTTCTGCCGCTTTTGGTTTTGATGTCATAGAAGTATACCCCCTCTTTCTCTTTATTACATTACACCCATTTTCTTTATATTTGCGAATCAATCTAATCTGTATAAAATTTCATAGAGTAGCTCTATTAACCTAATCATATATTGAACAACATTCACACTACTCTTATATTTTTTAGCGATATGCATATAGGACGCACCTGTCTGTCGTTTATCCTCATAAATTCTTATTTTATCTTCTATACTTAATTTCATATAAAAGTGCACTTCCTTTATTTGTTTGTCCAAATATTGGGGTGCACTTCATAATCAACAGTCTAATGTAATACTTTATTGTAGCAAATAATATACATAATCTATATACTAGTAGAAGCTAAACATAGAAATTAATCGTTTGCTATCTATCAGTATACTTCTTCTTTAAAATAGATACATATTTTTAAATATTATACTACTTACATTTACTTTCTGTCCAATCAGGATCAGTTGCACCACTTGAAGCACTGAATGCAACCGAAATTCCAATAATCGAATATACTATAGTACAGGGAACCGTAGTAGGAACAAATTGTGGGTCACTTCCTGAATTGTCTTGTTCATATTCACCTGTATTTAAATCCAAATCAAAATCAAAAATTTTATTCATTTTTTTCCTCCTTTCTATTATTATATCCTTCACTTCTTACTATGTATCATATTTCTACTTAAGCGTATTACTACTAGAAATTGAAATCAATATCTATATCACAAACCACAAAAACATAGCATATATAACATGGTTATTGTTTTATAAACGTACGGAAATCCACTGTATCTAACATTCCTTTATCTCTCCAATATTCCTTTTCATATACTCCATCTGGCAGGAAGTTTATATAAGATTTATAATTAACAAACATCTGATTTTGATAGCTATCAACTAAATATCGCTTACTGCTCTCATAATAATCTTTTATCTCTTCACTTTTCACTTGAATGTCTGACTTAATATATTCTTTTGTATCATATAATTTGTTATATGCAATAATTTTTATATTAATCAATCCTAATCTCAAACAAAACTCATATAAATATTCAATAGTTTCTTTTAGTCCATTTTGGTCTCCAGTTACAATAATAACGCCTGTTTTTTTTGATAAACGAAAGAGGTGAGTCCAATATGTTAATCTATCCAAAAATATCTTCATAGCACCACTTACGCACATAAAGTAAACAGGTGTTGCGAATATTATTATATCTGATGAAAGCATATCTTTCTTCATTTCTTTCATATCATCTAATTCATCTAAAGCACAAGAACCTTTTCTGAAACACACAGCACAACCCTTACAACAATCAATCCTATGTGTGTCATATTTATAATTTTTAACTTCTACTTTTCCCAATTCATATTCTAAAACATTTACTGTATAGTCGCAGATTCTTTTTGTAAGTGAATTGGAATTATTACTTCCTGTATAAATAAATATTTTTTTCATTACTACTTCCATTCCTTCCGATTTAAATAAGTAAATATAATATTCAATGCAAATACACATTTTTCTAATTTATTATTTCAAAAAAACCATTTTTGAAAAAACATCCTCATCAGCAACATCATTTTGAATGATAAATAATACTAAATATACTGATGATTTACCATCAATTATTGAGAATTCATTATGAGCATCCTCATACATATTAAATGCTTTATTTTCTATGTTACTCATAATAAAATTACATATGTCTTCTGCTTTCTTCTTTATTTTATAAGACTTTTTTTTTGAAAAATTAGGTATCCAATTGTATAAAATAAGTGCAGAGCCAGCCAGTCCATGGCAAAAAAACAAATTATTTTCTTCTTTAAAGTCAAATGATAACATCTCATTAATCATATTAATAATTATTTTTTTTATCTGAACATCGCACAGCACTTTGTTTGCTAAAATAATAGAATTCAAAATACCAATAGTACCATAACACCAATTATAATAATTTTTTTCAAAATCTTTTGTATCTATTTTTTCACTTTTTCTTCCTGGAAAAATACATCTATCGCTAGGAAGGCACATTAATGATTCCAACTGCACTTTTGTTAATTTATATATGCAATCTAATATTTTTTCTGATTGAATACCTTGGGTATAACTAAGTGACAATGATGCAAGTACTCCTGCTAATCCGTGAGACAGTCCATAATCAAAATATCCGTTTGGATATTTTTTCATTTTTTCATGATTCCTTACATATATTTCAGGGGATACATTAAATACTTGCATTTTCCCTTTATATAAAATTAACTCACACAGATACTCCACATTCTCGATTAATTCGTTTTGGATATCCTCCATGCAATTTTCTGCTAAAAACCTTAAAGTTCCACTAACTCCTCTAAAAAGATCATAGAATTTATATGAATTTTTATTTTCATCTGAATGTAAAGAATAATTAAAGCCTAAATAAATTTTACTTATTAATTGATTGCAAAATTCAGGGTAAACATAGTTTAAACTAGTAATAGGATAAGCAATAGAGGCTAATCCAAACCAAACTGAAGTATCTAGACCTCCACAATAGTTATTATTAATAAAAACTATTGTGGAGTTTAGTTCACAAAGATACTTTTCCTTATGAGTTATTACATATAAATAATATAATACTATTAATTTATCTCTTTGAGAATGGAAACTCTTTTCATCGGATATATTTTCATAAAGTAAGAGTTCTATGTTATTCATTACTTAGTTTTTTTAAAGATTTCATTAAACCTTCTAGTTTATCATCGTTATTATTAATAATTCTATTGCTATAATTCTTCATATTATCTATTATTTTCTTATTATTATCCATTACTAATTTAAATACTTCATCTAAACTTCTATTTTTAGTGTTAAATTGACTCATGCCAAGATTGAGTTTTTCAATTAAATATCCATTCATTCTTTGTTCAGCTGAAACAGGATTAATTATCATTGGTACAGAAAAATATATTGATTCCATTACGCTATTAATTCCACCAGTTGTAATAAATAAATCTGATTTACTTAATATATATTTTTGAGGCAAAAAAGAGTCAGTATACACTAATTTATTCAAATCTAATACATTAATTAAATCTTTAACTAGATTTAGTGACTTACCACATGAAATAATAGCAACAATATCATTCTCCTTTATCCAACTTAGAAGTAATTTATAATAATCTGCCCCTTCATTCAAATATGAACCATGTGCTATGTAAATAATTTCCCTATTTTTGTTGTTTGAAATAAATTCTTTAAGTGAATCAGAAATATCATTTTCAATAGCAAATCTATCTAATGTTGGTGAAAAAGTAATATAGCGTTTTTTATCAATTATGCTACTTTCTGGTTGTAATATTTCAGATGAAAATATTAGATTGAGTTCACCATTCATATTGAATTGAGTTAATTCAGGAACTGGTGTACACGATAACTCATTATGAACATCATTATATATTTCTCTTTCTTTTTCCCAAAAATTTTTGAAATATTCCTCTCCCAATATTCCAATTAAATGTACACCTCTTACCATGAGTGCATTTAAAAAAACAGGATCACAATCAAAAAAACTTCTATTGTATAAATTATTTGTTATATAATCAATTCTAGTTATACCCAATCGTTCGCATATAATTGGTGCATATAAATCAACTACATCATGAAATATAAATGACGGTGAAATTTTTTTCACATACTCTGTTAATACAGATATTTCTTCCTCTGTAATATAGTGTTTCTTTATAGCTCCCTTTTTAAGAAGGAAGTAGTATGATTCTTCAAACCTATAACTTTTTGTTGCAACAACAAACTTCTTATCAATATCCGAAAGAATTAAACTGTGATCCACTGTTTGAAGTTCAGGATATGAAACGAATGTAGCCCCCATATTCTCAATTTTTTCAATATTTTGTATATCTCCAAAACAAACTACCCTAAATTTGTGACTAACCAAACATTGTATAAGTTCACTTAACGGCACTATATGACTAATATGCTTATGCGTGAAGAATAGTATTGTCTTCATTTTGACTCATATCCTCCTTTTTGAATTCTCCAATTCTATACATTTTTTTGTAGAGCAAATTTGTTTTTAATAACTCATCATGTGTTCCAATACAAGCAATATTTCCTTTATCAAAAACAATTATTTTATCAGCTATTTTAGCATTAGAATATCTGTGTGTAATTATAATATTTACAGAATCTAGTGAATGTTTGAATACAGATTTGAAGAAATTAAATTCTGCGACCGGGTCTAAAGAAGCAGTTGGTTCATCTAGAATAAACAGACTACTTTCTTTCATAAACGCCCTTGCTAAAGCAAGTCTTTGCCATTGACCTCCAGATAATTGAGTACCGTTAGGAAACCAATTACCAACTTGTTGACTAAATCTATTAGGTAATAGATTTATAAATTCACTTGCATAAGATTTGTCAGCAGCAATTTGAATAGCTTCTTTATCTGTTAAATTATCAATATCTCCAAATCCAATATTTTCATTTATAGTAAATTGATAAGAGTTGAAATCTTGGAATACAACCGAAGTTATTCTTTTCATAGATTCTACATCAATATCTTTTAAATCAATTCCATTTATTTTGATTGTTCCTGAATAATTGGTATATAATCCACATAATATCTTTATAATCGTTGTTTTACCTGATCCATTTTCTCCAACAATCGCAATTTTTTCACCCTTCTTTACGCTAAACGATATATTATTTAAAGCGAAATCATTTCTCTTAGGATATTTAAAACTTACATTGGTTAACTCAATAGTTTCAATATTTTGAACTACCAGTCCTTCCTTCTTCAATTCCTCTTTTTCAAAATCTAAAAATTCTAGTAGATTTTTAATATGTAAACTATCTTGATATAAATTAAAAATAGATGTTGATATACTTGAAATTGCGGAATCAACTTTATTTGTAGTATTAATATATGTAAATAATGTTCCAACAAGAATTTTTGCATTTATTGCTTCTAAAATCGCTACTAATACTATAATATTTGAAAGAATTAAATTAGAAAACTGATAAACGAATGAGGCTACTATTTTCTTTTTATTTATATTAACATTATCATGATAAAATTTTTCCCTTAAATCTTTAAATGCATTAATTAAATATTCAAATAAATTCAACATTTTTACTTCTTTAATGAACGTATCTTTTGATAATAAATGTGCAATATACCATGATTTTCGCTCATAATTCGAGCGACTATAAATCATTTCATATTCTAATTTGCTAACATGTTGGAATTTTTTAAAAGCAATCATTGGTAGGATCAAGAAGCCCAACAATACCCACCATTTCCAAACAACTAGAATCATTATTGATGATATTAATGTTACAAAAGATGATAACATTAATATCACTGATGCAAACATGCTAAATGGTCTTATACCAGCTTCTGTCTCAGCACGTTGGAATTTATCATACACCTCTGATGTCTCAAAATCAACCAAAGACAATTCTTTACTTTTACTTAATACAGAATAATTGATATGTAAATATAAAAAGTCTCTAAATTTAGTAAGATAATAGTTGTATAGCGAATTTACTATGAGCGATACTAAACTAATTAAAATAAAATATAGTAAATAAGGACGTATAAAATCAAATCCCAATGATTGCTGTATTCCATTAATTATCATTTGTGTGTTAATTAATGATAGAAATGGCATTATCGTACTTATGATGGAAAGTAAAATTATAATATTTGGATATTTACTACCATAACTATAAATTAATTTCATAGTACTTACTAAAACACTAATAAAACTATTCTTTTTTTTCACTATATTTCCTCCTCTGATTACAGGAATATTCTAAATTCCTCAAATATGACATCATTTTTCTTTCCAAATCACCATTTATACCAATCAAACGGTTAAATTTCATATGGAAAATTGATAATATAATTTGATTTGCAGAATAATTGTTAAAATCGCCCATATTCATTTTGCAAACCATTTCCTGAACAATTGAATCCATAATTAAATTTAATTCCGTTATTAATCTAAACTCTTCGATGTTATCAAAATTATCTGAATAACCATATATAAAATTAATATATTTTTCATTATGCTTTTTAAATTCTCTTAGTTCCTTTTTATTGCTGGCTACAAGCTTGAAATTATCCAATAATTCATCACTATCCAACGTATTTCTAAATGCTTTCAATAATTCAACACATGAAAATAGGTAGAACATTTCTTTAGAAATAGTGATTTTTTTCTTGTTTTTTAATAATAAGAAATTAATTGACATTTCACTCTCATAGAAAAAGTATTTTTCAAAAAATTCAATATTCTTTTCTCCACCATATCTATTTATTTCTCTTTCATATGGTAAATACGCACAGCCAGCAATCAAGGATTTACTATATAATTGTTCAATGAATGATTGAATTTTTGCACACAATTTAACACCATCTTCAAATCTATGAAAAAATCTAAGTCTTAATACATTACTATCATCAACATATCTAATAAAAAAATAGTGTGTTATAATTTTTTGATTAATAAGAGTATTCGTAAAATCTCTTATATCATTTATTAATAAATAATCATTAATTCTTTTGTTTGTATTAATTTGTACATATGTACAATTTGAAAAAGGTAATAAAGTATGTTCTATTGATGCCTTTTTATTATAGAAGGGGTAATTATTCATATTAATATTCTTTTTGTACGTTTTATTATCTTTAATTTGAAAAACAAATTCTCCTATAAATGATTCATTAAGAAAGTTTTTTATTGGTAAGTTATCAATATTAAAACAAGATTTGATTAAGTATATGTACTCTTTTTCTCTAAGCATATTAAACAACATCTGTATATGCGATTTACTTCTCAAATTTAAAAGTAGTTGATTATCACTAACTCCACAATATACTGTATCTGGTATTTTGAAATCATTTACAAAAAGTTCAAATTCATGTGCAAATTTTTGATAATCATTTTCATCCTTTATAAAATACATCTTATTCAAAAGCCATCGTTCTGAGTATATAGTAAAGTTTTTAAATTTAACTTCTGGATGATGAAGTCTACCTCGGAAAAATTCGCTTAGCATTTTTTGGACTGTAAATAAATCAAAGCAATTTGCATCGCTAATTTGCAATAAAAACCGCATTATTTCTGGATAAAAAGCTTCATTCAACATATTGGTCGCCTTAAAATTAATAATTTCATCATTTACGTCATTTATAAAGTTAAGTTTTCCCTCATGCGCAATAATTGATATATCATTAATGTCCAAATGTTTTTTCTCATTTTCATTAAATAATCCAAATTCTAAAAGATGGTTATATTTTGCACGACATAATGTAACATTAGTAATTCTTTTTTCTTTTGAAAGAAAAGCTACCTCAACATTATTGTTTACCTCATCACAAAGTATATGATTATTAAATAAATAAGAGAATCTTCCAAAACTTCTACCCATTTGATTACTTCCAATTAAATGAGAGGCATTATAAATAAATTGATTGTTTTGGTCTTTTACAATATGGAAAGCTAATTCTGCATTTTCAAAATAACTATTTTCATTATTGTAGAATTGCTCATTTGCCAAGTCAATTGAATTACTTTGCTCATTTTTTAATAAATAATTCTTCAAGATTTTAAAATTTTCTATTCCTTCAAGTTGATTTTTAAAAATTGGATAATCCATTCCATGAATGGGATCAAATAAATCTACTAATTTCACTCGTGAATATCCAAATCTATCAACAAATTGATTGTAAAAATCAGTATATTTTTTTGTATCACTAAACTTTCTAATAAAATTCACATATGAATTAATTTCTTCTTTAATTTCATAATTAAGCTTTATAATTGATTTGCTATACATATCTATATTAATTAAATGGTCACTTTGTAATATTTCTTTCATTAAACTTTGAATCTTGTAATAATATTTATAAAAATCAATCTGGTTAATTTCAAATTCACTATATTCTTTCAATCTTTTCTCTAGAGATTTCAATTTTCTTATTAAATGTTCATGCTTTCTTACACCATATTTTTTTAGCTTTGCAACCAATGATTCTAAGGGATCAGCATTAACCGTAGAAAATCTTAAATCACTTATAAGAATTTCATTTATCATTAAGGAAGCTATGAATACATTAAATATTTTTTTATCTATGTCAGGATATAGTTTGCTTAGGTAGCTACAAAGTTCAATAACTGAATTGAATTCACCATATTTACATAATGTGATTAGTGCATTTGTTGCATCAGTATGTTGAATGTCAATTGTGTGATTTTTTATGTTTGAAAAACAGGATAACCATAAATTATAAATTCTTTCTTTATGAATACAAATAGTGTTATTAAAACAAACTCTCAAATCATCTCCAATTTCTCCTTCGATTTTTTTACAGAGTTCAATCAACCAATCAGATTCAACTCTGACATATTTATTGAACTTATTGATTGTGTAACTTTGATTTTCCTTATCAAATTTTCCCCTAGCAACACCTGCTAACAAACCAAAGGGTGTAGTTCTAGTTGATCCTCTTATTATATATTTTTCTAGACTAAATGCTATTTTATCCAAATTCCCTCTATTATTAATATACTCATTAGCTAAGCTTGGAGAAGCACTCAAAACATTTTCTAAATAACTATTATTAATTTCGTTAAAGAAATCTGTACTACTTTCTGAATTTAATTTCGTATAATTAATGTATTGGTTATACGATAAATATGGTATTCTGACATAAAAATTATCTATACACAACGAGTTTTTATCCATTATATCATCCTCCTAAACAAATTCCCCATATTACAGAAATTATGCAATTCTATTTACATATTTCTATATTTTATACTAGTCTTAGTATATAGAAAAGACAACTTACATGGCACAAAAAACATTACCACATCATGAACAACAAACCAAATTTTATCTATATAAATATATTTATACCTACATACTTTTTTGCTTTATGTGTTAGAAAGGGAATCAAAAAAATAAATTAAAAAAACTACCTAATCAGGTAGTCACAGACAGTTGACAAGGAAGTCAGCAGTTTTTTGTTTATGAGAAAGAAACAAAAAGAAAAAAGAGGAAAAAATTCCAAGTAAAAACAGCAATTAAGTCAATTGTATTTATATGACAATAAAACTAAAAATATATAGATTAGCCCACGCTATTTCTACCATTGTTTGGCCATCATCATTAAATACACCATGAATTTTTCTTTTATAATTTGGAGAATTATGCTTTTGGATATGATCTAGAAAAGTTTCTCCTTTTGCATTTCTATTACTCCAATCTATATCTTGACTACTATAATAATCACTTACACTTTTCACACTTCCAGCAACAATCAAAGGTGAAGCTGCCTGTATTACATCACCCAATGCGAACATTGCCATTCTATAGCCTTCTGAACTGTATAACTAATCTCTGTGAGGATGGATAGTCTTCGATTGCCACATATCTACCCATTTATATGTTGGTCCTATGTCAAGAAAAAGTACCAGTTAAACAGATATTTTTTTAAACTATAGAAGTTTGTTTTAATTCATATTGCTTTTCATACACATTGGGAGAAACATAATCACAATGTGAGTGAATTCTAGTTGCGTTATAAAATCCTTCTATATATTCAAATACTAATCGATAGGCTTCTTCATAATTGTTTATTTTATATCTCGATAGCCATTCCCTTTTGATTACTGCATGAAACGATTCAATACAGGCATTATCCTAGGGTGTTCCTTTTTTTGAATAACTGCACTTCATTCCTTTTGTTTCTTCTTGATATTCACTGCATGTGTATTGCACACCACTGTCACTATTATCCCAATATCGGGATAATTCAGACCAAGGATGGTAATACCAAATGCAACGATATCACAAAGCATTAGCAGATAAAGGCTTCATACAGTCTATGTCACGCAAGGGGAATTGCTTAGATAATTTACCAATGGAAAACTTTTTTGGCATCATGAAAAACGAAATGTTTTATGGACATGAATATGAGTTTAAAACATTAGAAGAAAGATGGCAATGAAAGAATATATATTATTATAATAATCAAAGAGTTACAAAAGGACTAACTCCTGTACAATACAGGAATCAATCCTTAACAAGTCGACTTGTTTAAATTTCTAAGTCCAATTAATTGGGTTCACTTCATTTATTAATCAACGCTCAATGACACTATATTAATGAACTGCTGAGGATTAGATGTCATCATATGAAATCAACTGAACATTATTTTCTATTAATTTTTCCTTAATCCTTTTTGATAAAAGCATATGAAGATCTTTGTAACGAATTGCAGTATACGTTGATTTCGAAAATAAATCTTCATCTAAAAATCCAGGATGACATATTATATATGCTATATCATTTTTCATTAAATTTTCTAATTGATCATATACACCTTTTTCAACATCAATTTGAAGTTGTTCTTCTATAGGAAAATTTGATTTAGAGGTAGCTAACCACTGACAATCATACATTTTGATTTTTTTCCATATATCCTGTGAATAAGTGATATTGTATTTTTCAGCTATTTCTCTAATAGCACGAGAAATATTTTTTGTTAAATAAGAATGTCCTTGTAGATATCTTGGTTTTCTTCCCATTAATTCAACAAATTTTTTATATTGATTTTCAACTTCTAATAATGTTTCATCATATGGAAAAGGATCATTTTCTGGAAACCCAGCAGTTTTTTTTCTTTCTGATGAAGAAATCAAAAAGCCATCGTTATCGACCAAGTGTGGCACCAATTTAGGATCTGTAACAGATTTACCAGCAAACAGATTAATATCTTGACCAACACATATATGTTCATATTCTTTAATTCTATTTGCTGCATACTCACTTCCTTCAAAATTAGTCATTAATCCAGTACATGTTAAAATCCCCTCTCTTGCAGCTAAACATATTCCATCTGTAATTCCATATGACATACCAAAATCATCACCTTGAACTAATAATTTCATTGTATTATCCTTCACTTTCTTCTTGCGTTATTTTTTCCACTCGTTTGTCGTTCATCTTTACAAATGGAGCATAACAGAAAACGGCTATTATAGTAAAGCTGATCGAAACCAATATACCTTTCCAACCAAAGTTTACAAATGCATTAACAACTGCTGGTAATGCTTGATTAAAACCACTAATACATGGTGCATTACCTAAAAAACCAATAAGTTGTAAAATTCTTGTTCCCAAAAACGCTCCTAATGTTGTTCCAACATATGGGATTAAGAAAATAGGGTTCATAATAATCGGCAATCCGAACGAAATTGGTTCCTGAATTTCAAATGCTGCAGGAAATAAAGCCACCTTGGCAACACTTTTTAAACCATTGTTTTTTGAAAAAAACAAAACAGCGATTACTATAGCTATCATACTATAATTAATAAGGTATCCTGGTCCAGTTATCATATTAGGAATGGCTTGGCCAGCACTATAAGCTGCTAAGTTTTCAGCTTGATTTTGCGTAAACAACATGGCTGTAATTGGCCATATAGCCATACCACCATGCACTCCAAAAAACCAAAATAAAGAGATCATGGTAAAAATAATAAATTCACCAAAGATATTACAACCAACCTTCATTAATGGTAGACGAACAATTTCAAATAGAGCTGTTTGTACATCACCTAAAGAAGTAAGTGACATAACAAAATTTAGAGCCATCATAGCAAAAACAACAACGAATATTGGTACTAAAGCCATAATTGAATTTGAGATACCTGAAGGAACTCCTTCTGGCATTTTAATCGTCCAGTTTCGTTTAACAATAAAGCGAACTAATACACCCGTAATGTATGCTATAACCATGGCTCCAAACATTCCCATTGTACCAATATATACCTGAAGCATTTCTACTGGAGTGATAATCAATGTAGAAAGAATAGACATAAGACCCGTCACTATTGCTTGTTTTCTCATGCCATTCTTTATCATGTATTGATATCCAACAGCAAATGCTAAATAAATAGAGAAATAACCAAATGTATAATTATAAGGAAGTCCTAAAACATTTTTTAATCCTGCATTTGTGATAAACTCTTGATAAGCATCTATAGGAAGTCCATTGAATACTGTACAAATAGATCCAACTATTAAGAATGGAAGCATCATTTGAAATGCACTTTGTAAAATCATTAATGGTTTAAATTTTACTAAAGAGTCTGATAATTTTATTAACCAATTTTCTAATTTTTTCATTTTCATCACCTTTCTATTTTTTTGATTGCTCAACTAATTGTTCTGCAACTTTTAATACAGCAGCACCATCACATTTTCCATAGCTATCACGATTTATGACTTCTACTGGAATAGAATCAGTGTCAATGGCATCTTTTACTTCAGCTATTCGATGTGAAACTTGCGGACCGATTAAAATGACATCGCAATCTTCATTGTCTTCAATTGATTCAATATCTACTGCCCAAATCTTATAATCTTTATTCTGTAATTTAGCTGCTTCTTTCATCTTTGATACTAAAAGACTTGTTGATAGTCCCATAGCACAAGCTAGCATTATTTTCATGATTTCATCTCCTATCATTTAATTTTTGTTCTAGATCAAATAGTTTTTTATTTACTTTAATAGATTGCTTAGCTAAATCTATCGCCATCATTGCCATACTCAAATGATCTTGAGCATGCACCAGAAGAATATTAACTTCTTGCATATTTCCATTAGCTTCATTTTGAATAAGTCCAGTTTGTAATGAATGTGCTTTTTTTAATTCGTTTACCGCATTTATTACAAATTCATTAGCTTTATCAAAATTGAAATCATTTGAATAATTTATTGCTTCCATTGCTGCTGATTTAGTATCTCCAGCGTGCAAAATCAATTGAAAGCATACTTCATATAATGTTCCCATATATCCTCCTTATCAAGAAACAATTTCCAACAGGGCTTGAAAGCTACGATGTCTTAAAAGATAATTAATCTTCTCCTTGTTGGTAATCAATTGAGTCAATGTACTCATTATTTTTTCATTTTTCATTGTAAATCCTTTAGAAAAAGACATAAGAATAACAATTTTAACCTTTTTACCATACGACCAACTAATAGGATTCTTTAATAATGCAATGCAAATTATTGTATCATTTGTCATTATTTTTGCTGGATGTGGAAAAGCAACATCATCGGACAACTGTGTTTCAGCAAGTGTTTCTCGTTTAAGAATCTCATCATAAAAGTCCTCTGGCAATTCATAGCTTTTTTTTATTTCTTTTATCATTAATTTAATACAATCTTCCTTATTCTTAGCATCAAGATTTTCTATAAACAATTCATCTTTAAAGTAAGAATGATGGCTACCTCCTTCATTCGTCAACATTTTCTCTATATCTTTTTCAGTTTCATCATCCAAAAAATACTTTACCTCAAGAACAGGAATTGATATTTTTTTCTTAATTGGAATAGTTGTAAAAATATAATCATACTGACTAATATCTTTTTTCTCAAATTCTATTAGACTACAACACTCTAAATGTTCAATCTGATTCTGAAAACGATGTAGTATTTTTATACGAAATAATTCAGCACTTCCTTTGCCAGTAGAACATATCATAAGTACTTTTTTCTTTCTAATGCTCCTATTTTTTTCTAACGCAACTTTCAGGTGAATAGCAAAATAAGAAATTTCATGTTCACTAATTTTGCAATTGAAATGATTGTTTATAACATTTGCACAGCATAAAGCTAAATCATAGGTATCTAACAAATTTGCTTTGATTTCATTTAATAATGGGTTCTTTAGTTTAATATCGTATTTTATTCTATTTAGTAATGGTATCAAGTGTAAGGCTAGCATCATTTGAAGATTTAAGTCATGGGTAAAATCAATTTCATATTCTATCTTTATTTGATGTAAAATTTGATTTATCAATGATTGAAGTTCTTGATTAATCACAGTATCACTATATTCGTCATCAATAATTCGCTTACTGCTCAAATGAGCTAAAACATAATATACTTCATCATCCAAACATACTAACCCAAAGCATTTTTCAAGACACATCACTATTCTAACTGCGAGTGGAAACTCTTTTTCTTTCATCAATGATGTTTTATATGTTTCATCTAAAGAAATAGAGCAATTGTTTTTTACTCTGTAAAATGCAACTAACAAATGTACTGTTAAATTTTGAAAAGTGGTATCAGATAATACATAACCAAATTCTTCACATTGTTCTTTAATAGTTTTTTGAATGAAACAAATACTTTCATCAATATTTTTGATATTAAGTGTTTCACTTTTCTTTTTTAATAATGGATACTGCTCAAACAATGAAACCATACATTTTCTTTTATCTATTTCCTGTCCTATAATTTTAATGCCTTTATAAGGTCTGCTATGAATGGCTAAATTATATTCTAGCAACAACTTTTTAACCCTTTTTAAATCTCTTGTTAATTGTGGACGTGAAATATAGAAAACTTCAATCAAATCTTCTGCCTTAATATAACTGTTGTTCAATAGTGTAATTGTGAGCATTAGAATTCTTTCTTCTTGATTATTATAGTTAATTGATTGATTTTTTTGACTTTCATTTTTAGTTGTATCAAGATATAACTTGAAAAGATCTTGGTCTAAAATAGTAAGATAATATCCATTACCTTTTCCAGTCTTACTAATAATTAGAGCACCCTTGATTTTTTGATTAATACTTAAAATAAAGCCACTAACAACTCCTTTTTTTATATCTAACATAGTAGCAATTTGTGAGCTGTTTATAAATCCCTTGTTTTCAATCAAAAGCTTTAGTAATGCATATTCTTTATCCATCTTTATAAATCACCTCCAAATCAAAAAGTTAGTGCACATCTTCTTGACAAATTTATTATAAACAATTTGTTTATTTTCTTCAAAATCATTTATTCAATAATAATTCTCCCATTTATGATGACAAGATAATTATAATAGGAATTCCAATAGTTATTAATAAAAGAAAAAAAGATTGATCTTCTATCCTACTAAATTCTATCTCAAATTTACAACAGCTACTTAAGCATCTCTAAGTATTCTACCCTAATAGAAAATATAATTTCTGGAAAGATAAAATAGGATATAAGTTACGATAAAATTAGTAGTCATTTTCTTTCTACTGTATATTTCCTTTTTCTTTCCATAAGAAAAGATATCTCTTTGTGTTCAGTATTACCCTAGTATAATAAAATAAAAAAAGATCATTAATAATTGTTTCCAATTATTAATGATCTAGAATTAATTATACTCTATCCTCTTCTTCTTTTTTTCTTTTAACAACGAAAGTAATACCTAATAATGCTACTAATAACGCACTGATATAAGCGGATGTATTTGTTGATTCACCAGTGTTTGGTGATAAGCTTTCTTTCGATGGTACTGCATTTTCTTTAGGAGCTGGTGTAGTACTTGGATCATAGATAATAGATTGATCTTCTAAAGAATAATATAATTTCAATACTAAACTTCCATCTTCTTTCACAACACCTGATTGGATAGTA
>Ga0153950_1000169_pt1 | contig 28199 bp, 23 predicted proteins | sample TSNJ034MetaG_FD_104737 | JGI IMG/M metagenome (GOLD analysis project Ga0153950, IMG submission 104737) | Attine ant fungus gardens microbial communities from New Jersey, USA - TSNJ034 MetaG | ecosystem: Host-associated > Fungi > Mycelium > Unclassified | place: USA: New Jersey, Wharton State...
CCTGGTCTACATCGCCGCGCTCGCGGCGCTGCTCATCACCGCGCTCTGGAGCGTGGACTCGTTCACGGGCAAGGTCTCCCAGACCTGGACCCTGGACAACATCAAGCAGGCGCTCTTCGACCCGGTCTACCAGGGCATCGCCTTGCGGACCTTGTGGATCGCCGTCCTGGTGACCGTGATCGACGGCGTGGTGGCCATCCCGCTCGCCTTCTTCATCGCCAAAGTGGCCTCGGCCCGCTGGCAGAAACTGCTCCTGGCGGCCGTGCTCATGCCGCTCTGGGCCAGCTACCTGGTCAAGGCCTACGCCTGGCGGAACGTGCTGGCCGAGGACGGGCTCTTCGAATGGCTCGGCACGCCGCTGGGGCTGAGCTCCCCGGGGTACTCGGAGACGGCCGTGATCCTGACCCTGGCCTACATCTGGCTGCCGTACATGATCCTGCCCATCCACGCGGGCTTCGAGAAGGTACCGGACAATCTCCTGGAGGCCTCCGGTGACCTGGGGGCCAAGCCCTGGACCACGCTGCGTCTGGTGGTGATGCCGCTTCTGGTGCCCTCCGTGATCGCCGGGACCATCTTCACCTTCTCGCTGACCCTGGGCGATTACATCACCACCCAGATCGTGGGCGGCGGCAAGACCCAGATGCTCGGCAGCGTGGTGTTCGCCAATGTGGGAGCGGCCAACAATCTGCCCTTCGCCTCGGCGGTCTCCCTGATCCCGATCGCGATCATCATGATCTACCTGCTGGTGGTGCGCCGGACCGGCGCCCTGGACGAGTTGTAAGGAGGACGCCATGAGACTCTCACAAGGCGCCAAATGGATCCTGGGTGGCATCACCGGCCTGGTCCTGCTCTTCATCTACGCGCCGCTGCTGCTGGTGGTGGTGAACTCCTTCAATACGGACAAGGCGTTCGGCTGGCCACCGCGCGGCTTCACCCTGGAATGGTGGACGCGGGCCTTCGACAACGACGGCGTGCGCGAGGCTCTGGGCTCCTCCCTCTGGGTGGGCGCCGTGGCCACGCTGCTCTCGCTGGTGCTGGGGACATTGCTGGCTCTGGCGCTCCAGCGCTACCGCTTCTTCGGGCGTGACGTGGTGAATCTGCTGGTGATCCTGCCGATCGCCCTGCCCGGCATCGTGACAGGCATCGCCCTGAACAACATGTTCACCACGATCATGGGGGTGCCGCTGAGCATGTTCACCGTGGTGGTGGCCCATGCGACCTTCTGCATCGTGACCGTGTTCAACAACGTGATCGCCCGGCTGCGGCGCGTGAACCCGGGCCTGGAGGAGGCCTCCGCCGATCTGGGCGCCGGGGTGTTCACCACCTTCTGGCGGGTGACGTTCCCGCAGCTGCGTTCGGCCCTCCTGGCGGGTGGTCTGCTGGCCTTCGCCCTGAGCTTCGATGAGATCATCGTGACCACCTTCACCATCGGCGCGGGTCAGACGACGCTTCCCATCTGGATCCTGGAGAACCTCTTCCGGCCCAACCAGGCCCCGATCGTGAACGTGGTGGCCGTGGTCCTGATCCTGGTCTCGATCCTCCCGATCTGGCTGGCCCAGAAGCTCTCCTCCGACACCGTCTCGGGGAAGTGACACCCGCTCTCCCGTTTCTCTGCAGGTGTTCCACACGCGAAAAGCCAGTTGAGCACGGTTCCGAGACGGAACATCGTGCCCAACTGGCTTCTCGCGGGCAGGGAAGAGGGGGAGCCTGGGCTCAGAGACCCAGTTCGGTCTTCAGCTCGGAGACGTGACCGTCGGCGGCCACCTGGTACTTGGCCAGCTTGACCTTGCCCTCGGGGTCCACCACCACGGTGGAGCGGACGATGCCCTCGACGACCTCGCCGTCCAGGAGCTTCTCGCCCCAGGCGCCGTAGGCCAGAGCCACCTTGTGGTCCTCATCCGCCAGGAGCGGGAAGGTCAGGCTGAAGTCGTCGGCGAAGGAGGAGATGGCCTCCTGGCTGTCGGGGGAGACGCCCAGGACCTCGTAGCCGTGGCCCTTGAAGCTGGCCAGGGAGTCGCGGAAGTCGCAGGCCTCGGTGGTGCAGCCGGGAGTGGCGGCCTTCGGGTAGAAGTACACCACCACGTTCTTGCCGCGGTAGTCGGAGAGGCTGTGGGTTTCGCCGCGGGCGTCGGTCAAAGCGAAATCAGGGGCTTCGGTGCCCGGAAGGAGCTTGACGGTGCTGGTTGCAGTCATGGTGAATCCTCGTTCGGTTCTCTTCAGGGGTCTGTGGCTCAGTGGTCGGTGCCCGGGACGGCCCGGGGCCCGTTCCCACGTCGTGTCTGAGGGGTATAGCGCGTACGGTGCTGCGCCTATTCCGTTCAGATGCTGTATTCGGCAGGGCCGCGCACTCGCGAGTGCCTGCCCGCCTGGAAACGGTATCCGCCTCCACGCACAGTTTCCACTACGTGACGCACGGGGCCGAGCTTGCGGCGGATCCGGCTCACGTAGACGTCGATGGAACGGGGCGCCGCCGTGGCATCCAGGGAGATCAGGAAATCCGCGAGCTCCTGGCGGGGCACGGAGCGGGAACAGTGCTGCACCAGGTAGCGGAGCAGACGGTACTCGACCCCGCTGAAGGAGACCGGCACCCCGTCCACACGGACCTGGTCGGCGGCGAGGTCGACGTCGACCTCATGGATGTGCCCGTCGTCGCCTGAGGCGGCGTCAGCGTCGGCCGCTTCCAGTGCCGCGGCGTCCTCGGCCAGGGCGGCTTCACGGGCCGCTTCGAGCTCGGCGTCCGGAACGTTCCAGAGCATTGCTTCGGCGTCGGCGTTGAGGTGGTGCAGCCGGGTGATGATGAGTTCCTCCACGTGGGCGAACTGCTCATCGGTGAGCTCTTCCGGTGTCTGGAAGAACAACGCAGCCCCGTGCGCGGCCATGCGTGGTCGCGCGTCCTGGGCGGCTTCCGGAGCGGGCCCCCGGCGGGCGGCCCCCGCGAGGGGGCCGCCTACCGGGCCGGGATGGCCTGCATCGGAGCGGTGATGTACTGCCTGGGCGCTCATGGCTGCCGCCTAGATGCCCCCGCGGCGGATCAGCTTGCCGATCGGCTGGGTGCCGTCGGCCACCTGGCCGCGGAGGAAGGTCTTGCGCACGACGCCGGACAGCGCGCGTCCGTCATAGGGGGTGATGGGGTTCTTGTGCTTCAGGCGCTTGACGTCCACCACGAAAGCGTCGTCGGCGGCGAAGATGGAGAAGTCCGCGTCGTAGCCCACGGCGATCAGGCCCTTGTTGGGGACCCGGGCGATCTCGGCGGGACGGGTGGACATCCAGGAGATGACCTTCTCCAGCGGGATGCCGCGGTGACGTGCCTCGGTCCAGATGAGCGAGAGGCCCAGCTGGAGGGAGGAGACGCCGCCCCAGGCCACGGCGAAGTCGCCGTTCTCCAGGTCCTTGAGGTCCAGGGTGCTGGGGGAGTGGTCGGAGACGATGCAGTCGATGGTGCCCTCTTCGAGGCCCTTCCACAGCAGTTCGCGGTTGGAGGCCTCACGGATGGGCGGGCAGCACTTGTAGGCCGTGGCGCCGTTGGGGATCTCTTCGGCGTTCAGGGTCAGGTAGTGCGGGCAGGTCTCCACGGTGAGGTTCACGCCGTCGCGCTTCGCGGTGGCGATCATCGGCAGCGCGTCCGAGGAGGAGAGGTGCAGGATGTGGGCGCGGGCGCCGGTCCAGCGGGTGCGCTCGATGACCTCGGCGATGGCCTTGTTCTCGGCGCCGCGGGGGCGGGAGGCCAGGAACTTCGCGTAGACGTCGCCTTCGGCATGCGGGGCGCGGTCGATCGCGTGGGAGTCCTCGGCGTGCACCAGCATGAGGGAGTCGAACTTGCGCAGTTCGGCGAGGTCCGTCTCCATCTCATCCGGTTCCAGGTGCGGGAACTCGTCCACGCCGGAGTGGAGGAGGAAACACTTGAAACCGAAGACGCCGGCGTCATGCAGCGGGCGGAGGTTTTCGGTGTTGCCGGGGATGGCGCCGCCCCAGAAGCCGACGTCCACGAATGCCTGATCACGGGCCACGGAACGCTTGAGGTCCAGGTTCTCCACGCTGGTGGTGGGCGGGACCGAGTTCAGCGGCATGTCGATGATGGTGGTGACGCCACCGGCGGCGGCGGCGCGGGTGGCGGAGGCGAAGCCCTCCCATTCGGTGCGGCCGGGCTCGTTGACGTGCACGTGCGTGTCCACCAGGCCGGGGATGAGCGTCTCCTCATCGGAAAGTTCGATGGTCTCCGCACCCACCAGGCCGTTGCCGAGGGGTTCCATGGCCACCACGCGGCCGTCCTTGACGGCGACTTCGCGCGGGGCGATGCCGGCGCTGGTGAGTACACGCTGACCTCGGATGACGAGGTCGAACTCTGCTGGGGTGTTCTGTTCTTCAGACATGCTGATCCTGTTCTAGTTGCTCTGCTTGATCAGGCTGTTGGCGATGATGCTGCCAAGCTTCTCCACAAGCGGCCCGGCCTGGTTGATGCACTTCTCAACATCATCCTCGATGCTGGTCAGTGAGTACACGGCCTGGAACCCGGAAGTGGAAATCTGTTCGTCGGTGAGGGTGGTGCGTCCGCAGACGGCCACGATGGGGACCCCGGCTGCGCGGGCCGCGTCGGCGACGCCCATGGGGGTCTTGCCGCCCAGGCTCTGCTCGTCCAGGCTGCCTTCGCCGGTGATCACCAGGGTGGCGCCCGCCAGTTTGGCGGCCAGCCCGGTGAAGTCCAGGACGACGTCGACGCCACGGCGCCGCTCGGCGTTCAGGACGGCCAGGGCCGCGTAGCCCACGCCTCCTGCCGCTCCGGCGCCGGGGGCTGCCGCCGCGGTGGAGGCCTTGACGCCGATCTCCCGGCCGAGGACCTCCACGAAGTGCGCCAGAGTGGCGTCGAGTTCGGTGACGTCCTCGGGGCTCAGGCCCTTCTGGGGGCCGAAGATGGCGGGTGCGCCCTGGGCGCCCAGCAGGGGGTTGTCCACGTCGCTGGCGAGAATGAAGCGGGTCTGCTCCAGGCGGACGTCCAGCCCGGAGAGGTCGATGCTGTCCAGGCGGGCCAGCGCGGCGCCGCCGTCGGGCAGTTCCTCGCCGGAGGAGTCCAGGAAGCGGCCGCCCAGGCCCTTGATCACGCCGGCTCCGCCGTCGGTGTTGGCGCTGCCGCCCACGCCCAGGATGATGGTGCGCGCGCCGGCGTCGAGGGCGGCCTGGATGAGCTGGCCGGTGCCGAGGCTGGTGGCTCCGCGGCCGTCCTTCACCCCGTCGGGGAGGACGGCCAGGCCGGAGGCGAGGGCCATTTCGATGACGGCTTCGTTGCCGCGGAGGGCGAAGTCGGCGTCCAGCTCCTGGCCGGTGGGGCCGGTGACACGGACCGTGCGGCGGGTGAAGCCGGAGCCGATCGCGGCATCCAGCGTGCCTTCGCCGCCGTCGGCCACGGGCAGGCCCAGGACGTCGAGGGAGTCATCAACGGCAAGCAGACCGGTTTCCAGGTGCTCGACGACCTCCGGGGCGGAGAGCGAGCCCTTGAACTTATCTGGTGCGATCACGATCCGCATGCGGACTCCTTTGTCGGTGCGGCGGGTGGTTCAGGTCCGGGTGGCCTGCCGCGCTGGAATGCAGCGTCGGCGGGCCACCCGGGGGTGAGGCGTGAAGCCTGGTGCTCTCCTCCTGCCGGGTGAGCCCGGCAGGAGGAGAAGGGGGTCAGTCGAGCAGGGCGACGATCGCAGTGGGAGCGTCGGCGCCCTTTTCCGCGAGGTCTTCGAACTCGGTCAGGTTGTCCAGCTCGGTGCCCATGGAGATGTTGGTGATCTTTTCGAGGATCACTTCCACCACCACCGGGACCTGGAACTCTTCGATGAGGGCGCGGGCCTTCTCGAAGGCGGCACCCAGATCGTCCGGGTTCTGCACGCGGATGGCCTTGCAGCCCAGGCCCTCGACCACCTTGACGTGGTCCACGCCGTAGCCTTCGGTCTCCGGGGAGTTGATGTTCTCGAACGCCAGGGAGACGTTCTGTTCCATCTTGAAGCCGCGCTGGGACTGACGGATCAGGCCGAGGTAGGAGTTGTTCACCACTACGTGGATGTACGGCAGGTTGAACTGCGCGCCCACGGCCAGTTCCTCGATCATGAACTGGAAGTCGTAGTCGCCGGAGAGGGCCACCACGGTCTCGCCGGGCTTGCCGCGGACCACGCCGAGGGCTGCGGGTGCGGTCCAGCCCAGCGGGCCGGCCTGGCCGGCGTTGATCCACTTGCGGGCACCGAAGACGTGCAGCATCTGCGCGCCGGCGATCTGGGAGAGACCGATGGTGCTGACGTAGGTGGTGTCCTTGCCGAAGGCGCTGTTCATCTCCTGGTACACGCGCTGCGGCTTGATCGGCACGTTGTCGAAGTTGGTCTTGCGCTGCAGCTTGCCCTTCTTCTCCTGTGCGGCGTCCGCCCAGGAGGTGTAGTCGGGCAGCTGGCCGGCGGCCTTGCGCTCCTTGGCCAGGCGGACCAGGCCCTCCAGAGCGGCGCCCGCGTCGGAGGCGATGCCCAGATCCGGCGAGAACACGCGGCCGATCTGGGTGGGCTCGATGTCGATGTGCACGAACTTGCGGCCCTGCGTGTAGAGGTCCAGGCCGCCGGTGTGGCGGTTGGCCCAGCGGTTGCCGATGCCGATCACGAAGTCGGACTCCAGGAAGGTGGCGTTGCCATAGCGGTGCGAGGTCTGCAGACCCACCATGCCGGCCATCAGCTTGTGGTCGTCCGGGATGGCGCCCCAGCCCATGAGCGTGGGGATCACGGGGACGTTCAGGGTCTCGGCCAGCTCCACGAGCTTCTCCGAGGCACCGGCGTTGATGATGCCGCCGCCGGCCACGATCAGCGGGCGCTCGGAGGCGAGCAGCATGTCGAGGGCCTTGTTCAGCTGAACGTCATTGGCGGCAGGCTTGGAGGCCGGGAGGGGCTCGTAGGCGTCGATGTCGAATTCGATCTCGGCCATCTGCACGTCGAAGGGCAGGTCCAGGAGGACCGGGCCCGGACGGCCGGAGCGCATGAGCTGGAAGGCCTTCTGGAAGGCGCCGGGGACCTGGCCGGGCTCCAGGATGGTCATGGCCATCTTGGTGACGGGCTTGGCGATGGACTCGATGTCCACGGCCTGGAAGTCTTCCTTGTGCAGCTTGGCCACGGGGGCCTGGCCGGTGATGCAGAGCATGGGGATGGAGTCCGCCCAGGAGGCGTACAGGCCCGTGATCATGTCGGTGCCGGCGGGGCCGGAGGTTCCGATGCAGATGCCGATGTTGCCATCGGCGGCGCGGGAGTAGCCGTCAGCCATGTGGCTGGCGCCCTCCACGTGGCGGGCCAGGGTGTGCCGGATGCCGCCGTTGGCGCGCATCGCGGAATAGAAGGGGTTGATCGCCGCGCCAGGCAGGCCGAACGCCTCAATGGCGCCTTCCTTCACCAGGATGGCTACGGCAGCGTCAACGGTGCGCATCTTTGCCATGGTTTGCTCCTTGAAAAAGTTTGAAAGGGGTACGACGACGGCGCGTGGGCTGCTCTCGCGGCCTTGTTGCGGGAGGTGATGCGTGAGCGGGTGGTGCGCACGCGCCGTCGTACGGGTTTTGTTGCTGTGTGCTCAGTTGTGGTGGGTGTTCCGGCTTGGAGGCCACCACAACTGAGCACACAACGTGGGAATCAGTTCTTGCCGGAGAGCTCGTTGGTGAGCTTGAAGAGGCCGGAGTGGTCCAGGCCGCCGTCGCCACGGGCGACGAGGGAGGAGACCAGCTGGGCGACGGCGGAGCCGAGCGGAACCACCACTCCTGCTTCGCGGGCTGCGGAGGTGACGATGCCGAGGTCCTTGTTGTGCAGGGCCAGGCGGAAGCCGGGGTCGAAGTTGCGGTCCAGCATCTTCTGACCCTTCTGGTCGAGGACCTTGGAGCCGGCCAGGCCGCCGCCGAGGACCTTCAGGGCCGCATCGGTGTCCACGCCGTAGGCCTCAAGGAAGGCGACAGCCTCGGCGAGGGCCTGGATGTTGACGGCCACGATCAGCTGGTTGGCGGCCTTGACGGTCTGGCCGGAGCCGGAGGGGCCCACGTGCACGATCGTCTTGCCGACGGCGTTGAGGACGGGCTGTGCTGCCTCGAAGTCAGCGGCTTCGCCGCCCACCATGATGGAGAGCACGCCGTCGATGGCGCCCTGTTCGCCACCGGAGACGGGGCCGTCCAGCGGGCGGAGGCCGGCTTCGCGGGCGTCTGCCGAGAGGCGTGCGGACACGTCCGGGCGGATGGAGGAGGCGTCGACCCAGAGGGCGCCGGCCTTGGCGTTGGCGAAGACGCCTTCGGGGCCGGAGACCACGCCTTCCACGTCCGGGGAGTCCGGGACCATGGTGATGATGACGTCAGCGTCCTTGACGGAGTCGGCGATGCTGGTGGCGCCGTTGCCACCGGCCTCGACGAGGGCGTCGATCTTGTCCTGGGAGCGGTTGAAGCCGGTGACGTTGAAGCCGGCCTTGACGAGGTTCTTGGCCATGGGCAGGCCCATGATGCCGAGGCCGATCACGGTGACGTTGGTCATTGGAAGTCCTTTGCTAGCTTGAGTGAGCTAAAAATCTGAGGTGAGTCTGTGGTGGGCCGACGACGGCGGGTGGTTGCGCCGTCGTCGGCCGCAAGGGGCGGCCGGTGAGCCGACTGCCGGTGGCCGCTTAGCGGACCAGCCAGGAGAAGGCAGATTCCTGGGGCTGCTTGTATTCGAGGGCGATGTAGCCGGTGTAGCCGAGCTCGCGGCTGCGGTTGACCCACTCGCCGAGGGGGAGCTCGCCGGTGCCGGGGGCGCCGCGGCCGGGGTTGTCTGCGATCTGGATGTGGCCGAAGTCCTTGGTGTGGTTTTCGATCACGGCGGCCACGTCGTCACCGTTGACGGACAGGTGGTAGAAGTCCGCCAGGAACTTGACGTTGTCCACGCCGGCTTCCTGGGTCTTGGCGATGACCGCGAAGGTGTCGGCGGCCGTCTTGAGCGGGTAGGCGGGAGTGCCGGAGACGGGCTCCAGGAGGACGGTGCCGCCGATCTTGGCGACGCCTTCGGCTGCTGCCACCAGGTTCTTCAGGCCGAGTTCGTCCTGCTCCTCCGGGGTGAAGCCTTCGAGGCGGTTGCCGTAGAGGGCGTTGAAGGCCTTGGTGCCGAGGCGTTCGCCGATGCCGACCACCACGTCGATGTTGTCCTTGAACTCGCCGCAACGGCCCTTCCAGGAGACCAGGCCGCGGTCGCCGCCGGGCATGTCACCCGCGAAGAAGTTCAGGCCGGCCAGCTGCACGCCGGCGTCATTGACGGCGTTGACGAAAGCGTCCACGTCCTGGTCCGCGGGCACGGCTTCGGAGAAGGGCCACCAGAACTCGACGGCGTCGAAACCGGCGGCCTTGGCGGCGGCCGGGCGCTCCAGGAGGGGGAGTTCGGTCAAGAGGATTGAGCAGTTCACGGAGTAGGTCATGTCGTGTCCTTCCCGGGCGTCTTTGCCCTGCTGGTGGTCTTCGGAGTCCTTCCTCTTTGGTCCTCTCGCCGCTTCCGGCTCGATTCCGCATTGTGGAAGGAAAGTTTTGCTTAGTGAAAGTTTACGGAGGGCTGGGGGTGGGCGTCAAGTGGGGTGGGTCACGTTGTGGGGAGGGGGTGCAAAAATCTGACGTGTGGGGTGGTGGGGTGCGGTATCGGGGGTGCGGGGCGCCTCGGAGGGTGGCTGGGAGGGCTTCGTCCCTGGGGTCCGCCTTATTCGAGGAGTCTGACGAGTTTCTATGCCACCCGTCTGGACTCGATTTCCCAGCGTCGGAAACTTTGTCAGACTCCACTGGGACGATCGATTCATGGAGCAGTCCAGCCGATCAGGCAGTGGTTCGCCGCCCCGATTCGAGGTGGCGGAGGCCTTGCGGGTGCTGTCCGAGATGGCGACATCCCTGGCCTCGATCGACGTTGCCATCGCTCGCCTTCAGGCCGTGCGCGAGAGCACTCTGGCCTTTGCGGGCGTGCTCGCCGAGTACATGGCGCAGGCTGGGGAGGAGGCGGTCGCTGGCCAGTCCAGTGACGACGGCGCGGCTGGGCAGGGCGCGCGAGCGGCTGATTCGCGGCTGCTGGAGATGGCGCAGCGCGCCGTCGCGGCTGAGCTCGCCACGGCAACCCGGACGAACGACCGGGTGCTGCAGCGGCAGATGGGCCAGGCCGCCGAACTGCTCGGGCGGTTCCGCGGCACTTTCGACGCGCTGGCTGATGGCGAGATCAGCTTGAACCATGCCCGTGTGGTCCAGGACACGGCACTGGATCTGCCCCACCACGCGATCCGGGCCTTCGAGAAAGCGGTACTGCCCTGCGCGCGCTCGCAGGCGACAGCGCGGCTCAAGCATCTGGCGGCGCGGGAGGCGGAGTGCCCGCCTCCGGAGGCGCTGCCGCGGCGGCACGAGCGGGCGAAGGCCGGGCGACGGGTGTGCGTCACCTCGCTCGGTGCGGGGATGTCCCGTCTCGCGGCTGATATGCCGTCCGCCGTGGCGGCCGGGATTCATGAGCGGCTCACACGCATCGCGCGGACTCACCTGGAGCGGGTTGCGGGGGAGGGTGGCGAGGACGGGCTCCGGAGGATGCCGGACGACCGGGCATGTGATCGGCAGCGGACCCTCGATCAGTTGAGGGCGGATGCGTTGGCTGATCTGCTCCTGCGAGGTGCGCCGGAGAGCGGATTGGTCCCGGAGGAGGTCCTGCAGGGGATCGCTGCGCGGGTCGAGGTGACGGTTCCGGTGCTGACGCTCATGGGCGTGGCTGGTGGCGGTGTGGCGGTCGTGGAGCGGAGGGCTGCGGCGGAGCTGAGCGGTCGGCACCCGATCGACCCGGACCGGAAACCGCTCGCGCGCTGGCAGGTGGTGCGACAGTGTGGCACCGAGTTCTGACGGATCCGTTCACGGGTGCGGTACTGGGAGTTGATCGGTACCTGCCGAGTAAGGAACTGAAGAGGCTCCTGCATGCGCGGGATTCACGGCGCCGTTTCCCGGGATGCTGGGTGCCCGCGGCGGAACTGGACCTTGACCACACGCGCGACGCGGCATCCGGAGGGCCGACCGACGTCGGCAATCTAGCAGGACTCTGCCGTCGGCATCACGTGCTGAAGCATCAGGGCCGCTGGAGTGTAAGACGGGCGGGCGGAGGGATCCTCGAGTGGAGGAGCCCGGGAGACCGCGTCCATCAGGATCTGCCACCGACGCCGGCGACGGGCGTGGTGGATCACCCGCCCGGAAACCACCCGCATACCGGCACCCCGCCGCCGAAAGCGCGAACGGGAGCGGCCGCGGCAGGTGAATCGCCGCCGTTCTGAGGGTGAGGCGGGGGTCTGGTGCGGAGATCGCACCAGGTATACGCTGAAAGCACGATATGGAGGATCTAGATCTTTCACATCCAACTTAGTTAACCTGAGAATCCCCCAGGTGAAGCTTGGGGGAGCACCTCGACATCTTTCACGTCCAAGGGTTCATTCCCGCGGATGCGAGAAGTCCCTCCAGGGTACGTCCTCCCTGGAAGATCTTCGGTGCTTTTGACCAACGCGGGTTCCGGCCCGCTGAAACATTGGGGGCAATGTGATGGTTTCGGCTGCGGCGCAGTCCGTCTGGGGGAAGTCGAATCGCGACAGCGACCAATGTATGTCGCTGTGGCGGCACATGCAGGACTCAGCTGCCGTCGCGGGCAAACTCTGGGACGAATGGCTGTCTCGCGCCGTCAGATCCCGTATCCGGGAGTCGTCGGGCAGCGCTGCTGATGGCGAAACCCGCACACTCCTGTGCTGGCTCGCGGCCACGCACGACATCGGCAAGGCACACCCCTTGTTCTCTTTCCAGATGCCCGGGCTTGCCGAAGCCATGCGCCGTCACGGTCTCGAGTCTCCGACCCTGGTCACTCCCGAGTCCCGCATTCCGCATTCATGCCTGAGCCATGCCATCATTCAGGGCTGGCTTGAAGAGCAGCACGGCTTCTCCCGCGTCACAGCTGCGAGCTATGCGGCAGTCTCCGGTGGTCACCATGGTGTGCCGCCCAGCACTCAGCGGATCAAAGCGGCCCGGGAGTCGACCGAAGCTCTTGGCTCCCGATGGCACGAGGTCCAGGATGAGCTACTTTCCCACTGCACCGCACTGACCGGCGCGGGGGAGCTGCTGCCGCTGTGGAAGGAGCGGCGGCTTGCACCGGAAGCGCAGATACTGCTGACCGGCGTCGTCATCCTGGCCGATTGGATCGCCAGCAACACCGAGCTGTTCCCCTACGAGGACGCATCGCCCCTTGAAGACAGGCTGCGCCGGGCCTGGGCTGATCTGGACCTCTGCCCGCCGTGGAACGCGTCGACGACGCCAGATGACCTTCAAGAGTTCTTCGCATCCCGATTCCACCTTCCTCCGGGAGCCACAGCCAATGCCATGCAGCGTCAGGCGATCGAGGTGACTTCGGCCATGAAGGAGCCTGGGGTGCTCATCATCGAAGCGCCTATGGGCGGGGGGAAAACAGAAGCGGCGCTTGCTGTGGCCGAAGTCTTCGCCTCCCGATGGGGCTGCGGTGGTGTCGTCTTCGCCCTGCCGACGCAGGCTACCAGCGACGCCATGTTCAGCCGATTCCCCGGGTGGGTGGACCGCCTGCCGGACGTAGTGTCCGAGCACTCCAGACGGTCCGTTTATCTGGCGCATTCCAAGTCGGGGCTGAACGAGGAGTTCCAGCGCTTCCGGGAGAATGCCTTCGCGAGCCGCCGCGGTCATCCTTCCGGAGTATTCGGCGAAGGCGACGACGGCGGGCGGCACGCCGTCGTCGCCCATCAATGGCTCAGCGGTCGGAAGAAGGGTCTGCTCGCAGACTTCGTCGTCGCTACGATCGATCAACTGCTGTACGGGGCGCTCCAGAGTAAGCACGTGGTGCTTCGCCACCTCGCACTGGCCGGCAAGGTGGTGATCATCGATGAGTGCCACGCCCACGACGCCTTCATGAATGTCTACCTGTGCCGGCTGCTCACCTGGCTGGCCTCATACAGTGTGCCGGTGATCCTGCTGTCGGCCACGCTTCCCGCCGGAATCCGCAATGACCTGCTGAACGCCTATGACGAGGGGCGTCCCGTCGCGATGGTGGACGGAACACCGCAATGTGGGGCGGCTCGGCAGCGCAGGAGCATCCGGAAATCTGTGACTCAGAGCCCGGGGCTGGAAGGGGAACCTGGTTATCCGGTGATCGTGGCCGGTACTCCGTCGGGGCGCGCCGTCGCGTCCGTTCCACCACAGACGGATTCGGTTAGTGTGACGCTGCGGGTCATCCCGGACGAGATGCCGAATGACATGCCAGCACTTCTCCGGGAACTCGAGACCGTCCAGCTTCATGGCGGTTGCGTGGGGATCATCTGCAATACAGTCCAGCGGGCCCAGGACGTGTTCCAGGTCCTGGAAAAGGTGTTCCCCGAGGAAGAATTGGTTTTGATCCACTCGCGGTTTGTGGCACCGGATCGCATGGAGCGCGAGGCGCGTCTCCGCTCCTTACTGGGGCGGGACGATGTGGTGCGGGCGAGCGGCCAGATCCGGCCCAAACGTCTGATTGTCGTGGGCACCCAGGTCCTGGAACAGTCCCTGGACGTCGATTTCGATCTCCTGATCACCGATATCGCCCCGGTGGATCTGCTGCTGCAGCGGATCGGACGTCTCCATCGACGACGGACTCTGCTCGCGCCACGACCATCTCATCTGCAGGATCCGGTCTGCCTGATCCGCGGGGTGAGTCAGCCCGGAGAGGTGCCTCGCTTCGAGCCGGGCACGGCCGCCATCTATGGCGAATCGCCCTTGTTCCGGGCTGTGTCAGTCCTCGGCCCCAGGCTGTCGGGGGAGAAAGCCCTCCAGCTGCCGGACGACATCAGCGGGCTGGTCCAGGCTGCATACGCCGACGCGGTGGACGTTCCAGAGCCGTGGGAGGAAGAGTTTGCAGCGGCCGAAGAGAAACGCAGGACGACGACTGAGGGCAAGCGCTCCAATGCGGCTACTTTTCTACTGGATTCGCCGCGGCACCTCCTGAACGGCCTGGTGGTGGACCTCCTGGAGAGCAACACCGGCGACACCGAAGACGCAAAGCACGAAGCCGCCGGCCTGGCACGTGTGCGGGACACCGACGAATCCCTCGAGGTTGCGCTGGCGTGCCGTACTGCGGCCGGGGTGAGCTTTCTGCCGCATCTTGCGGGCTGGGGCGGGCAGCTGGTGCCGAGCGAGGACCCGCCGGAGAACGCAATGGCCCGGGCCCTGGCCGCTTGCACCGTCCGCCTTCCACCGCGCTTGTGCAAGCCCGACAGGATCGACTCCGTCATCGCGGACCTTGAACGCCAAGGCGTCGCCGCCTGGCAGAAATCCTCCTGGCTGAGGGGACTTCTGGTGCTGTTCCTCGACGAAACCATGACCGCAGACGTGGGCAGGACCCGCCTGAAATATGACCGGAGACTCGGACTTCACGAGGAAAGGGAGGAAACACGATCATGACGCATCCTCAGTTCAATCTGGTGCAAGACCCCTGGGTACGGTGCCTGTTGCTGGACGGAACCGTGGACGAACTTTCGCTCCGGGACGTGTTTCAGCGAAGCGGGAGAATTCGTCGCCTGGCGGGGGAGTTGCCCACTCAGGACTATGCGGTGCTGCGGGTGCTGCTGGCCATCGTGTGCCGGAGCACTCCGGACATCACCGCCGGCAATGCCACCGAGGTCTGGCAGGAGCAGTGGGAGGACCGGTCTCTGCTGAACGATCGGGCACTCGATTACCTCGAAGGGACTGAGAACTGCTTTGAGCTGTTCGACCCGGAACGTCCCTTCATGCAGGTGGCTGATCTCCATACGGCCAGCGGCAAAGCGGACAGTGTCGGGCGGATCATCGCAGACGTCCCCAGCGGCCATCAGTATTTCACCACGCGGGCGGGTAAAGGGCTCGAGTCCCTGAGCTACGCCGAGGCTGCCCGCTGGCTCATCCACACTCACGCCTTCGATCCCTCCGGTATCAAATCCGGGGCCGTGGGCGACCCGCGGGTCAAAGGTGGAAAGGGCTATCCCATCGGAACAGGTTGGGCCGGCGCCACCGGAGGGGTGTACTTCGAGGGAGCCACACTCAGCGAGACACTTCTGCTGAATCTGGATCTCGCGGCGATGCTGCGAAGCGATGTCGATGATCGGCCCGTGTGGGAGCGGGGTCCGCTCCTGCCGGCCGAGGAACAACGGCCAGCAGGGGAATCGCGGCCGACGGGACCCTCGGATGTGTTCACGTGGCCGTCCCGGAGGATTCGGCTGATTCCTGGAGACGGTGCTGTCCGGAACGTCCTGGTCTCCAATGGTGACGCTTTGGCACCGCAGAACATGGACCGTGACCCTATGACGGCCATGCGATTCAGTCGGCCGCAGACCGCCAAGCTCAAGACCCCTGTCTTCATGCCGCGTGAGCATGATCCGGAGAGGACCATCTGGACCGGAGTCGCATCGCTCCTGGCGCGGGAGCAGCAGGCCCGGAGTGACCGCGAGGGAACGGTCCTCTACAAGGCCCCCGATGTCGTCACCTGGGTCGCTCGCCTCGGAGAGTACGGTTCCCTGGGCCGGGGGATGATGCTCAACCTGCGCTTGGTGGGGACTGTCTACGGCACTCAGAGTTCGGTCATCTCGGGGCTGGTGGATGATTCACTGGAGGTCCATGTGGGTCTACTCTCGCAGCTGTCAGCGGGGGTGGCTGAGGTTGTCAAACAAGCTGCGCACGACACGGAACAGGCCGTCTGGGCACTGGGGATCTTCGCAGCCGACCTCAGCCGCGCGGCCGGCGGCGACCCGGAATCCCCGAGAGAGAAGGTCCGTCAGAGGACCTACTTCGAGCTCAACGACCCGTACCGGCGATGGATCAGGAGCCTCACGGGTGAGGAGACCCCCGGGGATGCGGCCGAGGACTGGCGCACCACGGCCCGTCGCATCATCGGCGCACAGGCATCGGAGATGGTGGAATCCGCCGGCCAGGCAGCCCTGATCGGCCGTTACGTGGATGGCAAACTGCTCAGCGCTGCCACCGCTCAGTCACGGCTCAGCAGTGCACTACGGAGGCACCTTCCGCTGAAGACTGACCCTGATTCTTCCCGGCGGCAGGCCGGGACCCCCACCTCGCCAGCTATGACCATGGAAGGAGTCGTGAAATGAGTGAAATGCCCCCGCTCGCCACGTATGTCGACGCCAGGCTCAGACGGATCCAGGCGATCTATCTAGGAGGACATAAACCGGACGCGGCGTCCGTGCTCGCCAGGCTTCGCCGTGGCGTGGCAAAGGACCCTGGCGACGACGCCTGGGTCTGGACGCAGGTCATGGACGGTTTCCCGGAGCAGCTCAGCGGCAGGGGGGATGCGCCGAGCGCGGGCGAACGTGCGGCGTACGCGGCCATGACGCTTTACGCCGTCCATCAGCAGTCCAAGAACCAGCCGATGCACCGCAGAGGCGTCTCAATGGGCTCCGCCATAGGGCGGCTGGGACTGTCGAAGGGAGCCTACGGGGTCTCACCGGCGGTGAAACGCCGCTTCGATGCGCTCATGACCTTCGCGTCGTTCGCTGAGCTGCAGCACCATGCTCGCGGGCTGATTCAGCAATTGCGCGCCCACGACATCCCCCTCGACTACGCCCGGTTCGCGGAGGATCTCCGGCTCCTCCAGCACCCCAGAACCGCACCCGTTGTTCAGCTGCGCTGGGGACGGGATTTCGCTTTCACACGGCCTGCGGCCGGCACCGACAACACCTCGCACCCGGAAGGACCAGAATCATGACCAAGTACTACCTGGACATTCACGCACTCCAGACCGTTCCGCCGAGCAATGTGAACAGGGACGACACGGGTTCGCCAAAGACTGCCGTGTATGGCGGAGTCCGCCGGGCCCGTGTCTCCAGCCAGGCCTGGAAGCGAGCCATCCGCACGGACTTCAAAGACCACTTGGACGCCTCGGAACTGGGGATCCGGACTAAACGTCTCGTGGAGCTCGTGGCCGGACACCTCAAGGAACTGTCCGCCGAGCTGGGGGACCGTGCGGAAGGCCTTGCAGTCTCCGCGCTCGAAGCAGGAGGCTTCAAGGTGGACGTGTCCAAGTCTAGAGGTGCTGAGGATGCCAAACCGCCACAGACCAGTTACCTGCTTTTCGTCAGCAACGTTCAGGCCCGCAAGCTCGCCGAGATGGCGTTGGATGCGGACCGGGAAGGGACCAAGCTCGAGAAGAAAGCCGTGAAGGAGGCGCTCAACTCGGACCACAGCGTCGACGTCGCGCTTTTTGGCCGCATGATCGCCGACAGCAAAGACCTCAACGTCGATGCGAGCACCCAGGTGGCGCACGCCATCAGCGTGCACGCCGTGGAGACGGAATTCGATTACTTCACGGCCGTGGATGACGAGAACGCGGCCGATGAATCCGGCGCCGGGATGATTGGAACCGTCGAGTTCAATTCGTCCACGCTGTACCGCTACGCAACCGTCAATCTTCAGGGCCTCGCAGCGAACCTGGGGGACAATGCCGCGAGCGTCAAGGCCGCGGCGAGCTTCGTGCGCTCCTTCATCGAGTCCATGCCGACCGGAAAGCAGAACACCTTCGCGAACCGAACGCTGCCCGACGCCGTCGTCGTGATGCTTCGTGAGCGGATGCCGCTCAACCTGGTGGGCGCCTTCGAGGAGGCCGTCGACGGCGAGAATGGCAAGGGTCGTCTGAAGGGCGCCGCCGAGCGGCTGGCCCAGTATGCCGTCGAGATGGAGAACGGCTACGGACCCGGCGCCGTGAAGACGTTCGTGGTCGCACCGACCAGCGCAGTGGAGCCTCTCCGGGCGCTGGGCGACTCTGTGACGCTGGATGGTCTCATCGAGGCGCTGGAGGCCGAGTTGCCGGAACGGATTCAGGTGGCCTGATGGCGGTTCTCAGCTTGCGACTCGCCGGACCGCTCCAGGCCTGGGGTGCTGACAGCAGATTCGTGCAGCGTCAGACCCGGCAGGAGCCCACGAAAAGCGGTGTCCTCGGGCTTCTCGCGGCGGCCCAAGGAAGGCGGCGCACGGACCCGGTGGAGGACCTGGTCAGTCTGAAGTTCGGGGTCCGCATCGACCAGCCTGGTCGTCTGATCCGGGACTTCCAGACGGCCAGGACGCTGGACGGGCGGTCCTCCATGCCGTTGTCCTACAGGTACTACCTGGGGGATGCGGTCTTTCTCGCGGCCGTGGAAGGTCCGGAACCGTTGCTACAGGGGCTGGAAGAAGCGCTCGTTACCCCGGTCTATCCGCTCTATCTGGGCCGCCGGTCCTGCGTGCCCAGCGGACGGATCTGCCTCGGCGTCAGCGACAACGATCTGGATAGTGCCCTTCGTTCGCAGCCTTGGCTCGCCGCCAGCTGGTACCGGAAGAGGCAGCGGAGCCGCTCGGTGCGGCTGGAGATTGTCCGTGACGCGCTGTCACCGGGCGAAGAAGGTGAAACTCTGCGCGACATCCCCTTGAGTTTTTCTCCGGAGAACAGGCAATACAGCTGGCGGACGGTGGTGCGTCCGGAGCCGCATGAGGTTCCGAACGAACTCGGCCAGCACACGGAGCACGACCCCCTGGCGGAATTGGGAGGATCCTGATGTTCTTGACCAGATTCCACATCAACACCGCGCGGCGCGGCGCCAGGTTCCTCCTGGGCAATCCGCAGGCCATGCACGCGGCCGTGCTGAGCGCCTATCCGCCACCGCCGGGTGACGCTCTGCCACGGCGCGTGCTCTGGAGGGTGGACCGGAACGGACACGAGGCAACGCTGTACGTGGTGAGCCCTGAGGAGCCCGACCTTTCTGCCCTGAATGAGCAGGCCGGATGGGCGACGGCGACGTGGGCAACACGCGAGTATCAGCCCTTTCTGGATCGGCTCGCTGAAGGACAGAGCTGGGCTTTCCGATTGATGGCGAATCCGGTAAAGCAGGCCATGGTGCCGGGGACCCGCGGTAAACGGTTCGCCCATGTGACTCCGGCACAGCAGGTGGCGTGGCTCGAAGAGCGTGCGGAACGGAATGGTTTTTTGATCGCCCGGACACCGGAGCAGGTGCCGGCTGTGAGCGTGACGTCGCGCAGCAAGGATTCGTTCGGGCGGAGGGACCCGCATCAGGATGGCCGACAGGGGAAGGTCACCCTGGTGAGGGTGCAGTTCGACGGCGTCCTGACCGTGACCGATGCTGAGAAGTTCCGGACGATGCTCGCCAACGGGCTGGGGCGTGGGAAGGCGTACGGGTGTGGGCTGATGACCCTGGTGAAGGTGGGAAGCTGAGTGGCGGGCAATCGCGGCCCTCGACCGCCCGATCTGACAGAGCTGGTCCGGGCGGAGGACCGTTCGTTTACCTGGAGCAGTGCGCCGTGCACAAGAATGCCGACGCGATCACGGCAATCGATGGACGTGGCGGTATCCACATCCCGATGGTGACTCTTGGAGCTTTGCTGCTTGGACGGGGACATGGATGACATATGCGACGATGTGTCTCCTGACGGACATGACGGTGGTGGAGTTGGCGAGCGACGGTGAGGGGATCATGGTGTATTGCGCCAGGAACGGGCAGGGCTGACCGTTCAGGTTGCATCGGAACCAATAGCTGCCGGTGGACCTGAATGGGCTGACGCTGAAGCTGAGGGCTCCCGCTCGGTCAGATAGAAGGCCGGATCCGACGTTCGCCTGGGATGGAGCAAAGCGAGCTGCTGTTGTCGCGCTGGCCGAGCGAAGCGCTGAATGCGCCGTTAGGGTTGACATTGAATCGCTTGGCACGGTGATGTTTCCGTTGGTCACCCAGTGTGCTCCTCGCACTCGCGGGGATGAGCCGTCATCGGCACCGCAGGAGGTCCGGCCGAGCCCATGCTCCCCGTGCCAGCGGGGATGAACCCTTCGCGGAAGCCGTGACGAAGGGCTATGACCTGTGCTCCTCGCGTCCGCGGGGATGAACCCCAAGGGTCACCGACGCGCACCCCCAGGGCTTTGTGCCCCCCGCGTCCGCGGGGATGAACCGCAGCTCGCCTCCCCGGGAGTGACGAAGGTCCGGTGCTCCCCGCGTACGTGGGGATGAGCCGCAGACCGCCGACGCTCACGGCAACTTCGCCAAAGTGCTCCCCGCACAGGCGGGGATGAGCCCGGCACCGAGGTCCTGGTCGCCGGGATCCGCGTGTACTCCCCGCGCCCGCAGGGATAAGTCCGAACCGGGCACCCAGCCGTGATTTCGGTCTTGGCCGGTGCTCCCCGCACAGGCGGGGACGAGCCCTGGAACCCGGAGTAGACCCCGGAGTCCACAGCGTGCTCCCCGCACAGGCGGGGATGAGCCCGGGCAGAACGGCAGTTCACCGAGTGGGTTCAGGTGCTCCCCGCACAGGCGGGGATGAGCCCTGAAGCCATCGATGGTTTCGGCCTGGATGGCCGTGCTCCCCGCACAGGCGGGGATGAGCCCGCCTGGGCCTGGGCTTGCTTGGCGTCCACGATGTGCTCCCCGCACAGGCGGGGATGAGCCCGCCTCCCTCTCGGGAACCGCGCCAGCCAACGGGTGCTCCCCGCACAGGCGGGGATGAGCCCTTCGACGGGTAGAGGGCCCCGATCGCGTTCGCGTGCTCCCCGCACAGGCGGGGATGAGCCCATCTCTGACGCCCCGGACGACTAACGAGTATCGGTGCTCCCCGCACAGGCGGGGATGAGCCCAAGTACGGCGCCGCGGCGGTGGCGGCGGGCAAGTGCTCCCCGCACAGGCGGGGATGAGCCCTCGACCCCGGGGAGGGTGCCCTCCTCGTTGTAGTGCTCCCCGCACATGCGGGGATGAGCCCGCTGCCGATCTGAGGGTCTACGTGGACGATTCGTGCTCCCCGCACAGGCGGGGATGAGCCCTCGTCGGCGAGGTCCTGCGCGTAGGACACGATGTGTTCCCCGCACAGGCGGGGATGAGCCCGCCCTGACCCAGCCCCGCTCTATCTCCGTAACGTGCTCCCCGCGCAGGCGGGGATGAGCCCCGCGATCGCGGTCACCTATGCCGATATCGAGGGTGCTCCCCGCACAGGCGGGGATGAGCCCCATGTGGTCACCCCGTACTTGTACGGGTCGGCCGTGCTCCCCGCACAGGCGGGGATGAGCCCTTGTTGGAGTGCCCCCACAACCGGATCAGGTGGTGCTCCCCGCACAGGCGGGGATGAGCCCTTGTTGGAGTGCCCCCACAACCGGATCAGGTGGTGCTCCCCGCACAGGCGGGGATGAGCCCTCCCTGGCGCTGAGGTAGTAGCGGATCTGCCAGTGCTCCCCGCGCAGGCGGGGATGAGCCCGGCGACGTTGCGGTGGACGCGAACGCCTTCGACGTGCTCCCCGCACAGGCGGGGATGAGCCCTGCTGCTGCACCCGGTGCACCTACGACGGGCCGTGCTCCCCGCACATGCGGGGATGAGCCCTTGACCCCGGTGGCGCCCGTGGTGCCGGTGAAGTGCTCCCCGCACAGGCGGGGATGAGCCCTGTGCCCGGGTGTTCCCGGAACCTGCCGCGGAGCGCTCCCCTCAAGCACCTACCCGGAGACTGGGCATGGGATCCCTCGGTGCATGGGGGCTGCGGAATTCCGATTCGATGTGGGTGCCCGGTATGGTGTTCAGCCCTGAAAAGATGCCTGCTATCCCAGGATCACGAAACTCCGCAGCTGATCAGCCGATGAGGTTCCGACCTCGGTGAATCCGAGTGATTCGTAGAAACGCTTCTGGGCCGGGTCTGAGTCGGTGAGAAGCACCCTCTGGCGGACATGCCGAAACCGGTCCAGCGCGGCTTCGGCCAGGGCTCTGCCCACACCCTTCCGATGATGCGATGGGGCGACCAGGATGTCCTGGAGGTACATGATCGTGGCATCGTCGGAGATTACCCGGGCCAGACCGACGAGGGTGTCGCCATCCCAGGCCGTCGCAATGAAAGAAGAACCCCGCAAGCCGGCCAGCAGTGTCTCCGGTTCGTCCGTGTAGGCGCTCCACCCGACGGCGTCGTACAGGGGTAGAACATCGTCCAGGGTCAGCTCAGCATCGCGGTCGATGCGGATCGGCCGCGCTTCGGACGAGGTCACGCTGCCCACCTAGTCCTCAAACCCCACCAGCCACCGCACCCCGTACCTGTCCACCACTTGCCCGTCCGTAGCGCCCCAGGGCCGGACCTCCAGCGGGTCCACCACCCGGCCGCCGTCGGACAGCTGCTCGAACCACTCCCGCAGCGTCTCGCCGGGCGCCGTGCCCAACAGGGACAGCATCAGCCCCTCGGCGCGCAGCGGGCGCTCCTCGCCTGCGGCGTCCGCCCCGGCCAGCTCCACGGTGCCCATCAGCATGCCGTGGGCGATGGCGTCGGCGGGACCGTCGTCGCGCCCGAACTGGGCAAAGGTATTCAGGTTCAGTTCGCCGCCGAAGATGCTCTGGTAGAACTCAAGCGCCTGCCGCGCCGTGCCGGGAAAGTGGATGTACACCAGTGGATGCGCCATGAACCCAGTCAAGCAGGGATTCCACCACTTGCCCAGAGCCCGGTAACAGGCCGCAAGCCTCCCGCCGGGCGCACCTTCCGGGTTACACTTCGACTGTTTATACATCGCTTGGAATAATCAGTCTCATCACTCGACTTCCACAAGGACTCCCCATGAAACTCAGAAGCAGACTCCTCGGCGCCCTTGCCGTGGGGGCCCTGGCGTTCGCCACCGTCACCCCGGCCCACGCCGCCACCCAGTACCCGGCCCCTACGCCGACTCCCGCCGACTGCTATGCGGGGATGCGGATGGTGAGTTCGGCCCGGAGTGTCGATGTGGTCACCCTCAGTGGCTCGAAGCTCACCTGGGAACAGAACATCTCCGCGACAGTGCCGTTCGATGCCACCTACCTCCGGCAGATCGGCGCAGCGGGTGACTCCGCCACCTTCCAGGAGACCTACTTCGGCATCGCCTCGGACGGCACCACCAAGTTCTACGCCTCGCGCTCCGACAAGCAGGCGAACGGAACCTGGAAGCGGTATGTCTCGGGTGCAGTCACCACCGTGGGCAACGGCTGGTACCAGAAGTCCATCACCGCCGGCTACATCCCCTCGACCGTGGCGAACACGCCAGGTCACGACTACCTCTATCGCCTCACCGCGGCCGGCGACCTCTATCGCTATCCCGTCGACTTCACCAAGAAGACCATCGGCGCCGCGGTCAAGGTCTTCAGCGGAGGCGCATCGATCAACGCCATCGGCACCGCCCCGTCCATCGTGGTGAACGGCAAACCGGTGGGCGTCGTGCTCGCCACGCTCTCCACCGGCGAACTGCGCCAGTACCTGATCCCGGAAGCCACCCCCACACAGTGGTCATCCCGGACCATCCGTCCCGCCTCGGCGAGCGGCTGGCAGAACTTCACCACTCTCACTGCGCGGAACTGCTCCAAGGGCCAGGTGGTGATCGGCTACGTGAAGCAGGGCAAGGTGGCCGCCTACTATGACCCCACCGGCCTGACCGCCAATGACACCGACATCCGAGGTGGCACCAGCGCCATGCCGACGCTGCCCTCCACTACGCGCGTCTTCGCATGGTGACCGCGGCTCGCTGAGCTGAAGCCAAGGGCCGACGACGGCGGAACTCAGTTCCGCCGTCGTCGGCCCTTTTGTGTGCGGAGACTCAGTCCGCGGCGGGCTCGGGGTGCGGAGGCATTCCCGTCTCCGCGCCCGTCACGAACCGCGCTCCAGGCACTTTTTTGTCGCAGACCATTGACCGCGGCGGCTGTGATGCAGGACACTTCCAATTGGGATCCCAATATGGGATCCCAAGAACGCTCATTCCTCAGTTCTTCCTCGGGGCCCTCCCCGGCACGTTTCGCCCTTCCGCTCGCACCGCGAGGGGCGATGACTCCCGGCCCCCTGGAAATGCTCAACATGGCAGGAAGTGACCATGACGACTGACCATCAGTCCCTGGCCGCACTCGACCCCACGGGGCGGCTCTACAACGAAGACCTGGCTCCGGCGACGGAGCGCAAATGGTCTACCTACAGCTTCTTCGCGGTCTGGATGTCCGCGATCCACAACATCGGGACCTACACCTTCGTGGCGGGTCTCTTCGTCATCGGCCTGACCGGCTGGCAGGTCCTGGCAGCCATCCTGATCGGCACGGGCATCCTCTTCTTCGGGATGAACTGGGCCGGCCGCATGGGTCAGAGCACGGGCGTCCCGTTCCCCGTCATGGCCCGCATCAGCTTCGGCATCTGGGGCGCCAACATCCCCGCCCTCATCCGTGCCGTCATCGCGATCTGCTGGTACGGCATCCAGACCTACCTGGCTTCCATGGCCGTGGTGGTGCTCCTGCTCCGTATCAACCCTGACCTTCAGCGCTGGCAGGACCAGAGCTTCCTGGGCCTCTCGCTCCTCGGCTGGGCCTGCTTCATCCTCCTGTGGATCCTGCAATTGGTGGTCATCACCCGCGGCATGGAAGCCGTGCGACGGTTCCAGGACTGGGCCGGCCCCATCGTCTGGGCGGTGATGCTCGGCATGGCCGTATGGCTCCTCTCCATGGCGCACTGGAACATCCCCATGGACCTCTCCATCGCCCCGCTCTCCGGCGGCGACGCATTCCGTGGCGTCCTCACCGGCGCGTTCCTGCTGGTGGCCACCTATGCCACCATGCTGCTCAACTACTGCGATTTCACCCGCTTCGCCGCCTCCGCCAAGTCCGTGGTCCGCGGCAACTTCTGGGGCATCCCGGTGAACTTCGCGGCCTTCGCCGCCATCAGTATCACCATGACCATCGGCACCGTGGTGGTGTTCGGTCAGGCGATCACCGACCCGGCCCTCATCCTGGCGAAGGTCCCGGACACCACGGTTCTGGTGGTGGGTGCGGTCATGTTCATCGTCGCCACCATCGGCGTGAACGTGGTCCTGAACTTCGTCTCCCCGGCCTATGACCTCGCCAACGTCTGGCCCAAGCACATCACCTTCAAGCGTGGCGGTCTGATCAGTGCCGTCCTGGCCCTTCTGGTGATGCCCTGGAACCTGTACTCCAACCCCGTGGTGGTCAACTACTTCCTGGGCGGTCTGGGCGCATTCCTCGGACCGCTCTTCGGGATCATGGCCGCGGATTTCTATCTGATCCGCCGCGGTGTGGTCAACATCCGGGACCTCTATCGCTCGGATGAGTCGGGGGAGTACTTCTTCCGCAAGGGCGTCAATCCGAAGGCCATCGCAGTGTTCCTTCCGACGGCCCTTCTGGCCGCGGTGCTGGCTCTGGTTCCCGCTTTCAGTGCTGCGGCGGCTTTCGCCTGGCCCATCGGGCTGGTGACCGCGGGCGTGGCCTACTACCTCGCCATGGGTGGTGCGAAGACGGCGGGCGCCCGCCCGTCCGAGCACACCCCGGGTGATGGTTTGGATGAAGCTGAACTGGAGGGGGTGGTCTAGGGATCGCATCCGAACGAACATCGGGGGGCTTCCCCGCGCTCCTGAACCTGCCCGGAAGCCCTGGAAGTGCCATCGCGCCCGTAATCGCGGTGGCACTTCGCCGTATGCGGGGCCGACTGTCCGTTCTTGCGCCCTGTTTGGCGAGCTGGAGCAGTAAACCTCTTGACGTCCCGTTCGCCGCGCGATAACGTACAACCAAATGGTTGTAGAACAGCTCCGAACCTCCGAGTCGGAAGAACTTGATCGACTCTTCCAGGCACTTGCCGACTCCACTCGCCGCGACATCCTCAGCAGAGTCTCGGCGGGGGAGCGGTCCGTGTCCGGGCTCGCCGTCCTCTACGCCATGAGCTTCGCTGCGGTCCAGAAGCACGTCGCCGTCCTGGAACGTGCCGGACTGGTGGTGAAGACCAAACGAGGGAGGGAGCAATTGGTTGGCGCAAACCCCGAACGCCTGGCCCTGGCCCGTCAGGTGCTGGACAGATATGAAGCCATCTGGCGGCAGCGCTCCGTTCAGATCGACGACCTCCTTGCGGCAGACCCGCAGCCCCGGCAGCACCAGCAGTAGGACAGGAAAGGGAACGTCATGACATTCATCAGTTCGGTCAAAGATCCCGAGGCCCTGAGTCTCATCATCGTCAACGAGTTCGACGCCGACGTTGAACGCGTCTGGCAGATCTGGGAGGACCCCCGGCAGCTGGAACGCTGGTGGGGACCGCCGTCCTGGCCGGCGACCTTCACCGAGTTCGATTTCACCGTGGGAGGGCTGGCGCATTACTACATGACCGGCCCCGAGGGTGAGAAGGCGGGCGGCTGGTGGAAGTTCGCGCTCATCGAAGGGCCCACCACTCTGGAGATCGAGGACGGCTTCGCCGATGAGGACGGCCATCCGGTGGATGAGCTCGGCGTCACCGGCATGCGCATGACCCTCGAAGACATCGGTGGCCGCACGCGAATGACCATCACGTCCCGCTTCGAATCCGCAGAGCAGCTCCAGAAGATGGTGGAGATGGGTATGGAAGAGGGCATGAAGGAGGCGGCCAGCCAGATCGACGCGATCCTCGCGGAGTAGACCTCCGGCAGACGCATACGCACGACGACGGCGTGCGGCCAGGTGCCAGGGCACCGCACCGGCCGCGCGCCGTCGTCGTGCGCCGGAGCCGGCCGGTCAAGCGTTCAGGGCCGAGGGAGACGGGGCGGAAGGCCCCATCTCAGAGGTGACGGAGATAGCGCTCGGGTCCGTTGAGGAAGTTTCGCCAGTTTCTGACCAGGTCCAGGTCATCCCATTGCTCAGCGCGCAGGCCCCACTCGCCCACTTCGTAGATGGTGGCGCCGGGCAGGGCGGCGAGGAGCGGGGAGTGGGTGGAGAGGATGACCTGGGAATCGCCGCGGTCCACCAGGTCTTTGAGGATGCCCATGAGGGCCAGGCAGCCTGAGAGGGACAACGCGGATTCAGGTTCGTCGAGTACCCAGAGACCTGCTCCCTTGAAGCGTTCCACGGCCAGTTCCAGAAATGATTCGCCGTGGGACAGCTCGTGGAAGACGGCTTCCGGACCCTTGCCGGGATTCCGTTCCAGATAGGTGAAGAAGCCGTGCATCGCCTCCGCCCGTAGGAAATAACCGCGACGTGATGCGCCGGGATTGCGGATCAGGCGGAGGTGCTCGTGGAGTGAAGATTCGGAAGCGCGCGTGGAATGCATCGCTCCTGTGGAACCGCCTTCCGGTGAGAAGCCGAAGGCCAGGGCGATGGCTTCCACCAAGGTGGACTTGCCGGTGCCGTTGTCCCCGACGAACACCGTCACCGGGCCCAGCTCCAGACCTTGGTCCAGCAATTGCGCAACGGGCGGCAGGGTGGCAGGCCACTCGCCGCGGGGAGCGGGTTGGTCCTGATCCGGCTCCACGCGCCGGATCGGATACTCGGCCCATCGCATGACAGCAGGCTAACCGAGGGGGCTGACAAAAGGATCCGGGTGGTGTGCCGGGAAGCCTGATCTGATTTAGCTCGCCCGTGTGAAAACCGGCGGTCGCCGGGACCATCGCTGGATGCTCGGAACTCCCGTTCGGGAACGGTGGGGGCCGTTTCCGAACGGGAGCAGGTACCGAGTGGTGCTGTGATGAGGGGAGATCTGAGGGGATGAGGGTGTCTACAGAGTGCTGTCCGGGCAGGTGAGCCCGGAAGGGACCAGGTTGGGTGAGCGGTGTTCGCCGCTCACCCAACCTGTCCGGCTCAGGAACCGGATGGTTCCGTACTAACCCCGGCGCTTCGGCATGAGGAAGAATCCTCCAGCCATCATGAGCAGACCCACCACCAGGGCGGCTTCCGCAGGGACGGCGCCCGTGCGAGCCAGTTCCTTGGAGGAATCACCGGTGAGGTCGGACGGAGAACCCGCCACCGGGATGGCACTGAAGCCGCCCGCGGACTGGTCGGTCCAGGAACCTGCTCCCGTGCCCGGGGCAGTGCCCGGAACGATCACACCGGGGACGGACACCGGGATGGTGCCGGTGCCGGCTGTTCCGGCCGGGTCGCCGTTGGTCCCGGTCCCGTCGCCACCGGGCAGGCCCGGGAGGGTCCCGGTCCCGTTACCGCCGGGCAGGCCGGGCAGGGTGCCGGTGCCGTTACCACCCGGCAGGCCGGGCAGGCCCGGGAGAGTGCCGGTGCCGTTACCACCGGGCAGGCCCGGGAGGGTGGGCAGGCCGGGCAGAGTCCCGGTCCCGTTGCCACCGGGCAGGCCGGGGAGGGTGGGCAGGCCCGGGAGGGTCCCGGTGCCGTTACCGCCGGGCAGGCCGGGGAGGGTCCCGGTCCCGTTGCCACCGGGCAGGCCGGGGAGGGTGGGCAGGCCGGGCAG
>Ga0153950_1000175_pt1 | contig 27860 bp, 30 predicted proteins | sample TSNJ034MetaG_FD_104737 | JGI IMG/M metagenome (GOLD analysis project Ga0153950, IMG submission 104737) | Attine ant fungus gardens microbial communities from New Jersey, USA - TSNJ034 MetaG | ecosystem: Host-associated > Fungi > Mycelium > Unclassified | place: USA: New Jersey, Wharton State...
CGGTGACGAGAGGGAGAGCGACGGCGACGAGGAGGGGAAGGAGACCATCGGCGGCGACGAGCAGCATAGGGTGGAATGTAGGTCTGGGTGCGGATGTTTGCCATTGGACGAGCGACAGGACCGCGGATTTTGTCGTCGTCGTCTCTGGCAGCGGACTCGAGTGGTTTTGGTGGGAGAGTCGACATTGGGATTGTTTGTGCGGAACAAACATGCTGTATCCCTTGGCCTCTCTCTCCCAAATCTCCCTTTCTCCCTCCCTCCACGACGGCCTCCCAAGCGACCTCGAGCTCGAGCTTCGCGCTTATGGCTGCAAGCTCATCCACCAGGCAGGCATCCTCCTCACCCAGTCCGTTGTTTTTTTCTTCTCTGTTTCATCATCCTCACATTACCAGAAAACACGTCGCAGTCGCCGCTGCCCAGATCCTCTTCCAGCGATTTTGGTATGTCAGCTCGATGAAGCACTTTGGCGTCGCCGTGGGTCCTTGTCTTTTCTCTCCTCTCTGTCTTGTTCACTCTTCACCAGGACATCAGCATGGGTGCCCTCTTCCTCGCGTCCAAGCTTCAAGAATCCCCCTTGCGCATGCGTGATCTCATCAACGTGTACGATGTGTTGCTCCAGAGGGCCGCTCACGATGGCCCCGGCCCCTTTGTCTACCGCCCCATGCTGTACTTTGACAAGGCCTTTTACGACCTTAAGGAAGCGCTCGTGGTCGCGGAAATGCAGATCCTCAAACGGCTTGCCTTTAACGTCCACGTCGTCCTTCCCTATGGCACGCTCATCAACTATCTTCAAGTGCTCGGTCTCATCAAGCACCCAAATGCCTGCTCCAGGGCATGGGGCTACCTCAACGATGCGTATGCTCCTTCTCTTGTCCCTGTGGGCTAACTCCAAGTCTGTCTAGACTCCAAACACCCGTCTATGCCCTCTACCAGATACCGACTATTGTCTGTGCCGCCATCCTCCTCACGCTTCGGCATCTCGACATATCTCTCCCGTCGGATCGTTGGTGGGACTTGTTTGACGCGTCGTGGGACAACATATGGAGCGTGTGCGGCTATGTCATGCGCCTGTACCGGGCGAGACCTGAGGAGGAGAGGAGTCGTGTGCGAGGCCTGGTCTCGAAGCAGAGTGTACGGAGTTGGTTAGACAGTAATGAATGAAATGTTTTTTCAGTCACGTGTCTCTCAATGCTTGACCACTGCTCTATATCACACAAAGGCAGAGTATTTATTTGTTTTCTACTCTGAGATACTGACAATGCTCAGGGGGCATCGTGCTCTGGTCGCGGTCTTTCACGCCCCAGGCTGCCCTCATCGCCTCCTCACCCACCTCTCCCCTCAACTCCCTCATCCGAGACGCCCTGATTGAGGGCCGCACAACAGAGGACAGATATGAAAAGGACGGCTATGCAGTCAAGTGGTCCTTTGTCAATGGCCTCGAGCTCATTTTCGTCGTCCGTATCCTCTCGGCTACTCTGCTCACTGCTCACGTCCACCAGGTTGCATGGCAGCGAATCATACAGCTCACCTACGTCGACCAACTCTTGCTTGCTCTCAAGACCCTCTTTATCAAATACTACGAACCCTTCATTGCATCCCTCGTGGCTTCCCTCCATTCTACCAAGTCACTCACCCTCGAGCCCACCTCGTGGAACTTGAGCAAGGCATTCGAGAACTGGGACTCTATCTTTGACAACATTCTGCAAGGTTTGGAGGATAAAGTAAGCCATCCTCTTGTCGCAGAAACTTTTGCTCGACGTCTGCCACAGAATCGCAAATCAAGAGCCAAGCCTCTCCTTCCTTCAGCGCCAACCCCGAGTGATCTTCCCGACGACGACCAAAGCAACGGTACGTTCACAACAACATGCCCTGTCCATCTGATCTCTCCTCTAGAACCTTCCGTGGACCACGATGTACCCAAGGACGGTCAGGAAATAGCCAGAAACGTTGAAACATTCAAAACCAGGCTACGCGGTCGTGGCGGCAGGCAGAGAGGAAGGGGTGCAAGGCAGGTCTCGGTCCCCATAGACAGGAAAGCCGGGCGCGACAGTCAATCTAATTCTGAGTGCGTCTTCCTAAGTTTTCTGACGATCTGTTGACCGAATGGGCAGCTCCGAGACACCGCTGGTCAAGCGGAAAACCAAAGCTAAGCGTATCTGGGGTGATTCGCAGCCTACGGAGCTGGATATGGACAAGTTGGATTATAGTGTCGATAAACCTTTGCAGGATCGTGCAAACCTGAACGATGTACAGGCTTTGGTCGACCAATCGTCCCTCGGCTCGAGGAGTCACGATGGCATGTATCAAGTCAAGGATTGGGAGTTCACTAAAGACCATGGTCACGACGTCCTCGCTAACGTCGTCAAACCGTTGGACAAGAACACGAACTCGAGTTCTCTGATAACATCCCTGTTTTCGAGGCTCACGGGCTCTCAAGTCCTTACCGAGGCCGATCTTCAACCTGTGCTCGAAGGCATGAAGCAGCACTTGATGAAGAAAAATGTGGCCAAAGAAATCGCAGAGAAGGTTTGTGAGGGTGTCGGTGAAAGTCTTGTTGGCAAAAAAATTGGCGGTTTTGAGAGTGAGCGATTAACCTTGACATCTCTGATACGTATTCACACTGCTTCTTTCCAAGCCACGACCACAGCCGTTCGGAAGGCACTGTCGATGTCGATCACACGCATTTTGACTCCCAAGACCTCGACTGATCTCCTTTTATCGATCCGCACAAAACTCTCGCCACCCTTGTCATCGACACAACAGCGTATGCCGTTTAGCATCACGTTTGTGGGTGTCAATGGTGTCGGAAAGAGCACGAATCTCTCAAAAGTCTGCTTTTGGTTGATCCAAAATGGACTACGAGTTTTGATTGCTGCCTGTGATACGTTCCGGTTCGTCAACCTTTTCTTTGGGTGATTGAGGTTGTCTGATTGACTTTATGATCATGAACAGAAGTGGAGCCGTCGAGCAACTTCGTGTACATGTTAGAAACCTCAGCATGCTTGACGTCAACAACGGTGGAGCCGAAAACAACAAAGGTCGTGTGGAATTGTATGAGAAAGGCTATGGCAAGGACGCGGCCGGGATCGCTCGGGAAGCTATGGCATATGGTTCATATGTTTTTTTGGACGCATTTTACCCGTTATTGACATTGTTGTTGTTACAAGCTCGAACGAACGATTTTGATGTCGTTCTCATTGACACGGCTGGTCGAATGCAGGATAATGAAGTAAGTCGACGATTTTGTCATGCTGTCCCTCGTTGTATCTTACTCCCAAAACCAAAAAAGCCATTGATGCGGGCTCTTGCCAAGGTGAGAAGCAAACCCATTCCTCTTTCTTGTGTCAGCAACTTTTCGCTCATGGCCCTTTTTATCAGCTGGTTTCAACCAACAATCCCGACAAGATCATTTTCGTTGGCGAGGCGCTTGTAGGCAACGAGGCTGTCGACCAGTTGACCAAATTTGATCGTGCGTTGCGTGATTATTCTTCTGCTTCTGGTGTCGTAGGTAAGGGACGTGGTATTGATGGGATGTTGGTGACGAAATGGGACACGGTGGATGATAAGGTGACTCTCTTTTTTTAAACCTCTCTTGTGCTTTGTGTTTTTTTTCCTTTTTTTTCCTTTTTTTTGATTTCTTTTCAAAAGGTGGGAGCGGCACTCTCCATGACTTATGTCACAGGTCAACCCATCATTTTCGTTGGTTGTGGACAGGTATGTGTGCTGCTCATCTGATTCGATCATAAGAATTGATTTTTTTCTCAAATATACAGACGTATACGGATTTGCGACAGTTGAAAGTGGACAATGTCGTTCAAGCCATCTTGAGTGACTAGCCGATGTAGTCATTAGAATCAGGAACATTTCTTCTTGGGGTTTTGTATTTTGGACTGGCGGGATTGGATCCTTTGATGTATATCATCTTTAATAAAAGATTCTGGATACCATTTTGGTTTGTGAAATGGGTCCATGTTTCGTCTACGAGAGAGAAAAACAAAGAAAAACAAAAGAAGCATGACGTCGAGGCCTGTACAACATATGCAACTAGGGAGAAGAAATAGTTCGAAGCCACGAACTGTTAGTAACAGAAGCAACAAAAACTAGATGAGACTCTATTGACACCCGGAAAAAACCATACCGATTTCCATACGTAACACTAAGTCACACGCACAAAAAGAGAGAGAGAAGAATTCCAAATTCTAGACAAACAAAAACCGCAGAAAAAAACCCCCGTAAAACGCACATCCAGCATGCCTCAGACAACCAAATTGAAAGTCAAAAAAGAGAAGAATCGTACGCACAAATAAGAAAATAAAACAAGATTTTGAAAAAAAATCATGGTGAGTTGCCTTGTGCAAGTCCCTGAGATTCAGGCGGCGGACGCGGAAACTGAAAGGTCCCTGTTCCAAATGGTACACGACGACCCGGAGGGGTACGCGGCACAGTAGGCGTACCACTACCGGCAGGACACGTCACGACGATGCGCGGGGGTGGGGTGGCATAAAGCACCTCTGGTTGGGAAGCCGGTAGCCGTGACTGCTGACTCGTGGTGTTCATATCACAATAGTCTCCTGGTTGCGACTCCTTTTCTCTTTTTCCTTCTGAAATAACGCCTTGACCAGGATCTACTACTACTGCAAAAGAAGGCTTGAACTCGGCTTGGCCAGCAGCACTTGTTCTTGTGCCATGGTAGATCCCGTCTGTCATTTCATTCTTCTGCTTCTTCTCCTCACCACCGATCGTGTAACTGAAACCAGCATGCGCAAAGGGATACGAGGCAGCAGAGGTGTTGACGAACTCGTCAGAGGGAAGCGGACGATTCTTGTGCCATCGCTTGTATAGTATCCAACCCGCGAGTACGAGTAAGACGACGACGAGAGCACCAACGGAACCGCCTGCAATGGCACCGTAATTGCTGCGCTTTGAGAGATTGGCTTGAGGAGCAATAAAATTGGTTGACGTAGCAGCACTCGAAGGGGTAGCATTTGAAGAGGCCGCAACCCCTATAGTATCGATGCTGATCCTCGTTGTTGGGAATGATGATGAAAAAGAACTGGAACTCTCGAGATGGGGGGTTGATGAGCTGCTTGGGGCATCTGCAAGAACTGTTCTGTCCGTCACCAAGGAGTGTCCAGGACGAGAAGACGATGTAACTCACCTGCAGTTTTGATTGAGGTTGAAGGGCCTGCTTTAAGGCTCGAGCCAGGGCTCGTGCCGGCGCTCTCTTGAGAGACAGGACTCTGAGAAGTCTTCTCGCCGCTCAGGTTCTTACGAGAGGAATCGACATATGGAGAGTTCCCGTCGCCGTTGGCATTGCTACTGCCATCATGGCGCCCTCCATTGTTGCCCCCGCCATCACCATAGTGATCAGTCCCTTGAGAGCCAGCATCAAACCCTCCTCTCAATCTTCCATCACCGCCAGCACCATCACCATCACCAGCATGAAACATGCTCCCCCCAGTAAGGCCAGGGGTCTGAGTAGTAGCACCCTGTAATGAAGACACAGTATGCTCCCTGCTTATGACATTGTGAACGCAATCCTTCGCGACACCGCACAGACTCCTATAGGTCTCGGATAATCTGAGATGCCGGTACAGCATACGAGAGCGTGAGGCCGAGGCGGCCATGAGGAGACTAGAGAAAAGAAGGAGAAGAGTATAAGGAGCGTCAAAAAGAGAGTAACAAAGGCGTTCGCTCCACGAGAGAACAGAACATATGAGAGAACGAAGAAAAAAAAAAGAAAAAAGCGTGTGTTGCTACCTCTCTTTCTTCCCCTTTAAGGTATTATTATGATCTATTTCACTCCCACGTACCCATGTTCCTTCTCAGACGTTCTTTTACCTCGTCATCCCGCGCTTCAATGAAGGTCATCCCAGTCCCCGTCCGCCAGGACAACTATGCCTATTTGCTTGTAGACGAGCCCTCTAACAAGGCTGCTGCCGTCGATCCATTCGATGTTCCCCGAGTTGCAGCTGCTGCCGAACGTCTCGGCGTTTCTATCATCGCCGCTATCACCACTCATCACCATAATGACCACAGTGGTGGAAATGGTGTATGTGTTTGACCACTCAATCCCCTAGCCTCGAATATTGAGTTGACGATTCGTTTCTTTTTTTTTTTTAAAAAAAAAGGACTTTGTGCGCAATTTGACATCCAACCCCTGACTCTCCTGTTTTTAATAGTGCTCAACTGTAGGCACGAAAATACCCCGAGGCTCCAATTTATGGAGGCAGCCATCAGGTCCAGAAAGTCACTAACATTGTCAAGGACAAACATGAGTTCAAAATCGGGGACAACATCCACGTTAGGTCAGCAAAAGCTTCTTTTTTTAAAAAACCTAAAATGAAATGTATTATATAAAAGGTGCCTGGCAACACCGTGTCACACTCAGGACTCGATCTGCTACTATGTAACTGACCCAACGGACGTGTCACATCCTGGTGGCCTTTTCACTGGAGACACTCTCTTCATTGGAGGTTGTGGTCGTTTCTTTGAAGGTACGGCTGATGAAATGATTCATGCCCTTCGCTATCTCGGAAGCCTTCCTGACAAAACCATTGTATACAATGGTCACGAGTACACCGCTTCAAATTTGGCTTTTGGCAAGTTCGTCGAGCCGAATAGCAGCGGCATCGCTCGACTTTCTGAAATCGTCAAGAATAATGACATCACTACTGGTAAAACGACAGTAGGGGATGAAAAAGAGTGGAACGTTTTCATGCGTTTGAACACACCCACCGTTAGGCAAGTCAGCTCGGAATCTTTTCCCCATCACTTGTGCTTATGATCGGCAGGGAGAAAACGAACGCAGGACCAATGACTTCCGATACCGATATCATGAACTCTTTAAGAGAGCAGAAGAACAACTACAGGGGGTAAATAAACTTCAGACAGTCGTGCCTGATCAAGTAATCGACACTGCTATAGACAGCCACCGCGTTTGTGAAATTAATTTGAAAAAAATGTACCAACAAGACGTTTCGTTTGACTTTGCATCCCCTCCTGCGTTAGTAACAGAACGTGTGACTCTCTCAAGCCATCCCGAAGACTTTGAGTACAGCAGATCGAGCATACGGGATATACGAAAGTGAATACCAAGTATAAGCGAGATACTCGATGATCACGAAAACTAGTTATGGCAAGATTTTCATATTGAAGCATCGCTGAGAACATTAAAAACTTACTCAAACATAGAACCTGCAGTGACAGGATTACGACACCGTTTAGTCGCTTGCTGGGTGACAAATATGAATGTTACGTACGTCACTATGGAGGACAAAAGCAGCTACGAAAACCAGGCCGATAGACGCCAGGAAGACGATTGAGGCCACTATACGAACAGGTTTGAACATCTATATTTTTGTCAAATCACAACCAACTGGGAAAACCGGACACAAAATGAGCGTACAAGCTTCAGCTGCCTAAAGAACTGTTGTTGTATACAATAGAATCAGTTTTTGCTGTGAGATATTGAATAACAGTAGCCAAACGTACGCCAATAACGAAACCCGTTCCGATGAGTGAGATGACGGTTCCAAAGACATAAAGGACTGCGGAGAAAACCTCATCAGCGTCCAACTATTGCATCCATCCAATCCTCGTATGCCAAATAACATTACTCACCCGCAAAACTTCCTAGCTGCCCCAGGAAAAGTACAATGGAACCCAACAAGCTCAATAAGAACCCAACTGCAAGACTATATAGATTCAATGAATCCCCCAGTTTCATCCAACAGGTCATAAGTGATTTGAAAAGATAGCAGTAGAAGATTAAAACACACACCAGGCGATGAACCCATATAATCTCGTCGTCTTGGACAAACCCAAAAACTTGAATGCGGAATCACCTTCGAAGAATTGTGTCTCTGGAACAACGCTGGCTCCAGCTTCGAGATTGAACCATCCTTTGCTAGGCATTGTCGTTGCTTCACAAACACACACGTACGCACACACAAACACAAAAGTCGCTCCGTATAACAGCAGAAAGAGGAAATTGTTTTCACGAAAAGGGCCAGCGAAAGACTCCTTTACGAATTCGAAGCGCTCAAATGTCGTAAACAAGCCCGTCAAGTTAGTGTTAGTAGATTCGTAGGATCAGTCTTGGAGATTTCAAGCCTGAAACACGGGTAAAAACTTGGCTGGTTGTATCGAGGCTGTATCGAGGTTGATGTAGTGATGAAAAATCAAAATGTGTACTATTAGTTGCTGTGCTGCCAACTTGCCCTGAAGCACTTTATATGGTCCTATGTGCCTCAATAAAATTATGGTATTTATCAAACCTGTTTTCTGTTGGAATCTAGTCCAAGTCAAAGGCGGCTGGTACATGGCTTATGGAAAGGCAACTAAGCAGGGATATATATATCAGTTTACAGACAAGATAAAGTTCAGTCGACTACATCCAGTTAGAAAAACGACATTGCACAGATTAGACATGGAAAAGACAAGGATAGACAGATATCAGACATAGTACATTCGGTAACGCATATTGGCGTTCACAGGATGAAATTTTGAGCGGAAATAATCCAAGTGCGCAGCCATGTCATCGCTCGCAGCAGTTGAAGAGTAATCATTGATCTCTTCGCTGAAGTGGAACTTAGCACGACGGCAAACAAGCTAGAAGGCACAGTCAGAAAGTTCAGCAGCATGGCCATGGCTAGCCACCTACATCAGCATCTGCAAAGTTGAATCAGCCTAAGTTGATATATAAACTAGACTTGTACCTACAGTAGACAGGAGCCGGTATCTTGACAGAGCGCGTAGATCGAGAGTAGCAATGACAAAGATCATATCTAGTTCGAAGTGACTTCAGAGATTGGTTCATTGGGACCTGAGCTGTAACTTACGCAAATTTCTGTATGCTAATCAACAGCTTTAAGTAGTTCCAACAGATACAGAAGGGATACTTACTCTGCTAGCGGGATTCCTCTATCGTTCCGGAGAACTGTATAATGGCTCGGTATTGATGCTAACAAGGCAGTGAGCACCAGAGGGCATATAAACAGGAGAGGACTTACTGCCTTTCAAGCCTGGCTGGGATTGCAAATAGAAGTCGCAGAATCGGGGATGGACAACGTCTACGGCACAAGATTGACGGTGTCAGGGACAGAGGCATTACGGACCATACTTACTATCGTCAACCACAAGACCAGATGGGAAGTTGCCATTTCCTCTAGGGTCGGCTCCTCGGCTCCCCGGGAAAAATCGGATATGGTGTCTCTTTCCTACGACAACATAGAGGATTTGTGGCATCTGTTTGGAATATCCCGCTTTTCCAAAGGCAGCTATGGCAAGATATAACCAATTAACAAGATGAAAACACAACGAAGCTTACCATAGAGCGCTTGTTCCTCTGATGTTTCAACAATCTGAAATTCACCCTCAGAGACACCATCTCTGAAGATAAAGATGAGCTTGGGGGGTTGCTTATTTCTTTGCACGAAAAAGTCAAGAAGTTCCTATCAAGATATACTGGTCAGGACGCAATGGACTGGCAGTTATTGTGACTATGAATAGGACACCTTGAACATCGCCTCATACTCCTCAATGATTTCAACTCTAGATGACTGGACTCTCACGGAAGCAACATATTGACATGCCTTCTCATCGAAGGATGCAACCAGAGAAGCCACTGAAGGCATCTGACTTCCTGGTCCTGGGTGACTGACATCGGCGCCTGTGTGAGTGCGGATTAGCATAATATGACGACCAGTCTTTAGTCCATTACCAATGACCATGAAAGGCTGCATGGCTGCCAGTTTAAAGACCGGAGATTCCACATGAAAGTTTTCCCCACCCATTTTAGGATTGATTCTTAGTGATTGAATTAGATTGTTACTGGCAAGATGAAATAAGACTTACTTGAGAATCAGATTGTTTTGATATTGATTAAGCCGCCTTGAGCCAACATTCTTTCTCAGATTATTGCTCCAGCGCTACACGACACGTAAGCTCTGGAGCCATTCCAGGGTGTCGATGATCACTTACAACACACTGCGTGGCAACCCCTTGTGTTATGTCTCCGAACCTCTTGATCTTGCGATACTGCTCTTCTGCTGGATCTGGAAGTATAGCAAGTATAAATGTGGGATTGTATTGCCTCATCAAATTAGCCAGCTCCTAGAATCCATAACGAAGATATTAGGGAATTTTCCGCCTAGAGCCTCCAACTTACTCTCTCGATGTTAGTTTGCACTGACTTGTTCTCGACGGCCACTGGTGCTGAGACCCGGATTCCTGCGATAGAGAAAAACATAAGTCAAAAAGGAGATTTCGAGGACCGATGGAAGGCAAACCTAGGTTATTCATTGCCCCGATAAGTTCGTCAATGAAATAGTGTAGTGATTGATCATCTATCTGGACAAAATTGATTAAGACCCAGGTTTGGATAGTCGCTGGTTTAACCAATCTCTGTGACATCACATCCCATATTCCTGGCCGGGCGTTCTACGCCAACTCAGTAAGCCTCTGATCCTACATCCCGTAGAAAATAACATACAAGACTTCTTCTGACATCGTTTCTGAAGACGATATCTGGTCTTGGGAGCAGTCGCCCTTTGATCGTCTGGGGCCGTTCATCAACATTAATTCCAGCGAACGAAAGGAAGAAAGAGTTCCCATAGTTCAGGTGTTCAAAAGCTTTTTGGATCTCCTCTTCCCTTTTACTTGGGCTTTCTGGAGTAAATCTTAAAGCTGCGCGGACCACTTCAGGAGTTGCGCGGTTCTATACATAATCAATAAATACTCCCATTTGTGTACAATGATGATACGAACATACCTTGTAAAATTGTTGAACTGTCCTGCATACTGTAATAGGGAAGACACTACTCGATCTCTCGAATTTGACGCCCAGTGTGTGGGGCGGAACCGTCACGTTATGGGCCAGCTCAAAGTGTTTCTGATTTAGAAGTTTCATCAGCATCCAAGCAGTAGTTGGAAGGCAGGACTTACAGCTACAGTGATCATTTTCCCATCCTTTTCAAAGGTGGATCCACTTCCATCCAAAATCAAATCTTTAATAGCTCTCGAACTTTTACGTTTGTGTGCCTCGAGCTCTACTGTGACCTTGACTGATTTCAGGAAGTGACGCAGCTTCTGGAACATGTCAGGCCTCAGATGTCTGAGGTCTTGAAGATTCTTAAGACGCAAGTAGTCGGCACATATGTACTCCAGTTTGTCTGCGGGGAGGCTGTGTACAAGTCAAAGTCTGGATTATAGTTTAAGGTGTTGGACATACATGACACCAATGGTCACATCAACATTTACGACCATTCTGTCAAATGCTGGCCTGACGGACCTGCATGTGGAGGTCAGTATAATCAGGTAAGTAAACTACTAGACCAACTGGTAATAACCCCGCCACAGCTGGAGTGGCCTGATCTCTTGGTCTGGCTGCTTCTGTGACTCCTGGATGAAGATAGATTTAGAAGTTGCAAGTACACCTGCTTTCCTAGACAGAGCTGAGAACAGGGCAAGGAATGTAATCAGGTTTACTCACTGTTTAGGGACAGCACTCATGAAGACGTTCAACATATTTGTTATGAGGCTGATACCGTCTTGTAGCTTGTTACTTTGTTGCGTTCGGAGATATTGGTGCACAACTCTGAGAATATTTTCTCAACACTGATCAGATGTCCGCAATGCTGGAAAACTCACCCAAAATCAATGCTATTGACGTGTTTCATGTCGACTCGTACTTTCCTCAGTTCTCTACCCGGACGCGGTTTCTCGTCCATATTCAATTCTACTTCAAACTGAAAAGACCTGAGAACAGATTCTGTGGGACCAGAAAAAGTATGCGTACACTTTGACTCGAAAAATACTTCACAGGAGCAAAGAGATTTTTTTGTCCGTCGAAAGCTGAGTCCTCATCGTTGAGTGTCTTCTTCATCAGAATCAACTACTTTTACTTACCAGCTCTACTCCTAAATATGTCACCGTTGTCAGATTGAGTTCTCTGCACAAGTTCATTTTTCTTCTTGCTACCAAATGCTCTCGAGGTTTGATAGAGCGGGGTGATAACTTTAACAACTTGAGCCTCAGCAAGGGCTTAATCATAAGAAACAGCATCCTTACCGACTACAAAGTATTTGAGGAATGAATCATCAGAACTGTGAGACTAGATCGTACCATCATAATGATGAATAGATTCTCTGGGAAAGCTAATATTGAACAAATTGGTCTTGACATCGAGGTCATTTGTCACTCCTCCTTTGATTAGATGATTCAGACGTTGGTCACGCGATATAAATGCCATCTTGAAGTAATACCAAAAGCGAAGCCCGGAATAAAACGAGGAATTGGTTGACTGACGATGTCCAGGTATTTATACTTATCTCAGGGCGGACAAAGGAATCAACAATTAGGGTACACATCGTGGTAAAGTAGTAAACGAAGTCGTTATCTGACTATCGTGGAAAATCAGATGGCTGTCAACAAAGCATTGACAAAGCAATGATAGCTTTGTCCATTCTTTCAACGGCAATACCCTTCTAGACACGGGTAAGATTTCCGCTTCTTCATAATTCACTCGCCTTGGCAATCAGACATAAACGTTATCTTCTAGAAAAAGAAGACTGAAGTATTCTCGCGAAGAACCGAGCGGCATAGACATAGACAATTACTTAATGCGGAAACATAAGAGAGAAGATATAATCATGAATCATAACGGCATATCTAAACGGTTCAGAGAACGGACGCCTTCCGCCTCAAAACATCCTGAGTATCTGATATGATTTTGATACTGTCCATCGTGGAAGGTCCTGGGATAATACCAAGTCTTTGCTTGGTGGTAATAAGAAGTTGCTGGACATTCGGGATCACACGAGGAATGAAATCAGTGATTAGTTTATCCTGTCAAACTCGATTAATCTCCTATAGATCTTCTATTCAATGGGGCACGTACGTCTGGGCGCAAAACAGCTACGGCACGTTGCAACCACCACAGAGAGTTCTTGAACGTCTCATCACTAGGCTGTGTTTCACCGACAACGGCAGATAACTAAGTTCAAAGTCAGAAGACATCTATGATTTAGAAGAACAGCTTACTCGATGAACGAGGGTCAATATCACAGCCTGCGAAACGAGGCAAAGTCCATTCAATGGCATGATCAAGTCTGGATTGGTGTGTGTCAAAAGGTCTTGGAGTTTGGCAGCGTCTTGAGTCTGGAGCACCCCGAGATAGATCTCGTCCCATTCATCCGGCTTGGTCTTGGGAGTCGATTGTTCTTGCGAAGGTGGAGGAGGTGGAGGTTGAGGAATAGTCGCAGGATGGGATGCTTGGGGCGCAACTATGGTTGGAGGGAGCCATGGAGCACGAATCACAGTTGGCGGTAGTGGTTGATGTTGAGATACAGGTTGAGGATACGACAGATGAGACGCATAAGTCTGCTGTTGTTGTGGATTAACGACAGGTTGGATGTTTTGTTGCTGGCGTAAATGAGGTTGGCCATGGGTTGTTTGAACGGACGGCAAGGGACCTGGTGAATTGTGTGATTGAGAGGATTGATGCACGTGATGCATCGTGTTCAGGCTTAAAAACTTGACTTGATCGGAAAGCGTCTTGACGGAATGCTCAAGCTCACGAATGGCAGCCTTCGAATGATCAGAGAGCGAAAAAGGGAAATGGTTGGGACTTACATCGTGGCTACGAAATGCCTCATTTTGCCAAGCCGTTAACTCTGATTTGACACCATGTATCTCACCACGCAATTCACGTAGTAACTCTTGATGCATCGATGACGCCTGCTGAGAGTACACAGGAATGAATGTCTTAGCAATAGCATCCTTGACCTGTCGTTCAATGAGTGAGGAGAGATTGGTTACGAGAACATGGGCAATGTGATTGGGTATGTCAGGCCTGGAAAAAAGCTTCTCCATTTCGACAGGAAAGGCCTAGATCAGGCGTCAGTTCACAGCACATTGATCAGGATTGATCAGGCACAATCCATACCTGAGTGATGTTGTCAACAAGACCTCTTCCAATCTGATCATTCAGGGCTGCCTTGACTTCATTTTTGGTGATACTCTCAAGAGAAGGAAGAACTGAGTTCTGAACTTCATTTTTGACCGCCATCTCGACAACACGGGTAGTGTTTCGCGTAAGTTCGGTTGATATCAACTTTAAAATCTGCTCTTGACGCCTAAAGTCCTCGGCTTGTTCGTGCGCACGAGCTTCCTCAAATCGCTGATCTAGAGCATTATTTTTAGCATCATTCAAGTGAAGTAATGACGGAATGCTCTTACTTTGTTTATCCATTTCTTTAGTGATCAAACGACTAAAACGATTTTGCAAATTGTCCTCTGTCTTTTTTATTTCTCGACTTAGCATCTGAGCAATCGACGATTCGATGTCGGTATTTGTCCTGGCCTTCTCCTTCTCCTTTCCACTATCCCAGCCAAGTCCTTTTCCTTTCAGGTTCTTGCCTTTTACATCAAGCTGGCGACTGTCATGACTAAATTCATTTTCATTGTCGGAAGCCGGGGTACGAGGTCGTGGCCCAGAATTGACGGCGGTGGCCATGGTGATCTGAGACTGTATCTGGGAAGATGAAGGGATAGGCTGAGGCTGTCTGATCTTCTCAGGTAAAATTGGTTGGGGCAATTGTTGTGGCAAAGGTACCGACTGATTGTACGGAAACCGAACAGGAGCCATGGCAAGAGCAGAATCGAACCATTCACGACGAATTAGGACCTGGTCAACACCACCTGAATGAACAGAGAAGGCGACCAGAGCCAACTCGCCAGAAGGTACCTTTGCAGCAATACATGCAGCATTGGCCTCAGCACCATGAGGATCCGAATCTGCAGTGAGGATGACGAAATGAATCGTAGGCTTGGGACCGTAGAACTCGACAACCTGCTCAAAGTACCCTCTGACACCTTCTTCACCTCCATAAGGTGTCTCCAATGCTAATTTGAAAGCGATCATGCTCTCACGACGGCTGTTAGCAATCCAAACTGTTTGTATGCGAGAGTCGTAGTTCATATGACCAAACATGTCGGGATCTTCGACTGTTCCGTTAACGAATTTGATTGTAGAGAGGACTGCCTTGGTATTGATCGACAGTAGTTGGAAGATAGTACCGTTTTTACGTCCGACCACAAGACCTCCATCCACAAAGGTAAGAGATGAAGGGACATCCTCTCCTCGAATCTTATGGGTTGCGAAAGGCAGCTTATCGTGCATGTTCCAAATCGTCAAAGTAGAATCCTCAGAAATCGCAGCAAGAGCACCTCTCAAGACATCGAAGTCAAAGGCAGTGATCCTCTACCACATTAATGTCAGCAGAAGTTTAGAGTAAAATTGCGTTTGACATACCGAGGGAACAGTGAAGACCTGACCCAGATGATGAAGATCAGCATGAGCCAGAGGTAGTCTACTTAGAGCATGAGTGTTGGCGAGATCGATGACATAAATTTTGTTATCCGAAGCAACCGCCAAAGTATCAGGATCCTTGGTGTGCCATTTCACTGACCGAAGCGCTTCAGGCGTACTGATGGGAGGGACACAGAGAATCAATGTTCCACTGAAGAAGAGCTCATGAGCAGAGGTCACAAGATTACAATATGAAACATACGGTACGTCGTCTTCGATTGTGACTGGCAACCCCCAAATGACAAATCCACCATCTACCGTCACTCCAGCAAGCCGATTCCCGAAAACCGCCATGTCGGCAACACTTGAATTCACGGGGAAAATGTTTGGCAACTGCAGAAGCGTACGATCTCCGCTGGCCCTTGAGATAACACGGACACGACCCCTTGTCATGGCATAGGCAACCCAATGCGTCGCTCCAATGGTCGTACCAGGTAAGAAAACAGAATCTTGTTTAACAAGTGCAATCGCAGTTGACTTGACAAAATCTTGAGGTGCTTGCACCTCCTCTAGTTGCTGGGACACGTCGATGACAATGGTCTGAGGTTGAGGACTCGGGCTCATATGAACCTTATTACCTGCCTTGGCCTGGTTAACAAGGCCTTTGCGATTACCTCCGCGACTACCGGGGCCTGGAGAACTCTCTTTCTCGCGCCGGATACCACCCAGCGCAGTATTAGAGGGCGGAGGACCCTGAGTAGTGAAGCTATCTGGCTGACGGGGTTGAGGTCGCTGAGGTTGAGGCTGTGGTTGTGGTTGAACCTGAGCCTGGAGCTGGGGAGGTTGTTGGCTAGAAGATTTGGGCGAAGACTCTCTCGGCGACGAGGTACGATTGGGAGTAGGTTTATTGCCGGCAGGTATGAGTGGCAATGAAACTCGACTTGTGACTGGCTCTCCCTGAGAGTAGTCATTTCCACCAAGATAAGATTCATAAGCAGAGACGGGTGCCGGCCCCGTAGACTGAACAGGAGGTTGAGGGAGTTGCCCTCGGGAAATATTCTCAAGAAGATTTTCAACAGACTGGCGTTTAGGGTCAGGTACAGTGGTCCATGAAGAGTCATCGGTACCACCTGAATTGACACCGGAAGGCTGGGGGGGAGGTTTCTTCTTTGTTTGATTTGCCAAGTTGCTCGTGTTGGAAAGTTGGTCAAACGGGGAGATATAATTAAAGATGGATTGACGAGGAGAGGGCGCTCGTTGTGGTTGAGGTTGGGAAACAGGAAGGGGAGGATGTTGTTGGTGCTGCTGCTGGGTAGGCAGAGAACCAGCAGTATCTTGAGCAGATGTATCCGGTCCGTACATCCGGTATTCACTCTCGCGAATCAAAGGACCGTGAGGAGGAGATGGCGCTTGAGGTACACCTCTGATTGATTCCGTATAATTATTGCGGGGCGGATTTCTAGATATTACGGTGAGAAAATTTGGGAGAGGTAAAAAGAACGGAAGAGACACGACAACCGGTAGAATCACAGGAAGATAAGGTTGGGTACATACCCTGCCATAAGTTGTTCCAACAAAATCTTGCCCTGTGTTTCGTTATGTCCGGGCGACGCGTTTGAGCGCTGTGAAGACCCCGGTGGCGTCGGCACCTGGGTGGGCAGAGGCACATTGGCTGCCTGCGGGGCGGGTCGGCTGGAAGACGTAGGCCCACCAAGGAGAGATAGCAACGCACTTTGACGGTCTGAGGCAGTCGTCACGGTTGGAGGAGCACTAGATGCCGGAGAGACATCTGTCATAGCCATAATAGGACTGGCTGGGGCTGAAGTCACAGTGTGGGTGTTATCGGTACTCTGAACAGTGGACTGGACCGGGTGTTGTGGAGACAACTGCTGCTGCTGCTGAGGTTGTGGTGGAGATTGATGTGATATGGGGGCAGCGATACTTTGAAAAAGAGCATCGATTGGATTAGAGGTCGAGTCGCTTGCGAGTTGCGTGGGAGGCTGGAATTGCTGGTGCAGATTCTGCTGGCCTGGTGGGGTAGAATCCCTTGAAAAAAGCTCGTGGACATTTGTTCGATTGGCGTCCATATGCGAAAAAAATTGAGGAGTGTAGAAAATCAAGAAGTAGACGGACGCAGCCTAAGAAGAATGGGGAGCGATAGAAACGAATGAGATCCAGTTCTTCCAGGCTGAACGTATACCATGCCCTTGCCACGAGGCTGTTGTATCTCGGCAACTGCCGATATCCCAATTCGGTAATAGCGTCAAATATCATTCAGTCTACCGCGATCGTGCCAGACGAATGCATAATGGAAACGATCCATGCCATCCTGACATATGCTTCCGGTACATTACTCACGAAGCGCGATATCCACTTGGGGCTTGACAGAGGCTTCAAAGAAGGAACGGGCATTCGAAACAATAGCTATGCCATCATTTTAGTATCACCATTTCTATTTCATTTTCATCCATTACTTTAGTTACATCTGCTCTACTACACATGCATGGTTACATTAGCAGTACTTAAGCTGTAGCTGAGCTACTCCTAGGACCAGACTCTTATTTTCGGTCCTAATGATCGTTACATATATCTTTTCCCTCATTATCCCAAGTCATTGCATACCTTTTCCCTTAGGCTACCGGGCACTACACTGCGCACACCACATACAGTCTGGCATTCTGACTCCAAGTTCTAGAGAACTGAGATGAACTAGCTGAAAGATTTGTGTACAAATGTTGAAAAGGAACTCAGAAATATGCGATAGATCTTGAATCTATGCTGTAGTTTGCCAAAAACTTGAACAGCCAGCGCTGCAAGTTCAGGCAGAGTGAAACTGATTCTCCCGTGGAAAGCATCACCAATGTTATTCTATCTGTGCGCTGTGTCACGAGAAAGCATATACACAAGGCATGATCATGGTATAACAATGATTTCAAAGAAGATCATGTCTCCGGGAATCTTGATAATATTGGGGTCTTAGGGGGATGCGGTGTAAGACGTAACCTGGACAATTAAATTCACGACATGAGAAACATCAGTGATCGCGTTCGCGCATGTAACATGAAGATGATATCTTGGAAAGCACTTAGTTCTTTACCCATATGACAAAAAGAATGCCAAGCAGATCGATTAGCGGGCCATAAGGGGAGGGGAGAGGCAGCAGACTTGAGTTCTCCAGATGAGTACGCAAAAAGAACAGCGAGTTGACAGATCAGGCGACCAATTGACAATGTACAAATCCCTAATTTTGACAATGAGGTTTTCAAACATCAGGAGGAGCATCATGAATGTGTCTTGTCCTCATCGACCATATGGGTGTGTGTCATCTAATCGGCCGACCATTTCAGCATGGGGAAAAGTCTTAAATAACATCACGAACAAAGATTTGAATGATGATACGCTGATGATGGTGGGGTGAGAGTTATTTGAATGAGAATGCAGCTCAATGCAGCTTCTCGACAAATATCGGTAAATAGATTTGACTTTCTATATAACCTGTCAGTTCCTGATCAAGCATCAGAAGACTTTTACCACTGAACCAACAATCGCTACAACCCTTCTTACCTCAATTATCATGATCGTTGTGTGTTGACACCGTGCTTTATGCGCAGTTCCTTCTGTCTAACTGCCGCGGTTTATGTTCACAGGTCACCTCCATCGTCGACCAGCACGGCGCCTGCGGCAATAGCAGTTGCAGTTGCGGAGATAGGTATGCCCATACGTCAGATATGTCATGCCAGCTCTGAGCCTCCACAGCTGCCAGTGCAAAGCCGATGAATGCAAATGTTAAGGACTGTGTTGAGCTGTAACTATCAATCACGGTGTATTTTGTCCACATTGTTGCTCGAGTGGTTGTTACACAGAGTTGTTGTTACACAACTTGACTAGTCAAAGACTCAGAGTTCTCGAGACAGGTCACTGGCTTGATTTTCTGTGAGCCAAACGGGAGGACCGTGCTAGGAACGTGGATACCAACCAATTTGCTCATATCGTTTTGATCGCATAGGATCTAGCATCTTCAGCTGATCCAGGAACATGCGACATTCTGATATCAGCGTCTGAATGTCAACATCCCCTTTATGGTTCCGCAGCATTAAACCCTTATAATACACCAATGATTCTAAGCACCCTACATTCACAGTCCGTCAGCAACTGCTCAAGTCTTCACGCCTATCTACCTACATTTACTGTCAGGCTGCTCAACTAACAGCTCTTGGATTGATTCGATCTCCCGTTCTAGTATCCCACGTGTGCTATCTGTTAAAATTAGATAATATCAAACACTGAAAGGGATTGCGGCGCACCGTTACCAATAAGCCAACGGTGATATATCCAGACACTCTGATCATGAGGATCGGTGTACATTGCATCTCGGACGAGTTCGAATTCTGATTCAGTCATACAGGAGACGGCAAAAACCCATTATTAGATGTGCACCTACCCCTTTGCTTAGACTTTGATTCACTGAGCTTTCCACTTGCCCACAGAGATGACAATACTTTGGATCGCTGGTGCCAAGCGCTGAAGTTGGAAAAATTGGAGATAATTTTCTGTTTAGTGTATACCAACTCGGATTTCGGTGTTCGTGCATTGGGTGTATTAGTCAAAATATATCGTCTGTAATTCCAAGCGTGAACTTATAGAAAATGTGAGACAAGTCCTCGAAGTCGGAGCAGAAGCTCACAATTTCTTGCATCCACATCAAGCATCTGCTCGACAACAGATAGGTCTTTCTCCCAAGCAGACTTTTGCCATTCGTTGGTGTTCTCTTCGCCAACAGCACCTGGACCAGCCGGAATATTCTCGAGGCACCACTTACGATGGTTCCATATCCAGTAGATCTTTGGATGGGTCTTGAGAGCAACCATTGTCATTGTTAAGTCGTTCAAGAGAAGCTGATTGACCTCCTCCGGTCTCCTGAGAAGCCAATAAGCCGTATGTCTGATAGTCTTCAAGGGACTCGCCTCTGAGGAAACAGGCCGTTGATGAAGATATTGCGCCTGTAATTCCACACGGTGTAGAATTCCGGGTTTACCTGAAGGAGCTTACTGGTCATATGGAGAGCATTTTCAGACCAATCCCTCTGTTTCTTCTACTTCAGATCTGCATGAGATAAGAAAACCACATATATAGTTGGTTTAAACTCACTCGAGATAGAACTTGGCCAGTCAGCGCGAGATACTCAGCAATTTTTGCTTGTTCCTTCTGTTTCCGCGTCTCATAATCTGCTTGAGCATGGCGGACTCGTTTCACGCCATGCTACAATTGATCAATAGGGAAGAGGGACAGATAGCCAACCTACTGACCATTGCTGCGGTAAGAAAATGGAGCGTGGGAAAGGTTGGCCTTGGTTGTGAAATCGCTAGCAAGGTAAGACGAGTATCAGAATGCCTTCAGTTGCTACAAAAATCATCTCCTACTCCGAAATTTCTTCCATATTTCCCCTGACTTATCCTGTTCCCTCTCCACTTACCCACCCTGATTTACTCAGCCCAAAGGATATCCATCGCGAGGAGGATCTTCTACGAAACCCCAATTCTTTCCGTGCTTGGTGGACCGCTCTTCAGGCCACCCGAGAAAGCTATGTTGCGCAACAGAAAGCAGAACGTGGTGTCAACATTCCGGACGAGATTCGCAGTCTTCTTGGACCTCTCGCCACCCCGTCTGCCCGCCTGAGCCTGCAACGACTAACATATCTCTATGAATCAGCCCTCGTCCACTTTGCGGGTTCTTTCAAGCTGTGGAAATCATACTTGTTGATGCGCATGTCGTTTGTCTGTGGGCGTCCCATCGTCAAGAAAAGGTCCGGTGGGAAAAAAAAGCTGCCTGAAATGAAAGATGCCCTCGAGGATGAAGTTGAAGACCTAGAAGAATGGGAAGGGCCTTTGAGCCCCATTGTTGGTTGGGAAGAGTGGAAATACTTGATCGCGACTTTCGAAAGGGCTTTAATGTATTTACCTAAGGTGCGTTATTCAAGTGCCTCGAGAAATACGAGTAATATGTTTAATGTATAGTCTAGTTACCAAGACTATGGCTAATGTATACCTCGATATTTTTTCACCCTGCCTGTCCTTCCAACCTGAGTCGCACTCACGCACGTCGAACCTTTGATCGCGCGCTGCGTACGCTCCCACCCTCCCTGCACGCAAGGATATGGACGCGATATCTGTTGTGGGCAGAGCAAAAAGGCGGCTCGACTACTTTTGCCGTGTACCGGCGTTATTTGGATGTAGACCCCTCATTATCGGAGCGATATGCTACTCTACTGCTCAATCCTATCAACTCGGATCCTTGTCCTTTGGAAGCAGCCAAAATTTTCCTGTCGTTGGCAAGAAAAGCTTCGAGAGGTGAATATACCAGCCCGGAGGATAGAAGTCCCTATCAGCTCTTGGAACTGTTCATTGATGTGGCAGAGAAGTTTTCGGACCAGGTTGGGCTTGACGTGGACGAAACTCTGGATTCCAACAAGGACATTGCAGATGCGGAGACAGTAGCCAATGAGGTATCAAAGCCTGTATCCGCCGATGGGAAACTCATTCGAGTCGATGATCCTGTTTCATCGGCATCGGCTCACCACGACGTCGCAAGGCCGTATGATTGCGACGAAGACCCTGTCAATCCTAAGAAATTGAACATTGAGAACATCATCAAGAAAGACGGTTTGCATGTTTACAAAGATCAGGCAGGACGGCTATGGACAGGTATGGCAACATACTGGATTAAGCGAGCTGAGTTTGACCGAGCCAAACATACGTTTGAGGCCGGCCTCAGAAATGTCCTTACTGTTCGTGATTTCAACCAGATCTTCGACTCGTATGGTGAATTCGGACAATCTCTCATGGATGCACTGATGGAAAGTCTCCGTAATGAAGAGGATGAAGAAGAAATCGCTGAAACTGAGAAAGAATTGGATCAACAAATGAAAGACTTTGAAGAGCTGGCTGATAGACGCCCTTTTCTTCTGAACGACGTGATGATACGGCGGAATCCCAACGATGTGCAAGAGTGGGAGAAACGCATTGCTCTGTGGGGAGATGGGGATGAAAAAGTCGCTGAAACGTACAGTCGAGCTCTTGAAACCATCAATCCTCGCAAGTCGACTCCGAACTTGCATCGGCTTTATATTTCGTTCGCTAGGTTTTATGAAGAAGGAGGTGTATCAGGACAAGCTGAGCCTGATATCAACTCTACCCGAAAAATATTGGAGAAAGCAACAAAGATTAACTTCAAAAGTGTGGATGATCTTGCCGAGATATGGTGCGAGTGGGCAGAAATGGAACTTCGTCATGAGCAAGTTCTTTCCAAACACTGTCATTTCCACTACTAATGATTGACTCAAGTAATTACGACGAAGCCATTCGCGTCATGCAATGTGCTGCTGCTGTCCCAAAAAACACAAAAATCAACTATCATGACCATGTTCGTACCTGGTTTCCGTGTCATAAATACCTTTCCAATCATGTCCCCGACATTTAGGCCCTTTCAGCTCAAACCCGCCTCTTCAAGTCGCTGAAGCTCTGGTCCTTTTACGTAGACCTTGAGGAGTCTATCGGAACTGTTGACTCTACGAAAGCTGTGTATGACAAAATTCTCGAGTTGCGTATAGCCAACGCACAGATCATTGTCAATTATGCAGCTTTCCTCGAGGAAAACAAGTACTTCGAGGAGAGTTTCAAGGTGGGATTTTTTTAAGCCAGAGGTATGTATATTCACAATCGTTATTTAGGTTTATGAACGGGGCGTCGAGCTGTTTACTTTCCCTGTCTCTCTTGAGATTTGGAACATATACCTCTCCAAGTTTATCAGACGCTACGTCAGCATTATTGTTACCTTATAAAAACCAGCACTCTGATATAATCACAGGGTGGCACAAAACTGGAACGAGCACGTGATCTTTTTGAACAAGCTTTAGAGAGATGCCCAGCCAAGTCGTGTAAACCCATTTTCCTCATGTATGCGAAATTGGAGGAGGAGCATGGCCTTGCTAAGCGGGCAATGTCAATTTATGAACGGGCAACACAAGTAGTCAACAATGAGGACAAATTCGATGTGAGTCGCCCTCTCTCAATTTCAATTGCGATGCTAGAGCTTGAGTTCGATTAGATGTACATCATTTACATTGCAAAGGCTACTGAGAATTTTGGGCTACCAGCTACGCGCCCCATCTATGAACGTGCCATTGAAGGTATAGTCACGCAGATACAAATTGGATAAGTTTCTCAATTTATCATCACAGTACTCCCGGATCGCCAAACTGCAGAAATGTGCTTACGTTTTGCAGCTCTCGAGCGCAAACTTGGAGAAATTGATAGAGCACGCGCGATTTATGCTCATGCCTCACAGTTCTGCGACCCTCGAACCGAGCCACGCTTCTGGAGCGAGTGGAATTCGTTTGAGATTGAGACTGGCTCTGAGGATACATTCAGGGAGATGCTCAGGATCAAACGGAGTGTACAAGCCCAATTTAACACTGAGGCCAGCTATTTGGCCGCTCAGACAATAGCGGCCCGATCAGGAGGCCAGGTAGCCAAAGAAAATAGAGATGAACAACTAGATGCCATGGCTGCTGCAGAACGGCAAGCTGAGAAAGGACCTTCATTTGTCGCTGCAAAAGCCACTGTACCACCGGGAGTCGATGGAGATGAATCAGAGCCAAAAGCTACCGATCCTGTCCAGTCGACCAACGCTGACGAAATACACATTTCCGATGATGATGAGGACCTATAAATTGTCTTCTATCACATTTATCTGTGTATTTCAACTCTTTAAGCCGTTGTCTTCCTGCACCTATCTTCACGCCACCCCTTTTGTGAGGCCCTTTTGATACAGAGCTTACCATTGATCTTATTTCTACATGACCTGTCGATGCTATTTTCTAATTGCAAAAACTTCCGAGGCCTCAATGCTTAGCTTGTGTTATTCATATGACAAAGCTGCCTCATGATCTTCTGTTGAACATTTATTGAATCGTATGTCACACCTTCAGATTTACTTTCTTCGAATCAGTTTATTTTGATCAACGGCGCAGATTCAGATGATAGGATGATAGGCATAGACTCTACAATCAGAACTCTGGACTATATCTGGCAAGAGCCAGACTGAGAAACATATTGATTACGCTTTTCCGAAATCAAATCGCAGGCACTACACACCTTTCGTATATTAATAGCAGCACTATTTGTGCTACCAAGTAGAAGTAACCGGACACATGAAACTCGATCGCACAAACAGTGATCCTTACAGTAATGAAAATGTCTTCAAAAACAAATCAGAGTGCCCAGTGTGCAGTTCTACTGTTGTCTGGACAAATAAAAATGGAGACTCCACCGAACCTTGACTGTTGCAATCCTACATTGAGACATAGCGAAGGTCATTTGCCTACAGGATATTCGCGACGCGTTCGAATTGTGCCCGGTAGAACTCAGCCCATGACTTTCTACGTTGACAAGCTCCCAGCACCGGGTTGCTGCAACCTATTCACTCCTGTGAATTCTCTGAAATTCTTCACGACGCTTTTCCTCACTGCAGAGACTGTGCAGAAGACATAACGTACTTCTGGAATAATAACACGGCTGTGAATCCTTCACTTTACCTGACGTCCAGCGCCAGCAGCTCTGCAATCATCAGTCGAATGCATCAAGCTCGCACATGGGAGACGAGATATCGAATGGTTTTGTTGGAACAATTGGGGGGAGACAGACAAGGAGAAGCTGAAGAAGATAACACTTCCATCACCTGGAAAGCGAGCAAACCTTGTTATCCATGATTTAGCGCCTCCTTACATCGCTGTGCAAACTTCATTGGAGGAGAGCCAATCAGTAATTTTGTACGAACTTTACAACCGGTATTATCCTTGGGTACTACTGTCACCCATTCACTTTCTCTTGAAAATCAAACTTCCAGTAGATACATCCCCCCTGTGTGTAAACCGAAACTAACACGCCCTGCTCCCTACTCGAACCAAATCGAGATACAACATGAAATATCATTTACATATATATCACCAATTTGGTGGACAAATCTGTCCCTCTAAGATATGAACCTGACTGTCTGATTTCAAATTGATTTCAAATATTGAGTCCTGGGCAGTGAAACTACACATCTTGTGTTTATCTTTTGATCTTTGTCCATCTAAATCCTAACCTCTAACCAGTACTATCTATGTCCAGCCGAATAGTTGGGATCCTTGGTACGCGTAAGTCATCAAAAGTTCACGATCGTCTCTTTTTAACTTTGGTAGCAACAGACATGTCTTGCAGTTGTGCCAGAATTTTTTTAATAATACTAATCAGGCGGGGGCCAGCTGGGCCGGATGCTCGCCGAATCAGCTTCGCGGCTGAACATTCAAGTAGTTATCCTGGATTCTGGGGAACATGGTCCCGCGAAACAGATTCTGGCACCTCATACGCCGCAGCTCTCTCATATTGATGGATCATTCAACAATCCCTCCAAAATACAGCAACTCGCTGCCAAGGTCGACGTTTTAACCGTTGAGATCGAACACGTGGATGTGGAAGTCCTTCAAGACATCGAAAATTCCACTAATGTTGAAATACACCCCAGCCCAACCACGATAAAAATCATCCAGGATAAATTCAAGCAGAAGGAACATCTTTCCGCTCATGGATTACCTGTCTCTGACTATCTCAACGTCAGCAGTACCCTGGAAGCTGTCCGTGCTGCAGGGGAGAAACTTGGATATCCGTTCATGCTTAAGAGCCGGACATCAGCTTATGATGGACGGGGGAACTCGGTCGTGCGCCAGGAATCACAAATTGAAGTGGCGATCAGTGACCTTGAAGGAAGACCTCTGTATGCAGAGAAATGGGTGCCTTTTATCAAAGAGATCGCTGTCATGGTCGTGCATACAGTCAGTGGAGAAATAGTATCGTATCCGGTTGTTGAGACGGTACACAAGAATAATATCTGTCATCTTGTCTTTGCACCTCTAAGGAGCAGAGATGCGAGCTTAGAAGACCGGGCGAGAAAAGTAGCCGAAAGAGCGGTCAGATCTTTGTTTGGAGCAGGCGTCTTTGGTGTTGAGATGTTTCTTATGAAGGATGGTTCGTACCTATTTGATGTCTCGTCCACTTCACGCTGAATTTTTTGTTTCCAGGAAGCATCTATATCAATGAGATCGCCCCTCGTCCTCACAACTCAGGTCACTACACTATAGAAGCTTGTTTTACGTCTCAGTATGAGAACCATCTACGTGCTATTCTCTCACTTCCTTTGGGCTCTACGGCTCTCAAAGTTCCCTCGACCGCCATGCTGAACCTGATTGGGCACTCATCATCCATGGAGGAGATCAATGCCACGGTGCAAGTAGCTCTAACAGTTCCTGGTACCACTGTTCATCTATATGGTAAAAGTGATTGTCGCAAAGGCCGCAAAATGGGACATATCACACTTGTCGCTGGTTCTGATACCGAACTCCGCGCCCGCCTCCGTCCGCTCCTTCAATCCTTACCATCGACTAAACCGGAAGAGCTTGACATCTATACTCCTATACCTCCAGCTCGCGGATCTGGTTTCCCAAGTCATGATCCTCTTGTCGGCATCATCATGGGGTCGGATTCGGATTTGTCGGTCATGTTACCTGCCGCTAGAATTTTTGACCAATTTGATATCCCATACGAACTCACAATCGTTTCTGCGCACCGGACACCTGATCGCCTGATAGAGTACGCGCGGTCTGCAGCCACGAGAGGAATGAAAACTATCATTGCTGGTGCTGGAGGAGCTGCACATCTGCCCGGTATGGTTGCAGCGATGACACCGTTACCGGTAATTGGCGTACCCGTAAAGGGTAGTACACTTGGTGGTGTGGATTCATTGCATAGCATTGTACAGATGCCGGTACGTGGTCCCTCGAATATTATTGATGACCAATGTGCTGTATTGTTTCAGAGAGGAATACCTGTTGCCACTGTGGCTATAAACAATGGTGTCAATGCAGGCCTTCTGGCAGTCAGGATATTGTCGGCAGGGATTCCATCCTTGATCGGAACAATGGTAGAGTATATGCAAAATATGGAAAAGGAAGTGCTTGAGAGAGTGGAAAAATTGGAGATGGTCGGATGGGAACAGTATCAACGAAGTCATCTTGTACCGAATGTCCACCCGAAATAGAATTGGCTCTAGATTGTTTGTACGTTGCTCTCCATTCATGTGGTGATTTGGTCCCTTTCCTTCTGCTATGTCTTGGCCATATGTCTGTCAGGAAGAAAGCAATGAATTGGTCCAAATATTGTGGTTTGTGTAGCACATTGTAGGATGATGTAGAAAGAGCAGAGCGATATGTACAAGTAGTTTACAGGAACTAAGGTATATCCACACATGCTCTTATCTTTGAATCACCACCATCTCCCCTAGGACCATCATGCCAAATTGTCATATACCAAATTTTTGGTATTATTTAATATTTCTTTTCATTTTCTTTATTATTTCCACTCCTGAACTCCTAAATTGTCTACTCCTATAGGATCACAATGTAGACCAAACACTTATACTACTCCTATTCTGGACTTTGTATAAGTACTCTAGC
>Ga0153950_1000176_pt1 | contig 27711 bp, 26 predicted proteins | sample TSNJ034MetaG_FD_104737 | JGI IMG/M metagenome (GOLD analysis project Ga0153950, IMG submission 104737) | Attine ant fungus gardens microbial communities from New Jersey, USA - TSNJ034 MetaG | ecosystem: Host-associated > Fungi > Mycelium > Unclassified | place: USA: New Jersey, Wharton State...
ATACCACAGAGATTAAACCGGGTCGTTCTTCACCCCGCAAAATACCTCGCAATATGCGCTTCCATGACCGCAGAAAAGCTGTGCTTTAAGGCTTTTTGCTCACTAAGTTGACGACATTGATTTTCAATTAGCATATCATAAACTACAATCTTATGCACTACATCTATCAAGGTTACGTTCATAAAAATATCGCAAGAGGACAACGGTTGCAGAACGGATTTATTATCACGGTGATGATAAATTGCGAAGAAAATATTGCCGCGCCGTCGGCAATAAAACGGGGGTGTTAGGGGGCAGTAGCCCCACTTGCAAGTGGGAAAATGACTGAACGAAGTGGGGCCACATTTCCCTATGCTTGCTAAGGACTAACAAGCGGGTAATTGCCACACGGAGTGGGGTCACATTTCCCCCTGCTTGCTAAGACCCTAAAACAAGGATTTTAAGCTGTGACAATACTTCCTTTTATTCTCTGCGCCCGCCATGATATTTTTTCTTTTACCGTTTTGTTTTTTAACGGTAAAGGGGAAAATTAATCGTCTGCGATGGGTAAAACCAAGAACGCAACACCGCAATGTGTTTAGTGGAATAGAACCAAGATTGCAATCTTGACCGTGTACCCCTGTTCAAATTGCGGTGTTACGTTCTTGAAAATGTTATCCTAATTTCCAGTGCCATGCCGTACCAACACGCACAGATTTTATGCCTAATTCCATTTTGACATTTTCCATTGTTCGCTTAGAAATCCCAAGTGCTTTCGCCTTTTGAATAATATCATTTGCCGAAGCGGTTTTGCCACCTGCAAGCAGTTGTTTCAAAAACTCTTTTGCTTGTTCACCCTTATTTCCAGAAGCAACACCGCCTAACAATTCATCAACGGAAACGTCGTATGCACCAATCCATTCAAAACCATTTTCATCAAGTCGAAATGCTACTATTTCTCCCTCGACGGCAAGGTTATTTTTTATCTGGGCGACGGCGCGAATATTCGATTGGTCGGGTACTCTGGCGACAAGCAAAACGCTTCGTGCAAGAGCGAAAAAATCTATCGAGCCTATCCCGCGATAAGCCGCCTTTGACATACTGCTTTTATTCATATGCCCGATTAAAATAATAGCACAACCAGTTCGCTCTGCAAGTGCAGATAATTTCTTTGTAACTTCGCGCGTTTCGTTGGCACGGTTAATATCCACATTCTCACCCAAATATGCTTGAATGGGGTCGAGTATGAGCATTTTCGCATTTGTCTGTACGATTGCTTGTTCAAGGCGTGCATCTTGCATACTCAATGACTTCTCGGTATCATCAATAACCAAAATACGTGTACAGTCCGCGCCCGCCGTTACAAGCCTCGGCTTGACTGTATCGGCAAGTCCGTCCTCGGCTGTTTGATAGATTACATTTATTGGCTCACACCTATTACTTTCAGGTGAATTATCAAAACACTCGCCCACAGAAAGTTTCGCCGCAAGTTTAAGCGCAAATGTTGTTTTTCGTTTATGACAAGATTTCCATAAACGAAATTATGAATAGACCCATCAAATGGAAAGGAAAAGGCGCAAAGCTGTACAACAGAAGGCTTTGCACCATACATCTATTCATAATATTTCACTTAGTTTCCCGCGCAGAGCGTTGTCAGCATTGACATCAACGACTTGTCCTGCGCCCAATCAGGTAAATCGGGCATAACCTTAATCGCAGCTTTTTCAATGGCAGCACGTTTTGATTCTGCATCGGCTCTTGCGTATATTTCAGTGGTTGAAAGGTTGACGTGGCCAAGAAAATCGCGGATGTAAACAATATTGACACCCGCCTGAAGCATATGCATCGCTTTTGAATGCCTGAAGATGTGCGGAGAGATTTTTGCCGGTATTGAGGGGAAATCCGGGCGTGCCGAATCGCAGTGTTTTTTCAGGATATAGGTTACACCGGCGCGGGTTAGTTTTCCTCGCTGATGGTTTTGAAAAAGGGAATAATCATATTTATCGGGTGATGCCAGCCTTCTCTCCGCCATATATTTTTCAAGAAGAGATGCAGTATTGCTCATAATCGGAACGGATCGCGTTTTGTTTCCTTTCCCGTTTAGTGTCACTGTGTATGGCTTCTGTAGCCTTACATCCCGAACCCGCAAATCGCATATCTCCTGGACTCTCGCGCCGGAATCATACATCAAACTCAACAGAACCGCGTCACGTCTGCCATAAACAGTGGTCATATCAGGTTGCGCCAACACCGTTTCAATTGTTTCGGGAGTAAGATATGGCAATAACGGATCGGGTTTCTTTTTCGAGCGGATCCCCATAATCTTTTGACTCTCAAATAGATATTCAGGGTGTTTTGAATGGACATACCGCGCAAAAGCATGGATAGCGGCCAATCGCTGGTTTCTGGTTCCCCGACTGCACCCACGTTCTTTTTCAAGCCATGTGAGAAAAGCCTCAACGAAGCCGGAGTTAAACTGAGCCAATGTCAGTTTTTCGGGGCGGATACCGCATTCCCCAGCGTATTGCAATACCTGTTTAAATGTATCACGGTATGACAAGATTGTATTTGAACTCAGTCCGCGTTGTCCCGGCAAGTACATTGTCAGGAAGGTTGAAAGATATTCGGCAAAGTCAGTAGTCTTCATTGTATTTCTCCGCATTCGGTATTAACCGACCATACTTGTCCTGAAGCAACACCAAGATTTCCGGGTATACCTCTGCCGTCATACGCACATACGGCTCCGTACATCGGAAATTTGCATGTCCGAGATATGCGGATAGCTTTGGCAGCATCGCCGTCACATCTTTACCGCCCGAAATGAACTTTTGTAATGAGTGTACCGCAAATGTGTGACGAAGATCATGAACCCTTGGCCCTTTTCCTTTCCCGCCGTGGGGGATTCCCGCGTCTCTTAGTATTCTACGGAAAGCGTTGTATACAGCGCAAGAATCGTACATGCCGCCGTCAGGTGCTGTGAAAAAGTAATCGTCATAATTTCTGTAGACTGGCATTGTTTTTGCGTATTCGCACAGAACACATAACAGTTCATCAGACACGGGAAGATATCTGCTATTTTCCAGTTTGCTTGCGTGAATAGTTAATATGCCAACATCCAAATCAACATCTGAATTGAGTAATCCTATGACTTCGGATACCCTAAGCCCGCAACAATACAGAACCCGCATCATAACGGGGATTGTGATATGATATCGCGGTGATGCTGAATATTTTTCCCGTCGGATATTGTCTGCCGCTGTAAAAAATCTTTGAATTTCATCGTGAGTGAATATATATGGCACAAAAGAACACGAATGCTTGGCGACATCCTCCTTTTCGGGACAGAAGGCCTCATATCCGAGCCGTTTCATATACTGCGCGAGACTACGGACGGCGTTGTAGCGCGAATGGCGATTCCCTTCTGTTTCATGCGGTTGCTTCGCAATCCATGCACGGACAAAATCTTCAGGCAATTCATTGGTGGTAATATCGTAATTCAAAGACTCACGGCACATCTGACTCAGCTTCTTTGCGGTAGATTCATACTTTAGTCCGGAGGCGCGTTTCTCAGCCACAAAGTCTCGGCAGACATCAGCTAAAGAGCCAACATAGGCGTAATTTCTAAGAGTTTGAATTTTCTGCATCGTTCACACTCCTATCGACAAGGCGCACTCACGAAGCCCATTAATGTCTGTCCGCGCATATGTTGATGTTGCATTAGTGTTTCGATGACCCATTATACTGACAACATCGTATATCTCCGTATCTTTTTCGACTAGACGCCGAGCTAGCGCGTGTCTTAGTGAGTGCATCCCTTTTGTTGTGTTTCTGGCCTCTTTTCGGATGCCGGATAATTTCATCCGTTTGTGCAGAACACCGCTTATTGCAGTGCCGTCAGCAAATTCAACTGGGGCTCCGTGACAAGTCAGGAACACATAAGGGTTTTCAACTGGGGCTCTCCCATAACGAATATAATCAATAAGCGCCCAACCAACATCTTCCAAAAGTGGATACGCTACAGGCACATCTGTTTTTTGCTGTGCAAAGTCAATCGTTTTACGTTCCCAGTTAAGATGTTCAAGACGAAGCGCCGCAATATCAGAAACTCGTATTCCTAATTGAACAGCCAAAAGCAATATGGCATAATCACGCTTGCCGGCAGAGCTACTACGGTCTATGGCAGTTAATAATCGTTGGATTTCATCTTTGCTCCAAAGTGCAGGAACATTCAAATTGCGCCGACCGCGTATTATCGGCACAAGCTGCGCTAAATTCATCGATACATATCCATGTTGGTATATATATCGAAAATACATTTTCAATCCTGTAAGCAAGGTGCAAATGTAGTTGCTCGAATTGCCATTGCGGGAACGCACATATGCAGAAATAACTTCTCCTGTCACCTGGGCGATTCCAGCTATACCTTGGGCACTCAGGAACTCATAGAAATAGCGAATCGCAAGTCTGCGGTTTCTTATCGTTTTTTCGCTCTTCCCATTTTTAATTTCAAACTTAATAAAATTATCAACATATTCCCTGTCTGTTCCCGCCCAGTCGTAGCAGGATGTCCACGAAGGTAATTCTGTGTAGAATGTACCGTAAAGTCTGTATTCCCCAAGTTTGCTAATGGATTTTTCATGGAGCTTAACATTTGACGGCATATTACTGAGAATCGACTTTTCATCATATTCGAATATATCCTTTAGGTATGCCGCCCCTATTGCTTCCGTGTAATGCGTTGACAGTCCCATGTCACTCATATATCGCTCAAGATGTTTACATACATGACGAAACTCTTTGACTGTACTACGCCGATAACCGCGCCTCACCATTTCGGCAATTATACCCTCGCGCAGTTCGCCGATGGTTTTTTCAACTCCCATACTTTCCTCCTGATTCGTTATGGAAAGATTATGGACAGTAATTGGATAGATTAAACTAATATTATGATGATTTTTGCTTTTCCTTTCCATTTGATGGGTCTATTCATAATTTTCCTCACCGGGGTCGCCCTGAATTATCGTCAACTTTCCGTATGGGATATATGGATACCACAGCCATTCAACCTCTTTCGCTTCAACGGTATCCATGCTAATAATTTTAAGCTGATTTTCCATTTCAGACCTCCATATTTTTTTATTGCAATCGGAGACCTGCCATGATAAAATTACTTATGTAACGAGAAACTTTATCACGGCAGAAAAGCTCTTGTATTTACAGATACAGGGGCTTTTATTCTTTCGTTGCGAAATCTTCTCCTTTTACCGTTTCAGGTATTATATTTGCTCCTATGACTTCTACCAACTGTGCCAAGAGTGCGTTACAGCGTGTTAATGGCTCGCTAACAGATTTTTCGTCCATCTCTGATAGTTTACCTATCTCTTCTCGTAAGCAGCGAATTTCAAGGCTTAAACGGTCGCTCTGATACTTGCCAACCACAATCTTAATCTGCTGATGAAGCAATGACTGTATATAATATTGTCCTTTTGGCATACCGCTGACGGTAATGCGGGCTTCTATCTGTTGTCGTTCCTCCGGCGTTACCCGAAAGCATACTGTCTGATTTCGCAGCCTGTCCTTATCTAAACCACTCATTTCAAGCCCTCCTGATATTCAGTATCAAGTCTATCCGCCAACTTTTCCTGTTTATCGGGGTATAGGTGCGAATATGTATTGAGGGTTGTTTCAATTTTTTCATGTCCTAAACGGTTGGCTATTTCCAAGGGCGAAAAACCCATTTCCACTAACATAGAAGCATGACTGTGTCTCAAATCGTGCAGACGAATGCGTTTTACGCCACTTTCTTTAATGCCGCGTTGCATTTCATGTTCCAGATAATACTTTGTAACCGGAAGTAGCCTGTCCTTTTTCTGCGCCCCGTACATACTCCCGATATAGTCTTGCAGGTCGATTGCAAGAAATTGTGGAATCGAGATTACCCGCTTGCTTTTAGGTGTTTTGGGCTCTGTGATAACATCTCTGCCGCTGATACGCTGATAAGACTTAGTAATGCTAATGGCGCGCTTTTCAAAATCTACATCACCCACGGTCAGCGCAAGCAGTTCACCAAGCCGCATACCAGTCCAGAACAGCGTCATAAAAGCCATATAAGACTGCCGTTTATTCATCACAGCATCAAGGAATTTATCAAATTCATCTTTTATCCAGAACTGCATTTCATCTGCTTGTTTTTTGCCAATACTACCTGCTTTTCGGCAAGGGTTATTAGGCAAATTAAGGTAGTTAACGGCGTAGTTAAACAACGATGATACTTGATTATGAATTGTTCGTAAATAGGTTTCTGCATAGTCCTGTTGCATAAGCTCATTTTGCCACTTCCTGATATCCGCAGTTTTTATTTCGTTCATTTTGAGTTTGCCGAAGAATGGCAGAACTTTTAGGTCTATTATGTATTTTTTCGTTCTCATGGTGTGCTCTCGCAATCGTGGTTCCATATCGGCGTAATATATTTTCAAGAAGTCCTCAAACAGCATATTTAAATCTGACTGTTGTGTAACAAGAAAATTCCGTAGCCATTCTTCGGCTTCCCGTTTGGTACTAAACCCCCGCTTTGTTGATTTTTTACGGTTTCCTTGCCAATCCGTATATCGATACTGGACAAGCCATTTTCCAGTCTTAGGGTCTTTTTCCGCTTTCAAGCCTCATTCCTCCTTTATTGCTGATTTTCCACGCCATATCCATACCACTTCCTTTCCAAGTAGCGGCGCGGGCATTTCCCCGACAACTCTTTTGCAAGTTCACTGTTCAACTGGCGAATTATCGCGTATGCTTTCCCGATTGATATTCCAAGAGATTCAGCCAGTTCAGAGGCAGTAATGTAAATTTTGCTTTCTGCGTTCATCGTTATTTTCCTTTCTATTTTTATTAAAATTAAGTAAATACACTTAATTTTAATTGTATTATATATCCTCCGGTGTATTTTGTCAATTAAATATATTTGCTTTATTTTAAGTGTTGTGATACTATTATTTAAACGTCCATAGGTTGTCCAGTGGTTGTACATATGTCGTCAGGTATTGGAGGGTGAGTATGCAAATAGGCGAACGCTTAAAGCTAATAAGAGAATTTAGAAATATAAAGCAAAAAGAATTAGGAGTGGCTTTAGGCTATCCTCCTAAAAGTGCGGCTGTTCGCATTGCCCAATATGAAAGCTGTTCAGTAGCACCAAAAAAGGAGACTGCTATAGCAATCTCCAAAATTCTGAAATGCAACTATATAAATTTTTACTACGGAACTGATTTAGGTAAAGCAGAACGCTTTATGATGGATTTATTTTGGATGGAAGAATCCGTAGGCACTTCTCTATATGTATTTCAATTAGAAAAATACAATGATAAAACCGATGAACGCACCGTTTACGGTATGGTCAATGATTATCAGTACAGCGGTGTATTTCCTCCAATAGCTTTAGCATTTGATTATAGCCTTGTGAATGACTTTATGCGCGAATGGGCTATCCGATTTAAGGAACTATCTGATAAAGAGATAACACGAGAAGAATATTTCGAGTGGAAATTAAACTGGCCTTTCACCTGTGATGACGGTGGACGTTTTGAACCGTCAATTCACTGGCGAAAAACCAAAACTGGAATTGAGCCAAAATAACTTTGCACTCAAACTGTACTCAATACACGAATCGAAACGCCGGAAACCCGCATAGATACTGGGTTTCCGGCGTTATTCTATCTACTCCCATTCTATAGTGGAAGGTGGCTTACTGGTAATATCATACACAATGCGGTTTATGCCCCGCACCTCGTTGATGATGCGGTTCGAAACCTTTTCCAGCACCTCGTGGGGGATGCGGGCCCAGTCTGCTGTCATAAAATCCGTGGTGGTCACGCCCCGCAACGCCAGTGTGTGGTCGTAGGTGCGCTCATCCCCCATCACGCCCACCGAGCGCATGTTGGTCAGCACCGCGAAGTATTGATGCACGTTGCGGTCCAGCCCGGCCCTGGCCAGCTCGTCGCGGAAAATGAAGTCCGCGTCCCGCAGTGTGTCCAGCTTTTGCTTTGTGATGTCGCCAATTACGCGGATCGCAAGGCCCGGCCCCGGGAAAGGCTGGCGCCACACCAGGTATTCGGGGAGCCCCAGCTCCAAGCCCAACGCGCGCACCTCATCCTTAAACAGCTGTCTGAGGGGCTCCACAATTTCCTTGAAGTCCACGTAATCCGGTAGGCCGCCCACATTGTGATGGCTTTTGATCACGGCCGCGTCCTTTGTTCCGGATTCGATCACATCCGGGTAGATGGTGCCCTGCGCCAGGAAATCCACACTGCCGATCTTCCTGGCCTCCTCCTCGAAAACACGGATGAACTCCTCCCCGATAATCTTCCGTTTCGTTTCGGGGTCGTCCACGCCGCTGAGCCTGTCGAAAAAGCGCTTCTCCGCGTCCACCCTGACAAAGCGGATATCCCATCCTCCAAAGGCGGCCTCCACCTCATCCCCCTCGTTTTTGCGCATGAGGCCGTGGTCCACAAAGATGCAGGTGAGCTGGCTGCCCACAGCTTTTGAGAGCAGCGCTGCAACCACCGAGCTGTCCACACCGCCGGAAAGCGCCAACAGCACCTTTCCGTTTCCGATTGTCTTACGCGCGTTTGCGATGGCGGTCTGGGCGTAGTCCTGCATAGTCCAGTCCCCCACTGCGCCACAGATATTATACAAAAAATTATGCAGAATCTTCCTGCCGTTTTCGGTGTGCTCCACCTCCGGGTGGAACTGGAGCCCATATATCCGCTTGCCGGGGTGATACATTGCCGCATAGGGCGTGGCCGGTGTCGAGCCCGCTCCCAAAAAGCCCTCGGGCAGCGTGTCGATGTAATCGGTGTGGCTCATCCAGGTAATCTCGTTTTCCGACAGCCCGTCGAAAATCGCGCAGCTGGTGTCCGCCTTGATGAGCGTTCTTCCATACTCCCGATTCTCGGGGCTGGTAACATGCCCTCCCAGCAGGTGCGCCGTGAGCTGTGCGCCGTAGCAAATGCCCAGCACCGGAATGCCCAAAGAGAATATTTCCGGGGAAACCCTCGGCGATTCCGGGCCATAGGCGCTGCTGGGCCCGCCGGTGAATATGATGCCAATGGGGTTCATCGATCTGATTTGCTCCATTGGCAGGTCGTAGGGCTTCACCTCGCAGTAGACATTGTTCTCCCGCACCCTGCGCGCTATGAGCTGATTGTATTGCCCGCCAAAATCCAAAACCAAAACCAGCTGATGTGACATATTTTTACTCCTTTGCCTTTGCCGATTTGCTGCACACCTTGTATTTTGACATGTTCTCGCAAAAAAATCAACTGTTAATCCACATTTGTGGTGGAACTTGTAAGCATGACTAAAAAAATCTGTCCTGCTGCTGGAAAATAATACACCTGATATTTGTCTGTAAATTGTAAAGACTATTACCAGGATTTATAATAAACGCACTCTAGCAAGGAGGAAATGTTTATGCGGAAAATCAAAACGGCGCTGCTGGCCCTGTTGCTGGTGTGTACCCTATCCATCAGCGTGTTTGGACAGGATATATTCGCGATCAAATCCGTGTTCGGCACCCCCGAGGTCCCGGCTGCCTGTACGATTTCGACCTCGTCAGGCAATGTACTGGAGTTTTCGGCGGTGGACTTTGAACGCCGCCTGTCTCTGGCGGCGGGGGAACTGGGCGGCATCACGATCACCGCTTTGCCCACGGCCACACAGGGAACGCTGTACATGGACGAAAAGCCCGTGCAGTCTTATGCGTTCATCGAACGGCAGGCCCTGAACCGGCTCCGTTTTGTACCTGGGGAAACCGCCTCCAGAGCGAGCCTGTCCTTTCTGCCCCAGAGCCGCGACGCAGTGACCACCTATCTGGCGATCCAGATTCTGTCCACGCAAAACGAGCCTCCGCTCATCGAAGACGCCTCGTTGGAAACGGCGAAAAACACAGCAAAATCGGGTACCGTCATCGCCCATGACCCGGAAGGCGGCGCTCTGACTCTGCAGATCGGGCGGAAGCCTGTAAAGGGCTCGGTCACTTTCAACGGTCTGAGCTACCAATACACGCCTTTCAAGGATATGACCGGCACCGACTCTTTCACGCTGTACGCGGTGGACAGCGCCAGCGCGTACTCCCGCGAGGCCGTTGTAAACGTGCGCATCGAAAAGAAATCCGACGCTTTCTTCTACACGGACATGGCCACGCACCCTTCCGCCTACGCGGCGCTTAAGCTGCGCGAGGTGGGGATCATGACCGGGACAACGGTGGGAAAAGCGAGCTTTTTCAGGCCGGACCACACCACCACACGCGGGGATTATCTAGTTATGCTGCTGAGCGCGGCGGGACTTGACTACACGCTGCGACCCACTGTAAACACGGGGCTTCCCAACGACAGCTCCATCCCCACCTGGCTCAAGCCCTATGTGGACGCCGCGCTGCGTGCCGAAATCCTGCCCGCAGGGGAGCCCTTTTCCTGGAACGAGGTGCCGATTCGCGCCGAGGCCGTGGTGATGATTGACCGCGCCGCCGACATCACCGATGTCAAGGAGTACGATCTGACGATGCCCGACCTGAACGATGTCCCAAGCTGGGCCATACCCTCCTACAAGGACCTGGCCGCGTACCGCATGCTGGACCTGCACGACGGCTGCGCTTACCCTGCCCACGCGCTGACAAACAGCTACGCTGCCGACCTGATCTGGCAGCTCTACAAGCACCGCGTCATGTGATTCCCCCGTCGGGACGCGAAAGCCCAAAGCCAACAAAGGAACCATTGCAAAAAGGATAAAAATACAGCGAAATGCCCGAAAGGCGCGGGGGATAGTGTGAAAGGGGGCGCCGCCACCCCTTTCGCGTGGGGTAACCCGCCGCAGCGGCGTGCGAAGCACAGAAAGGGCTGTTGCAAAATGCATGGATATGCATTTTGCAACAGCCCCTTTGTTCATATTGCCAGGTTTATCTCTGTACCCGGCCGGAGGCGTCACCGCCCGCCAGCTTCTTCACCTCGTCCACACTGACGTGGTTGAGGTCGCCCTCCACGGCGTGCTTCAAGCAGCTGGCCGCGACCGCGAATTCGATGGCCTCCTGGAGCTGCATTCCCTCCAGGCTGGCATAGATCAGGCCGCCGCCGAAGCTATCGCCGCCGCCCACGCGGTCCACGATATGCACAGGGTATTTCTTGGAGAAGTAGTAGCTTGCGCCGTCGTACAGCATGGCGGCCCAGTAGTTGTCGTTGGCGGAGATGGACTCCCGCAGCGTAATCGCCACTTCTTGGAAACCAAAGCGCTCCGCCAGCTTTTTGGCTACCTGCTTGTAGCCATCGTGACTCACCTTTCCGGTGGTAACATCGGTGTTCTCCGCGTGGATGCCGAATACATCGGCGGCGTCCTCCTCATTGGCGATGCAGACATCCACATACTGCATGAGCCCTGCCATCACCTGCCCAGCCTTGTCCTTGCTCCACAGGTTCTTGCGGTAGTTCAGATCGCACGAGACCGTAAGCCCTTTTGCTTTGGCGGCCTTGCAGGCGCTCAGGCAAATTTCCACCACATTATCGCCCAGGGCGGGGGTGATTCCAGTGAAGTGGAACCATGTGGCCCCCTCGAAAACAGCGTTCCAGTCGAAGTCCGCGTCAGTGGCTTGGGCGATAGAGGAGCCCGCGCGGTCGTAGATCACCTTGGAGGGGCGCTGGCTGGCGCCCTTTTCGAGAAAATATATACCCACACGGCTTCCACCCCGTACAATCATACTGGTATTGACGCCGAATTCCCGCAGCTTGTTCACCGCGCACTGTCCGATTTCATGCTTGGGCAGCTTGGTTACAAAGGCGGTGTCCACGCCGAAATTTGCCAGCGAAACCGCAACATTCGCCTCGCCGCCGCCATAAGTCGCGCCAAAGGACTTGGCCTGCACAAAGCGGTAATAGCCCTCGGGAGCCAACCGCAGCATGATTTCGCCAAATGTTACAACCTTACTCACTGTAGATTCCTCCCAAATTACATTATTTTTTCTGAACCAGGTGAACCGCGAAGCCCGCGACTTCGTCCTGCAGGTAGATGGCGGACAGCTTTCCTTTTGCATCCTTTTTCGCCGAACGCTCATTGAATGCGAACCCCCGGCGCTCCAGATAAGCCACCGCCCGGTCCACGCTCAGCGTGGAAATGGCGATGTGGCCATTAGTGCCCAGGTAAGGCTGCTTCATCACTTCCACATAGCTGCCCGCGAACACCGAGCTGCTGCCAGGCTTCACGGCAAAGCCGAACAGCGCCTCGAACATGCCCGCGGCCCGCGCCGCCTCCTGCTCATTCCGGGCGTTGATGCCGATGTGTGCAAGGCCGAAGCCCAGCGTCGACTGCACCGCCTGCTTGCACAATTGGGTAATCTGGTCGAAATCGCCCGCATCAATCAGATCGGCCTTGACCATCCAAGAGCCGCCGCAGGCAATGATCTTCTCATAGGCCAGGTATTTGTTGATGTTGTCCGCGTTGATGCCGCCGGTGGGCATAAACTTCACCGTCGTATAGGGCGCGGCCACCGCCTTTATGTAGTCAAGGCCCCCCGACTGCTCGGCCGGAAAAAATTTGACCACATCGAGGCCAAACTCCAGCGCCCTTTCAATGTCGCTCGGCGTGGAGCACCCGGGTATAACGGGAATTCCCTTTTCAACGCAGTGCAACACCACCTTTGGATTAAAGCCGGGACAGACAATAAATTTCGCGCCGGCAGCCACCGCGCGGTCCACCTGATCGCAAGTCAGAACCGTGCCGGCGCCGAGCAGAATTTCATCAGACATTTCAGCCGCGATGCGGCGAATCGCCTCCTCCCCCTGAGCGGTGCGGAATGTGATTTCCGCGAAAGGTATGCCGCCGGCTGCCAGCGCCCTTGCCAGCGGGACCGCTTTCTCCACATCGTCAATCTTGATCACAGGCACTATGCCGATTTTTGATACCTGCTCCAATACGGTATGCATCCTGTCTCCTCCTTTAGTTTCGTATTATGAAACTAAATTCCACAATACGGTATAATCATAGTATTGCATATCGTTACACAAATTTCAAGTGAGAACGCAAAAAAATATGCTCAAATCTCACTTGTCTCTTTTGAACACTTTATAGTATACTATAAGTATTTCATATTGCGGAACGGTGAATTGCATTGCGGCACCGCAGAGAAAGGGATTGATTGATTTTATGGGCGAGCAACCGGGCGTGCAGACGCTGGAGCGCGCATTTGGCCTGCTTGAAACGTTATCCCGCCACCGGGGCGGCATGCATCTGCTTGAGCTCTCACGGGAAAGTGGGCTGCATAAAAGCACCGTGCACCGCCTGCTGGCTTCCATGATCAGCCTGGGGTATGTGCAAAAGGCAGAGGACGCCGACGGCAAATATCGCCTTTCCCTGAAGCTGTTTGAGATGGCCGGCCGCGTGGTGGAGAACATCGACGTTCTGGAGGCAGCACGGGGCGCGCTGGAGGACCTGCGGGACAGCGCGCAGGAGGCTGTGCATCTTGTGGTGCGGGACAGCAATCACATCGTTTACGTGCAAAAGCTGGAAAGCCGGACAAACTCCTACCACCTGTTTTCGCGCATCGGCATGCGCCGGCCGCTCTACTGCACCGCCGCCGGCAAAAGCATTCTGGCCACGCTCAGCAACCGGGAGGTTTCGGAGATTTGGAATCAGAGCGACATAAAGCAGCACACCGGCAACACCATCACCGAGCTGAACGCGCTTTACCGGGAACTGGATGACATCCGCGGCAGAGGCTACGCCTTGGACAACGAAGAAAATGAGCTGGGGGTGCGCTGCATCGCGGCCGCTCTGCGGGACTTCACTGGCCAGAGCGGCGCGGCGTTTTCCATCTCCGCACCCATTGTCCGCATGCAGGACGACCGGGTTGCCGCCCTTTCGGCCGAGGTGCTGGCAACCGCAAAAAGGATTTCCGCCGATCTTGGATACCGTGAAAGGGGTGAGGACGACAATGAGGCATAAAAAGAAAAGAAGCCGGCTGTTCAGGGCATTCATGCTCTGCTGTCTGGCCTTTGCACTTGGCCTTGTGGCGACTGTCGGCATCAACGCCTACGTGGTAACGTCCGCCAAGGAGCGGGTTGTCACGGCGGAGGCGGCGGCCGGCCTTGACGCGGACTGCATCCTGGTGTTGGGCTCTTTGGTGTGGGACAGCGGCGCCCCCAGTCCGCTTTTGCGGGAGCGCCTTGCGCAGGGCGTGGCGCTGTACGAGGCGGGGGCTTCGGGCAAGCTGCTGATGAGCGGAGATCACGGCAAAAAGCAGTACGACGAAGTCAACGCCATGAAGCAGTACGCTGTCAATGCGGGCGTACCCTCCGGGGATGTGTTCATGGACCACGCCGGCTTTTCCACTTATGAGAGCATGTGCAGGGTCAGGGATGTATTTCAGGCCAAAAAGGTGATCATTGTCACACAGGAATACCACATGTCCCGTTCCCTGTACATAGCCCGACAGCTGGGGCTGGACGCCCACGGCGTAACCGCGGCCGCGGTGCGGTCAGGCCAAAACCGGCGGGACGCCAGGGAGATTCTCGCGCGGGTCAAGGACTTTTTTTACGTGATGGCACGCCCGTCCCCCACTTATCTGGGGGATGCGATTCCGGTGAGTGGAAACGGAAACCTGACCAACGACAGGGACGAGTACACCCCGTGATCCTTGCCGGCCAATACACGGCACAATATCGAAGGAATATAAAAAAAGGAACTGTCCGTGCAACAGTCCCTTTTGCAATGAAAAACGGGCCCGCGCATACGCGCGGGCCCGGAAACAATCCACTGTTATTTCATCATGCTGGCAACTTCGTCGGCAAAGTTGTCCTCGCGCTTCTCAAGGCCCTCGCCTTTTTCAAAGCGGACAAACTCCACGACCTTGATGTCGCCGTCCAGCGCTTTCGCGGTGTCAGCCACATATTGGTTCACCGGGATATCGCCGTTCTTTACATAAGGCTGCTCCAGCAGGCACACTTCTTTGTAGTACTTCTGGATTCTGCCGGCCACCATCTTTTCAGCGATGTTCTGGGGCCTGCCCTCGTTCATGGCCTGGGCTGTGAGAATCTCTTTCTCCTTGTCGATGGTCTCCTGGGGTACCGACTCCTTGTTCAGGAACAGGGGGCCAGCTGCCGCGATCTGCATCGCCACATCCTTGGCAAAGGTCTGGAACTCTGCCTTGTCGCCCACGCCGGTCTCGAATTTCACCATAACGCCGATTCTGCCGCCGCCGTGGATATAGGTGGACACAACGCCCTCGAAGCGGACAAAACGGCGGATTTTCATGTTCTCGCCTATCACCAGAATCTTGTCCCGCAGAGCCTCCTCTACGGTCATGTCGGAACCATCAAGCTTCAGCGGCAGCAGGGCATCCACATCCGCAGGGATCTGTTTGGCGATCGTCTTTGCAACCGCATCCACAAAGCCCTGAAAATCCGCGTTCTTTGCCACAAAGTCGGTTTCGGAGTTCACCTCGACCACAACTCCCACGCCGTTTTCCACCACAGCGTGCACTATGCCCTCGGCCGCGATTCTGCCGGCTTTCTTTGCCGCTGCGGAAAGGCCTTTCTCGCGCAGCAGCTCAATGGCTTTGTCCATATTTCCATCCGATTCGGTGAGGGCCTTTTTGCAGTCCATCATGCCGCAACCGGTTCTTTCTCTGAGTGTTTGCACATCTTTTGCTGTAAAAACTGCCATGTGTGTGTTTCCTTTCGTAACAATCTATTATAAATAATAGGCTTACTTAGAATTTCTTATTCGCCTCGGCCTCTTCCTCGGCGATGTTTTGTTCCTCCTGCTGGGCCGCGTCGGCCGCGTCCATGCCCTGCTTGCCCTCGATCAGGGCGTTTGCCATAATCTGGCTGATCAGCTTGACTGCACGGATTGCGTCGTCATTACCCGGAATGATATAATCAATGTCATCGGGGTCGCAGTTGGTGTCCACAATGGCCACCACAGGGATGCCGAGCTTCTTTGCCTCGGCGACCGCGATCTTTTCCTTGCGGGGATCCACCACAAACAGCGCGCCGGGCAGATGGCTCATGGTTTTGATGCCGCCCAAAAACTTCTCCAGCTTTTCAATTTCCAGGTTTAGCTTGGCCACCTCTTTTTTGGTCAGCTTCTCAAAGGTGCCGTCCTGCTCCATCGCGCGCAGCTGGGTCAGCCGATCGATCCTGGTACGGATGGTGCCGAAATTTGTGAGCATACCGCCCAGCCAACGGGCGTTGACATAGTGGGCGCCCGCCCTGGTGGCCTCGTCGCGGACCGAGTCGCCCGCCTGCTTTTTGGTACCTACAAACAAAAGGGTTTCGCCGTTTTCGGCAAGCCCACGCACAAACATGTAGGCCTCCTCCAGCTTGCGCACGGTTTTCTGCAGGTCGATAATGTAGATACCGTTGCGCTCAGTGAAGATATACGGAGCCATTTTGGGGTTCCATCTTCTTGTCTGATGCCCGAAGTGGACACCTGCCTCCAGCAATTGTTTCATGGATACTACGCTCATAAATCATTGTCCTCCTTTTGGTTTTTCCGCCGCCCTTGCTATAAACCCTGCCAGACCCCGTATGGGGCCACCGTGGCGGGCCGGACAAGAACGTGTGTGTTTGGATACCGTAGCATTATACCACACACCCCCGCAAAATGCAACCTGTTTTTTCTGATTTTCGCGCATATCCCACGGTGTTTCGGGAAGTTCGGGGATATTTGTATAAATTCCTGAAAAAAGGTAAATTTTTGCTAAAGAGTGACGAAATAATTGATATACCTTGTAAACTAATATATAATGTTACTTGTGATCATGTGCAAAATCTTTAAAGTATAGGGTGAGAGAATATGAGCAATATGAACTCGGCAAATGATCAGATGCTGGAAATGTTCCTGTTTGAAATGACATCCCTGCTGGAACAACTGGACGATATTCTGCTAACATCCGAAAAGAATCAAAGCCTTACCGAGGATAATGTTGGCGAAATATTCCGCATTATGCATACCATAAAGGGCTCTTCCGCGATGATGGACTTCAACGTGATCTCCACGGTGACCCATCGTCTGGAGGATACGTTCTTCTACATTCGGGACAACGGCATCCAGTCGGAGCTGTTCACCGAGCTCTTCGATCTGATGCTGGACGCCACCGACTTCCTGAAATCCCAGCTGGAAGCCATCCAGGGGGGCAATCCCCTGACCGAGGGCAACGACGAGCTCGTTGACCGCGCCGTCAACTTCCTGGCGGTGCTCAACGGGAGCGCCCAGGCGGGCGCGCCGGGCGCATCCCCCGCTGCTCCCGCTCCCCCCGTGACGCCGGCCGCACCGGAGCCCGTAGCTGAGGGTGGCTGCGCCTACCGCATCGAGGTGCTGTTTGAAGAGGACTGCGGCATGGAAAATCTGCGCGCATTTATGCTGGTCACCACACTGAAGCAACAGTGCAGCATCGTGAGCATGGACCCGCCCGACATTGAGAGCAACCCCGACTCTGCCTCTCAAATCATGATCAACGGGTTCACACTGGTTGTGACCTCGGAGCTGAGCCTGGAGAAAGTGCAGGCAATTGCCGAGGGCACCATGCACGTCAAGCACGTAACCACTACCCCGCTGGACGCGGTTCCCCAGACCGGAGACGGCTCGTCCTCCTCCGATATTTCCGGCGAGCAATACGAGGTGCAGGTCCGCTTCGACGACGAAAGCGGCATGGAAAACCTGCGCGCGTTCATGCTGATCAACTCCCTGCGGTCCAATTGCAGGATCATCTCCTATATCCCCTCGGATATCGAGGGCAATCCTGCCTCCGCGTCGGTCATCGTGGAGCAGGGCTTTCAAATCACACTGGAAACACCCATGCCTCAGGCGGATCTCCAACGTGTGTTGGAAACAGCCATGTATGTGAAGTCGGCCTTGATCAGCCCGCTGACCAAGGCGGCCCCGGACGCGCGAAAGCCCGCCCCGCAGGCAGCAGCGGCGGCTGTGGGCCCCGGCGCCCCGCAGCCCGCGCCGGCCGCTGCTGCTCCCCTTGCAAAGGCCCCGGCCGCGGCAAAAACGCCGGCCGACCAGGCAGGCAAGCCGATCAAACAGAACCTGATCAACGTCAGCCTGTCCAAGCTGGATGAGCTGATGGACCTGATGGGCGAGCTGGTCATCACCGAATCCATGGTTACCCGCAGCCCGGACCTGCGGGATATCCCCAAGCTCGACAACTTTTACAAGGCGGCGCGCCAGCTGCAAAAGCTCACTGACGAGCTGCAGGACATGGTCATGTCCATCCGCATGATCCCGGTGGCGGGCACTTTCCAGAAAATGCAGCGCATTGTGCGCGACATGTGCCGCGCCCTCGGCAAGGAGGCCGACCTCGTCACGATGGGCGAGGAGACCGACATCGACAAGACCATCATCGACGGAATCGCCGACCCCATTATGCACCTTGTGCGCAACGCGATGGACCACGGCGTTGAATCGCCCGAGGAGCGCGAGGCCGCGGGCAAGCCCCGCAAAGCCACGGTCACACTTTGCGCGCAGAACACCGGCGGCGAGATTCTGATTACCGTGTCGGACGACGGCAAGGGGCTGGACGCCGAGAAGCTGCTGGCTAAGGGCAAGCTGAACGGCATCCTGACCAAGCCCGCTGGCGAATACACCGAAAAGGAAGCGTTTATGCTTCTGATGATGCCCGGCTTTTCCACCAAGGATCAGGTGACCGAGTTTTCCGGTCGTGGCGTGGGCATGGACGTTGTGAAGAAAAACATAGAAAAAATAGGCGGCACCGTTCACATCGAGAGCAAAAAAGGCTATGGCATGAGCGTGTTTCTGAAAATACCGCTGACGCTGGCCATTGTGGACGGCATGGACATCTCGGTCGGGGGCGGCATCTACACGCTGCAAATCACCGCGATCAACGAGTCCTTTAAGGCCACGCAGGACCAGGTAATCATCGACACCAGTGGAAACGAGATGATCATGATCCGTGGGGATGTTTACCCGATCATCCGCCTGCACCGGCTCTACGGCGTGCCCGACGCGATCACCGACATTGAAGAGGGCATTCTGATCTGGGTTCAAAGCGGAGAGCGCTCAATCTGCCTGTTTGTGGACCAACTGATCGGCGAGCAGCAGATTGTGGTAAAACCGCTTCCAAAATATCTTAACAAGTACGACATCAAGCCCTGCGGCATTTCCGGGTGCACCATTCTGGGCGACGGCAATATCAGCTTGATCCTGGATGTGGGCAGCATCATCGAAAACGTAATGGAAAAGAGGTAGGAAGCCATGGCTGAAGCTGCTAGAGAAGCTGTTGCAACCCAGGCGCAGGATTATGTGGAAGACACCATTCACGGCAAATTTCTCGTGTTCTATCTGGACAAACAGGAATTTGCCATTCCAATTGAATATGCAGTGGATATCATCAATGTGCAGCCGATCACCAAGGTGCCAAATTGCCCCGATTTCGTGAGCGGAATCACCAACCTGCGCGGCAAGGTGATTCCAATTGTGGATATCCGTATCCGCTTCGGGAAACCCCCGCAGGAGCACAACGATCGCACCTGCATCATCATGATTGAGGAAAAGGACTTCACCGTCGGCCTGATCGTCGACAGTGTCTCCGAGGTGATCACGCTGGACGACGACGACATCGCCCCTCCGCCCAACCTGCACGCGGGGGTGGAAGCCCGCTTTATTCAGGGTGTCGGCAAAGCGGAAAACGGCATCAAGCTCATTCTGGACTGCCACGCCGTTTTAGACGACGACATGCCCGGCGCCGACGAGGAAAAGGAGTTCTATAGCAATAAATAACCGGAATGTCTGACAACCTTGCTTGCAATTGCATACAGTAGATAAGCGTCTTTGTTTTCCGGTTATTTTCTCCCCTTGCTGTTAGAACCTGTATTCATGAATGCAGGTTCTAAAGCGCGTGCTGGCCTGACGCGGTATTTTCGTTATCAAACGGAGTGGATTTTTAACATGATAAAAATTAAAGACAATGAGTTCAAATACTTGGTGGAGTACCTCAAGAGCAACTACGGCATCAATCTGATCAACAAGCGCGTATTGCTTGAGGGCCGGCTAGGGAATTACCTGGCTGAGCATGGCTTCAAGGACTACAGCTCTTACATCAAGGCCGTGCAGAACGACAAATCCGGCAAGGAGCTCACCCATCTGCTCAACAGCGTCACCACAAACCACACTTACTTCATGCGGGAGTCCGATCATTTCGACTACTTCCGCACCACCGTGCTGCCGCTGCTGGACCAGAACGTCCGCGACCGGGATTTGCGCGTCTGGTGCGCCGCGTCCTCTACCGGGGAGGAGCCCTACACGCTGGCGATGATCTTAAATGATTACTTCGGCGGCAAGGTGCCAAAGTGGGATAAAAAGCTGCTGGCTACCGACATATCGCTGAAGGTGCTGGAGCAGGCGCGCAACGGCATGTACGCCGAGGAGTCGATCAAGGAAATCCCCGACACCTGGAAACGCAAATACTTCAAGCCTCAGGGAAACGGCATCGTGCAGGTGGTTCCCGAAATACGCAGCGAGGTCATCTACAAGCAGTTCAACCTGATGGACCCTATCAAGTACAAAAAGCCCTATCAGGTTGTTTTTTGCCGCAATGTCATGATCTACTTCGACGGCCCCACCAAGACCGCTCTGGTGGACCGTATATATGACTGCATGTGCCCTGGCGGTTTCCTGTTTATCGGCCACACCGAGTCATTGTCCAAGCCCACCCGCTTCAATTACATCAAGCCTTCGATCTATCAGAAAGGCGTTTGAAAATGAGTTTAAAGAAAATAAGGGTCCTGATTGTGGACGATTCGATTTTCTTTCGTGAGTTTATGTCGCGCGCGCTCTCGCAGAACCCCGGTATCGAGGTTGTGGGGCTGGCCTCCGACGCGTTTGAAGCGCAGCAGAAAACCGCCTCCCTACTGCCCGACGTAATCACGCTGGACATGGAGATGCCCAAGATGCGGGGAACCGACTTTCTGCGATATGTCCGCCCGAAATACCCGCAGACGCAGGTCGTGGTCATCAGTTCCAATCCCAATAATGTATTCGAAGCGCTTTCCGCGGGGGCCGTGGATTTTGTCGCCAAGCCCAACGTGCAAACAAAGGTGGACAATAATTCCTTTACCCACGAAGTGATCAGCAAGATAAAGATTGCCTCCGTTTCCGCCCTCACACGCAAGGTACCCGCCGCGGCGCCGACCCTCTCCCCAAAGCAGCAGGCGGCGCAGCCTGCGGTTATGCCGATGCCCACGACCATCCATGTGCGCAACCCCAAAAGCATCATCGCCATCGGAGCCTCCACCGGCGGCACCGAGGCGATTCTTGCAGTGCTCAAGGACCTCCCCTCCAACACGCCCGGCATCGTGATCGTGCAGCACATGCCCCCCGTATTCACCAAAATGTACGCGGAGCGGCTGGATAACGCCTGCAAGATCTCGGTGCGGGAGGCACAGAACGGCGACCGGGTGCAAACCGGTCTGGCGCTGCTTGCTGCGGGCGACAAGCACATGCGTCTGCGGGCGGATGCGGGCGGTTATTTCGTGCGCTGTGAGGCGGGCGAAAAGGTAAGCGGCCACTGCCCGTCGGTGGACGCCCTGTTTGAATCTGTCGCACAATGCGCCGGAGCCAACGCGGTCGGCGTGATCCTGACCGGCATGGGCGCGGACGGCGCCAAAAATATGCTGCAGATGAAAAAGGCCGGCGCCTATACGATCGGGCAGGACCAGGCATCCTGCGTGGTCTACGGCATGCCGATGGTGGCCTACAACCTGGGGGGCGTCAAGGACCAACTGCCGCTCACCTCCATCCCCGGCGCCATTGTGCGGTATCTCACCAGATAGGCGGCTTATTTGGGGCCCGTCTATTTTTTCTGTAACATGTGCACGCCTGAAATGAATTGTTTTTTAAAAAATCGGTTAAGTCCTCCGTGGATTGGCCGATAACTATAATAAGACATGATGTAGGAAATCTGCACAACGCTGTAAACAGGGAGGTTGTCATTATGGCAGTCAACAGCACCAGCAGCACCGCTGCCGCTAACAATATCTATTCCTCGATCGCGAGCAAGAACAAGGGCCTGGGGGGCCTTGCGACCGGCTTGGACACCGAAAGCCTGGTGGAAGCTCTCACCGCTGCAACCCGCGCGAAAATATCCAAGCAGCAGCAGAGCAAGCAGTTGCTGCAGTGGAAGCAGACCGCATACCGCAGTGTGGTCAACACATTGACCGAATTCCGCACAAAATATCTGGATTCCACCGGCGCGAACGACATGCGCAAGACCAACTACTTCAGTGTATACAAGGGCACCGCCTCCAGCGACGCGATTACCGTCAAGGCAGGCGCTACCGCCACGCCCGGCAAATTTGAGATTGCAGCGATCAACGGCCTTGCCACCAGCAAGACCTATACCACCGTGGGCACTACGTTCCGCTCTGAGTTGACGTCCGATTCCGCTTTGAGCAACTCCACAACCTTTACCGGGAAAACCATCACGCTGCGTATGGATAGCAAGGCCGCCTCTGACCGCGTGATCAAGCTGGACGACCTGGATGGCATCGATGTGACAAACGATGCTGATTTGGAAGCGGCACTGAATAAGCTGCTTGTAAAAGCCTACGGCATGGACCCCGACTACACCCTCTCCTCCCCCACCGACCCCGGCGAGTCCATCATCAAGGTCTCGGTGAGCGGCGGCCAAATTACATTCGACAGCCCTGTGAGCCGCATCGACATCATGTCCAACGGCAAAAACCTGAACTTCACAACGGAGAGCAACCGCTTCAACACCAGCAATACGCTGGAGGAGGTGTTCGGCAGCGCGCTGGTGGGCACCGGCTCGGACGGCAAGGACCTGCTGCTGCGCATCAACGGCAAGCTGATTGAGGCCAGAGCCGACGAGAGCGTGAGCAAGTTCATGAGCCGTGTCAACACCTCCACAGCCAATGTGAAGATGTCGTTCGACTCGGTGAAGCAGCAGTTTATCATCTCGGCCAACAACACCGGCGCGGGCAACACGCTGGATATCGAGGATATCCAGGGCAACGCCATGCACAATTTCTTCGGCACCCAGAGCGGCGGCGTGCTGCAGTCCGCACAGATAAGCGGTACCAGCTACGGCTACAAAGGGGATTTCGTCGGCTCTTCTCTGGCTACTGAGGGCACCGCGCTAAGCATCTTAAACAACATCGGGACCAGTAAGAGCTTTTTCCTCACTGTTGACGGCAATCAAAAGTTAGTCACCGTTGCGGAAGACGCAGTGAAATACAAGAGGTATTTTGTCGCGGAGTATTATGAAACCTTTATAGGCACCCCGCCCGGCGATATAAGCAGCCTGAACGAAACCGCGCTGGATTTGCTGATTGCCCAAATGGATACCCAGGCGGCAACAGATTCCAGAACCGCTGAACTGGATACGGCCAAGGACACTGCCGCCCAGATAATCCTCGGCGATCAGCTCCAAGTGGCCATCAACAATGCCTTTGGCTGGGAAAGCATGTACGATGCCAAGGTGCGGGTCTATATCGAAAGCGACGTGCTCGGCTTCCGCTCCACGGATACCAGCGGCAACACCCTTGTCAAAATTAACGCGGGTGTTCCCGCAACGGATGATTTGCTTGCGGAAATCGGCATGTCGGCCCTGGACAACACCAACAACTACGACAGCACAAAAGCAACCACTCTGAAAGATTTGGGCCTTGACGGAGATGGCGCTCTCACTATAACGGTAAATGGCGTCACTTCTTCTTTTAGCTATGTAAAGGATACGCCGGCCCCCACTACCATAAAAGACCTTGCTGATGCACTCAACGCCCAATTCGGCACAGGCTTTGCCAAAATACAGAATGGCCGCCTTATCCTGAACGACGATAATAAGGCGATCGCCATCACCGACAGCAACGCCACGGACGGCGTGCTCAGCAAGTTGTTTGGTGTCAGCGGCGGCACTTTCGCCACCCAGGCGGATCTGGGGGACGGTGTTGCACGCGATGTGCAAGACGGCAAAAACGCCGAGATTGTAATTATGGTGAACGGCTCGGCGGAAAAAATGTACAGCACCTCCAACACGTTCACCATCAACGGCACCGACTTCGAGGTTAATAAAGAATACCACGATACCAACCCCATCACCGTGGATGTCAAGGTTGACCACACCGGGATGGTGGATCAGCTCAAGGAATTTGTGGACGACTATAATAACCTTATAAAAACGCTGTCCACGCTGGTCAACGAAGACAAGAACGCTGATTATCCCCCGCTCACCGATGAACAGCGCGCCGAAATGAGCGACGAAGAAATCAAAAAGTGGGAAAATGAAGCCAAAAAGGGCATCCTGCGCAACGACGATGTGCTTCGCCGCATCATACAGGGGATGCGCGAAATGTTCTATTCCGCAGTGGACGCCGCCGGCCTGGCTCCTTACCAGATCGGCCTGGAAACCTTGTCGCTTTACAACAAGGACGAGGATACGGTGGACTTTGCCAAAAGCGGCCTGATCAAGCTGGATGAGGATAAGCTGCTAGCCGCGCTGGAAACCAACGCCGATGCCGTGCGCACAATGTTCACCGACAAAAACCAAGGCCTTGCCCACCGCATGGAGGCCGTGATTTCCAGTGCCGTCGACACCTCCTCCACCAACCGCGGCACACTGGTCACCTTGGCGGGCACCGAAAAATCCACCGGTAATATGACCAGCGTGATCGGCGACAGAATTTCCAACATAGACAAGGTTATCTCCAACCTGAAATACCGTTTGGAACAGGAATACAACCGCTATTGGAAGAAGTTCAGCGCACTGGAAACCGCGATTTCACGCATGAGCGCCCAGAGCAGCTGGCTGACAGAAAACGCGTAACGATCCGGCTGAAGCTGAAGAGGTGAAAAAAATGTCCACAAATAATCCATATGCACAGTACAAAGAACAGTCCCTGTCCACGCTCGCTCCCGGCGAGCTGCTGGTGAAACTGTTTGACGAGCTTCTCAAGCAGTGCCGGCTGGGCGCCATGGGCATCAGGAGCAAGGACTTGGGCTCTGCGAACGACAGTCTGACCAAGGCACAGACGATCGTGTCCACGCTGGCTGAGGCGTTGGATATGCGCTACCCCATTTCGAAAGAGCTGCGCGACATGTATGTCTTCCTGGCCAAGGAGCTTTTGCGCGCCAACCTGCAAAAAGATGTCCGTGTGGTCAATGCGGTGATACCCATCATCAAGGATCTGCGGGAATCGTTCGACCAAGCGGAAAAAATCAATCGTCGGCAGCAGCACGCCGTGGGAGGCAGGGCTGCCATATGAGCAATGCGCTTAGAACCCGGGCCACCGTCATGGCGGAACTGCTGGAGCTGACCAACAAAATGGTCAACAAGCGCAAGGACGCCGATTTCCTGATCGAGGGTGTGGAAAAGCGCCAATCGCTGATGGATGAATTCGATACCTTGCCTGTCGACGAACTGACCGAACAGGATATTCAGGTGATCAAGCAAAGTGCCAAGGATATCCTGCAAAAGGATAAAATCATCAACGTAGAGCTCGAGCAGATGCAAAAAGAGAGCAGGCAGGACCTGAACGCATCCCACAATCAGCAACGTGTTCTGAACTATGCCAACAACGCGCTCGCCAATGCGGGCAGCTACATGGACTTCAAGAAATAATCGCAACGGCATCTCCGCCACGGCTTTGTGGTGGAGGTGCTTTACTTTTTCTCTTAGCCGTGCTACAATGAATTGCACGTATTTTTATACGAATCTGCATATAAAATGCCCTAAAGGCATTTTGGGCAATCCGCCAAAAGCAGATTTCAGCCGCCATAAGCGGTGCAAATGGCGTTACAATACTGATTCCCGCGCCTCCTGCGCGGAGGCAGACTTTGCTTGTCTGTCTGTGCTCCCACAGACACAAAGCAGTATTATTTATGATACAGTCGCTGGATGGTGAAAAACTGTGGAAAAAATGCAGAACAGAAAATCAAAGCTGTACAAGGAGCTGCTTTCCTGGGCCAAGACCATAGGGGCCGCCTTTGTAATCGCGTTGCTGATCAACAACTGTCTGATTGTAAACGCCTCGGTGGAATCCGGCTCGATGGAAAGCACGATCATGACCGGCGACCGTGTGCTCTGCAACCGCCTTGCCTATTTATCAGGCTCCCCTGCCCGCTTTGATGTCATTGTGTTCAACTTCCGGGAGGACGGAAAAAGGACCCGCTACGTAAAGCGTGTGATCGGCCTTCCAGGCGAAAAGGTAGAGATTATTGATGGCGGGGTTTATATCAATGATTCCTCCGCGCCGCTGGCGGATGGGTTTGTAAACGACTCTCCCTGCGGCGACTACGGCCCCTACCTGATCCCTGAGGGCTGCTATTTCGTGCTGGGAGACAACCGCAACCACTCCTTTGATTCCAAGCTGTGGTCCAACCCTTACTTATCTGAAGACGACATTCTAGGCAAGGTATTCTGTGCGTATTACCCCGAATGGAAGAGCATTTAATACGCATACATCATCCGCCTCGTCGAGCTCTGTGAGCCTTGACGGGGTTTTATGGCTTTTTATTAATCGTTGTTAGGAGGTCCCTTTTGTGAAATTGAAAGCAATTATTCTCGTCGCCACGCTGCTTTTGGCTATGGCGGCTTGCAGCAGCAGAGAGCAGAGCTCTCAGCAGATGCCCGAGCTGTCATCCGCGCCCTCTTCGCAGCATTCCTCCGCGCCCACGCCGAGCTCTTCATCCTCCGCACAATCCGGGATGTCGGAAAGCGCCTCCGAATCCGGGGCCTCTGCCTCGGATTCCACGCCGCCCTCATCGTCCGAAAGCAGCGCGGAATCCAAGTCGGAGCCGTCCCCGCCGCCCGCCGCCACCCCGTTTCGCTTCAGTGCATCGGAGGTGCTTGCCGTGTACGCCCGCAACTACAGCGACTACACCTATTCGCCGCTGGAGCAGCAGGCCGTCGCACAGCTCATCCCCATGCTGCTTGAAGCGGGCGCCGCCGCGGCAGAGGACCTGCACACCAACACAGAGGGCGGATTTTTGGTTGTTCTGAACGACGCCGACCGCACGCGCTTCAGCTATACGCTGATCCCCACCGCTGTCCGCGTCGGAACTGAAGCGCACACAATCCCTCAGGAGCGTTACAACGCCTTGCTGTCCATCGCCAACAACGCCATACAGCAAAGCCCATCCTATATACAATGGCTCGCTTTTATGGACCCCAACCGCCTGAGTTCCGTCACTTTCTACCCGGACGGCCCTGGGAATGCCAGTCAAATCGCCTCCGGCAACATTGGCAGGGCGGCGGCGCTTCTGAGCACCATACAGGTCAAGAAAGGCACCGGCAACGCCGTGGATGTCGGCAGCATATCCCATGAACCGGCGGCGGGCCACGTGGTCATTCAAATGAATTTTACCGGAGACAACGGCACGATCAGCTACAGCATCGCCATTGAAAACGGCGTGTTCAACATCGAATCCAGCGATATGACATTCGCCTGTCAGTATCAGCTGCTCACCTCTACAAGCGATTTGCTGGCGAGCTTGGAGGCTTTGTCCGCAGCGGGCTAATCCCCCTGTATCACTATGGTTTGGCATAAAGTACTTGACCACCGGCTGGAAGCCGGTGGATTCGACTGGCGGCTAGAAGCCGCCTAAAGCACGGGGGTATTCTACGGTTAACTTGCTTGTAACTTGCCGTTCTATTGGTAGCTCGGATCTTGTATATTGGGCTCCCCCTTCTCTTTAAGGTTCACAATTGCCCAGGAG
>Ga0153950_1000177_pt1 | contig 27508 bp, 29 predicted proteins | sample TSNJ034MetaG_FD_104737 | JGI IMG/M metagenome (GOLD analysis project Ga0153950, IMG submission 104737) | Attine ant fungus gardens microbial communities from New Jersey, USA - TSNJ034 MetaG | ecosystem: Host-associated > Fungi > Mycelium > Unclassified | place: USA: New Jersey, Wharton State...
AATTGGAAGCATAGAGGAGGTCGTTTTTTCACATTTTTTCGTGCTTTCTACTTCTTTTTCAGTCCATTCCAGAAAAAAGGAGCTCATGCCACCGCTTGAGCTCCTTTTCGTCTACAGGCTGAGAGAGGGATGTGCTTTCAGCACATCCCTCTCTTTTTTGTGTTTGGCTTAGGCGACCTGCACGTTCACAGCGCGAAGCTTGTTGGTGTCCTTAGGGTCGGTCTCGGTCTCGAAAGTGACCTTCTGGCCCTCTTCCAGAGAGCGGTAACCATCGCCGACAATCGCGGAGAAGTGCACGAAGACATCCCCCTGGCCGTTGTCGTTGGAAATGAATCCAAAACCCTTTTCCGCGTTAAACCATTTTACTGTGCCTGTGTTCATAGATATTGAAACCTCCAAAAAAATATTCATAATCCCTTGGTGCAAAAAAATCACATGTTTTTGTAAACCATCAAAGCGATCAATGACTTACAAAAACATGTGAGACATTTGACTATCAGAGAATACGCCCATAGTATAGCATTCTTTTTTTATTTTGTCAAGTATTCATGTCAAGACAATACAAATAAAAATATTTCCAAAATTGGCGGACTTAATAGCCCGCCGCGGCAGGCACGACGCGGCGCTTTTTTACCGCACCGCGCCGCTGTTCTGCAAGATTTTGGAAACTCTTGGCCAAGGCCGCGGGGTCGTCAATGTGCGGGTGCCAGGGCGGCAGGCTCACTGTGTACTCCACGCCGTCCTGGGTGTAGGTGGCCACGTACTCAAACTCCTGCGGGGAGGCCGCGCCGGACTCTCTGGCCAGGGCCTCGGCGGACGGCGGCAGGCTCATCCTGGAAAAGCCCGCGCTGATGCCGAACATCACCAGGAACGCGGCGCAAACGCCGAAAATCTTCAACCGCTTATCCATACCTGGTCCCCCGGTCAGGAAATTTCCCCGACCTCGAAGCCGGCGTCCTCGATGGCGGCCGTCAGCTTCTCCCTGGAGATCGTCGTTTCCTCCGTCTGCGCAAAGGTGGCCAACCCCGTTTCCAGGTCCACTAGGACCCCGGTGAGCCCCAGCTCTTCCAGCGCCCCCATTACCGCCGCCGCACAATGGGCACAGGACATGCCTTTAACCGTTGCCTGTTTCATGAGTTGACCCTCCTGTTCATGTTGTCATTGCCCTATGCTGTCCGGGTCCGGCCCGGTGCGCCTGCCGCAGTCCAGAGCGGCGATGGCCCGCATGTCCGCGTCGTCCAGAGAAAAGTCGAATATTTGCAGGTTTTCCCGCTGTCTGGCGGGGTTTTGGGATTTGGGCAGCGGCGTGACCCCCCGCTGGAGGTTCCACCGCAGAATCACCTGGGCGGGGCTTACCCCGTGCTTCCCCGCGATTCGCAAAAGGGCGGGCTCTTTCAGCAGATCGGTTTTGCCGGCGCTGAAAGGCGCCCACGCCTGCACCGCGATGCCCTTTTCCGCGCAATAGGCGATCAGCTCGCTCTGTGGAAGATAGGGGTGGCACTCGATCTGGTTCACGGCGGGAACCGTGCCGCCCAGGGCGATGACCCGCTCCAGGTCCCGGATGCGGTAGTTGCTCACGCCAATGGCCCTTGCCCTGCCAAGGGAGAATATTTCCTCCATAGCCCGCCAGGTTTCGGCCGTCCTGTCCGGCAGCGGCCAGTGCACCAGGTACAGGTCCACGTAGTCGAGCCCCAGCCGCTCCATGCTCCGCTCAAAGGCCTGGCGCTGGACGCCTTGGCGCTGGTCATCGTTCCAGAGCTTGGTGGTCAAAAAAATCTCGCTTCGCGGGATGCCGCTTTCCCGCACGGCGCGGCCCACATCCTGCTCGTTCTGGTAATACGCAGCCGTGTCGATGTGGCGGTAGCCCGCCTTGAGGGCTGTCGCCACAAATTCGGCCGTGCCCTGTACCATTCTGTACACGCCCAGGCCTGGACACGGCATCTGCGCGCCTGTGTTCAGCGTCACACAGCTCACCCGCGTTCCCCCTTTTTTTGCTTTCGTGTTATTTTCTGTCGTATAAAATTACTATACCGCAACCGGCAGGGCGCTGTCAAGGTTTGTAAGACAATGAAAACATTTATTGCGGCCTCTGCTTGCAAATGCCATGGCTTGCATTTTGTTGACAAAGCCCCCGGCGTGTGCTAATATAAGGAATACCGCATGTTCCGGGTAGAAGTGCGCCCTTTCGCGCCACCTTTGGATACAGCGAGACTTAGGAAAAGAGGCAATATACCATGTACGCAATCATCGAAACCGGCGGAAAACAGTACAAGGTCGCCGAGGGCGACGTGCTGTTTATCGAAAAGCTGGACGTGGAGCCCGAGTCCACGGTGGAATTCGACCAGGTCGTCGCGGTAGGCAAGGACGACGGCATCGTCGTGGGGTCCCCGGTCGTGGCCGGCGCAAAGGTTACCGCCAAGGCGGTCAAAAACGGCAAGGGCAAGAAGATCATGGTCTTCACCTACCGGCCCAAGAAGGACTCCAAGCGCAAGATGGGCCATCGCCAGCCCTATACCAAGGTGGAGATCCAATCCATCAAGGCGTAGTGATCCGGGCGCGTTTTGACCGGCGCGGGGGCACATTGTCCGCCGTACAGGTCACAGGGCACGCGGGTTATGCCCCGGCAGGCGGGGATATTGTCTGCGCGAGCGTTACGTCGGCTGTACAGCTCGTGTGCAACGGAGTGACAGAGGTGCTGAATGTTTCCGCCGGCGTTGAGACCGACGAGGACACAGTGCGGCTGACGCTGCCGCCCAAGGCGCCCAAACAGGCCGCCGACTTTCTGGAGGCACTGCTGGTGCATCTGGAGCTTCTGCGGCAGGACTACCCGAAGTATATACAGATAACCGTAGTGGAGGTGTAATACATGTTAAAGCTTTCGATGCAGTTTTTCGCGCACAAAAAGGGAATGGGCTCGACCAAGAACGGCCGGGACAGCGAATCCAAGCGCCTTGGACCCAAGCGTGCCGACGGCCAGTTCGTGCTGGCAGGCAACATCCTGGTGCGGCAGCGCGGCACCAAAATCCACCCCGGCGAGGGTGTGGGCAAGGGCAGGGACGACACCCTGTTTGCCCTGGTGGATGGCAAGGTCGCTTTCGAGCGCAAGGGCCGTGACCACAAAAAGGTTTCGGTTTACCCCGCGCAGTAAACAATTCACACGCAGCAAAGCCCCGTATGGCGTATGCGGGGCTTTTTGCCGCTTCTATGCGAAATCATGGCGGTTTCCGCCGCGAATTGCGAGCGTCCCCAATGCACACACAATTGCGCATAGCAGCACCAATGCGTTCCCACCCCTGTGATCGGGTCAAAAGCATGTGATCGCACAAGCCGTTTTCATGGGCCGCTGCATGTTTTTGTAATTTTTGGAGAAAATATGATTGTACTTTCCCGCAAAAGCGGCTATAATAAAAGATGTATATATTTGCTAACAAACTCAACAAGGAAGGATTATGCAATATGAGAAAAAGTGTGTTTATCGCGTCCGTAGCTTTGTTTGTCGCAGCGCTGGGCGTTGTGATCGGCTTGGCCGCCTACTTTAAGAACCGCAGCAGCTATCTCTACGATGAGGACGACGATTTCCTGTTTGACGACCCGGACGATCTGGAGTACTATTCCTCCGACCTGCCGGACGACGCCCCCATCGAGAGCCCCTCCCACGAAGAGGACCAGCCTTTCTGAAGCGGCGCTTCCCATTGAAGCGCAACGCGTTCCCTGCTTGAAAGGCCGGGTGTCGGGGTCAAGGCAGGTCTAAGCGATGCAGAAGAGAAAAGCTCCGGGGCAAAAGCAAGGCCCGTGCTCTCCCTGGGGGAGCACGGGCCTTTTTATAGAAAGGCGCGGGTCAAAGCGCGGCGGGCTATTCTGTGGGCCACCAGGGCCACCCGCCCTGCTGCTGCGCCTTGTTTTCTGTGTGTTTCCGAAAAGCCACCCGACCGCATCGCTCCTCCTGCTATTACTGTATGACGCCGCGCGCTTATCGGCCACCCGCGCGGCCGGGGCCCGCCTGCCATTTCACCCTTTTTCCCATCTCTTTTGCCCCTGGAAGCCGTGAAGGGCCCTGATTTTTACGCCGACAGGCCACACCGCATTAATTTTCACGCGCATCGCGGGCGAAACAAAGAGTATCCCGGTGTCCGCACAAGCAATGCCCCGATTGAGCGAGCTATCTTGAGCTAATCCGCCCCAAAGGGCTTATTGTGGCATTTACAAATGTGAACTATTGTTCCATAATATATGTTATTATAGTCGGGAGGCTGCTTACAAGGCAGCCTCCTTTGCTTTTACAGCGAGAGGAGAGATCACATGCCCAGCGAAAACAAGACCCCCCTGGGACTCAGCCAGTGGATCGGGGGGGACCGCCCCAAGATGGCGGACTTCAACAGTGATAACCAGAAAATCGACCTGGCCTGCCGCAGTGTACTGGCCGGGCTTTCGGAGCACCTGGAAAGCGACGTCCACCCCGGCGCCACAGCAAAGCAGCGCTGGGACACAGCGGCCGTGCACAGCGGCGAGGGTGTCGCGGGGCCCGACGGCATGCACGGCCTGCGCTACTACGGCGGCTTGCTGGAGGTCAACGTGGGCGGGGCCTGGCAGCCTTGTGTGGTGTCCCAGCAATCCCCCTACAAGGTGTACGGTGTTCAGGTGGACATCGCCAGCAGCGATCCGGCCGCCGTGGTCTACACCGACGCCGCCGTCGGCATGACCCCCGCCGGACCCGGCTGGGCCGACACTTTTTTGGGTTCCATCCGCCCCTGCGTCCTGCGGGGCGGCGCGGTGGTGCGCTATCTGCGGGAGAGCGACTACTGCACCGGTGTGGACGGCCAGCCCGCCGACATCGCGTCGGGCGCCGAGGGGGATGTGATGATAGAGATCCCCAGAATGGCTTATGCTATCTACGAGGAAAACGACAAGCTTTGCGTAAAGATCACCGACCACCCGGACGCCATCTCACTGGACAGCCGCTTCTGCTACAATGCCCACACCCGCGCTGTCCAGGGGGACCGGCAAAAGCTCTATGTGGGCGCTTATCTGGGGTCTTTACTGGGCGGGCGGCTGCGCAGCCTGAGCGGCAAATACCCGGGGCTTTGGAAGTCTTTCCACCAGTTCCGCCAGCTGGCACAGCAGAACGGCGACGGCTACGACCTGCTGGGCTTCTATCCCTATACGCTTCTACAGTGCCTGACGCTGATCCGCCTGGGCACACGGGACGCGCAGGCGGCGCTGGGCAGGGGCTACACCTACACACAGGCGGGGGCGCTGAACACCGGCGGCTGTGACAAGAAAGGCATGTTTTTCGGCGAACAGACCGGCGGCCTGCAGATGAAGCAGTTCGGCGTTGAGGACTTCTGGGGCAACGCTTTCTACTTCCTGGACGGCCTGTGGGTGGAGCCGGACGGCACCCTGCGGACCGCTACCCGCGGCTTTGGCAGCGGCGCGGCGGAGGTCTGGCGCGGCGTCGGTCATATCGGCAGGGTAAACAAGGGAACCGCCATGCGGGTGTGGGGCAGCTGCGACGGCGGCTTCCTGCCTCTCCAGACCGGGGGCCTGCTGAACCAGTACTGGTGCGACGAAGGCGATGTCTACCCCGAAAGCGTGGTCTGCGTGGGCGGCGACCGCTTCATCGGCCTGCGCGCCGGTCCTTTCGGCATGTGGGCCTCGGTGGAGGAAACCGACTCGACCGACTACTACGGCGCCCGGCTCATGTACCTGTAGTGGCGGGTCCATATCCCGTACGCCGCCTGTACCGGTTGTTTTGCAAATTTAGCTATGGTATAATTTATAGCATCAATTGATAATGGACAACAGGGGTGTGCTGTGTGACAATTGTTTTGAAGGCCATTCTGATGACGGTGCTGCTGTTTGTCTGCTTTGTGCTGGGCGGCCCCGCCGTGACACAGGGCCCCGGCCCCGCATATCCCCCGGAGCCATTATGCGCGCTGGGGCTTTCCCGGATCGGCCACTCGGTGGCGGAGCCGCCCGAGGAGCGCACCATGACGCTGACCGTGACCGGGGATCTGATGGTCCACGCCGAGCAGCTGCAGGACGCCTGGGACGAGGACGCCAAGTCCCACGACTTCTCCCACTGCTTCGCCCATGTGCAGGCAGACCTGGAGGACGAAGACTACTGCATCGGCAACCTGGAGACCGTGTTCGGCTGCGCGGAGATCGGTTACAGCGATTACCCCCGCTTCAGCACGCCGGACAGCTTCGGCGAGGCCCTGCGGGACGCGGGCTTTGACCTGCTCACCACCGGCAACAACCACTGCTTCGACAAGGACGAGGCCGGTCTGCTGCGCACGCTGGAGGTTTTGGATAGCCTGGGCTTGGACCACACCGGCACCTTTGCGGACCAACAGACCCGCGACAACGTGTTCATCAGGGAGCTCGGCGGCATCCGCGTGGCATTCCTGAGCTTTACCTACGGCTGCAACGGCCTTGGCCCGCCCAAGGATAAGCCCTACATGGTCAACGTGATCAGCGAAAAGCGCATCGAGGAGGACTTCGCCCTGGCCAGGGCGGCCCGGCCGGACCTGATCGTGGCGCTGCCCCATCTCGGCAACGAATACGAGACCGCGCCGCTGGACATCTTCAAATATTGGATCGGCTTGATGGTGGAAAACGGCGCCGACGTGGTGCTGGCGAGCCACCCCCATGTGCTGCAGCCCATGGAGCTGATGCGCGCCGCCACACCGGGAGGTGGCAGCAAGGAGGCGTTTGTGATCTACTCCCTGGGGAACTTTATTTCGTCGCAGCGCGTGGAGCCGCGCGAGGCGGGGATTGTTCTCAAGCTGGACTTTTCCATGGGGCCGGGCTGCCGCCCCAAGCTGGAGCAGGCGCGATTTGTGCCCACCTGGGTGCAGTTTAAAGATACGGATCAGCGGTACTGCGTGCGGGTGCTGCCGGTGGCGGACGCTATCCGGGACTACGACAGCGGCAACGCGCTGCGCCTGCGGCAACAGGACGCGGCCAGGCTGCGGCGTGTGCACAGCGAAACCACCCTGATGTACCTGGGGGCGGCGGTGGAGCCTGCGCGGATGCAGCGGGAATACGTGTTTTACACGCGGCGGAAGTAGGAATCCGTGTTCAATAGACCTGTTCTGGAACCCACCGCCCAGACGCTGCGCAGGGGTTTCAGAACAGGTCTAATATTCAAAACGGGACGCGCGCGGGCCAATTCCTGGAGTTTTGCGAATCCCGCTGTCCATTTGTTTCGTTTTGGTGTATAATAGGAGTAATATCCAATCAAAAGAAAGAGAGGTATGCGCCGTGAAACGTCGTGTCCGATTTACATTAATGTGCGCCCTTTCGGTGATTAGCCTGCTAATGCCGACCGTGGCAGCGAAAGCCGACAGCAGCCGCTCCTCCTCTTACCGGCCGGCTGACGATATGCTGATTCCTCCCAAAACCTGGCAGATCACCATGCGGGGGCGGACAGTGGCAAACCTGGGCGACCGGCTGGCCGTAAAGCTGAACACGCCCCAGAACCTGGCCCTGGAGGACGGGGACGAGGCGGGTGAGCTGCAGACCCTGGATCTGACGGCAGCCACCGTGGCGGTGGACGCGAAGGGCGCCCAGATTCCCCTGGGCGCCGTGCTGCCCGGCCAGGATGTGCGGGTGACTTTTCGCTTCTACTGGCAGAACAGCTCCCCGCGCACATTGGTGACCGCCGACTGTAACAAGATCGAGCTGGTGGGGGAAACGCAGCAGCGAAAGAGCACGGCCGCGCCCGCGGACTTCGGCAACGAGGTGCTGGTGGGCACGGTGGTGTCGGTCAAGGGCCGCAGGCTGGAGGTTTACGTGGAGTCCGGCCATGCCAAGTGTGGCGAGGATGTCTTTTATGTACAGGGCCTGCAACGGGCCGACATCCCCCAGAGCGCCCAGATCACCGGCTCCGATGGCACCAGGATGATCCTGAGCGAGATTGAGCCTTTTGACCGCGTGGTGCTGCAGGAGCTGACCTGCGAGTGGATGCTGTCCTATCCTCCCCAGTTTTTGCTCACCGGCGCCGCGAAAATCCAGGTGCTGGACCAGGGCGAGAAGCTTTTCAACGCCGAAAGCCTGATTGGCCGCAGCGGGCTGGAGAATGACCGCACCGGCGAGATCACAGCCGTGACCGGCAACCCCACGGCGGACGAGCTCTACGCCAAGGACAAAACCGCCGACTTCTTCATCTTCAACGATTTGGTTTGCCTGAACGCCGGGTCCATCGACTGGGTGCAAAAGCTGAGCCTGACAAAGGATGTCAAGCTGGGCGAGATCAACGCCACGGGTAAAACCGCTGGCTGGCAGGGCTGGAATGCCACCAAGCTGCCCAAGGGCGCCAAAATCTACGCCTGCAAAGGCCGCCAGGACATCCTGCTGGCCGAAAGCGGCGGAAAGCTTATTCCTTATCTAAAAATGGCGGAGGGGTAAACCACTGCTCCGCGCAAGCAAGGCCCTGCGCAAGCAGGGCCTTGCGATTGTATCAGTATCAGACCCCGGAAAGGATTGAAGCCATGGTAAAGGAGCTTTTGCACAGGGTGACCTGGCGGCATTTGGCGTATGTGGGCATTGTGGTGCTTTCGGTGCTGCTGCTGGCGGTGGGCAACCGCATTGCCTCGCGGGATATGTACCGCTTCCAGGAGGTGGATCCGGCCGAGGTGGCCACCGCCAGAGTGGACCGCATCCTGACGCGGGACGTACAGCGGTATCAGATGGGAGACGACGTGCTGGAGGACGTGACCGTCTACTTCGAGGCCACCATCACAGGCGGGCCGCGCAAAGGCGCCGAGCTGGCCGCGGTGCAGCTGATCCGCGCTTTCGACCCGGTGCCCATGCGGGAGGTTTCCGAGGGGGAGCGCATCGCCATCATCCACTCCCAGGATCAGGGCACCAGCCAATACCGCTGGGAGATGCAGGAGTATCTGCGCACCACGCCGCTAATCCTGCTGGTGGCCCTGTTTCTGGGGCTGGTGATGCTTTTCGGCAAGGGCAAGGGCGTGAGCACGGTGCTTTCACTTTGCTTTACCTGCGCGGCGGTGTTTGCCGTGCTGATCCCCGCCATTTTGTCCGGCCGCAACATCTATCTGGCCACGCTGGCGGTCTGCGCTTATGTGGTGATCATGACACTTGCTCTCGTGAACGGACTCAACCGCAAGAGCTTTGCGGCCGCCATGGGCTGTATGGGCGGGCTGCTGGCAGCGGGCGGCCTTACGCTGATCATGGACAGCATGCTCAGGCTGACCGGCTATCTGGATGAAAACTCCGCGTTTCTGCTGAATCTGGGCATCTTCACCACGGCGGACCTGCGGGCGCTGATCTTCGCGGGCATCCTGATCGGGGCCATGGGGGCCGCGCTGGACGTGGCGGTGTCGATGGCGGCCTCGCTGGCCGAGCTCAAGGCCACCGCCCCCGAGCTGGGCTTTGCGGCGCTGGTGCGCTCCGGCTTCAACATCGGGCGGGATATTCTGGGCACCATGACCAACACACTGATCCTGGCCTACATCGGCTCCTGCCTGCCGCTGCTCTTGCTGCTGCTGGTGCACATGAACTCGGTGACCGAGCTGCTGAACCGGGAGATGATGGTGGTGGAGATATTGCAGGCGGTGGTGGGCAGCATCGGCATGCTGTGCGTGATTCCGCTCACCGCGGTGATCGCGGGCTATATCTACACAGTCAAGGGCAAGGAAAAGGCGCCGGCAAAGCCCGATGCCGGCACCCTTTGAATGGGATTCTTATAGCGATGAATACAGAATTTTACTCCGCGAGCGTGAATTTCCACATGCAGTTGCAGCCCGGGTCGGTCACGTCCGGGTGACAGCTGAGCGCCTCGGTTTCGATGCGGCTGTCGATGGTCTTGGCGAACAGCGCGTACTCCACCAGCCCCACCGGCTTGCAGGTGTGGTAAGCCAGCCCCTTGCGCTGTCTGGCGTGCTGCACCCGGCAGGTCACCACCCTGTAGATCAGGCTTTCCCCCTTGTAGTAGGTCTCGGCTTCGTTGAGCGGCGCGTACAGCCGAAAGGCCAGCGCCCTGCGCAGCCCTTCCAGCCCCGCTTGCCGCGGCAGCTCCAGAAAGGCCTGGATGCGCTTTGCCTCGATCACCGTAAAGCTCCGCCACATTTCGATGTCGATCTCCAGCGCCTTGCCAAAGCCCGCGTCGCTTTCCACGCCCTGGAACCAGAGGCCGTCGGTAGCCAGCCAGTTTTTGGCGTAGAGCGAGCAGAGCTCCAGCAGCTTTTCCCGGGGTAGATCCTTGATTGCTTCATATTGCATATTTTTTCACCCTTACTCTGCTGTAGAACCTGTATTCATGAATACAGGTTCCTATTTTGCCGTTTTCCTCATCTCCTGGGCCGCCAGCAGCACGCCCAGCCTGCCCGTGGACCAGGTGAGGCCCCCCTGCATCCAGGCGGCGTAGGGCGGGCGCATGGGGCCGTCCGCCGAAAGCTCGATGGAGGCCCCCATGTTGAACGCCCCCGCCGCCATGATCACGCGGCTGTCGTAGCCGGGCATGTCCCACGCCTCGGGGGTGACAAAGCTGTCCACCGGGGCGCCCCGCTGCACGCCGCGGCAGAAAGCCGCCAGCTTGTCCTCCGCGCCCAGCACCACGGTCTGGATGATGTCGGTGCGGGGTTCCGCCGCCCCGGGCAGCACCCGGTACCCCATGCCGCCGAACAGGGCGGCCGCGAACACCGCCGTTTTCAGAGCGGCCGCCACCACCTCGGGCGCGAAGAACAGGCCCATATACATGTTTTTGTTCTCCGATAGGCTGCACCCCACCTCCCGGCCCATGCCGGGCGCGGTCATGCGGTGCGCGCACAGCTCCACCAGGTCCTTTCTGCCCGCGATATAGCCGCCGGTACGGGCGATGCCGCCCCCCGGATTTTTGATCAGCGAGCCCATGATCAGGTCCGCGCCGGCCTGGGGGGGCTCCTGCCGCTCCACGAATTCGCCGTAGCAGTTGTCCACCACCACCAGCGTGCCGGGGCTCTGCCGCCGGACCAGCTCCGCGATGCCGCCGATCTGCTCCACGGTGATGGAGGGCCGCAGCGAATACCCCCGGGACCGCTGGATGTAGGCCATTTTGGCCCCCTTGACCGCCGCCGGCACCGCCGCCAGATCCACCGAGCCGTCGGGCAGCAGCGCCAGCTCCTCGTAGCGGATGCCGAACTCTTTCAAGGAGCCCACATTCCGCTCCCGCAGGCCCAGCACCGCGTGCAAGGTGTCGTAGGGGGTGCCGCTGAGCGACACCATGCGGTCCCCCGGCCGCAGCACCCCGAACAGGGCCGACGCGATGGCCGCGGTGCCCGAGACAAAGTGGTGGCGCACTAGGGCGTCCTCGGCGCCCATCGCGTCGGCGAACACGGCGTCCAGCGTGTCCCGGCCCCGGTCGCCATAGCCGTAGCCCGAGGTGCCCTCCAGATGGGACCCGCCGACCCGGTGGCGCTGGAAAGCCGCCAGCACCTTGCGGCTGTTGTACCCGCACACAGTCTCGATGCGCCGGAACGCCTCGGCGCAGTCCGCCTCGGCCCTGACGGCCATTGCCTCCAGCTCCGCGTCGACCGCAAAAAATTCCTGCGCGCCATTGCCTCTCATATAAGCGGGCCCCTTTCTTTAAACCTAAAAGAATTCGCGCTGGCGGGTCACAGCTCCGCCATGGCTTCCAGCAGCGCCTCCAGCAGCGTTGCCGTGTGGGCCAGGTCCGGTTCGCCGATCACGCAGGCCGGGCTGTGCAGGTAGCGGCAGGGCAGGCTTACCGCCAGCGTGCGCGCTCCCCCCCGGGCTGCCTGCAGCGCCCGGGATTCATTGCCGCCGAACACCCCCTGCTTGGGCTGGCAGGGGATGTTCGCCCGCCGCGCTGTTTCCAGCGCAAGGGTGTAGAGCCCGTGATCGTAGACAGCGCCCTTGTCCATAAAGGACACCACCGGCCCGCTGTTCAGCGCACACACGACCTTGTCCGGGTCCACCCCGGCGATGTCCGAGGCGGTGGTGGTCTCCACCGCTACCGCGATGTCCGGGTTCACGCCGTAGCCCGCCGTGGCGGCGCCGGTGCAGCCGGTTTCCTCCAGCACGGTGAAAGAGAAGTGGCAGTCGTACGCAAGGTCTCTGCCGATCAGCTCGATCAGCAGCGCGCAGCCGGCCCGGTCGTCCAGCGCGCGGCCGAAGAGCTTATCCTGTCCCAGACGGCCAAAGCCCGCGCGGAACACGGCCCGGTCCCCGGGGGAGACATGCTCCAGCGCCTGCTCCCGGCTTTCGGCGCCGATGTCGATATACAGCTTGTCCGGACCCTGGGGCTCGGAGCGCTCTTTCTCCTCCTGCAGGTGCACGGCCTTGGAGCCAATCACGCCGTAGAGGCGCTTGTCGCCGATTTCCACGGCTTTGCCCAGCACCACGCGGCTGTCGATGCCGCCCACCGGGGCGAAGCGCAGCAGGCCGCTGTCCTCCACGAAGGTGATTACAAAGCCCACCTCGTCCATGTGGGCGCTGTAGAGGATCTTGTTCTTCGGGGTCTTTCTGCCCTTTTTAAACGCGATCACATTGCCCAGCGGGTCCACGCTGCAGTCGCAGCTGCCCCCGATCTGCCGCAGGATCTCCTCCCGCACCGGGTGCTCCCAGCCCGAAACGCCGGGCAGGGCGCAGAGTGCTTCGATGTTTTTTACAAGCGTGCGCATCTACCCGATCCCTCCCAGCTTTTTGGCGTAGGCGCAGAGCAGCTGCGCCGTGTTCTCCACGTCCTCGGGGGCCACTGTCTCGATGGGGGTGTGCATATACTTCTGGGGGATCGAAAGCAGCCCCGTGGCCACGCCCCCCCGTGCCACGGCGATGTGGTCGGAGTTGGTGCCGGTGGAACCGCCCATCACGTCGGGCTGCCAGGGGATGCTTCGCGCTGTGGCCAGTGCGCGCAGCTCCTGGGAAACCGCCCGGCTCAAAATCGGCGCAAAGCCGATCATGGGCCCCTTTCGCAGCTCGCCGCATTTTTCCTTGGGCGCGTCGGGCGTGTGGCCAAAGCCTACATCCACGGCGATGGCGTGGGTGGGGGCGATTTCGTAGGCGGCGGTTTTGGCGCCGCCGCCGCCGGTTTCCTCCATGCTGGAGAGCAGCACGGTCAGGCCGCAGCCCAGCTCCGCGCCCTCCAGCAGCTCCAAAGCGCGGCAGAGCGCCACGCAGCCGGCCCGGTCGTCCAGCGCCTTGCCGCTGACAAGCCCGTTGAGCAGCACCCTGCTGTGGGCGTTGATGGTCACCAGGTCCCCCGGCTTCACGGCCTCTTTTGCCTTTTCAGCGTCCAAGCCGATATCGATATGGATTTCCTCCACCTTTTTGTTCTTCTTGTCCGCGTCCCCGGCCAGGTGGGGCGGCACTGAGCAAATCACGCCGGGCATGTCCCTGCCCGCCGCGTGTACGGTGACTGTCGAGGCCAGCAGCAGCCTGCGGTCGATGCCGCCGCAGGGCGCCACCCGCAGGAAGCCCTTTTCCTCGATAAACGTGACGATCATGCCGATTTCGTCCAGGTGGGCGTCCAGCAGCAGATGGGGAGCCCCCGGGGGGCCCGGCCGCGCGGTGCAGACCAGGCTGCCCAGGGTTGTCACGCGGGTATCGCCGTGGGGGCGCAGCAGCGCGGCCGCGTAGTCCACGGCCGCGCTTTCCCGACCCGAAACGCCGTTCACTGCTGAAAATTCCAACAGTGTTTTGGTGATGTCCATGATTCACTTCCTTTGTTAGACCTGCTCTAATATTGGACCTGTTCTAAAGCCCTTGGTAAACGTAATCCACCACGCCGACATCGCCGCCGCCCTGGCGGTAGACACGGGGCACCCGCTTGCCGATCAAGCAGACCTTTTCATAGTTGATGGTGCCGCTCAGGCGGGCCATATCGTCGAAGCTCAGGCTGTTTTCCCCGTCCCGGCCCACGATGGTCACCACATCCCCGGCCTCGACGCCGGGGATGTGGGTCACGTCCAGCAGCAGCTGGTCCATGCAGACCCGGCCGGTCACATTGGCGAAGCGGCCCCGCACCAGCACACGGGCTTTGCCCGAGAGCTCACGCCCGTAGCCGTCGGCGTAGCCAATGGCCACCGCGGCGATTTTGGTACTCCGGCGGGCGGTGAAGCAGCGGCCGTAGCTGACCGTGTCGCCCTCTTGGATGAGCTTGACCTGGGTAACGGTGGAGTACAGCTCCATGACAGGGCGCAGCGCCAGCCTGCCCGCGCAGTCGGGGCTGGGGTCCAGGCCGTACAGCGCGATGCCGGACCGCACCATATCCAGGTGCATTTCGGGGTAGTTGATGGTGCCCGCGCTGTTGCAGCAGTGGCGCAGCCCAAAGCGCAGGCCGCGCGCCTCCAGCGCCTCCAGCGCCCCCATAAACGCCCGGAACTGGCCGCGGGTGAAAGCCGCGCTCGCCTCCCCCAGCTCGTCCGCCACGGCGAAGTGGGTGAAGATGCCCCCGGCCCGCAGGTGGGGCAGCGCGCAGGCCTGGGAGACCTGCTCCACGCTGTCCCGCGCGGCGCCGCCGTGGGCCACAAACCCCAGCCGGGACATACCCGTATCCACCTTGATATGTACGTCCAGCTCCACACCGGACCGGGCGGCCGAGGCCTCCAGCAGCAGGGCATACTCCAGCGAGTGGACAGTCTGGGTCAGGTCGTGCCCGCACAGCAGCTCCGCCTGCTCCGGCGGAGTCATGCCCAGCACCAGAATCGGCAGCTGGATGCCGTGGGCGCGCAAAGAAAGCGCCTCCTCGATGTTGGAGACGCCGAGCCACTGCACGCCCAGCCGCGCCAGCTGCCGGGCTACATAGACATCGCCGTGGCCGTAGGCGTCAGCCTTGACCACGCCCATCATGCGGCAGCCCGGCGCAAGATGGGCCTGTAGGGTCCGCACGTTGTGGGAAAGGCGGTCCAAATCCACCACCGCCCAGCTGCGCCTTAAATAATCCGCCATCGCTGTCCCTCCGCTGATTACTTTCCATGCCGGATCATCGTAATGCCCGCCGCGTTGACCAAAATGGACGAAAACAGCAGAACCGGCACCGCCCGCGCCCCGAATGTCATGGTCATCAGGCAGACAAGCCCCGCCGCCAGCAGCAGTATGCCGATCAGCAGCACAAATTTACCGACCTTATTCACGGTATTTCCCATTGTCGTCTCCTTTTTTGCCCCAATAGCCTGTGGCGGTTTTCTTCCCTTTGCTGTAGTATACCACAAATCCGGTTTGTCATGAAAGGTTTTCTGATTTTGTTAAAAGGTTCTAAAGCGCCAGCGTGTATATTTCAAGGATGTCGTCGGGCTGCAGTGGGATCGAGTTGCCCACAGGGCCCGCCTTGTCCGCCATCTCCCGCAGGCGGTCGTCTGCGATATTCGCCTCGCTCAGGCGGGTGGGCAGCCCGATGGACCGGAAGAAGCGCTCCAGCCGGTCGATGCCCTCGCCCACCACGAGATCGGGGGCGTTGAAGCTCAGATCCACGTCCATGACCCGCACCGCAAACTGCATGAAACGATTTGGCATGCGGTCCCACACATAGCGCATCCAGGCCGGGAGCACAATGGCCAGCCCCGCGCCGTGGGCGATGTCGTACACACCGCTGAGCTCGTGCTCTATCGCGTGACTGCCCCAGTCGCCGATACGGCCCCGGTCCAGCAGGCTGTTGTGGGCGATGGTGCCGGTCCAGTTGATCTCGGCGCGGATGTCGTAGTCCTGGGGATGCTTTTGCGCCAGCGGCGCATAATTCAGGACCGTGCGCATGGCGGCTTCGATCAGGCGGTCGCTCAGGTCCACGTGTTCCACTGTGGTGAAGTACCGCTCCAGCAGGTGGGCAAAGATATCGGCGCAGCCACAGGCTGTCTGATAGGCGGGCAGCGTGTAGTTGCTCTCGGGGTTCACCATGGCGAAGCGTGGGATCAGCGCCTCGCTGTTCAAGCCGCGCTTGTACCAACCCTGCTCGTTGGTGATCACGCTGTTGATGGAGGACTCGGACCCCGCCGCCGGAATCGTCAGCACCACCCCCACCGGCAACGCCCCGGTAATCTCCTTGGCGTGGGCCCTGTCCTCATAGTAGTACCAGATGTCCTTTTCGCTCATCGCGCCCACGGCAATGGCCTTGGCCGAGTCGATGGCGCTGCCACCCCCCACGGCCAATACCAGGTCCGCCTTTTCCCGTTTGCAGAGCGCGATGCCCTCCCGTACCAGCGAAAGGCGGGGGTTGGGCCGCACCCCCCCCAGTTCCACAAAGGACACCCCGGCAACGCGAAGCGATTCCACAACCTTGTCGTAGACACCGTTTTTCTTGATTGAACCGCCGCCGTAGTGCAGAAGCGCCTTTTTGCCGTGCTGGGCGGCGTACCGGCCTGTCTTCTCCTCGGCCCCCCTTCCAAATATGATGCGGGTGGGGTTGTAATAGGTGAAATCGCGCATGTCTGGTCCTCCTGTTCTTTTTCACTTCCAGTATTTTAGTATACACCTTTTCCGGGGGAAAGTAAAACGAAATGAAACATCAGGGCCCTTGCCTATATTTTACAGTCTGATTGCATATGCATGGAAAAGGGTATATAATATCTACGAAATAAACAAACGGAGGAGGCCGACAGTGGACGGAAAGGTTGGGGCGTTTTTTGAGGAGCTTCGCGGAAAGCGGGTTTGGTTTGTGGGGATCGGGGTGTCTCACCGGCAGACCATCGAGCTGTTTGCGCGCCGGGGGGTGCTGGTGACAGCCTGCGACAAGCGGGAGCGGTCGGCTCTGGGCCATGAGCTCTGCGCCCACCTGGAGTCGTTGGGCGTACGGCTGCTGCTGGGCCAGGACTACCCGGCGGACTTCGCCCCGGCCCAGGTGCTTTTCCGCACGCCGGGCATGTACTACAACCAGCCCGCGCTCCAGCACTACCGCACCCACGGCGGCGTGCTGACCAGCGAGATGGAGGTGTTCTGCGGCCTGTGCCCCTGCCCGCTCACGGCGGTGACCGGCTCGGACGGCAAGACCACCACCACCGCACTGATCGCCGAGATGCTGGCGGCCCAGGGATTCCGCACCCATCTGGGCGGCAACATCGGCAAGGCGCTGCTGCCTGCCCTGCCCGAGCTTCAGCCTGCCGACCGGGCCGTGGTGGAGCTTTCCAGCTTTCAGCTGATCTCGATGCGCTGCGCCCCCAAGGTGGCGGTGGTGACCAATGTGACCCCCAATCACCTGGATGTACACGGCGGCATGGAGGAATACACAGAGACCAAGCGGAACCTGCTGGCCCACCAGGACGCGTTTTCCGCCACCGTGCTGAACGCCGACAACCCGGCAACAGCGTCCTTTGTCCCCCAGGTGCGGGGCCAGTGCCTGCTGTTTTCAATGGAGGGTCCGGTGGAAAACGGCGCCTTTTACAGTACGCGGGACAGCGGCGTATACACCGCCGCCCACGGTCAAAAGCCCAAAAAGCTCATGGACGCGGCGGACATCCGCATCCCCGGTTTGCACAACGTGGCCAACTATCTGGCCGCCATCTGCGCGGTGCGCGGTGCGGTGGACGACGATGTAATCCGCGGAGCAGCCGCCTCTTTCAGCGGCGTGGAGCACCGCATCGAGCTGGTGCGGGAGCTGGACGGCGTGTGCTGGTACAACGACTCCATCGCCACCTCCCCCACACGGGCTATCGCGGGCCTGAACGCTTTCGACCGGCGCATCATCATGCTGGCGGGCGGCTACGACAAAAAAATCCCCTTTGAGCCGCTGGCGCCCGTGGTGTCCGAAAGGGTCAAGGTGCTGATCCTGTGCGGCGCCACCGCCGGAAAAATACAGGCCGTGGTGCAGGCCGACCCGGCCTTTGACCACAAAAAAACCGAGATCATCCAGGTGGAGGATCTCCCCGAGGCGGTGCGGACAGCCCGCGGGCTGTCCCGGCCTGGCGACATTATCTCCCTTTCGCCCGCCTGCGCCAGCTTTGACAAATACCCCAACTTCGAGGCACGGGGCCGCCACTTCAAGGAGCTGGTCAACGCGCTGTAGTGCGGCTGATGTTTCGCGCCAGAGATGTGCGCGGGCGGCGGAATCCAAATGAAAAGACACAGCGGCTTTAAGAACGGCCGTTGTGTCCTTTTATATGAAGCGCGAAATAGCGGGATCACGAGACTGTTTTGAGCTCTATGGCGGTGCCCACCAGGCGGATCTGCGCGATGTGCAGCGTCGATTCCGCCGGATGGGGAGCGTAGTCATCCTCCCGCGGCTCCCCCTCGTCGGGAGCGCCCATATAGGAGATGTACGCCCCCAGATCGTAGAGCCGGATATCGTTGTCCGCCCCGATAAATGCCTTGCCGGAGGACTCGCCCTCCGCGGTGTCCACCGCGCCAATCACGCACGCTCTTTCGTGGACAGCGTGGGGCAGGACCTCGCTGGGGATTTCCAGGTCTTCGGTGTCCTCCAGATAACTCACAACATGCACGGTGTCCGAAAAAAGGCGGCTGCTCACATAAGCGCCCGGCTGGCTCAGCGCCGCGAGCTCGGACGGATTTTTGGGGTCGGTGATCCTGTAGCAGTGGGACACAACCCCCCTTTCGCCGGTACCCACCACAGAGATGGTTGTATCGGTAAAGTAGTACGCCAAAATCTCCTGCATATCGGCAATGTTGATCTGCGCGGCGATCTGGTCGCCGCCTACAATGTCCACCGTGATGGGGAAGCCGCCCTTGTCGGGGTCGGTGGCGTCGTTGGCGCGCCAGGCGTAGGTGAAGCCCGCCTGGTCGCCCAGCGTGGTGGCCTTGCCGCCGCCGCCCACGCCGCCCGGCTGTGGGGCGCTGTGGGGCGGATCCGATGGCTTGCTGCTTTCGCCGGCGGAAGCAGCGCCGTGGGCATTGTCGCTGTTCTCTCCGCTGCTGAAAGGCGCGGCGGGCTCCGGCTCAAAGGGGGTGTCCACGCTCTCGCTCGGGTCAGTTATATCCGGTTCAGGCTGCATCAGGGTGATATCGCCGTGGGGTACGGCTCGCTGGAGTCCGGGCTGCTGGTTAAAGCCCAAGCCGTAGAACAGACCCACGATCAGCGCAAAAGCCGCCGCGTAGCTCAAGCCGGACTGCCAGCCGAAACGGTTCAGGCCAAAGGTCGCCCCGCTCTTTTTGTTTGGGCGCGCGGGCACCGCGGGGTACACGTTGTCCAAGCTGGCGCGCAGGGCAGCGCCTCGTACGTTATCCGGCACCCGGATCCTTTCATCCACCTTGCCCAGAACCTTGCGCAGATACTTGATCTCGTAATTCTGCCCTCTGTTGTCGGCATATCCTGCCACACGCAACCCTCATTTCTACAGGGACCGCGGTTTTTACGCGGTCTCCAGCATCCGTCTTAGCTTGGCAAGGGAACGGTGCAGCTTGGAGCTGATGGTTCCCTGGGGGCTTCCTATAATTGTCGCGATTTCCTTAGTTGTATAGCCCTGCAAGACCGATAGGACGATAATCTGCCGCTCCTGAGCATTCAGGCGGCCCATGGCCTCGATCACTGTCACCTGTTCGCTCACATCGGACGAGACATCCTCCTCCATCGAAAGCGTCGCTGTGAATTGCTCGATATCAAAGGTGCCCTTGCCCTTGACATACTCGGCGATTTTGCGCTTGCAGCGGACCGAGAGAATCCGCAGCATCCAGGGCTTGAAGCTTCCCACATCGCGCAGCCTGGTGATGCCCTTGTACGCTTCAATGAAAGCCTCGCTCACCACGTCCTCGGCGTCGTGGGCGTTGCCCAGGGTATACAAGGCGACCTTATACAGATCAGGCGCGATCGCGTCGTACACCTGAGCGAAGCTGTCCTTATCCCCTTGTCGCGCGGTTTCCACAAGCTTTGTGTCTATTACCACAGATACACCACCACTGATGTGCGGTCATAACAATAGTGCATAAAACATCGACAAATACTGCAATATCGTAATATTTTTCAAAAATGCCGCACTTTATCCACAAATCTATACAAAAAGCCATGCCCCGCCCCTGCATCCGGCGGGAGCCGACCGCCAAAAAGCGGCCGGTTTCGCGTTTGTAACCCGGAATTCATTAAATAATAACAACTTTTATTATAGTATATCGGCCGGCGTTTTGCAACTTTCGCGTGAAAAAGCCCTGGGCGAACCCATGAAAACAACAAAAACAACCCCTTTCCAGGTTGTCAAAAATCCTGGAAAGGGGCTTTGCGGCGTTTACCGTTGTTTCAACCCGGTGATGTGATTCACACCAAAGGATTACACAATCGGACAAAGTTTCGTATTGCAGCTTGGAAGCGCCATTTTTACGCGTTGTCCACCTTGCTCATATGGTTGATGAGCAGGAGGCACTTGTTGGAATAGCCCCACTCGTTGTCGTACCAGCTGACCAGCTTGACAAACTTGTCGTTGAGCATAATGCCGGCCTTGGCGTCGAAGATGGAGGTGCGGGGGTCGGAAATGAAGTCGGAGGACACCACGTCCTCGTCGGTGTAGCCCAGGATGCCTTTCATGGAGCCCTCGGAGGCCTCCTTGATCTTGGCGCAGATCTCCTCGTAGGTGGTGGCTTTCTCAAGGCGGACAGTCAGGTCAACCACCGATACATCCAATGTAGGCACGCGGAAAGCCATGCCGGTCAGCTTGCCCTGCACCTCGGGGATGACCAGGGCGCAGGCCTTGGCGGCGCCGGTGGAGGAGGGGATGATGTTGCCGGAAGCGGCGCGGCCGCCTCTCCAGTCTTTCTTGGAGGGGCCGTCAACAGTCTTTTGGGTGGCGGTGGTGGCGTGCACTGTGGTCATCAGACCCTCTACAACGCCGAAGTTGTCGTTGATCACCTTGGTCAGGGGAGCCAGGCAGTTGGTGGTGCAGGAGGCGTTGGACACGACCTTCATGTCCTTGGTGTACTTGTCGTTGTTTACGCCCATGACAAAGGTGGGGGTTTCCTTGCTCTTGGCGGGCGCGGAGATGAGAACCTTCTTGGCGCCGCCCTTCAGATGCAGCTCGGCCTTGGCCTGGTCCACAAACACGCCGGTGGATTCCACCACGTAGTCGGCGCCGCAGGCGCTCCACGGAATTTCATCGGGACTCATGGCGGCATAAACCTCGATCGCTTTGCCGTTTACGGTGAATTTACCGTTCTTCACGCACACATCACCCTTAAACTGGCCGTGGACGCTGTCGTACCTGGTCATGTACACCATGTATTCAGGATCGACAAAGGGATCGTTAATCCCCACTACTTCATAGAGCTCCGGCTGCGCCATCGCCGCGCGAAACACCAGTCTGCCGATGCGTCCGAATCCATTGATACCCACTTTAATTGCCACGATAAGTCTCCTCCTGTGTTATAATATTCTTTTTGATTTAACCTAACGCTTATTTTAAACCATTTTCAGGTAAACTACAAGAACCTCGATAAAATTTTAACTATTTTTCGTATTTAGTCCAAAAAGCGGGCCAAACCGCCATAAGATATTATTTACATTATGTACAGGTTTATACTATAATGGATAGACAAGCGGCCTGCGGTACATTAGGCCTGTTCTGGAAGCCACTTGCGGTGGATTCCAGAACAGGCCTATTACAGCAATTGAACTGGGTATCCGGGGGCAAGCGTATAAAATCCAAAGCTTTTTGCGGGGCAAGGGGTTAAGGAGAATAAAGGGGACAATTGAATCATATGGAGACCGGATTTCACAGGATCGTCGGCGATCTTGCCAGAACTCTGGAAAGCTTTGCGTTGCCCGCGATCATCGTGGACAAGGGCTTTGCGGTGCACTGGAGCAATCGGTTGGCGAAGAGCCTTTACCCCCATCTCACAGGGACTGACAGCCTCGCCGCGGCCCTGGCCGAATACGATCGGGCCGCGATCCTTGCCGGACTGCGTGAAAGCGGAGGCTACGCCGTTCAGGACTTTATCCCCATGAGCGGCACCCGCCTGAGCTTTTCCCCGCTGATGGACGGGGAGGAGTTGGCCGGCGCGGTGCTGATGCTGCTGGGCGGGGGTGTGGATGTCGGCACCCAGGAGATTTGTCAGGCGTCCCGGACCGCCTCGGCCATCACCGACGGCATCCGGCAGGCGGTGGGGGATTTGTTCGCCATCATGGACAATGCCTCGCTCAAGGCCAGCATCATGGACGCGGGCTGGATTTCCCCCAATTTTGAGCGCATCGGCTACCACGGCTACCGCATCCTGCGGGTGGCGGACAACATCACCGCTTACTCTCTCATCCAGGGCGGCGCGCTGGACCCGCGGCGCGAGATCACCGACCTGTTCGCGCTGCTGGAGGGGCTGCGGGGCATCGTGACCGACCTGGCCGCCATGGCCGGCATCCCGCTCACCTTCGAGCTGCCCGACATGGGGGCCTATGTGCTGTTGGACAACCGCTATTTCGAGCTTGCACTGTTCAATTTGCTGCACAACGCGTTCTACTTCACCCGGCCCGGAAACGCTGTGAAAGTGCGGGCGAAAAAGCGGCAGGAGCGCATCTTCGTGCAAATTGAGGACAAGGGGGCGGGCATTCCGGCCGAGGTGCTGCCCCAGGTATTCCGCCCCTATTACGCATACAACGCGGGTGGCAAGCAGGCGACGGTGGGGCTGGGACTGACCGTGGCGCGGCAGCTGCTGGAGGCTATGCACGGCAACATTACCATCGATTCCGAGCCCGGCCGGGGCACCACCGTGACACTGGAGCTGCGGGAGAATATTTTCTCCCATAACATGCCTTTCGCCCAGCGGGATCCGCTGGGCAGGCGGGGCCGGTTTTCCGGCGCCTACCGGGGACTAATGGATGTGATGCTGAGCCCTTACCGGGAGTAGACGCCGGCCGCGGGGGCCCTGCCGCCCGCTGGCGAAAAGAAAAACAATGGAGATCACAATGAAAAAACCTTATTTGGAATGCGGCAAAATCGTTTCCACCCATGGGATCCGCGGAGAGGTCCGGGTGCAGCCCTGGTGCGACAGCCCGGACTTTCTGCTGGGTTTCAGGACCCTGTATCTGGGCGGCGGCGACACGCCGTTGCAGGTGGAGCGCGCCCGCGCGCACAAAAACCTGGTGATCCTGAAGCTGACCGGCTGGGACACCATCGACGAGGCCGCGGAGCTGCGCGGCAAAATCCTGTTTATCGACCGGCGGGACACCCCGGACGACAGCGGATACTTCGTCCAGGACCTGCTGGGGCTGGCTGCTTACGACGCGGACACCGGCCGCCTGTGGGGCGAGCTCACAGACGTGATTGCCACCGGCGCAAACGATGTGTACGAGATCACCGGACCCGACGGCGTCAAGCGGCTGGCGCCCGCGATCCCCCATGTGGTGCTGGAAACCGACGTGGACGCGGGCAGAATGACCATACGCCCGCTGAAAGGATTGTTTGAGGATGAGAATTGACATCATGACCCTGTTCCCCGAGATGTTCGAGCCGGTAATCGCCACCAGCATTATCGGCCGGGCCAGGGCGGCGGGGCATCTGGATATACGCTGCCACCACCTGCGGGACTACACCCAGGACAAGCACTTCCGCACCGATTTCGCGCCTTGCGGCGGCGGCAAGGGGATGCTGCTGCACCCCCAGCCCATCTACGGCTGCTTCCAGGCGGTGGTGCAGCAGCAAAACGGCCGCAGGCCCCATGTGATCTACATGTCCCCCGGCGGCAGTCTGCTCACCCAGGCACGGGCGGTGGAGCTCTCAAGGCTTCCGGGCATCTGCATTCTGTGCGGCCACTACGAGGGGGTGGATCAGCGGGTGCTGGACGAGATTGTGGACGAGGAGCTTTCGGTGGGCGACTACGTGCTCACTGGCGGGGAGATACCGGCCCTGGTGCTCTGCGACTGCGTGGCGCGGCTCTGCCCCGGCGTGCTGGCCGACGACGCCTGCTGGCAGCAGGAAAGCCACAGCGACGGCTTGCTGGAGTACCCCCAGTACACAAGGCCCGCCGAATGGCGCGGCAGGCCGGTGCCCCAGGTGCTGCTGAGCGGCCACCACGCCAACATCGAGCGCTGGCGCAGGGAGCGGTCGCTGGAAAAAACCCGCCGCGCGCGGCCTGACCTGCTGGAAAAGGCCGTGCTGACCGAGGCGGACCGGGCCTTTTTGGCTAGCTTGGAGAATGGGGAGGAGGAGGCGGCGCCATGACCGGGACCATTGTCAACGCGGTTGCCGTGGTGCTGGGCGCGCTGATTGGTCTGATCGCGCGCAAGGGCATCCCGCAGCAGATTCTGGAGGCCATCGTCAAGGTGGAGGGCATTGCCATCATCCTGATTGGGCTGTGCGGCGTGCTGGAGGCCATGCTCACCGTGGACCTTGACACCGGCAGAATCTCCAGCCAGGGCAGCCTGCTGCTGCTGGTGAGCCTGGTGGCGGGCTGCCTGGCGGGGGAGCTGCTGAGGATCGACGACCGGCTTACCGCCCTTGGGCGCATGGCCGAGCAAAGAATTGGCTCCCAGGACTTTGCAAGGGGCGTTACCACCGCCACGCTGATCTTCTGTATTGGCGCCATGTCCATCGTGGGCGCCATGAACGACGGCCTGCGCGGCGACAGCAGCGTGCTGTTTGTGAAGTCGGCGCTGGATTTCACAACCTCGATCGTGCTGGCCTCCACACTGGGGGTGGGGGTGGCCTTTTCGGCGGTGCCCCTGTTTTTGTTCCAGGGCGGTGTTTCGCTGTTGGCCGGCTTCCTGACCGGCTTTGTCACCGACGGGCTGCTGGCGCTGTTCTGCATGGTGGGCTACACCATTGTGACGCTGATCGGCTTCAATTTCCTGTGCGATACCAAGATCAAGACAGCGAACCTTCTGCCGTCGCTGCTGGTGCCGGTCCTTTACTACCTTGCGCGGTATTAAGGAAAGCCGCCTACAAGCACCAGCATAAAGCCGAAATGTTCCATGTGAAACTGTTAAATTGTCTATAATGTTGAAAACTTTGTGGATGAATTGTACAAACCTGACGGTGTAAAATGAAAATAACTTGGAATAGTAAGAGAAAATAACCGTATGATTGGCCTACAAGCCGATTTATGCGTTGACGAGTCGGCTGGATATGCTATAATAACACATGTCATTACTTCGTCATATATATAAGACCTATTTCCATTGAACAACAACACACAAATATCAGGCAGCTACATGTGAATAGAGGGAGTTTAAGTTATGTTTGTCAAAGAAGTATCGGTACAGAATCAGGTCGGTCTGCACGCCCGCCCTGCCACATTTTTCATTCAAAAGGCCAATGAGTTCAAATCCTCCATCTGGGTTGAGAAAGAGGAGCGCCGCGTAAACGCGAAGAGCCTGCTGGGCGTGCTGAGCCTGGGCATCGTGGGCGGCACCACCATCAAGATTATCGCCGACGGCGCCGACGAGCAGGCCGCTGTTGAGGGACTGGTCAAGCTTGTCGAGTCCGGTTTCGCCGACTGATTGATTCAGAATCTGTGCTCAGTATTCATCGTTTGCCGCCGCTTTTGCTGCTACATAGTAAAAGCATCTTTCAGCCACCAAATGAACATTGGTGGCTTTTAGCCTTTCTATAAAAATCCTGTCTTCGGAGAGTTGCCCATGAATCCGCGCCTTGATTACCTGCGCGAAAAAGCAAGACAGCTTCCGCCGGACCCCGGGGTGTACCTGATGAAGGATGCCTGGGGGGGGATTATCTATGTGGGAAAGGCCAAGGCCCTGCGCAACCGGGTGTCCAGCTACTTTCGCAGCCTGGAAAAGCACACCGAAAAGGTGTGGCGTATGGTGCAGAACGCGGACGACTTCACCACCATTGTTACAGCCAGCGAGTTCGAGGCCCTGGTGCTGGAGTGCAGCCTGATCAAGCTGCACAAGCCCAAGTACAACATCCTTTTAAAGGACGACAAGGGCTATCACTACATCCACGTGTCCGAAGGGCAGTATCCGCGGGTCACGGCCGAGAAGATGATGGCGCCGGACGCGGGCGGGCGCTACCTGGGGCCCTTTACCTCCTCCTTTGTGGTGACCCAGACCGTGGACGAGGCCACCCGCGCCTTTCAGCTGCCCACCTGCCGCCGCAAATTTCCCGAGGATTTCGGCAAGGGGCGGCCCTGCCTGAACTTCCATATCAAGCAGTGCATGGGCGTATGCCGCGGGCGGGTGGGCCAAAAGGAGTACGCCGAGATCATCGACCAGGTGCTGGACTTTATCCGGGGAGGCGGGGCCGCCACCATCAAGCTGCTGACCGAGCGCATGGAGGAAGCGGCCGGAAGCCTGGACTTTGAGCGGGCCGCGTCGCTGCGGGACCGCATCCGCGCCATTGAACGCATCGGCGAGCAGCAGAATGTGGTGATTACAAACGCCGCCGACCAGGATGTGGCAGCCATTGTGCAGAACGCCAAGCAGAGCTGCGCCGTGGTGATCAAGTTCCGCGGGCAGCGGCTGGTGGACAAGCAGGAGTATATGCTCGGCGAGATCGACAGCCTGCCCCAGGCCCGCCGGGACTTTCTGCTCTCGCTCTACGGCGGTTGCGAGATCCCCAAGGTGGTGGCGCTGGACGGCCCCTGCGAAGACGACGAGCTGGTGGAGCGGTACCTGAGCGAAAAGCGGGGCGGCAAGGTAATGCTGCATATTCCCGAGCGGGGGGAGGGCCGCAAGCTGGTGGAGATGGCTTCGGCCAATGCGGCCCAGCAGCTTGCCCACAAGCTGGAGCGCACCGGCAGGGAGCTGGCTGGCGTGGACGCCCTGGCCCGTCTGCTGGGGCTTGCGCAGCCGCCGGTGTACATCGAGGCCTACGACATCTCCAACTTCGGCGCCGACACGGTGGTAGGGGGCATGGTGGTGTTCGAGAACGGCAGGCCCCTGAAGGCTGCCTACAAAAAGTTCAACATCAAAACGGTGGAGGGCCCGGACGACTACGCCTCCATGCGGGAGGTGCTCTCCCGCCGGGTGGCACGCTACGCCGGGGAGCAGCACAGCGGCGAGGGCTTCGGCCGCCTGCCCGATCTGATCCTGCTGGATGGGGGCGCGGGGCATGTGTCCGCCGTGGCCCCGATCCTGGAGCAGGCCGGCTGGCAGGTGCCGCTGCTGGGCATGGTCAAGGACAAAAAGCACCGCACGCGGGCGATCACGGGGGACGGCGGCGAAATATCCATCTCCCAGAACCGCAGCGCGTTTACCCTTGTGAGCAAGATCCAGGACGAGGTGCACCGCTACTCCATCACCTTTATGAAGCAGCGCCACACCAAGAACGCGTTTGCCACCCGCCTGACTCAGGTAGAGGGCATTGGGGAAAAGCGGGCAAGCGCCCTGCTGCGCCACTTCAAAACCCAGAAAGCCCTGCGGGAGGCCGACGCGGACACACTGGCGGCAGCCCCCGGCATAACAGAGCCCTGCGCCCGGCGTCTGTGGGCGTTTCTGCACGAGGAGGACGCTGCGTGTCAGGCTCCCGAGCAGGAGGCATAAAGCCAAGTACAGTTGAGCCGGCCTGACAGCCCACCGAGATCACAACGCCGCCGCAGGGTGCGGAGAGAATATTATTGTCTGTATAATGGGGTTAAAACCCTCGCCTTCCAGGCGAAGCCTTTAGGTTAACCTCCTGGCTAATAGCAAATCTTAAAGAGGAGGGGGAAGCCCGATATACAATATCCGAGCTAC
>Ga0153950_1000178_pt1 | contig 27363 bp, 26 predicted proteins | sample TSNJ034MetaG_FD_104737 | JGI IMG/M metagenome (GOLD analysis project Ga0153950, IMG submission 104737) | Attine ant fungus gardens microbial communities from New Jersey, USA - TSNJ034 MetaG | ecosystem: Host-associated > Fungi > Mycelium > Unclassified | place: USA: New Jersey, Wharton State...
ACCACAGAGATTAAACCGGGTCGTTCTTCACCCCGCAAAATACCTCGCAATATGCGCTTCCATGACCGCAGAAAAGCTGTGCTTTAAGGCTTTTTGCTCACTAAGTTGACGACATTGCTTTAAGAACAGGTCTTTTAGCTCCGAGCGCAGCTTTTCCAGCAGCGCTCGAAATTAATTGTACACGATAGACAGCCAAAATGCAAAAAAAACGCAGGCTTTCCGCTAACGCAGGCTTCCTCGCACGCCTGCGGCGCGAAAAGAAAGCGTAAGCGGAAATCCCGCACCTGCCGGCCCAAAAAAACAGGGAGCGTTTGTGCAATGCTCCCCTTTTTTTATCCTTATTTGAAATAGCGGTCCAGCAAGCCCTTGAACGCGCAGCCATGCCGGGCCTCGTCCTTGCACATCTCGTGCACGGTGTCGTGGATGGCGTCCAGGTTCAGCTGCTTGGCCTTGGTGGCCAGCTTCTTTTTGCCGTCACAGGCGCCGTACTCGGCGTCCACGCGCAGCTGCAGGTTTTTCTTGGTGTCGGCAAATACTACCTCGCCCAGAAGCTCGGCAAACTTGGCTGCGTGCTCGGCTTCCTCGAAAGCGATGCGCTTGTAGGCCTCGGCCACCTCGGGATAGCCCTCGCGGTCGGCCTGGCGGCTCATGGCCAGATACATGCCCACCTCGGTGCACTCACCCATAAAGTTGGCGCGCAGGTCCTCCAGGATCTCGGGGTCCACGCCCTCGGCCACGCCGATGCGGTGCTCATCCGCCCAGGCGAGCCCCTCCTTGCTCATGGTTTTGAACTTGGAGCCGGGGGCCTTGCACTGGGGGCAGAACTCGGGCGGGCCGTCGCCCTCGTGTACATAACCGCATACGCTGCATATAAATTTAATCATCTTTTCTTTTTCCCCTTTCAATATTCTATCACGGGTAATACCCGATGAATGCTGCTTATTGTCAAGTATAGCACGGCAAAGGCTATTCCACAATACGTCTACTATACAAAAGACGTAGAAATTAACCACCCAATACCGCGCGCATTTCACAAACCAAAACAGGCGGGCTCCATGAAAATTGTTGAATAATAGTGAACGATCGCGCCGATACTAACAGTACAAAGCGAAAGCGAGGTGATAGCCATGGCAAAAAACAAGGGTTCCCAGAACAAAGGACAGCAAAACGCCCAGAACAGCAACACGAAGAACCAGGACATGCGGGGCGGCACCACTATTGTAGACAACCAGAACGCAAAGGGCCAGAACAAAAAAGGCACACAGGCCTGACAACACAAGTCAGCCGAGCGCGGCCGCCGCATCCGTATCGGATACGGCGGCCGCGCTTTATACGGCGCAAATCTAAAATCATCGGCAAAAAATAATGACAGCTCATGCCGGTTTGTGGTATACTGAACAGGACATTGGCGCCCGCTCCGAGCGGGAGAGCCTGCGTTGCCGCAACAGGACAGGCATAAGGAGGAAAAGTCATGAAAGTATTGCTGATCAACGGCAGCCCGCACAAAAACGGAGCCACCTACACCGCTCTGCGGGAGGTGGCGAACGCCGTGGAGCGCCGCGGCATAGACACACAGATTTTCCACATCGGCACCGGCCCGATCCGGGGCTGCATCGCCTGCGGCAAATGCGCGGGCGGGGGGCTCTGCGTATTTGACGACGACCCTGTGAACGAATGCGTGGAGCTGGCCGCCGAAGCGGACGCGCTGGTTATCGGCTCCCCCGTGTATTTCGCGGGCCCCAACGGCGCCCTGTGCGCGTTTTTGGACCGCATGTTCTACCAGAAGAAGAGCCGCTTTGCCAACAAGCCCGGCGCGGTGGTGGTAAACCTGCGGCGCAGCGGAGGCAGCGCGACCTTCGACCGGCTGAACAAGTACTTCACCATCAGCGCCATGCCGGTGGTGTCGTCCCAGTACTGGAACATCACCCACGGCATGAACCCCGACGAGCAGCAGGAGGACCTGGAGGGCCTGCAGATCATGCGCACGCTGGGCGAGAACATGGCCTGGCTCATGCAGTGCATCGAGGCCGCCAAGGGCACCGTGCCGCCGCCCAGCCCCGAGCAGCTGCTGCGCACCAATTTTATTCACTGACGATTTTCGGAGGACTGTTTTTGAACAACAATACCAATACCAAATCCGCCTTTGTGGCGATTGTGGGGCGGCCCAACGTGGGCAAATCCTCGCTGCTCAACAACTTTGTGGGTGAGAAAGTGACCATTGTAACCGAAAAGCCCCAGACCACCCGCACCCGCATTACAGGCGTGCTCACCAGAAGCGAAACCCAGCTTGTGTTCATCGACACGCCGGGCATTCACAACCCCAAAACCAAGCTCAGCGAGTACATGGTACGGCAGGTGCGGGAAAGCGTGGCCGACGTGGACGTGGCTGTGCTGGTCACCGAGCCCACCGGCGACATCCGCGACACCGAGCGCGCGCTGATCGAGCGCTTTGCCCAGCGGGGCCTGCGGGCTCTGCTGGCCGTGAACAAGATCGACCTGCTGCCCCGCAAGGAGCTGATGATGGAAAAGCTCCAGAGCTTCTCGCAGCTCTACGACTTCGACGAGGTGATCCCGGTGAGCGCCCTGACCAAGGACGGTGTGGACATCCTGCTGGAAAAGCTCTGCTCCTATGCCGAACCCGGTCCCCACTACTTCGATGAGGACGCCTTTACCGACCAGCCCGAGCGGGTGCTGGTCGCCGAGATGGTGCGCGAAAAGCTGCTGCTGGCCATGCGGGAAGAGATTCCCCACGGCACGGCCGTGGTGGTGGAAAAAATGAAAGAGCGGGAGGGCAAGCCCCTCATGGACATTGAGGTGACCATCTTCTGCGAGCGCGAAAACCACAAGGGCATGATCATCGGCAAAAGGGGCGCCATGCTCAAAAAAGTGGCCAGCGGCGCCCGCGCCGACATGGAGTCGTTTCTGGGCCTGCCGGTGAATTTGCAATGCTGGGTTAAAGTCAAGGAGGACTGGCGCAACCGCGAGGGCGTGATCCGCAGCCTGGGCTTTGAATAAGCGGATAACAAGAAAATGTGAATTTGTCAAGCCTCAATAGTTGGAAGCTGTTCAGTATATTCCCTGTCATAGCGGCGGCGGTTTTTGAGACACTATATTAACGGAAACAATCCGGAAAATGTCCCAAAGTCCAAGCCTATATTGTGATGGGAGGGTCCGTTTATGTACAGCCAGCAAGGGGATCACGCCGCCTGGGAGCGCTTTCGCAGAACCGGCAAGGTCGAGGATTACCTGAGCTACTGCCAGCTAAAGCAGCAGCCGGGCGTCGACAATTCAAGGGAAGCGGTGCCTTTCGATGCAGCTCACAATGGAAGGGATCGTCCTGCGGAGCTGCAAATCCGCTGAGGACAGGGTCCTACACATACTTACCGGGGAGCAAGGGGTGCTGACCGCCTTTGCCAACGGCGCCCAACGGACCCGCAGCAAGCTGGCGTCCGCCACCGAGCTGCTGTGCTACGGCAGCTTTGTGCTGTTTCACCACAGGGACCGCTATGTGGTGGACAAGGCCGACTCCAACCGCATTTTCTTCGGTATCCGGGGCGACATCGAAAAGCTGGCGCTGGCCTGCTACCTGGCCCAGCTGGCCGACGAAATCTGCCCCCACGGCGTGGAGGCCGCCGAGCACCTGCGCCTGATGCTGAACACACTGCATTACATCGAAAACGAAAAGCGCCCGCGCTCACAGCTCAAGGCGCTTTTTGAGTTGCGCATGCTTACCCTGTCCGGCTTTATGCCCAACCTGGTGGCCTGTAGGGAATGCGCCGCTTTTGAGGCGGAGGACATGCGCTTCTTCCCGGCCTCCGGCGACCTGCTGTGCGGCGGTTGTCTGGGGAAAGCCAGCGCCTTGGCAAGTGGCATGCACCTTTCCCCGGGGGTGCTGGCCGCCATGCGGCACATCATCTACGCCGGGAACGACAAGCTGTTCGCATTCTCCCTATCCGAACAAGGCCTAAACCAACTCTCCCGCATAGCGGAAGCCTACCTGCAATACCAAGTAGAACGCACCTTCACCGCCCTGGAGTTCTACCGGGGACTATCAGCAATACCATAATTTTTCAACGGCCTCCCAATACAAGCCTACCGTAAACGCACCCCATAGGAGCAACCAAGCTTCCGCAATCGACGGCCTCGCAGCAGCGAGCCACCGGGCACGCAGAAAGGTCCTAAGCGCAGAGTGCCCCTGTCGAGGGCACCGTGACATGGGTGCGCTGCACCACCGGCGCGGCCCCGAATGCGCGCTGCGCTCATCGGCAAAGCACCGCGGGTGCCCGTTCTTAACAGGAGGGTTTCTCAAGGGGGGGAACACCCTTGAGTGCCTTTTGGTTACTTTGTGGCGTACCCCGGCTTAGGGGTTCCTTATTCTTGCCCGTCGCGGCGAGCGACAACTAACACCACTGGCAAGTGGCAACCCTGCGCCGCAGGCGCAAAGAAAAACCCGCGCAAGCAGAAAGCCCCGTCAGCGGCGAGCGACAACTAACACCAAGCAGCGCGCCACCCTGCGCCTATTGGCGCAATAGCAAGCCCCCGCGCCGCAGGCGCAAAAAGGAGTGACACCACCGTGCAAACGAATAAGCACATAAAGTCCCTGGAGCTGGACAAAATCCTCGACATGCTGGCAGACCTTGCCAGCTGCGAGGACACGAAGCGCCTGGCCCGCCAGCTTACGCCCCACACCACCTACCGGGAGGCCGCGGCCGACCTGCGCCTCACCGCCGACGCTCACTCGCTGACCAACCGGTTTGGTACGCCGTCCATTTATGGGGTGATCCCCTGCACCGATTTGGTGAGCAGGGCCAAGGTGGGCGGGGCGCTGTCCATGCGGGAGCTGCTGGACATGGCGGCGCTGCTGCGGACCACCCGCGGCCTGGAAAGCTGGAAGCGCCAGTCCGACGACGACGAAACCGCGCTGGACTACCTGTTCTCTCAGCTTTCGTCCAACAAGCATCTGGAGGACGAGATCACCCGCTGTGTCCTGTCGGAGGAGGAGCTGGCGGATACGGCCAGCCCCGAGCTGGCCCATATCCGACGGGGCATCCGGCAGGCGGGCGCCCGGGCCAGAGAGCAGCTGGACAGGATCATCCGCTCGTCCGCCTACTCCAAGTATCTGCAGGAGCAGATCGTGACAATTCGCAACGGGCGCTTTGTGGTTCCGGTGAAAGCCGAGCACCGGGGCGAAATCAAGGGCCTGGTGCACGACACCTCCTCCAGCGGCTCCACCTTGTTTGTGGAGCCCATGTCGGTGGTGGAGCAGAATAACCAGATACGCGAGCTGGAAGCCGCCGAGCAGCACGAGATCATCCGCATCCTGCGCGCGCTGTCCGCCCAGGTGGGCGACTTTGGCGACGATCTGCTGATGAGCTACGACATGATCCTGCAGCTGGACCTGGTGTTCGCGAAATCCCGGCTGGCGGACAGGATGCGCGCCTCGGCCCCCCTGCTGCTGGAATCGGGGGAAACCGTGCTGAAAGGGGCTCGCCACCCACTGATTCAGGCGGACAAAATCGTTCCGGTGGACATCCGGGTGGGCGGCGCGTTCGACACGCTGGTTATCACCGGCCCCAACACAGGCGGCAAAACGGTGGCGCTGAAGACACTGGGCCTGCTGACACTGATGGCCCTTTGCGGCCTGATGATCCCCTGCGCCGAGCAGAGCGCCGTGTGCGTCTACGGCAAGGTGCTGGCCGATATCGGCGACGAGCAGAGCATTGAGCAGAGCCTATCCACCTTTTCGGGCCACATGACCAACATCATCTCGATCCTGGCCGAGGCCGATCCTCACACACTGGTGCTGATTGACGAGCTGGGCGCCGGCACCGACCCGGTGGAGGGCGCGGCGCTGGCCGTGGCCATCATCAGCCGGCTGCGGGCCCAGGGCGCGCAGGTGGCGGCTACCACCCACTACGCCGAAATCAAGATGTATGCGCTGCAAACCTCCGGCGTGGAAAACGGAAGCTGTGAGTTTGACGTAGCCACGCTGCGGCCCACCTACCGGCTGCTGATCGGCATACCGGGGCGCTCCAACGCTTTTGCCATCAGCGAGCGGCTGGGGCTGCCGCCGGATGTGATCAAGGCCGCCAGGGAGCAGGTGTCCCACGAGAACACCCGCTTCGAGGACGTGGTCGGCGGCCTGGAGCAGACGCGCCAGCAACTGGAAAAGGAAAAGGAGCTGGCCGAGCACTACCGGCTGGAGGCCCAGCAGGCCAGGGCCGAGGCCAAGGCCGCCCGCGAAAGCCTGGAGGCCAGCAGCGAGCAGGAGCTGGCCCGGGCCCGGGAAAAGGCCCGCGGCATCGTGGCACAGGTCAAGTTCCAGTCCGAGCAGCTGCTCTGCGAGCTGGAGGAGCTCAAAAAACAGAAAGACAAAGCGGATTTCTCGGACACGGTGCGGGACGTAAAATCCACCTTCAAGGCCTATGTGCGGGACCTGGAGGAAATCGCCGACCCGGTGGTAAAGCGCCAGTCGCCCAAGTATCACCTGCCCCGGCCCTTAAAGCGCGGCGATATCGTGTTCCTGACCGACTTTGGCGCCGAGGGCACGGTGCTGGCCGACCCGGACAGCGGCATGGTGCAGGTGCAGGCGGGCATCCTCAAGACCAAGGTGAAAATATCCAATCTGCGGCTGCTGGACAAATCGGCCCGCAAGGTGACTGTGAGCGGCGGCGTGAATACGCGCAGCGCGATAGGCAGTGTGAAGGAGAGCGCCTCCAGCGAGGTGAACCTGCGGGGCATGACCACCGACGAGGCCCTGATGGAGCTGGACAAGTACCTGGACACCGCCGTGCTGTCCGGCATCAAGACGGTGCGGGTCATCCACGGCAAGGGCACCGGCGCGCTGCGCGCCGCCGTGCAGCAACGGCTTAAAAAACACCCCAGCGTACAGGACTTCCGCCTGGGTGTTCACGGCGAGGGGGACTCGGGCGTCACAGTGGTCGAGCTGAAGTAGCGCGAGAGAGGAGAACGCCATGACCAAAAAGCAAAAAGCTGTCTGGTTTGTGCAGGCGCTGGAGCGGGAATACCCCGACGCAGTCTGCTCTCTGGACTACGAGCGGCCCTACGAGCTGTTGATCTCGGTGCGGCTGGCCGCCCAGTGCACCGACGCCAGGGTGAATATTGTGACACAGGACCTGTTTGTGGAGTACCCCACGCTGGAGTCCTTTGCCAAGGCGGACCCGGCCAGGCTGGCGGACAGCATCCGCCCCTGCGGGCTGGGCAACACAAAGGCACGGGACATCGTAGGAACCGCCAACATGCTGCTGGAGGTGTACGGGGGCACGGTGCCCGACACCATGGAGAACCTGCTGAAGCTGCCTGGCGTGGGCCGCAAGACCGCGAACCTGATTTTGGGGGATGTCTACAAAAAGCCGGCCGTGGTGTGCGACACCCACTGCATCCGCATCACAAACCTGCTGGGGCTGGCCGACTCCAAAAACCCGGATATCTGCGAGCGGCAGCTGCGGGACGTGCTGCCTATGGACAAGGCCAGCGACTTCTGCCACCGGCTGGTGATTCACGGCCGGGCGGTGTGCAAGGCGCGCAGCCCCCAATGCGCGGACTGCTGCATGAGCCGGCACTGCGCGGGTGCAAGCCGAAGCTGAGGCCCCGGCGTTCACAGTAAGCTGGATGCCGGGGCGCTTCAACCCACAGACAAAAGACCTTGAGGAAGCTTTTACGTGAAAAAGCTTCCTCAAGGTCTTTTCCTTTTTTTGTTTTCACAGAATCCGATCCCGCAGGCTTGTGCCCTCGGTCCTCACCGGCAGGCCGAACAGGTCCTGCACCGTGGCGGCGATATCGGCAAAGGTGTCCCCCACGCCCAGGTTCACACCCTGCTTTGCCTGTTCGCCCCACACCAGCAGCGGCACATACTCCCGGGAGTGGTCGGTGGAGGGGGTGGAGGGATCGCAGCCGTGGTCCGCCGTGATCATCAGCAGGTCGTCCCGCCGCATGCGGGGCAGGAACCGGCCCAGCTGCTTGTCAAAAGCGTTCATGGCCGCTGTGTAGCCCGGCACATCGTTGCGGTGGCCGTACAGCATGTCGAAGTCCACCAGATTCAAAAAGCAAAGCCCGGTAAAGTCCTTGTCCTGCAGGGCCAGCGTCTTGTTCATGCCGTCCTCGTTGCCCTGGATGCGGATGGTCTCGGAGATGCCCCTGCCCGCGAAGATGTCGTATGTCTTGCCCACGCCGATGCTGGCAAGGCCCGCCTGCATCAGCAGGTCACACATGGTGTGGCCGGGCGGCTCCAGGGAAAAGTCGTGGCGGTTGGCGGTGCGGGTAAAATGGGGGTGCTCGCCCTCAAAGGGACGGGCGATCACGCGGCCCACGCCCCAATCCCCTTTCAGCAGCTCCCGCGCCTGCTCGCAGATGCGGTACAGCTGGTCCACCGGCACCACCTGCTCGTGGGCCGCGATCTGAAGCACGCTGTCCGCCGAGGTATACACGATCAGCGCGCCGGTTTCCACCTGCTCCCTGCCGTATTCCGCGATGACCGCGGTGCCCGAATAGGGCTTGTTGCACAGGATTTTGCGCCCCGTGACCCGGGTGAGCTCGTCGATCAGCTCCCGTGGAAAGCCGCCGGGAAAGGTGGGCAGCGCCCTGGGCGAGCTAAGCCCCGCAATCTCCCAGTGACCCACGGTGGTGTCCTTGCCCATGCTGCGCTCCCCCAGCTTGCCGAAACAGCCGACGGGACTGCCCACAGGTGAGCCGAAGCTTACGCCGTCGATATGAAACAAACCGAGCCGGGCCATGTTGGGCACGTCCAGCGCTCCGCTGGCCGCCAGCGCCCCAAAGGTGTTGCTGCCCAAGTCCCCAAAGTCGGCGGCGTCGGGCAGCTCGCCGATACCGGCGCTGTCCAGCACGATCAGAAATACGCGTTTGATAGCCATATGTCTCCCCTTTTTATCTGTTAGACCTGTTCTATGTCAATATAACACAACCCAAACAGGTTTGCAAATCCCTTGTTTTTTTACATTTCCGGCCAGCGGATCGCAAAAAGGCGTGAGTTTTTCAAATTTTGTAAAATTCACGCCCTTCGACAAAGTTTATGGTAAATTATGGATATACTGTGGGGTAGGACAAGCTTGTCCCGCGGGGGGCAAGGGAATTTTAGCGCATATCCGCAAATAATGGATATGCCGGATGCATACCAAATTTTGCGGATATGCGCTTATGGAAGGGACCAGGGCTTATGCGAAACAGGACGGACATCATCGGGGTGTCCTTATGGGACAGGATCAGGCACGGCGCATCCACCCACCTCGGGCTTATAAGACAGGCCGGCGCGGCCCTTGCGGGGTTTGTGATGGCGGGCTCCTTCATATTCGGCGGCGTCGCCCCCTTTGGCGTGGCCTTTTGCGCAGCGGTGCCCGCCCAATACGCGGTCACGGCGGGGGCGGGGGCGGTCCTGGGTTATACGCTGCTTACACTGCCCGGCGTGAGCATGAAATACATTGTCTCGGTGCTGATGGTGCTGGCGGCCCGCTGGCTGTTTGAGACAAAGGCGCCGGGCAGGATCCGGCTGGCGGTGTCGTCGGTTATCGCGGGCTTTTCGCTGGCTGTTGCCAGCGCGGCGGTGCTGGTGCTGTCCGAATTCACCTTATACGACATTGTCATCTGCGTGGCCGAGCTGCTGCTGGTTTGCGGCGCCACCTACTTCTTTGCCAGAGCCCTGCAGTTCCTGTCTCGGAACATGAGCGCCATGAGCCGCTCCGACCTTTCCTGTGTTGTGATCGCGTTGGCCGTGGTGCTGATTGGTCTGACGCCGCTGCAGGTGGCGGGCTGCTCGCCGGGCAGGATTTTGGCGGTGCTGGTGGTACTGCTCTGCGCCCGCTACACCAGGGAGGCAGGCGGCGCCATAGCGGGCGTGACCGTGGGCATGGCGCTGGGCATGGCGGGGGGCGACTATGGCTTTTTGCTCACCGCATTCGGCATGGGCGGCCTGATTTCGGGCATCTTCGGCGGCATGGGGCGCATTGCCACGGCGGCGTCCTTTATTTTTATCAACACTGTCACGGCCCTGTTCGCGCTGGAATACGAGGCCGTGTACATCTCCATCATCGAAGTGTTTATCGCGTCGGTGGTATTTATGGTGATCCCCCAGGGCTGGATGGGCAGGCTGGCCACACTGAGCCAGGCCAGCGCCAAAAAGGACACCACCACCCAGAAAGCGCTTTGCGAGCGGCTGGAGGATATCTCGGGCGCGCTGATGGAGATTTGCTCCACCACCCAGCAGGTGAGCGCCAAGCTCAGCCAGATGGAGGGGGCCAGCTTTTCAAGCGTATACACCCGTGTGGCGGAGCAGGTGTGCATACGCTGCGGCATGAAGACCACCTGCTGGCAGTTCCGCTACTCTGAAACAGTAAACGCCATGCAGCAGTGCATCGCGGCGCTCAAACGCGAGGGCTCCATCACCAGGACCCAGGTTCCCAGGCGCTTTGGGGACAGCTGCTGCAAGCTGAATGATTTTGTCGCGGCACTGAACACCCAGTTCCACGATTTTGTGGCAAAGGAGGGGGTGCAGCGCAAGGTGTCCAAGGTGCGGGCCGTGGTCACAGACCAGTTCGAGGGCATGGCCATGATGCTGGATGAAATCTCCGGTGAAATCAGCGGCATGCGGCTGCTGGACCCTCAGCGCGCCAACAAGGTGCGGGACTACTTTGAGAAAGAGGGTGTTCACGCCCGGCAGGTAATCTGCTACACCGATGAGTTCGACCGCATGAGCCTGGAGCTGCAGATTCCCAACTACCAGGCGGCCAAGCTGGACAAGGAGCACTCGGCGTTGGACCTGTGCACACTGCTGGAGGCCGACTTCGACCTGCCCCAGGTGACGGTGCGGGAAAAGTACACCTCGGTGCTGTACAGCGAAAAGGCGTCCTTTGTCATCGACATGGGCGTGTGTCAGATCGCGGCCGGCTCGTCCAAGCTCTGCGGCGACGCCTACGACTGCATCCGCAACAAGGGCGGCAGGGCTCACTTCGTGCTCAGCGACGGCATGGGCAGCGGCGGCAGCGCGGCGGTGGACTCGGCCATGGCCTCGGGCCTGATCACGCGGCTGATTTCGGTGGGCGTCGGCCACGAGGCGGCGCTGAAAATGGTAAACTCGGCACTGCTGATCAAGTCGGGGGAGGAGTCTCTGGCCACCATCGACATCTGCTCGCTGGACCTGTTCACAGGCAAGGCGGAGTTCTACAAGGCCGGGGCGGCCCCCACCTTCGTCGTTAAAAACGGCCGGGCGGGCTATGTGGAGTCCACCTCGCTGCCGGCGGGCATCCTGCGGGGGGTGGCGTTTGAAAAGAGCGGCATCACGCTGCACGAGGGGGACCTGGTGGTCATGGTGTCGGACGGGGTGATCGCCACCGGCGCGGACTGGGTCAAATCCGAGCTGGAAAACGCGAGCCCGGGCAGCGATATCCAGCACCTTTGTGAAACGCTGGCCGCCAACGCCAAGCTGCGCAGGATCGACGGCCGGGAAGACGACATCACCGTGCTGGCCGCCCGCATTGCCCACGGCACGTAGCTGCAAACCGCGGCCTTTTGGCGCGAGGTTCATGCCGGATTATGGTAAGCGCCAAATAACCCCGCATCTGTACAGACGCGGGGTTATTTTACGCTTACGGATTATGTTGCCGGAATAGCTGCGAAGTTATTGTTGTCTCAGCTTTTGGGAAACAGGGGCAGCGGCGCCAGGAAGATCAGGTCGCCGCGCTTTGCGGTGTCCCCCTCGGCCAGCACGGCGGCGCGGCCCGCGATTTCGCCGCCGGCCTTTTTCACCAGCGTTTCCAGCGCCGCCATCGACTCCCCGGTGCTCACAACGTCGTCCACGATCAGCACCCGCTTGCCTTTCAGGTACTCCATGTCGTCGATATCCAGATACAGCTCCTGCAGCTTGTCCGTGGTGATCGACTTCACATCCACCTTCACAGCCTTTTTCATGTACAGCTTCTTGCTCTTGCGGGCCAGCAGGTACCGCTTGCCTGACTGGCGGGACATCTCGTAGGTCAGCGGGATGCCCTTGGATTCGGCCGTGATCAGCACGTCGTGCTCCGGGGCCAGCTTCAGCAGCTCCCCGGCGCAGGCCATGGTCAGCTCCACATCCGAAAACATGATAAACGCGGCAATGTCCAGGCTCTCGCTCACCGGGCAGAGGGTCAGCTCCCGCCTTAGCCCCGCAACCTCCAGCGTATAGGTTTTGTTTGACATGATCGCAGCTCCCCCTCGATTAGCCGGGAGGCCAGGCCATCTGCCTGTCCCCCAGGATGTGTACGTGCAGATGCGGCACCGTCTGCTGGCCGTGCTCGCCGCAGTTGGACACCAGGCGGAAGCCCTTGTCCAGCTTCTGCTCCGCTGTTACTTTGGCGATCACCTCAAACAGGTAGGCGGCCTCCGCGCTGTTTTCCGGCGTGATGTGCGCCGCGCTTTGGATATGGGTTTTTGGAATCGCGAGCAGGTGCACCGGGGCCTGGGGTTCGATGTCCTTGAACACCAGCACCCGGTCGTCCTCGTACACCTTGTCGGATGGGATTTCACCCTTTATGATTTTGCAGAACAAGCAATCCCCCATGGACGGACCTCCTTTTTCTTTTTTTAATCGCGCCTATTGGCGCGGGGGTGCCACTTGCCAATGGGGTTGGTTGTCGCTCGCCGCGACGGGCGTTACTTTGTTTTGCCACAAAGTAACCAAAAGGCACTCAAGGGTGTTCCCCCCCTTGAGAAACCCTCCTGTTAAGAACGGGCACCCGCGGTGCTTCGCCGATGAGCACAGCGCGCTGGCGGGGCCGTACCGGTGTTGCAGCGCACCCATATCACGGTGCCCTCGACAGGGGCTTTCTGCGCTTAGAACTTTTCTGCGTGCCCGGCGGCTCGCTGCTGCGAGGCCGTCGATTGCGTTGCTCTGTTTGCTCCTATGGGGCTGCGTTTAGGGTGGTCTTCTGCTTGCCCTTGTCAAAGGTTGCGGTGCCCTCGACAGGGGCTTTCTGCGCTTAGAACTTTTCTGCGTGCCCGGCGGCTCGTTGCTGTGAGGCCGTCGATTGGGTTATTCTGTTTGCTCCTATGGGGCACGTCTATGGTAGACCTCATTGAGATGAACACGGCGCGCTGGCGGGGCCTTGCCGGTGGTGGGGCCTAGGCTTCCAGCTGTTTTTTTACGATATCCACAAAACTGGCCATAACTTGCTCCAGCTTTGCGTTGTCGGAAATGCCGCCCATGGCGTTGTCCGGGCGGCCGCCGCCCGAGCCTCCGGCAATTTGGGCGGCCTGCCGCACCAGCTTGCCGCAGTTGACGCCGGCCTTGACAGCGTCCTTGCCGGCAAAGGCGAGCAGTGCGATCTTGCCGCCGCCGGTGGCCGCCATCAATCCCACAATGTCGGGGGCCTTATCCTTGAGCTTGTCGGCTGTGCTGCGCAGCGCCTCGGGGGTGGCGTCGGGCAGCGTGGTGGTCAGCACCTGCACGGCGCCCACGCGGGGCAGGTCCTTGGTCAAGTCGCCGGCTTGGGAGGCGGTGATCTTCTCGTTCATGGCGTCCACCTGCCGCTGCAGCTCCTTGAGCTGGGCGGCGGCCGACACGCACTTGGCGGGCAGCTCGGCGGGCGAGGCCAGCTTAAAGGGCGCGCAGGCTTCGCGCAGCAGCCCCTCCTGGCGCTCGATCAGCGCCAGCACGCCAGTGCCGGTCACGGCCTCGATCCGGCGCACGCCCGCAGCCACCGAGGTCTCGTGCTCGATCTTGAACAGCCCCAGCTCGGCTGTGTTTTGCACATGGGTGCCGCCGCAGAGCTCAATGGAAAGCCCGCCGATGTCGCACACGCGCACACTGTCGGAGTACTTGTCGCTGAACAGGGCCAGCGCCCCCAGTTTCTTGGCCTCCTGCATGGGCATCTCGGTGACAGTGAGCGGCAGCGCGCGCAGAATCATGGCGTTTACTTTTTTCTCCACCTCGGCCAGCTGCTCGGGGGTCACGGCGCTGAAGTGGGTGAAGTCGAAACGGCAGACCTGGGAATCCACCATCTGGCCCGCCTGGTGCACGTGGGTGCCCAGCACCTCCCGCAGTGCCGCCTGCAGCAGGTGGGCGGCGGTGTGGTTGCGCATGATGGAGCGGCGCCTGCCCTTGTCCACACTTACGGTGGCGGTGTCGCCCTTGGCGACAAAGCCGCTCTCCACCACGCCGATATGCATGATGTGCCCGGTGGGGGACTTCCTGCAGTCTTTCACCGTGAACAGGCTCTTGCCCACGATGATGCGGCCGGTGTCGCCCACCTGGCCGCCGCTTTCGGCGTAAAACGGGGTCATATCCAGAAAGACCGCGGCGCTTTCCCCCGCGCTCACCTGGTCGGTAACCTCGCCGTCCTTGACGATGCACCGCACCTTGGCCGTACCGCTCAGCTCCTCGTAGCCGGTGAAAGTATCCTGGAACCGGGCGTTGCGCAGAACGTCCTCCTCCCAGCCCACATCGCCCTGGGACTCCTCGTGTGCCTTGCGGGCGCGCTCCCGCTGTGCCTGCATATTTGCCAGAAAGCCCTGCTCGTCCACGATAAAATTCCTGTCCGCCGCGATTTCCTTGGTCAGGTCCAGTGGGAAGCCGAACGTGTCGTACAGGCGGAAAGCGTCCTCGCCGGTGATAGCCCGCAGGCCGTCGAGCATCTGGCTTTTCGCGTTTCTCATAATATTGTGCAGCAGCTCCAGCCCCTGGCGGATGGTCTTGTCGAAGCGCTCCTCCTCAGTGCGGATGACCTCCTTGATGTAGTCGGCCCGCTCAGCAAGGTCCGGGTAGGCGGTCTTGTTCTCCTCAATGACGGTGTCGCAGACCTCCCACAGGAACGGGCGGTCGATCCCCAGCAGCTTGCCATGGCGCGCGGCGCGGCGCAGCAGGCGGCGCAGCACGTAGCCCCGGCCCTCGTTCTGGGGCACCACGCCGTCCCCCACCATAAAGACAGTGGAGCGGATGTGGTCGGTTACAACGCGCAGCGATACATCCGCCTTTTCGTCCTTTTTGTACTCCACGCCGGCGATGCGGGCAATATGCTTCATAATGTTCTGCACCGTGTCCACCTCGAAGAGATTGTCCACGCCCTGCAGGATGCAGGCCAGGCGCTCCAGGCCCATGCCGGTGTCGATGTTGGGCTTTTCCAGCGGGGTGTAATTTCCCACGCCGTCCGAGTTGAACTGGGTAAACACCAGGTTCCAGAATTCCACATAGCGGTCGCAGTCGCAGCCCACGGCGCAGTCGGGGCTGCCGCAGCCGTGCTCCTCGCCGCGGTCATAGTAAATCTCGGAGCAGGGGCCGCAGGGACCGGAGCCAATCTCCCAGAAGTTGTCCTCCTTACCCAGGCGCACGATATGCCCGGGGTCCACCCCCCGGTTTTGGGTCCAGATTTGGGCCGCTTCCTCGTCCTCCTCGTAGATGGACACCCAGAGCCGGTCCACGGGGATCTTCATGACCTCGGTCACAAACTCCCAGGCCCACTTGGTGGCGTCCTGCTTAAAGTAGTCGCCAAAGGAAAAGTTCCCCAGCATCTCGAAGTAGGTGCCGTGGCGGCTTGTCCTGCCCACCCGCTCGATGTCCGGCGTGCGAATGCACTTCTGGCAGGTGGTGGCCCGCTTGTTGGGCGGCGTTTCAAGCCCCAGAAAATATTTTTTCAGCGGCGCCATGCCCGAGTTGATCAGCAGCAGGCTGGCGTCGTCGCCGGGCACCAGCGGCGCGCTGGGCATGCGCAGATGATCTTTGCTTTCAAAAAATGAAAGAAACTTTTCCCGTATATCGTTCAGGCCCATCCATTCCATAGTCCGTCGCATCCCCTTTTCACAAGTACACACTCATCATTTTATATGCCAACTTATCACGACGATTATACATGATTCCCATGCGTCCGTCAACGATTTATGCAGAGGCGGGCGCAGGCTCCGGGTCCGCCCCGCGCCCGGCCTGCTCCTCCCCGGCCTGCTCCCCGCCGGAGGCCCCGGCCGGGGCCAGCTCGGGGTAGACATACCAGGTCATGCGCTCCAGCTCGCTGAGCATGCGCAGCGACTGGACCTCGAACAGCCGCGCGTCCACATAGAAATACCAGTCCTTCAGCACGGCGGGCAGGCTTTTGTAAAACGTGTTCTGCTCCAGGTCCTTGATGGTGATATCCTGCTGATCGCAGAAAATCACCCGCACAGCCTCGAAGTCGGGGCGGCCCGCCGCGATGGCGATGTCCGCCGGGTACTTCCAGCCGGTGTAATCGGCCGCCACATTGGCAAAGCCCACCGCTTTCATAAGCTCCCCTTCCAACGTGTCGCCGGTGGCCACCGTGAAGTCCAGCAGCCGCAGGTAAAGGGCGGGCACCGGCTCCTCCCCGGCCACGGTGTCCACGGCGGCGGCGATCCCCTCCAGCCGGGTGTAAAAGCGCTTTTCAAGGCCCTCGCCGATCTCAGCGCCGGTCACCTGGCCCTCCATCAACAGCGCAAGGTCCTTGTAGTTGCCAAGCAGCGCCCTCAGGCTGGCCGCGTGGGGAATCACCGCCACCGCGATTTCCCGCTCGGCCAGGATTGCCAGATCGTCCTCCGAAAGGGTAATCTCGGTCAGCACCAGGTGGGGGTCCAGCTCCAGGATTTTGTCCATGTCGGGTAGCAGCGCGGTGCCGCAGCCCGGCAGCGACGCGGCCTCGGCCGGGTAGGAGCAGTAATCGTCCACCCCCACCAGGCGGTCGCCTATGCCCAGCTCGTAAAGCTTTTCGGTCAGGGACTGGGCCAGCGACACCACCGCGCCCGGGCTGCTCTCCAGCGTGACACCGGCCGCCGTAACCGGGTATTCGGGTGTGACCTCCTCCCGAGGGAGCTGACCGGGGGCGGACTCGGAGGAGGAATCCGCTCCCTCCCACAGCCCAAAGCGGGCTGCAAAAGAGCAGCCCGCAAGCAGGCAGCAGGTAAGCGCCAGGAGGATCACCAATCGCTTTTTCACCATCTTATGCATTCCTTAATTCCTTATTTTTGGCCTGTGTAATTGAAAGCTAGACTACAGTATATCTCAGAAACCGCATAAATGCAACATTAGACCTGTTGTGAAACCTACCGCCAGACACTGCGCAGGGATTTTAGAACAGGTCTAATATGCCAAACGGCCCGCCCCCTTGCGGGACGGGCCGTTTCACGATATACTACAGCAAGGGGAGAAAATAAGAGGAGAGCGCGGCCTATCTCAGCAGGCTCAACACGCCCTGGGGCAGCTGGTTGGCCTGGGCCAGCATGGCCTGGCTGGCCTGGACAAGGATGTTGTTCTTGGTGAATTCCATCATCTCCTTGGCCATGTCCACGTCCCGGATGGTGGATTCGGCCGCGGTCAGGTTTTCCTTGGTCACGCCCAGGTTGTTCAGCGTGTGCTCCATGCGGTTCTGCAAAGCGCCCAGGCTGGCGCGCTGGGCCGAAACCTGCTTCACGGCGCCGTCGATTATGTCCACGGCCTGGTTGGCCAGATCCCGGGTTTTTACGCTTGTGTCGATCAGAAAGCTCCGCCCGTCGCCCAAAAAGGCGGTGGACATGTTGTCTACATGCAGGCCCACCCGCTGGTCGGCCCCGCCGTTGGCCCCGATCTGGAACACCAGCTTGGAATCCTCGGTGCTGAACACGGCGCGGCGCAATGCGTGCTCAGGGTCCATGAGCTCCTGTGTATCGGCGACCGTTGTGGTGGCCTCCACCAAATCGGCGTTGCCGTCGCTGTCCAGCGCGATGTTGGCGATCACGCCGTTGATGTTCTTTATGAACTCCGAGCTCACGTTGGTACCCGCGGCGGGATGATTGGTCATGGTGGCGACCGCTTTGCCGTCCTCGTCGCAGAACAGATAGACCGCCTCTCCTGCCGCGACAGTGATATCGGCGTCCCCGTTCTGCTTTTCAATGTCGATGGCGGTGGTTCCGGCGGTGTTGTCAATGTACTGGCCCAGATACACCTTGTCGCCGATCTGCAGCGCGATGCGCTGACCCGCGGCGGCGTGGGTAAAGATTAGCGTGGCCACGCCGTTTTTGGTGTTCTGGATGTCGGCCAGGAATGTCTCGATTTTGGATTCCCCGGCGATTTCACCGTTGGCGGCCTGGCCGATGTCAAAGCCAAACGTGCCGGACAGATAGTTGGCCACCGCGCCGAAAGAGCCGTCCTTGTATACGCCGGTCCCGATGGTCGCGCCTTCGATCATCTCGCCGCGCACGCCGCCGATGGAACCGTCCAGCAGCTTGATGCCGTTGTAGTGCGTGGAGCCCGAGATGCGGTCGATCTCGCTCTTCAGGGCCTGCATCTCTAGCTCAATCTGCTCCCGGTCCGCGTCCACATAGGTGCCGTTGCTGGCCTGCACAGCCAGTTCCCGCATGCGGTGCAGGATATCGTGGGTCTCGTTGAGTCCCCCCTCGGCGGTCTTGATCAGGCTGATGCCGTTGGAGGTGTTCTGCTCCGCCATGGCAAGGCCCCTGATCTGGCCACGCATCTTCTCCGAGATGGCAAGGCCCGCCGCATCGTCGGCCGCGCGGTTGATGCGGTAGCCGGACGAGAGCTTTTCCAGGTTGCCCGAGGTCATGGAGTTATTAATCCCCAAGTAACGGTGCGCGTTTAGCGCGGCTAAATTGTGTTGTATAACCATTTCAAGTGCTCCTCCTTGTCCCGAATCCGGATTTTAGGGTTGACAAAAAACACCGCTTCCATGCCCGGCTTTTTGTCGATTATCTTTCTGTAACATATATCGGGGCCGGGGAAAAAAACTTTAGTCAATTTCACAAAAAAATTCCACACCCTGTGTGTGGAAATCAAATAACAGGATGGTGAATCCGTTTTGAACCCATATTTTTCACGTTCGGCGTTGCTGCTGGGCGAGGCCGCGATCGAAAAACTGGCCGGCTGCCGCGTGGCGGTGGCTGGTCTGGGAGGGGTGGGCTCTTTCGCCGCCGAGGCCCTGGTGCGCGGCGGTGTGGGCTCCCTGCTGCTGATCGACGACGATCTGGTGGCCCCCGGCAACATCAATCGGCAGCTGCTGGCCACCGCCGGCACGGTAGGCAAGCCCAAGGCGGAGCTGGCGGCCCGGCGCGCACTGGAAATAAACCCCCGTGTGCACGCCCAGGCCCGCCGGGAATTTCTGCTGCCCGAAAACATCGAGGAGGTGCTGGCGGGGCCGCTGGACTACATTTTAGACGCCGTGGACACGGTGAGCGCCAAGCTGGCCCTGGCTGAAACCGCGTACCGGCGGGACATTCCTATCATCAGCTGCATGGGGGCGGGCAACAAGCTGGACCCCACCCTATTCCGGGTGGCGGACATTTACGAAACCAGCGTCTGCCCGCTGTGCCGGATCATGCGCCGCGAGCTCAAAAAGCGGGGCCTGCCCGGGCTCCAAGTGGTCTACTCCCGGGAGCAGCCCCTGACGCCCGCGCAGGCCCCGGAGCCAGACAGCGCCGGCCATTCGAAGAGAATTACCCCCGGCAGCGTATCCTTTGTGCCGCCGGTGGCGGGCATGATCGCGGCCGGGGTGGTGATCCGGCGGCTGGCCGGGATCGATTAGACCTGTTCAAAAGCCCGCCGCGAACGGACAAGCCGGGGGTTATGAATCAGATCTTTTGATCAGGGGTTGACCACATTCACCGAAGCGCCGTCCATGAAGCCTTTCAGGTTGGCCACCGCCACTTCCATTTCATTATTTCAGGATGGTTCCGCCGCCCATCACATAGTCCTCGTTGTACAGCACAACGGCTTGTCCCGGTGTGACCGCCCGCTGGGGCTGGTCAAACTCCACCCGCAAGGCGCCGTCCTGCGGCGGGTATACGGTGGCGGGCTGGGCGCGGTGGCTGTAGCGGATTTTAGCCATCACTTTGGTGGGCTCCGTGGGGGGCGGGTCAATCCAGCGCAGGTCGCCGGCGGTCAGCCCGCTTGTGAACAAGCTGTCGTTCCCGGCCAAAACAATGTCCCCGCTGGCGGCGTCGATGCTCTTGACAAACATGGGCTTGCCCAGGTTGACGCCAAGGCCCCGGCGCTGGCCCACGGTGTAGTGCCACAGGCCCTGGTGCCTGCCCAGCACATTGCCCTGCTCGTCCAGAAAGTTGCCGGCGGAGCTCTGGGCGCCGGTGTAGCGCTTCAAAAAGGCCGCGTAGTCGCCGTCCGGCACAAAGCAGATGTCCTGGCTCTCCTCCGTGTCCGGCGGGGAAAGCCCGGCCTGGGCCACGATGGCGCGCACTGTCTGCTTGCAATGCAGCCCCAGCGGAAAGACCGTGCGGGCCAACCACTCCTGGGGCAGGCAGTACAGCACATAGCTCTGGTCCTTTTTGCGGTCCCAGCCCCGGCGCAGCCGCAAGCGGCCGCCGCTGCGCTCGGTGAACGCGTAGTGCCCGGTGGCGATGCAGCCGATGCCCTCCCGGTCCGCGATTTCCAGCAACAGCGGGAATTTGGAGGTGCGGTTGCAGGTGACGCAGGGGTTGGGGGTGATCCCCCTGGCGTAGGCGTCGGCAAAGCTTGCGACCACTTCTTTCTCGAAATGGTCCCGCGCGTCCATCACCATATGCCGGATACCCAAACAGGCGGCTGTGACCGCCGCGGCTTCGGCGTCCTTTCCGTCCTTTCCGGCGTTGTCGTGCAGGCGCAGCGTAACGCCGGTAACCTGGTAGCCCTGCTGCCGCAAAATCAGGGCGGAGGCCGCGCTGTCCACCCCGCCGCTCATGCCAAGCAATACGGTCTTGTTCGTATTCATGAAATCTCCTTATATTATAGGCCTGCTATAAAAATCGGTCTTTATATAAATTCCAAAATACCGTACATCCTTTTTAACAGAATTGCTATTATAATCGGATTTTACCATATCCCCGCGATTTTTGCAAAGTCTGTCGCGTTGGTTGACAAATATCGCCGCGAGGATTACAATAAAAACAGGAACAATTGTCATCAGGAGGTTATTACAGGATGAAAAACTATTTTTCCATATACACTGCTCTGCTCACCGCGTGCGCGCTGTGTCTGTCCGCTTTCGCGGCCAGCCCGTCCACCGGCGACTACCGCGGCCAGATGATGGGCGTTGTGATCGGCGTCGGCGTTGTGGCGCTGGTCGTAATTTTAATTTTGGCGGCCCTTGGCGGCAAAAAGAAAGGCGGCAAGGGGAAGAAGAAGTAACCTTTACGCCGCCCAATAGCACCCACACAGCCCGTCACGCCATAAGGCGCGGCGGGCTGTGTTTTATATACGGGCAACCGCCGGCGATTCCGGCGGTTGCCCGTTGCGCTGCATCCCCAAAAACAAAACGGGCTGCTGCCCTGGATCTTTTCAGATCGCTTGCAACAGCCCAAAGGCAAAAGAATACAAGAGTCTGTTGATATTAAAACAAGCTCTTAGAAAATAAAAGGCGCTGTCAAAGGCAAACATGGGTCAAAGCACCAATACAATCCGAAATTGGACCGTGTCGTCGGTGGCGATGTAGTAGTCGCCGGAAACACTTGCAAAATAGCCCTGCTGCCGCAAGTTTTCCACAAACCGCTCATAGCCGCGCTCAGTGTCGGCCGCGCCGTCCACGGTCAGGCTTCTGCCCTGGTAGGAAAACGCGCTCACCGTGATTTGCGGGTTAAGGCTTTGAAACAGGGCGGCAAAGGTGTCCGCCTCGTGCAGCGGGATCAGCTCGAAATTAATGTAGGCACTTGTCACCGCGCCCGCGAATTTCAGCAGCATCTGCACGTTTCCGCGGTCCCGCAGAATATCCGCAAGGCCCACCGTGTCCTGCGAGACAACCAGCCGCACTATGCGGCTTTGGCGGTACAGCTCACTGTTTTCCACCTGGCGGGCCAGCAGCATCGACCCAAGCAGCACCGCCGCAGCCAGCAGCAGCGCCGTGAGGGTCTGCACCCAGACTGGCCTGTTCATCTGCATCATTTCCTCGTTCATTGTAGCACAGCCTTTCCGGCGCATTTGTCGTATTTTGTCGATTTTCGCCAAGCTCAGGGGTTCCCACGGGACACCGCGCTAGATCTCCCCCATATGGTATAAAATTGCCGAAAGCGCGCAGACCGGCGCCGTTTCACAGCGCAGGATGCGCGTGCCCAGCGACGCGAGCTGCACCCCGGCCGCCGCGGCCTCGGCGGCCTCGTAGTCGGCGAAGCCCCCTTCGCTGCCCACCATCAGCGATATGCTGTTGGGAGCCGCGTCCCCCAAGACCTCGTGCAGCGGCATGTCGCTCTTTTCGTAGAACAGCAGCGCCAGCTTGTCGGCAGCCATTTCGCGCACGGCCTCGGAAAAGCCGGTCATGGGCAGCACGGCCGGAATGCACCCGCGCCCCGACTGCTTGGCCGCCTCGGCCGCGATCTTCTGCAGCCGCGTCGCCTTTCTTTCCATGCTGCGCGCAAGGGGGCGGGAGATGCAGCGGGCCGTAATCACCGGCACGATCTCGTCCACGCCCAGCTCGGTGGCCTTCTGCACCACATGCTCCAGCTTATCCCCCTTGGGCAGCGCTTGGTACAGCCGCAGCCGGCAGGCGGTTTCGCCCACGCTGCCGGTCTTTTCCAGCACGTCCACCTCCACCTCGTCGGCGCTCATGCGCGCGATGCGGCAGCGGTAGTCGCTGCCCCTGGTATCGCACAGGATCAGCTCCTCGCCCTGCTGCATGCGCAGCGCCCGGGCGATGTGGCGGGCGTCCTCCCCGCGGATCACGGCGTTTTCACCGCTTATGTCCTCCAAAAAAAATCTGGGCATTCCGCTCTCCTTTTTTTCCGGCAAAATCAATGGCAGCGCGGCTTGTGGAGCCACGCTGCCGCAAAACAACGCGCTTTTGGGGCTTTCAGATGAAATCCGTAACCTTGCTCTTGCCCGTAGCAAATTCCTCCACCGCAAGCTTAACAGGCTTTTCGATCAGGTTGACGTGGTTTTCCTCGGCGGCTTTGGCGATATCCCGCGCTCTCTGGGCCACCGCCACCACGAATTCATAGTAGCTGTCGTGCTTGCCGATGATTTGGTACATGGATGGTCTAAGCATCTTTGCGTCCCTCCTCTTCAGGGTTATTCCGTGCAGCGGTTCTGCACCCGCAGGCTCGCCGTGTTGATCACGGCGTCCAGCTCCTTGCAGCATTGCTCCACCGAATCGTTTACAATCACATAATCGTATTCCCTGGCCATCGCCATTTCCCGCGCGGCCACGGCCAGCCGCTTTTCCACAGCCTCCACCGGCTCGGTACCCCGGCTGGTCAGGCGCAGGCGCAGCGCTTCCACCGAGGGCGGCATCAAAAACACAAACACGGCGTCGGGGCATTTTCTGCGAATCTGCAGCGCGCCCTGCACCTCGATCTCCAGGATCACGTGCACGCCCTGCTGCCGCAGCCTTTCCACCAGCTGGGCCGGCGTGCCGTACAGGTTGCCCGCAAAGCTGGCGCTTTCGAGCATTTCGCCGCCGGCCGCCATTTCCTCAAAGCGCGCGCGGGAGATAAAGTAGTAGTCCACGCCGTCGGCTTCTCCGGGCCGGGGCGGCCGGGTGGTGGCCGAAACGCTGACCGCACAGTCGCCGCGTTGCCGCAGCAGCTGTTGCAGCACGGTGTCCTTGCCCACGCCGGACGGTCCTGAAAAAACGATAAGGAGTCCCTTTTTAGTCATCCGCCACCTCGTCGTCGCTGTCCAGGCGGTTCGCCACGGTTTCGGGCTGTACCGCCGAAAGGATCACATGATCCGAGTCGGTGATGATCACTGCGCGGGTGCGTCTACCATAGGTTGCGTCGATCAGCATGCCTTTATCCCTGGCGTCCTGCATGATGCGCTTGATCGGCGCGGATTCGGGGCTCACAATGGCGATCAGCCGGTGTGCCGAAACCATGTTGCCAAAGCCGATATTGATAAGCTTCACGTCTTTCCCTCCACATAAACGTCAGCCGCGTCACTCCACATTTTGAATCTGCTCGCGGATTTTTTCGATCTCGCTTTTGATTTCCACCACTGTGCGCTGTATTTCCATATCCTGTGCCTTGGAGCCGATGGTGTTGGCTTCCCGGTTCATCTCCTGCACCAGAAAGTCCAGCTTGCGGCCCACCGCCTCGCCGCCGGACAGAAAGCCGCGCATCTGCCCAATGTGGCTGCGCAGCCGCACCGTTTCTTCGGCCACAGCGGTTTTTTCGGCAAAGATCGCAGCCTCGGTAATCACGCGCCCCTCGTCCGCTTGGACATCCGCCAGAACCTCCCGCAGGCGGGTAAGCAGCCGTTGGCGGTATGCCTCCGCCACCTCGGGGCTCCGGCGCTCCACCAGGGCCACATGGCGCTCCACGGCCTCCAGCCGGGCCAGGATGTCGGCGCCCAGCCGCTCGCCTTCTGCGCCGCGCATATCCAAGTAGGTTTGCAGCGATTGCTCGGCCACTTGGCGCACCGCGGCCCAGAGCTCCTGCTCATCCGCTTCGTATTTGCGCACCGTGAAGATGTCCGAGAAGCCCGCAAGCCGGCTGAGCGTAACGTCGTCCTTCAGCGCGAGAGCCCCGCCCAGCTCCCGCAGAGCGGTCAGGTAGCTTTCGGCAAGCTTCCGGTTGATCTGCACCTCGGCCGCGGCGCCCTCCAACGCCACAATGCTCACCGACACGTCCACCTTGCCGCGGGACACCCTTTTGTACACCAGGGATTTGAGCTTCTCCTCCATGTAGCCACAGCTGCGGGGCACCCTGGCCGAAAACTCGAAGTAGCGGTGGTTGACCGACTTGATTTCCACGCCGATTTCCCTGCTGCCTATCAGCTGCTGGCACCGGCCATAGCCTGTCATGCTGTTTACCATCATTCGCCGTCCTCTTTTGCAGGCCCTCCGGCAGCCCCGGGTCCTGTTATTTATGGGATAGCGCGGACGCAATCTCACAGTGGAAATATGATACTATTAATCTACCGCGTTTGTCAACCACACCGCATAAAAATCAATAAAAATCTGAAACCCGCCCCGTTTCGCGGCGAGTGACAACTAACACCACGCAGTGCGCCAGCCCCCGTGCCGCAGGCGCGACAAAAAAACTTGCGTAAGCAGAAAGCCCCGCGGCCGGCCAAAGCGCCGTCCGCGGGGCTGGGGTCTTTCGGGCGAAATAACGCCCACAAGGCCCACCGGTGGGGGATTTATCATGCGGCGCCGGTGCAGCCGCCGGACCCCGGGCACGTTCCACCGTCCTGGCAGAGGCACCCAACGGGGCATCCGCATGCGGCGGCCGCGGCGGCCGCGGCCGCCGCGCCGGATTTTGGCTCCTGTGCGAGCTGGTCGGTCAACTCGGGCAGATCGGTGACCGACGGCTTCGGGGCCTTGTTCATGGTCAGCAGCGCTGTGGACAATGTCTTGAACGCGTTCAAAAAGTTCATGGCCTCCACGTCATTTCCCGCCACCAGCGGATAACTGCCCACAACCTTGTCGTTGACCAGCACCTCCACCATGCCCAACACCTGGCCCGCGTCCACCGGGGCTTTCACGTCGTCGGACAGCGTGACCTGCTGGGTCAATGAGCCCTCGTACATCTTATCCACAAGGATAGGCGCTGGCGGCGTGTACACCGGCGTCACCGCGTCCTTGACGCCGCGCAGCACTCTTACCGGCATCAGCTGGTCGTCCACAGGCGGGGGTGTAACTGTGGTAAAGTTCGCAAAGCCGTAATCCAGCAGCCCCTTGGCGCTGGCAAAGCGCTCGTCGGAGGTAGGGCAGCCCATCACCACCGCGATCAGCGACAGACTGTCCCGGGTGGCGGTGGCGCTCAGGCAGCTGCCCGCGCCGTTGGTGGTGCCGGTTTTCAGCCCCGTGGCACCCTTGTAAAAGCGCACCAGGCGGTTCGTGTTCACCAGCTCAGTCTCACCGTTCCGCAACGAGTCCATCCAAACGGTGGAGTATTCGCTGACCAGCGGGTGGCGTATCAGCTCGCGGGACATCAGCGCGATGTCCCTGGCGGTGGTCAAATGTCCTTCAGCGTCCAGGCCGGTGCAGTTCATAAAGTGGGTGTTCTCCATGCCCAGCTCGACCGCGCGACGGTTCATCATGTCGATAAACGCGTCCTCGCTGCCCGCGATGTGCTCGCCAAGCGCCACCGAGGCGTCGTTGGCGCTGGAGATGGCCACGGCCTTGAGCAGGTCATTTACGCTCATCTGCTCGCTCACCTTGAGCCAGATCTGAGAGCCCCCCATGCCCGCCGCGTTCTCGGAGGTGGTGACGGTGTCGGTCAGGGCGATTTTGCCGCTTTCAATCGCCTCCATCACCAGCAGCAGCGTCATGACCTTGGTCACCGACGCGGGCGGCAGCTGCTCGTCGGGGTTCTGCTCATATAAAATCTGGCCGCTGCCCTGGTCCATCAGAATCGCGGACCTGGCGGGCATGGAGTCCGCAATGGAGATCACCGGAATTGCCGCGGGCAGCTCCTGGTCCAGATCCAGCTCGTCGGGGTCCTCCTGCGCCATCGCGCTCAGCGCCGTCGCCGCGACCAGCAGCAGCGCCAAGGCAGCCGAAAATATTTTTTTGCCCATCTCGCAACACCCTTTTCCTATACAATATGCCGGGAATTTGTTATAATGATGTTACTACTCTATGCGGGGACGGGCAAAAACATGCTATCGCAATTGAACTATATCACCCAAATATAAAGTTTTTGCCGCATTTTTCGATATACAAGGTAGAGGAAGCTTCGGTGCTTGAAACGGAAGGATGGCGGATTATGCCCAATGTGGTTTTTTCGGTAGTTGTATTTATTCTGGTGGTGCTGCTGCTTTTGTGCATTGCGCTGATTATCGCGAGCCTGAGCAAGCAGAAGCTGCAAATGGAGCAGCTGCCCGCCTGTGAGCGGGTGGACCTGATGTCCCACAAGGAGCACACCATGCTGGCGGACCTGAACAAGGCGGGGGAGAAAAACGGCCTTGTCGCCTTTCCGCGGGTGGGCTTGGGCAATATCCTGCGCGTAAAGCCAGGCAGCGATAACGCCGACGCCTGGCACAAGCTGCTGTGCGCCGAATACGTGGACTTTGTGGTCTGCGAGGCCGACACCGCCAAGGTGCGCCTGGCGGTGCTGCACGGCGACAACATCTCCGCGCTGCGCAAGGGGCAGCTTGAGCAGCTGGAAAGGGTTTGCGGCAAAGCGGGCATTCCGGTGCTGGTAGTGCGCGACTACAACATGGCCGGCCTGGAAAAGGCGCTGGCCCAAAAGGTGGGCCCGGTCAAACGCCGGGGCGCTTCCCCCCAGGCCCCGGCGCCCGGCATGGAGGTGCTGGAGGAGGCCGCCGCGGTATAGCAAATTGCATATGGCGCGCAAAATAAAAGGACGCGGACCAATGGTCCACATCCTCAGCCTGTAGACGAAAAGGACAACAACCCTCCCGATATGGTATAATAGACCATATCGGGAGGGTTGCTTGATGTATCGTAAAAAAGACCGGATGGGACAAAAGGAAATAAAGTTTGTGAG
>Ga0153950_1000179_pt1 | contig 27358 bp, 26 predicted proteins | sample TSNJ034MetaG_FD_104737 | JGI IMG/M metagenome (GOLD analysis project Ga0153950, IMG submission 104737) | Attine ant fungus gardens microbial communities from New Jersey, USA - TSNJ034 MetaG | ecosystem: Host-associated > Fungi > Mycelium > Unclassified | place: USA: New Jersey, Wharton State...
AGCTCCTCCTGCTGGACTTGAACCAGCAACCCTTCGATTAACAGTCGAATGCTCTGCCAATTGAGCTAAGGAGGATCGAAGCGAGTAAGACATTACCAGAGCCCCGGCCGAACATGAAATCGGCCCGGCGTCCACGGCCCGAAGCATGGACTGCTCTCAGGCGTTCTGCCGCAACGAGCGGCGCTGCATCTCCAGACTGAGCAACTGCCGGTTCAGATCCTGCACCGTGGCCGGATCCGCGTCCGCGCCCATACGCTGCAACTGACCCAGAAGGTCGGCCTTCTGATGCGTGATGTCCAGCTCGAACAGACGGGCCAGGATGTCCCGGCACGCCCTCATCAAGGCGTCCTCATCGGCAGCCGGGATCATCGCCACCGCCAGCTCCGAAACCAGTGCGCGCAACGGCTCCGGCACTTCCTCCCGCACAGCCTCGACCCAGGTGACCGGATCCGTGGTCCGGGCGGACCCCACAGCACGGATCGCCGTGTGGACAGCCTGGTAGGCAGGCACCACGAAGTGGACCTGGGAGAACATCTGCCAATGACGCTCGTCCAGAACGTGAGGCTGCTGCAGCGCCACCTCCAGGGACTGCCGTTCCATGGCGGCCACCGGGTCCCTCGGATCGGGCCGGCCGTACGATGAGGAGGCGTCCGCGCTCTCCTGCGTGGCGGCTTCCCCGTTCCCCTGTGAAGACGGGTCACCGCTTCGCGTCGGCGCGGAGGCGGCGCGGCGCGCGGCCGTCTGCACCGCCCGCGTCACTTCCTCCATGGACAGCCCCAGCCAGCCTGCCAGCTCTCGCGTGTAGGCGGGGCGGAGCGAACCATCCCTGATCCTGGCCACGATGGGCGCGGCCTCGCGCAAGGCCTGGATGCGTCCCTCCACGGTATTCAGATTGTGCTTCTTCAGCCCCACCCGGATGGCGAACTCGAACAGCGGTCTCCGGCTGGCGATCAGATCCTTCACGGCCTGATCCCCCCGGTGCTGGCGGAGCTCACAGGGGTCCGCGCCGGACGGCTCCACCGCCACGTAGGTCTGCGCCACGAAGCGCTGGTCCTCCTCGAAGGCACGCAAAGCCGCCTTCTGGCCTGCGGCATCGCCGTCGAAGGTGAAGACCACCTCGCCACCGGTGCCGTCATCGGACAGAAGCCGGCGCACGATCTTGATGTGGTCCCCGCCGAAGGCCGTGCCACAAGTGGCCACGGCCGTGGTGACGCCCGCCAGATGACAGGCCATCACGTCCGTGTAGCCCTCCACCACCACGAGCTGCCGGCCCCGGACGATGTCCCGCTTGGCCTTGTCGATGCCGTACAGGACCTGGGACTTCTTATAGAGCGGGGTCTCCGAGGTGTTGAGGTACTTGGGGCCCTTGTCATCTTCGAAGAGCTTGCGGGCGCCGAAACCGATCACATCCCCGGTGATGTCACGGATGGGCCAGATCAGCCGCCCACGGAAGCGGTCGTAGAGCCGCCCGGAGCCTTCCCGCCCCGTGGAGAACATGCCCGTCTGCACCAGCTCCTCATCCCGGAAGCCCTTGGTGCGCAGATGGCCCAGCAGTCCGTCCCAGCCCTGCGGGGCGAAACCGACGCCGAAAGACTCGGCAGCAGCCCGGTCGAAGCCCCGCTCGGCCAGGAAACGGCGGCCTTCGATGGCCCCCGGTGTCAGGAGCTGGGCGGTGAAGAACTCCGCCGCGATCTTGTGGGCGTCCAGGAGCTTCTGGCGCTTGCCGACATCCTCCCGGCGCGGCCCGGAGCCACCATCCTCATACCGGAGTTCGATGCCCACCTTGGCGGCGAGTTTCTCCACGGTCTCGCTGAAGGAGAGGTGGTCCATCTTCTGGACGAAGGAGATGACATCGCCGCTCTCACCGCAGCCGAAGCAATGATAAGTGCCCACCTGTGGGCGGACATGGAAGCTGGGGCTGCGCTCATCATGGAAGGGGCAGAGTCCCTTGAAGGAGCCGATGCCGGCGCTGCGGAGGGTGACGTACCCGTCCACCACCTCTTTGATGTCGGTGCGCTGGCGGACCGCCTCGATGTCTTCCCGTTTGATCAGCCCAGCCACATAGCCATCCTAGTCCGGCTGGCAAGCCGGCCGGACCCCTGCTCCTCGCTCCGTCACGGACGGCCGGGGCCCACGGGATTCCGCGAGGATCCCCTGGCCATCGAGGGCGCGGCGCAGCCCTGCGGGATCACCAGAGTGAGGGGAGGCTGCCCACCAGACGTTCATGCAGGCTCAGCGCCGAACCGTCCGTCAGGGACGCGACCTGGTCGATGATCACCCGGAAGCGGGCGTCGTCGTCGGCCGCGGACCGCCAATCGGCTGCGAACATGGGCTCCAGGTGCTTGTCCCCCGTGGCGCTCAGCGCACTCACCAGGGCACGCAGCACCTCCTGCTGCCGCTCATAGATGGGCTGGCGGTGATCCGTGGTCATCACGAAGGTGGTGGCCAGGCCCTTCATGACGGCGATCTCCATGATGGTCTCCTGCGGCACCACCAGCTGCCCGTTGTACCGGGTCAACGGGTCCGGGCCGTACACGGAACGGGTCGCCTCCAGCGCGCTCTGGCAGAACCGCCCGATCAGCTGGCTGGTCATGTTCTTCAAAGCGGCCATCGACTTCCGGCTGCCATCCGCCTCGCGGACCCACACCGCGGTGTCCTCCAGACGGCTCAGGGCCTGATCCACCTCGCCCGGGTCCGCATGCGGCAGGTACCACTGGCGGGTGTAGCCCACCACGCGGGCACGATGATCCGGGTTGTCCATCCAGCGGAGCTGAAAATGCCCTGCCACCACGGCATCCTCCACATCGTGAACCGAGTAGGAGATGTCATCCGCCAGGTCCATGACCTGCGCCTCAATGCAGGTCTGGCCTGCCGGGGCGTTGTCCCGCACCCAGTCGAAGATGGGCAGATCGTCCTCATAGGCACCGAACTTGCTGGTGCGCTGACCATGGATGACCGGCGCGTCCGCCGCCTGCCACGGGTACTTGCAGGAGGCGTCCAGGCTGGCCCGGGTCAGGTTCAGGCCCGCCGGTGTGCCGTCCGGCGCCAGGACCTTGGGCTCCAGGCGCGTGAGCAGCCGCAGGGTCTGGGCGTTGCCCTCGAATCCCCCGATGTCATGCGCGATGTCATTCAGGGCGGATTCACCATTGTGGCCGAAGGGCGGGTGTCCCAGATCGTGCGAGAGGCAGGCCGTGTCCACCACATCGGGATCGCAGCCGAGGGCCCGGCCCAGTTCACGGCCCACCTGGGCCACTTCCAGGCTGTGGGTCAGGCGGGTCCGGACGAAGTCATCCGTGTCCGGTGCCACCACCTGGGTCTTGGCCCCGAGGCGGCGCAGGGCGGAGGAATGCAGCACCCTGGCCCGATCCCGTTCGAAGTCGGAGCGGTAGGTGTTCTTGGCAGGCTCCGCGACCCAGCGTTCGGAAGCGTGGGCCGGGTACTGTGCGTCACTCACGCCCTCAGTCTAGTCAGAGGGCCGCCCTCTCCCCCGGCCCATGACGCCCCAACCCGCAGGTTTCTTGCGAACCTGAGCCCCAAGCACCCTGGTTCACGCGAAAACGTCAGGCCCTGCCCGGCCCTCCCGGCTCCACGACGTCCGGACTACGTCCGGGCCAGAGTCCCGATGTCCTCCAGGAACGCCTCGCGGACCTCGTCACTCACGGTCGCCCGGGTGTCCGCGATGGTCTCCAGATAGTCGCCCGTCACCGGGCCCCGGCGGCCCGGCCCGCGCCCGTCCAGGGCCTCCGCGGAAGGCTCCCCTCCGCCGTCGTACACCGCCTTCTCCAGCGCACGCTGCGAGGCGCTGCGCGCCGCGAACTCGATGTCCGCCGGAGAGAAGCCCTCGCTGCGCTCCACCAGGGCCCGCACGTCCACCTCTGCCAGCACGCTGGACGGAATGAAGCGCTGCCACATGGCGGTCCGGGCCTCCTCATCCGGCAGCCCGATGGGTATGACGTAGTCGAAACGGCCATGACGCAGGAACGCCGAATCGAGGGACCTGATGAAGTTCGTGGCGCACACCAGCAGGCGCCCCGGCTGATCACGGAAGGCCGGGATGATCTTCAGCAGCTCGTTCGTGACGCCCTGAAGCGGCGACGGCGGCTCACCGGACCGCTGCGCGGCGATCTCCTCGACCTCGTCGATGAACACCACCGCGTGCTCCAGCTCCGCGATCTCCAGGAACGTCTCCCGCAGGGCACCGGCCAGCCCGGCGGGGTCGGCCGCCAGACGGGAGGGGAACACCTCCACGAAAGGCCACTCCAGGCGGGAGGCGATGGCCTTGGCGAAGGTCGTCTTCCCGGTCCCGGGCGGCCCGAAAAGGACGACCGCACGCGGCGGCACCACGCCGAACTCCTCCGCCAGTTCCCCGTGAGCCAGCGGCAGGACCAGGCGGCGCTCCAGCAATTGCTTCTCACGGGTCATCCCCGCGACGTTCGCCCATAGATCGCGCGGCAGGAGCCTCCCGCCCAGCTGCTCCAAGGCACCCAGTTCGGCGCGCTGGACCGGGATCCTGCGTTCGAAGTAGCGCAGATCGGCCTTCACCTCGAAACCCCGGTTCAGGAACGCCTCCACCCTGGTCTCCTGGGTGGGCATGAGCGCGGAGAGCTTGTTCAGGCCCAGATGCGCCATCCGCTGCTCGACGGCGGCCAGCAGCGAGGTGCCGATCCCCTGTCCGCGCCACTGCTGCTGTGTGGCCAGGAACACGATCCAGCCCTGATCATGGGCCGCACGTCCCACGGCGGCCCCCACCACCGTCTCACCGTGCACGGCCACCACCGCATGATCCTTCTCACACGAGGCCAGGACTTCGGCGAGGTCATAGACGGACTCCACATCGGAGGCTTTGAGGGACTCCCACAGGTGCAGGATCCCCTCGACATCGGAGGCGTGGAAATCACGGATCTTCCACGTGGACATGGTCATCAGCTCCTTCGCTGGGGTGCCGACATCATGCCACGGGCCGCACCTGCGAAGCCAGGGTCGTTCGGCTAGAGCAACCAACCGTTCTCCGCGGCGATCCGCGCCGCATCACCGCGGGTCCGTCCCCCGGTCTTGGCCATGGCCGAGGAGAGATGGTTCCGCACCGTGCCCTCGGAGAGGAACACCTCCCGCGCGATGTCCGCCACGGTCCCGCCCCCGGCCGACACCCGGAGCACGTCCACCTCGCGGGGCGTCAGCGGTGACTCCCCCGCCACGAGGGACTCCGCCGCCAAGGACGGGTCGATCACGCGCAGCCCGGCATGCACCTTCCGGACGGCGTCGGCGAGCTGCCGGGCCGGGGTGTCCTTGACCACGAAGCCGGCGGCACCGGCCTGCAACGCCCGGCGCACATAGCCGGGCCGTCCGAACGTGGTCACCATGAGAACCCGGCAGCCGGGCGACTCACGGCGCAGCCGTTCCGCAGTGGCCAGCCCGTCCAGCCCCGGCATCTGCACGTCCAGGAGCGCGACGTCGGCGTGCTGCGCCCGCACGGCCGCCAGCGCCGACTCGCCGTCCTCCGCCTCGGCCACCACCTCGATGTCCGTCTCCAGTCCCAGCAGGGCGGCGAGCGCACCCCGCACCAGAGCCTGATCGTCCGCGATCACCAGGCGGATCGCGCCGTCCTGCGTCATGCTCACATCACCACCGTCAGGCGGAAACCGCCCAGTTCCGAGGGACCCGTGCTCAGGGTCCCGCCCGCCTGCCTGACCCGCTCGGCCAGGCCGTCCAATCCGGTGCCGCGGCCGCTCCACTGCGGGAACGCGCCGTCCGGCGCAAGCCGGGTGCCGTCCCCCGGCTCCGGAACGGAGGCTCTGGCGGGCACGGCGGGCCGCCGCGCGCCGTCGTCGTCCACCTGCACCCCGTCAGAGGTGAAGGTGATCCGGCAGCGCGCCGCCTGCGAATGCCGCACCACATTGGTCACGCCTTCCCGCACCACCCAGCCGAAGAGCTCGCGGTGCCCGGAGGCCACCAGATCCACGGACCCGGGAAGTTCCGCTTCAATACCGGCCGAGGACAGGGCGTCGCGGGCCTGCGCCAGCTCCGCCACCACGTTCACGCCCCGGTACCCGGCCACCGTGGCCCGGACATCGGCGAGCGCGCCGCGCGCCAGGTCCTCGATCTCCCCGAGCTCGCGCGCCGCCCGACCGGGATCGGCTTCCAGAAGCCGCCCGGCGAGTTCGGCCTTGACCGCCACCACGGTCAGGGAATGGCCCAGGATGTCATGCATATCGCGCGCCATGCGGTCCCGTTCGGCGGCCACGGCCGCCACGGCCAGGTCCTTCCGGGTGGCTTCGAGCTGCTGCCGGAGCTCGATCTGCCGGGCGAAGGCCATCATCATGAACCCCAGGGACAGGACCAGGGAACCCTGCATGATCCCGGCCTCCGGCTGACCGGCGGAGCATTGCAGGGCCATGGCGCCCGCGGCGAGCAGGAAGATCACCCCGGCACGCCAGCGCGCGGGCAGCGGTATCATGGCGGCGGCGCAGGCCAGGAAGGTCCAGGTCCACAGTGCCGGCAGCCCCAGGGCGAGCACCACCAGCCCATTGCTCAGCAGCAGCGCCACAAGCACCTGCGCCGCAGCCCGGACCCGCGCCACGGAGTCCTTCCGCGACCAGGCATACAGGGGCCCCGCCGCATAACAGGCGAAGAACAGCACCGTCAGCGCAGTGACCAGCAGCTTGTGTCCCAGGCTGTCCGTGGGATCGTCCCAGACCGTGGCGTAGCTTGGCCAGGTCCACAGCAGCAGGGAGAACCCGGCGCCGATGAGCCAGTTCCGGGGGCCCGCCCCGGAACGCCAGCCCGTCAGTCCGCCGGGTTTCCCCCGAGTCTCTTCCATGATCACCAATCTAGGGCTTAGACGCGCTTGGTGTCCTTGCGGAACGCCAGGGCCGCGCCGGCCACGAACACCGCCAGCCAGGCCACGGCGTTCACCACCCAGATCCAGTCCCAGGCGCCCGTCAGCGGGCTCCGGGCGATCTGCCCGATGCCGTAGGCCGGAGAGAAGCGGGCGATGTCCGTGAACGTGCTGCCCATGATCTCCAGCGGCATGAAGAGACCGCCCAGCATGGCCATGATCGCCAGGACCGGCCCCAGGAGCTGCATGACGTTCTGGCTCGGCATGAGATAGCCGACCATCAGGCCCAGGGCCGCGAAGACCAGCGAACCCAGCCAGGCGGCCAGGCCCGCCGCCACGATGGTCCCGGCATCCAGCCGCACACCGGCGATGGCGCCGATGGTGAACTGCGCCACCACGGCGATGAAGCTCATCACCAAGGCCGCCGCGGCCTTGACCGCGATGTACGCTCCGGGACGCAAGGGGGTCAGGCGGAGCTGCCGGGACCAGCCCTGCGCACGTTCCACCGCCACCTGGGCGCCGGACGCCGTGGCCGAGGTCATGGCCGCATAGACGGTGAGGCTGATGAGGATGTATTCGCCATAGCTGTGCGTGCCGCCCGGGAGCATCTGGTTCTTGTTGGAGAGACCGAAGATGGCGAAGAAGATCGCCGGGACCAGGATGGTGAAGAGGAGGGTCCTGCGGTTGCGCAGAAGCCGCTTGATCTCGATCCAGAGGAAGGTCCCGTTGATCCCGCCGCGGGCGGGCTTCCGGTCCACGAGCTGGATGGCCGTCATGCGGTCCTGTGCGGTGCTGCCGGGGGTGCTCATGCCTGGGCCTCGCTTCCGTTGAGCTGGGGGCCGACGACGGGTTCTGCGTCATCGCTGGTGAGTGCCACGAAGGCGTCCTCAAGGTTGTTGGCGCTGACCTCCAGGTCATGCGCATCGGTCTCCGCCAGGAGGAAGCGGAGCACCGCATCGGAGTCCTGGGAGCGGATGGTGACCCGCGCGCCGTCGTACTCCACGGAGTCCACCTGAGGCAGCCGGACCAGCCGGGGGTCCTCCTGGCCCAGGGCGGCACGGACGGTGCGGCCGGCGGCGAGGTTCTTGATCTGGGCGGCGGTGCCGTCTGCCACCACGCGCCCCTGACGCACCAGGACGATGCGGTCCGCGTAGGCGTCCGCCTCATCGAGGTAGTGGGTGGCGAAGACCACCGTGCGGCCGCGCTGGGCGTCCTGGCGGATGGCGTGCCAGAAGTCGCGCCGCCCGGCCACGTCCATGCCGGTGGTGGGCTCGTCCAGGATCATGAGCCCGGGGTCGGAGACCAGGGCCATGGCGAAACGCAGCCGCTGCTGCTGGCCGCCGGAGCATTTCTCCACCCGCCGGTCCGCGAGGTTCGCGATCCCGGCACGTTCCAGGACCTCCGCCACGGGACGCGGCGAGTCGAACATGGCGGCGGTGAGCTGGACGGTCTCCTTCACGGTGATGTCCTTGAGCAGACCTCCGGTCTGCATGACCGCGGCCACCTGCCCCCGGGCGATGGCCTGGCGGGGCGTCCCACCGTAGACCTTGACGCTGCCCCTGGTGGGCTCGGAGAGACCCAGGATCATGTCGATGGTGGTGGTCTTGCCGGCGCCGTTGGGGCCCAGGAAGGCCACCACCTCACCAGGTTTCACCTGGAGGTCCAGGCCCCGGACGGCCTGCACCGTGCCGAAGCTCTTGTGGAGGCCTTGAGCATCCACGGCCAGAAGCTGACTCATTGTGTCCTCACATTCCCGAAGTGCCGAATGATTCCGAAGAGCTGCTGCTCTTCCTTGATATCCATTCGACCGCGAACGGGGCGTGTGAACCCGGGCCGTGCGTCATGGTTCGCCCATGACAACTGTCATGGGCCTCCGTCACGCGAGACGCCAGTGGGGCACGGTTCCGCACTGGAACACTGTGCCCCACCGGCGTCAGGTGTCAGGGAGGAGAAAGCTCAGCCGCCCGAGACGTCCAGCTCGGCGGCCTTGATGGTGGCGCGCTGCTCGTCGTTCAGGCTGCGGCTCTCCAGCCACTTGTCCGGCAGGGCGGTCCGCTTGGGGGTGCCGGCACGGCCACGGGGGCCTTCGGCGTCCACGCCCGGGTACGGCGATTCCATGTCCAGCTGGTCCAGGAGTTCCCGCAGAGTGTCCAGGTCCGGGACGGCGGCGAGCTTGGCGCGCAGGTCCCCGCCCACCACATAGCCCTTGAAGTACCAGGCCATGTGCTTGCGGATGTCCCGCAGGGCCTTCCCTTCCTCCCCGAAGGTGTCGATCAGCAGCTGTGCGTGCCGGTAGACGGCGCCGGCCACGTCGCGCAGCCCGGGCCGGATACGGTCCTCACGGCCGTCGAAGGCGGCCTGCAGATCGCCGAAGAGCCAGGGACGGCCCTGGCAGCCGCGGCCCACCACCACGCCGTCGACGCCGGTCTGGCGCACCATGCGCTCGGCGTCCTCGGCACTCCAGATGTCGCCATTGCCCAGCACCGGGATGTCCGGAAGGGCCTCACGCAGGCGGGCGATGGCCTCCCAGTCGGCCTTGCCGGAGTAGAACTGGCTGGCCGTGCGGCCATGCAGCGCCACGGCGGCCACTCCGGCATCGCGGGCGATGCGGCCTGCCTCCAGGTACGTCAGGTGGTCCTCGTCGATGCCCTTGCGCATCTTGATGGTCAGCGGGATGCCGCCCTTGGAGGCCTCTTTCACGGCGATCTGCACGATCGCGGTGAAGAGATCGGTCTTCCAGGGCAGCGCCGAACCGCCGCCACGGCGGGTGACCTTGGGGACGGGGCAGCCGAAGTTCAGGTCGATGTGATCCGCGCGGTTCTCCTCCACCAGCAGGCGCACGGCGGCACCCACGGTGACGGGATCCACGCCGTACAGCTGCACGGAGCGGACCGATTCGTCATCGTCATGCTCGATGATCCGCAGCGATTCCGGCGAGCGCTCCACAAGCGCCCGGGAGGTGACCATCTCCGCGACGTAGAGACCGCCGCCGAACTCGCGGCAGAGGCGGCGGAAAGCCTTGTTGGTGATGCCGGCCATGGGTGCGAGCACCACGGGGGTGTCCACGGTGATGTCGCCGAGCTTCAGGGGTGGCAGCTCGATTCTGGTGGGAAGTGCTTCAAGGGTCACCCTTCCATTGTTCCGCAACGGCGCAAATCGTGCGCGCCGCCTCCGGCTCAGAGGCCGCTGGAGAGCCTGCGGAAAGCCTCCACCGCCAACGACGACGCCGGGTGGCCGCCGTCGCCGTCGATCCCCGGAGCGGGACTCACCTCTGCCGCCCAGGCTTCCAGCGCCACCCGGATCGCCGCCGTGGCGGCGGTGGCGTAAAGCCGGATGACGAGGCCGTTCGCCGTGCCGAAACGCCCGGCCATGACCGCCAGCAGTTCGCGTTCCGAGCGGGCGTTGACCACGGCCCAGACATCGGCCAGTTCCTGGTCCTCGGCGGAGGCCACGAGGAGATCCCGGACGAGCTCCAGGCCCGCCGCGGCTTCCGCGTCGGCCGGGGTGAGGACGTGGCGGATGGCGCCGGTCACGGCCTCCTTGCCGTCGGCGTCTCCGGGTGCGGCGCGCAAGGCGTCCTGCCAGCGCTCGGCCCCGATCTCAAGGAGTGGCGCGATGGCCTCCTCCTTGGTCCGGAAGTGACGGTAGAAAGTCCGAAGCGAGATGCCGGCCTGCGCGGCGACCTCCTCGGCGGTGGTGGCGCTGACGCCCTGGGCGGTGAAGAGCTCGGCGGCTGCCGCGGCGAGCTCCATCCGCGTCTGGGCTCGGCGGCGCTCCCGCAGGCTGGGCTGTTGAGATTCCACCCGTCGATCGTATCCCAGCCTCTTCAATTTCGGCACTAAGTGCCATCTTGGCACACTGTGCCACGAAGCGTATGCTGACACTACCGGGCCGGCCACAGCCACCGGCCACCCATCCCCGGCGACCAGACCGAATCCACGGCCGCCAGGACCGAAAGGATCATCATGCTTCGCTATGCAGACCGCCGCGCCCTCGTCACCGGCGGCGGCTCCGGGATCGGACAGGCCACCGTGCTGCGCATGCTCTCCGAAGGAGGCACCGTAGTGGCGGCCGACGTCAGTGAGGCCGGCCTGGCCGACACCGTCGCCAAGGCCGGGGCCGATGCCTCCCGCCTGAAGACCGTGGCCATGAACATCAGCGACGAGGCCTCCGTGAAAGCCGGCATGGCCTCCGCACTCGAATTCCTCGGAGGCCTGGACGCCCTGGTCAATGCCGCCGGCATCCTGCGTTCCTCCCACACGGACCAGACCACCCTGGAGTCCTTCGAACAGGTCATCCGCATCAATCTGGTGGGCACCTTCCTGGTGATCCGGGAGGCGATCCCGGCACTGAAGGAAGGCAAGGGCTCCGCCGTGGTGAACTTCAGCTCCACCTCGGCCGCCTTCGCACACCCCTATATGGCGGCCTATGCGGCAAGCAAGGGCGGAGTGCAGTCCATGACCCACGCCCTGGCCGCCGAGTACGCCAAGGCCGGCATCCGTTTCACCTCGGTCCAGCCGGGCTCCATCTCCTCCGGCATGACCGACGGCAGCGGCCAGAGCCGCCAGAGCACCGGTCCCGGCCTTCCCGAGGACGCCGACATGAGCCTGTTCATGAAGCTCGCCCCCGCACTGGGCCAGGGCTTCGCGGGCCCCGAAACGGTGGCCGGGGTGGTTGCGATGCTCGCCAGCGATGACGGCGCCTTCATCACCGGCACCGAAGTCCGGATCGACGGCGGCACGCACTTCTAGACACAGCTGCCACAGCCCCGCCCCCTTGTGTGCTCAGTTGTTGCGGGTGTTTTCCGGAAACACCCGCAACAACTGAGCACGCAACGAATTCGCGGTGTGCTCCAGGGAGGTCAGCGGCCCAGTGCGCGCCGCTCCCTGCGTGTTAGGGGCTGCTCGGATTCCACGGCGTGCCGGTGCAGATTGGTGGCCTTGACCACGAGGACCGCCACGAGCGTGGTCAGCGGAATGGCCAGCACCAGGCCGATGGAGCCGATCAGGGTCCGCACCACTTCTTCGGCCAGTTCGGCGCTGGTCAGGGTGTCCAGGAACGGGCGTTCGTAGAGCATCACGATGATCAGCACCGGCAGGGCCGCGCCCGCATAGGCGAAGGCGATGGTGTAGACCGTGGACGCGATGTGGTCCCGCCCGATCCGCATGGCCGAGGCGAACAGCTTCGGCGCCGAAGTGCCGGGCGAGAATTCGTAGAGCTCCCACACCGCGGACGCCTGCGTGATGGTGACATCGTTGAGCGCGCCCAGGCTGGCCACGATCAGACCGCACAGCACCACGCTGGAGATCGAGATGGTCCCGCTCGTATTGATCAGTGTGGAGGCCTCATGACTGCCGATGCCCAGCAGCTTGGCGGCATCCGTGGCCCACATCGCCAGCCCGGCGGTGACCAGGAGCCCGAAGATCGTCCCCAACAGCGCCGTGGAGGTCCTGGCGGAGAAGCCGTGCGCGAAATAGAGCACCGCGATCAGGATCGCCGTCGAGGCCGTGAGCGCCAGGGGCATGGCCGGTTTCCCGTCCACCAGCCCCGGCAGCAGGAAGAACGCCAGCACCAGATAGGCCACGCCCAGGCCCAGAAGTGCCCTGAATCCGCGCCAGCGGGCCACCAGGATCACCACTGCGGCATACAGCACCGCCAGGATCGCGATGGGCGCGGACCGGACGAAGTCCACGAACACGTAGGCGGGCGAGTGCCCGGCGGACGCACCCTGGACCTGGGACAGGTTCAGGTACCGGATCCCGTCACCCGGATGCACCGAGTCCGAGGCGGAGACTTCGGGATTGAAGACCACCTGAACCGGTGAACCGCCGGCGTCGGGCTGGGTCACCGCCCAGAAACAGGAGCTGAGCTTACTGGCCCCCTGAGTGGAACCCTGTTGCCCGGAGCTGTCTCCCGGCACGGAACCCTGCTGCGCGTCCGGGGAGTTCCCGGAGCAGGACCCCCGGGTCACACTCATGACCTTGCCCGTGTCGAAACTGACGCCGGGCGCGGTCGAATAGGGCGAGCTCAGGCGCAGGTCCTCGTGCTTGCCGGACGGCCACAGGAGCACCATGCCCAGCACCGTGAGCAAGGTGACGGGCACCAGGATGGCGGCCAGGATCCACCCGGCCCGCCTCCTGGCGGCCACGGCCTCCGCGGAGGGCGGCGCGCCGTCGTCGTGCGAGTGGCCCCCGCCGTGTGAATGTCCGGCTCCCATGGGCCCGCTCCGCTCCTGTCGGTTCCGCCGCTACTTGTCGCTGACCACCTGGACGTCAGCGCCCAGCTGCCGGGCCCCGCCCGTCTCCAGGAGGGGCTCGACGGCGGCGCGCAGCGCCGTCATCGAATCGTCCACTTCCAGCACCACGGGGTGCTGGTAGGCGATGAGGGAGAGCAGGTCACGGACCGCCTCGGCCGCGTCCTCAGCGTCCAGGGCGGGGTCGTGGCCCAGGAACACCTCGGTTGCGCCCTCCTGGTGCTCCTCCCCCGTTCCCGGTGCCGCGTAGCTGATGGCGAACGCACGGATCTTGCCCTTGCGGGTGGGGGAAACCGTGCTTCCGAAGGCCGATTCCGGCTTGGCCCGCAGCACGATCGCGCCGTGAGCCCCGGAGAGATCGTCGAGGAACAGCCGCTGAACAGTGCCCAGGGACAGCTCACCCGGATCGTCCCAGGAGTGCACCGCCCGGTAATACCTGCCCACCACCTGAGTCAGTTCCACGGACCCCGTGGCGAGGTCCATGATGACATCGCTGCCGGCGTCCTCCCCCTCGCCGTCGAAGACCGGAAGCTTCAGAGCCCCGGCGGCGACCTCCACCAGGCGGGATCGCTGGATGGGCTCCAGCCCGGCGGATGCCACGAAAGCAGCGCCGTCCGTGCCCACGGCCACCTTGGACCGGAGAGCCCGGACGCCCGACGGGGAGAGTTCCGCTTCCCGGCGCAGCATCACCAGCAGACTGGAGCCGATGCCATGGCCGCGGTGATCGCGGGCCACCTCGATGTAGGACCAGAGCCGTTCGCCGTGCAACGCGGTCTCATAGACCACGCCCGCGGCCACCGGGATGGACACGCCGTCCACCACGTCCTCGGCCACGATGCACTGCCGCCAGGGCTCACCGGACGCGGTGTCCCCGTCGATGCTGCCCACGGACGGCGCGAAGGAGGCCCGGAACTGCCCCGCCGCGGGGGAATCGGGATCCCCCCACAGCTGGAGCAGTTCCAGGTCATCGCCTTCCCGCCAGGGACGGTACTGGATGGTCATGCTAGGCGCCCAGCAGCTTTCCGGCCAGGTAGGCCTCCAGCTGGTCCAGGGAGACTCGCTCCTGGCTCATGGTGTCGCGTTCGCGGATGGTCACGGCGTTGTCTTCAAGCGTGTCGAAGTCCACCGTGATGCAGAACGGGGTGCCGATCTCGTCCTGGCGGCGGTAGCGGCGGCCGATGGCGCCGGCGTCGTCGAAGTCGATGTTCCAGTGCTTGCGCAGCTTGTCGCCGAGTTCGCGGGCCAGCGGGGAGAGCTGCTCGTTCCGGGAGAGCGGCAGCACGGCGGCCTTGACCGGGGCCAGGCGCGGGTCCAGCTTCAGGACGGTGCGCTTGTCCACGCCGCCCTTCGAGTTGGGGGCTTCGTCCTCGGTGTACGCATCCGCCAGGAACGCCATCATGGAACGGGTCAGGCCGAAGGAGGGCTCGATCACGTACGGGACGTAGCGCTCACCGGAGGCCTGGTCGAAGTAGGAGAGGTCCTGCTTCGAGTGCTCGATGTGGTTCTTGAGATCGAAGTCGGTGCGGTTGGCGACACCCATGAGCTCGCCCCAGCCGGACCCGGCGAAGCCGAACTTGTACTCGATGTCGATGGTGCGGTCCGAGTAGTGGGCACGCTCGCCGTCCGGGACGTCGAAGCGGCGCATGTTCTCCGGGTCGATGCCCAGGTCCACGAACCAGTTCCAGCAGGCCTCCACCCACTCCTCGAACGCGGCGGGAGCCTCGGCCGGCGGAGTGAAGTACTCGATCTCCATCTGCTCGAACTCGCGGGTGCGGAAGATGAAGTTGCCGGGCGTGATCTCGTTGCGGAAGGCCTTGCCCACCTGGCCGATCCCGAACGGCGGCTTCTTGCGGGCGGCGGTGACCACATTGGCGAAGTTCACGAAGATGCCCTGGGCCGTCTCCGGACGCAGGTAGTGCTTGCCGGACTCATCGTCGATGGGGCCCAGGTAGGTCTTCATGAGGCCCGAGAAGTTCTGGGGCTCGGTCCACTCGCCGCGCGTGCCGCAATCCGGGCAGACGATGTCGGCCATGCCGTTCTCCGGGGCACGGCCCTTCTTCTCCTCGAACGCCTCCAGGAGGTGGTCCTGGCGGTGGCGCTTGTGGCAGGAGAGGCACTCGACCAGCGGGTCGGTGAAGGTCGCGACGTGGCCGGAGGCCTCCCAGACCTTGGAGGGCAGGATGATGGACGAGTCCAGGCCCACCATGTCGGCGCGGCCGCGGACGAAGGTCTGCCACCACTGGCGCTTGATGTTCTCCTTGAGCTCGGCGCCGAGGGGGCCGTAGTCCCATGCGGAGCGCGATCCACCGTAGATCTCACCGGCCTGGAAAACGAATCCGCGCCGCTTGGCGAGGGAGATGACCGAATCGAGGGTGGACTTTGCTGCCATATGAACAACTCCAGGGGAAGCGGGCCGCTGGGTGCGGTCCGGGTGCGGATACTCGTGCCGGTCCCCCGCAGGGGACACACGTCCTAGCCTACCGGCAGCACGTACGTCGGGCTGAACGTCCCCACGCTTCCCACGGCGGTGAGACCGCCGCCCGGACCAGAGGCGAACACGCTCACCACGTGCCCGCGTTCGGCCGCGACGCAGAGGCGCGGGGCGCCGTCGTCGTCCATCGCCCAGGCGAGGTGCCGCGGCCAGGAGCCGCCGCACGGAACGCTCTGGAGTAAGTGGGCGTCCTCTTCCCCGCGCCCGACGACGGCGAGCGCGTCGCTCCCGCGCACGCCCACCACGAGTGCCCGCTCGCCGGAGCCCGGGTGGGCGGCGATCTCACTGGGAAAGGCCTCCGCGTGGCCGGGGGCCAGGGGAACCGGCGCCCCGCTCAGAGTCCAGGAACCGTCCGCCCCGCGATGGGCACGGTGCAGAGCCGCGTCGAGTTCACCCACGATCCAGAGGTCCGGCTCGCCGTCCTGGGCCGGATGCTCCAGCAGCAGGTGACGCGGCCCCGTGCCGGGCGGGAGATCCAGTCCACCGGCCAGGACGGGCCCGTCCTCGTGCAAAAGGTATTCGTCGATCCGGTCGCGGCCGAGGTCCGCCACCAGGAACCGGTCCGGTGCCAGGGTCAGCGTCGAATGGGCGTGCGGGCCCTCCTGCCGGTCCGCCACCGGGCCGCTCCCCGGCTGCCCCACGGTCCAGAGAGGAGCGGCGTTCCAGGGCCGATCCAGCGGCAGGGCTGAGACCGTTCCGGAGCCGTAATTGGAGACCAGCAGGAGGTCCCCGGCCATCCCGAGGTGACAGGGGAAGGAACCGGCACTGCCGGCCCTGGCCAGCACTTCCAGCGTGTCGGGGTCCAGCTCCACCACCTGACCGGCGTCGAGCTCCTCCACCGCGAAAAGACGGCCACCGGGCCCCCTGAACAGGAACGACGGGTTCTTCACGCCGGTGCTCGTGGCCAGCGCCGTCAGTTCCCCGGACACCGGATCCACGGACACGCGCTGCACGCCCGGGCCCTGCCCGAAGCCCTCCTCGGTGTAGCTGCCCAGATAGAGCGGGATGTTCATGTTTCCTCCGTGGGGTAAGGCATCATGGGGATATGACTTCTCCTGAACCGGACGGCATGGACACCATCGAGATCCGGGATTCCATGATCCGCCTGGGCCAGCTCCTCAAGCTGGCCTCCCTCGCCGATGACGGGGTGGAGGCCACCGAGCTGATCAAGAACGGGCTGGTCAAGGTCAACGGTGATATCGAGGACCGCCGCGGCCGTCAGCTGACCGCCGGGGACGTGATCACCGTCAACGGCCAGAGCGTGCGCATCACCGCTGCGGGCTGAGCACCTCGAAGCCGAGGAACTCGGCGACGTGCCCCACCTCCTGGGGGCTGATGCCGTGCCACACGCCGCTGTACTGGACCTTGGTGGCACGGGCCTTGCCCAGCAGCCAGGCCGCAGTGAAGTCGATCCGGTCCCGTGGGATCACAGGATCCTGCGGATCACGGCCCCAGAAGAAGGGCGTGTTCCCGTCCAGCTCGGCATCACGGAACCAGTCCGTGCCGCCCTCCACTGCGAACCCTGAAAGACCCACGATCGCAGCGAACTCCTGCGGACGCCGCCGCCACATGCTGGTGGCCATCGCCATGCCCATGGAGAAGCCGAGCAGGCTCACGGAGCTGAAGCCCTCACGCACGCCGTCCAGCCAGTGCAGCACGTACTCCGTGGCGGCCTTGACGGCGTCGAAGGAGTACTCCAGGGATCCGGTCAGCGGGAACCAGGTGAAGCCCGGCCCCATCGGCATCGGGGCACGGACGCTGGCCACCACGAACTCCTCGGGGAGCTGATCGGCCAGCCCGAACAGATCCGCCTCATTGGCCCCGTAGCCGTGGAGCAGCACCAGCAGGGGCCTGCCTTCACGCTGTTCTTCGGGGACGGACCAGAGGACGGTGGGTTCGGGGAAGGCCGGGGCGTCAAGACTCATGGCTCGTATTCTGCCATCACGCGCCGACGGCTTCGTGGCCGCGGGCGACGCGCTCCGGAAGCTACGGTGGCGTAACCCCGCGGTCCAGGGGCATGATGGGAAGAATGAGCGAATCCTCTCAGTTTTCATCTTCACAGGTTTCATCCCCTCAGTCCCCGGAACAGGGCCACACCGGACATCCCTGGACACGCTACGTCGCCCTGGGTGACTCGTTCACGGAGGGGATCGGTGATCCCGAGCCCGCCAGCCCCGGCGGGTACCGCGGCTGGGCCGACCGTGTGGCGGAAGAGCTGAGCATCGGTCATCCGGATTTCGCCTACGCGAACCTGGCGATCCGCGGCCGTCTGCTCCAGCAGATCATCGACGAACAGGTGGAGCCGTGCCTGGATCTCAAACCGGATCTGATCACCATCTCCGCCGGCGGCAATGACCTGATCCGGCCGGGCGGAGACCCGGACGAACTCGCGAACACCCTGGATGCCGCCGTGGGACGACTGGCGTCCGATGGTGCCACCGTGGTGCTCTTCAACGGTCCGGACACCGTCTCCACGGTGCTCAGCCCGCTCCGCGGCAAGGTGGCCATCTACAACGAGAACCTGCGGACCGTGGCCGCCCGGCACGACGCCGTGATCGCGGACATGTGGTCCCTGCGCCAGCTGGCCGGTTCCCAGTACTGGGATCTGGATCGTCTGCACTTCTCGCCGCTGGGGCACCACACCATCGCCACCATGGTGCTGGACGCGCTCAACGTTCACCACAATCTGGAGCCGCTCTCCCCCAAACCGCTGCCGGAGAAGAGCTGGCGCACGGCCCGCACGGAAGACCTGCTCTGGGCGCGCGAACACCTGTTCCCGTGGGTTCTGCGCCGTCTGCGGCACCAGTCCTCCGGTGACGGCATCCTGCCGAAGCGCCCCGTCCCCGGGCCGGTGTTCCTCCCGGGCCAGGAGCTCTGAGTCAGGACGCCTGAGTCAGGAGGCCTCCGGGGCGGAGCCCAGCTCCGGGGCTTCCCCGGGCTTCCGGAACGCGTTCCTCATGTGATCGCTCGTGAGGAAGTCCCCGATGCCGATCATGATGAGACTGAACACGATCTGTTCGGTGACCATCCAGAGCGGGTACAGACCGGGGATGGCGGCCATGACGAGCGTGACCACGGGGAAGATCTGGGCGAAGAGCCGGAGCCGCTGGTACGCCCAGTACCAGCCCTTGGTGGCCCGCCAGGCGAAGTAGAACAACGTGGCCGTCATCCCGAGCACCACCACGGTGCGCATCCACACGGCGAACGGCACAGGCTCGCCACTGCTCGCCAGCACCAGCGCGACGACGACCGCGCCCACCCCGAGCACGAACTCCAGCACCAGGAGCCACAGCACCCAGGTGAAGGCGCGGCGCGTCTTCGGATGGAGCCGCTGCTGTTCTTCGATGCGGACGCCGGACTGGCGTCCGCCGGCGATGCGGTCCAAACGGAGCAGAAGATTTTCCAGCGGCATGTCTGGATTATCCCACCCCGCGCCGCCTGACCGCTCACCCCATCGACTGCTCCACAGGACGCCATTTTCCCCGGATTTCAGGGCAGAACGGCGTCCTGTGGAGCAGTCGATGGGTGGGGCGGGGTGAACAGCTCAGGCGAAGAGCGTCCTTCCCAGGAGCGCACCCAGCTGGCCCGCCTCGGTGAGGAAGCCGTCGTGCCCGATCTCCGAGGCGATCCGGTGCACCGTGACCTCACCGGGCAGGGCCGCCGCCAGCGCCTCCGACTGAGCCGGGAGGTAGAGCCGGTCCGACTCCACCGCTGCCACGAAGAACTCGACCGGGCTTTCCGACAGCGCCGCCTCCACTCCGCCGCGTCCCCGTCCGACGTCGTGGCTCATGAGAGCCTCGGTCAGCGCGATGTAGCTGTTGGCATCGAAGCGTCGTACCAGCTTGCCGCCCTGATGATCCAGGTAACTCTCCACCTGGTACCGGCCGCGCTCGGCGAGGGCCGAAGCGCTCAGCGGCTCCTCACCGTCCTGGGCCTTCCGGCTGAACCGGGCCTCCAGCTCCGCCTCACTGCGGTAGGAGATGTGGGCGATCCTGCGGGCCAGCGCCAGACCGGCCTCCGGCGCCGCACCGTTGTAGTAGTCGCCGTCCCGGAAGGCAGGGTCCTGCCGGATGGCGAGGGTCTGCGCCTGGGCCAGGGCGATCTGCTCCGCCGTGCTGTGGGCGCCCACAGCGATCACGGCGCACTTGCGGACCCGCTCCGGGAAACCTGCGGCCCATTCCAGGGCGCGGGCACCCCCCATGGAGCCACCCACCACGGCGAACCACTGCCGGATGCCCAGCTGATCGGCCAGCCGGGCCTCGGCGACCGCGGCATCACGAAGCGTGACGAAAGGGAATCGCGAGCCCCAGGGCTTGCCGTCCGGCGCGGGGCTGGCGGGACCGGTGCTGCCGTTGCAGCCTCCGATGATGTTCACGGCCACCACGAAGAAACGGTCCGTGTCGATCGCACGGCCCGGCCCCACCAGGCCGTCCCACCAGCCTTCCTCGTCCGAGTCCCCCTGGGCCACGTGAGCGCTTCCGGTGAGTGCATGCTGGATCAGGACCGCGTTGCCGCCGTCGGGGGCCAGAGCGCCCCAGGTCTCGTACGCGAGCGTCACCTCCGGCAGTTTGCCTCCGGCTTCCAGCTCCAGCGGCCCGACGACGGCGGTGCGCTGCACGCCGTGGCGTGCAGCGGCGTCGTGCTTCACCTCGCGGGTGGCGGCGTCCCGCACGGAGGACAGAGGACGGGATGCAGCGATGGTCATGGGGCCTCGATTCCTTGCGCTTGCCCGCACCGGCTGGTGCTGGGCCGAGTCTTCACCCGGGGCACCCCACCGCAGGAGGAGGGTTGCCGGCCAGCGAACCGGGGTTTAGCGCTGACACTCGTGACTCTTGGACCAGTGTAAATGATCGTCCGGACCTGTTTCTGAAGATGACGCTTCATGAGAGGCCAGGGCATGGTTTTTGTTCGCCACAGAGACGTCGAGAGCCGCGCATTCCGAAGAATACGCGGCCCTCACGTGATGGCCGGTACGCTCAGACGGCGGCCTTGGCGGCCCGGAAACCCGCATCCAGATCGGCCAGGATGTCATCGATGTGCTCGATCCCCACCGCCAGCCGCACCAGGCCCGGAGTGACACCGGCGGCACGCTGCCGCTCCGCGCTCAGCTGGGCATGAGTGGTGGAGGCAGGATGGATGACCAGAGATCGGACATCGCCCAGGTTCGCCACATGGGAGTGCAGCTCCAGTGCGTCCACGAAGGCCTTGCCCGCTTCGAGACCACCGGCGATCTCAAAGGCCACCACGGCCCCGATCCCGTTGGGGCCGTACTTCCGCCCGCGCTCGTACCAAGGGCTGCTCGGCAGCCCTGCATAGGCGACCCGTTCGACGTCGTCGCGCGCCTCCAGGAACTCGGCCACCTTCACCGCGTTCTCCACGTGGCGCTCCACGCGCAGGCTGAGGGTCTCCAGGCCCTGGGCGATGAGGAAGGCGTTGAACGGGCTCACGGCGGAGCCGAGGTCACGCAGCAGCTGGACGCGCGCCTTGAGGATGTAGCTGAGATTGGCGCCCAGGGCACCGTCAGCCCCGAGGTCACGCGCATAGACCAGGCCGTTGTAGCTTTCGTCCGGGGTGTTGAAGCCCGGGAACTTCTCCGGGTCGGCACCGAAGTCGAACTTCCCGGAGTCCACGATCACGCCGGCGATCGCGCTGCCATGACCACCCAGGTACTTGGTGGCGGAATGCACCACGATGTCCGCGCCCCACTCCAGCGGGCGGATGAGGTACGGGGTGGCCAGGGTGTTGTCCACGATCAGGGGCACACCGGATTCGTGAGCCACCGAGGCCACGCCCTCGATGTCCAGGATGTCCTGACGCGGGTTGGAGACCACCTCGGCGAAGAAGAGCTTGGTGTTCGGCTGAACCGCCGCACGCCAGTGGTCCAGATTGTCCGGGTCCTCCACGAAGGTGACCTGGATGCCGAACTTCTTCAGGGTGTTCGCCAAAAGATTGTAGGTGCCACCGTAGAGACTGGGGCTGGCCACCACGTGGTCGCCCGCCTCGGCCACGTTGAGGATGGCGAAGGTCTCGGCCGCCTGACCCGAGCTGAGCAGAAGCGCAGCCAGGCCGCCTTCCAGGCTGGCGATGCGCTGTTCCACGGCATCCTGGGTGGGATTGCCGATCCTCGTGTAGATGGGTGCCAGCTCGGCGAGCGCGAAGCGGTTGGCCGCACTCTCGGCACTGGGGAACACGAAGGAGGTGGTCTGGTAGATCGGCAGGGCCCGCGCGCCCGTGGCGGCATCCGGCTCCTGACCGACGTGGATCTGGCGGGTTTCGAAGGACCAGTTGTTGGTCATGGCATTCCTTAGATTTCAAGGGCCAGGTACGGTCTCCCCCACCATCGCTGGCGTCAGCCTGCCCGGAGGAAGGTAGACGGCGCCCACGGCCCGCGCTTGCGTGCCGGCGTGCATGCCGACCCGCCCGGTCTTCACCCGGGGCACCCCGCCGCGGACGGAGGGTTGCCGGCCAGCAAGCCGGGGCTCAGTGCTGGCACTCATGACCTGGAACCCAGAGTAGAGGGCGGGCAGCTGTGCTGAAAAGGAGTGCGTCACAGTACGTCCCGGAGAGCACGGAAGCGGCGGCGCCATGGGGACTCCTGCCCATTCCGCCCGGGGCGGTCTGGGGGTTGAATGCTGAATCATCACTTCACCCGCCTCACCCAGGAGTTTCATCATGAGCAAGCAGACGCAGCGCGCACTGCGCCGGATCCGGCAGGCACTCGCCACCCTCACCACAGCGGGCCTCGCCCTGGCGGGCATGCTGGCGGCGAGCACACCGGCTTCCGCCGGCCCCATCGAACAGCACGGCCAGATCGTGAAACAGTGCGCAGGGATCAAGAAGCAGAGCTACGCCGTGGCGGGCACCACCGCCACGATCCAGTACTGGTACTCCACCAACAACGGCGGCACCGCCTGCGCCATGCTCTATGACAACAAGGCCGGCAGCAGCAACCTCGGCCTGAACATCGCCACCGGTTCGGCCTACTCCTACGATCACGGGATCTACGAGTACTACGCCGGCGGTGTCCAGCTGACGAACATGAAAGGCAAGTGCGTGGGCATCGCGGCCAGCGTGTACAACAAGGCCGGCGACAAGGTCCCCGGCTACCGCCATGTTAAGGTCTGCAACTGACCTTGTTTTCGGCTCGCGCAGCGGGCTCCCGCGGCACCCCTGACCGCCGCCGGAGTCCGCAGCAGGCCCCGCCATCCGCGGCCGGATCCCCAGGAATCCGACCCTCTCACGTGTGATTCCAGGGGCCGCAAAGTGACTTAGGCAACCCTAAGCTGAGTGCCTAGTCACAAAGTGCAAGGATGAAGCCATGCGCATGGATCACGTTTCTTACGCTTGTGAACGCGATGGCCTGGAGGCCACGGCGGAGCGCATTTCTGCCGCTCTTGGACTGCACGCGGTGCGCGGTGGAGTACATCCCCGCTTCGGCACCCGCAACATGATCTTCCCCCTGGCCGACCACAAATATCTTGAGGTCGTGGAAGTCCTGGACCACCCCGCCTCGAACAAGGCACCGTTCGGCCAAGCCGTACGTGCACGCTCCGAAATGGGCGGTGGATGGATGGGCTGGTGCGTCGCCGTGGACGACCTGGCCCCCTTCGAATCACGTCTGGGCCGCGAAGCCGTCCCCGGGAACCGCAAGTTCCCCGATGGCCGTGAGCTCATCTGGAAGCAGATCGGCATCCTGGGTCTCCTCGCGGACCCCCAGGTCCCGTACATGCTCAAGTGGGAGGGTGACGCCACCCTCCATCCGTCGCTCGTGTACCCGAGTGACGTCCGGGTCTCCAGCCTCACCATCGCCGGTTCCGCCCAGCGCGTGACCGAATGGCTCGGCGAAGAAGTGGAGAACCCGCTGGAAGACGTCGCCGTGGAGTGGATCGCCCCGCACGGCACTCCCGGCATCATGTCCGTGACCTTTGAAACGGCCAATGGTTCAGTGACCCTCTGAGTCCCACCGGCTCAGTCCGGGTTCAGGCCGCCGCTTCCGAATCTCTCGGAAGCGGCGGCCTCTTTCGTCTGACCCCCGTGCGCGAGCTGTCCACGCCGGGAGCCTTAACATCACCACTCGCATCAGTACCATGGGTCCACAGGCGACGGCGCCATTCCCCGTACGGTCCGAACCAGCCGTGCCGGGCAGCGGCACCGCCGTGGACCCGCCACCCCGTCCCGACGGGTGTGGCGGCATAGCCCAGAGGGAGGGCCATGAAGAAGAAATCACTCGCAGCCTTGCTCACAGCGCTGACCGCACTGGTCACGGCGTGCACCCCCGACGGCGGGAAGCCCGCACCGGCCCAGCCGTCGCCGGCGCAGAGGTCCGTGCCGGCGGGGAACCCGGACCGTGATCAGGCCGAGGTGCGCCGCCGACTGGCCGCCGTCGACCCGTGTGCCTTACTCGACCCCCGCGTCACCGCAGGCTTCGGCCGGCGGCCCCAGCTCGTCAGTTCCACCCCGTCCGACTGCCGGCTCCAGGACGACGGGGTGCAGGCCGTGATCTACCGGAACAGCAGCGCGTCCCAGCGGCATTGGCAGGAGCGGATCGAACTCGGCAACGTGGTGGCGTACCGTTCCAGCCGGTCGACGGGCCGTTGCACGATCAGCCTGCCCGTCGATTTCGAGCACGCCATCACCCTGGCCCAGGACTCACTGTCCGCCTACGACTGCACCCAGCCCGAGGCCTATGCCAAGTCCATCGCGCCGCGCCTGCGGGATGACCCGGCGTCGTTCGCCCGGAAGGATCCTCGCCCCGGCGTCGCCGTATGCGATGTGCTGACCTCGGCGCTCGGCGAGCTGCCTCCGGGCCAGTCCGTGGCGCCCCGCAAGGCCTTCGACAGCAGCCTGAGTGAATGCGGCGTGTGGCGGGACGCCACGGCCTCCCTCGGTGCGCCGGTCTACGCCAGGAAGGCCCTCACCCTCGCCTACCGGCAGCCGCTGGCCCAGATGCGCACGGGCGGCGGATGGCAGGACGACGAGGTGCGGAAGATCGCCGGGACCGACGTCCTCTTCTGGAAGGACTCCGGGGCCGGATGCACGCTGCTCTGGGATGCGTGGCCGGAACAGACTCCCGTGGCTGACCGCGTGGTCCAGGCGCAGGCCGAGGCCGCTGACTGCGACGGCGCGGTCTCGCTGGCGGAGAAGCTCGTCCCTGCGCTCGCCAAGGCCACCCCGCAGGCCCCGGCGAAGACCTCACTCGTCTACGCCGCAGCGGAGCCGGACGTCGCCGGCATCGGTGCCTGCACCCACGTGCAGGACCAGGACCTCCGGAAGTGTGCTCCCGCCACGGATGCCGCGGCGCCGTCCGATCAGCGCCTGCTGATCAGCCAGGGTGCGGCCGATCCCAATGCCCTGTGCGCCGCGGCGGCCCCGATCGTCCGCAGGCTGGCCGGAACCTCCCTGGAACCCGCCACCGCCACCCCTCCGGGTGGAGAACTGCTGAACGCGAGCATCCTGCCCCTGACGTGCGAGTTCGTGGAGCCGACTCACAGCCTGGTGGTGCGGGTGGGAGCGTTGCCAAAGCTGCCGCTGGACAGCAAGCAGCTGCTCACCCGCACGGCCAAGGACACCGAATTCGCCGGGCACGCCGCGAAGACGGCCAGCGGCGAAGCACTCCGGGGCGCTCCCGACACCCGGCGGACGGCATTGGTCGCGGACACCACGGCGGACAAGCCGGGACTGCTCCTGATCGAGATGTCCGCCTTCCCGGACCGCGGCCAGGGCACCGGCACCACCTCACCGGCAGCGCGTGAACGGCTCAACGGCTTCGACGACCTCGCCACCACCCTGACCCGGGAGCTGCTGGGCGCGCGCTGACGGCGGCCACCCGCACCGGCGGTCGGGGTGCTCGGGGCGCTCCGGGCGGCCGCGGCTCACCCCAGCCCGGTCGCCTTGCCGAGCAGGTCGTAGCCCACGAACGCCCCCACATCCAGAAGAGCGTGCGCCACCACGAGCGGCATGACACGCCGCCACTTCAGATACACCCAGCCGAACACCAGGCCCATCACCACGTTCCCCACAAACGGCCCGAATCCCTGATACAGGTGATAGCTTCCGCGCAGCACCGCACTGGCAGCAAGGATCCAGAGCGGTGAGAACTGCAGCTGTCCCAGCCGCCGGAACAGGTACCCCACCACCAGCGTCTCCTCCAGGACGCCGTGCCGGATCCCGGAGAGCACCAGGACCGGGACCGTCCACCAGTGCGCATTCAGCGCAGCGGGGATGATCGCCGTCGTGATCCCCATCGCGCGACCCACCGCGTACAGTCCCAGCGTCCCGGCGCCGATGCCCACTGCGAGTGCGAGGCCCACGCCGGCGTCCCGGGCGGGACGCGCCAGATCGAAGCCCATCCCCCGCCAGGGCTTCCGCCCTGCGTCGCCGCGCCACGGCAGGAAGGTGGCGAGGAGGTAGAAGGCGAGCAGCACCGGCACCAGCGAAAACACGATGTCCAGGAGCTGGTACAGCAGGTCGAAGAACTCCCGCTGGTTACGGGAGGCGTTCAGTGTGGACGTCGCGGAGGACAAGGGCCCCTGGCTCAGTTTGTCGGCCAGCTGCACCACCGAGTAGACGGCCGACTGCCCCAGCGACAGCGCCAGGACCAGGGCGATCTCCCACCGGAGCCGCCGTCGCCGGCCGCCGTCCGCCAGCGGTTCACGGTCCAGGGACGACGACGGCGGGAACGGCTTCTGGCGTGGCATGTCACCACTGTAGTGACGCACGGTGGTGACGCGCCGCGGACACGCGCACGCTCCCACTGCTCCCCCGGCGCCCGCACCCCTGCGGTGCGCCTAAGCTGTGCCTATGAGTGCGCCGCAGCAAATCATCATGATCCGGCACGGGCAATCGGCGGCCAATGTGGACACCGGGATCTACAACCGGGTCCCGGACTACCGGATCCCCCTCACCGAGCTCGGAGTGGAACAGGCACGCCAGGCCGGGGAGAAGATCCGGCGCCAGCTGGACGGGCAGGAGATCTGCGTCTACGTCTCCCCCTATCTGCGGGCCTACCAGACCCTGGAGGCCCTGGGCCTGGAGGACCTCACCGAACGCGTGATCGAGGAGCCGCGGCTTCGCGAACAGGACTGGGCCAATTTCCAGATCGCCGGGGACATTGCGGATCAGAAGGAACTCCGGAACGCGTACGGCCACTTCTTCTACCGCTTCCGGGAAGGCGAGTCCGGTTCGGACGTCTACGACAGGATCTCCAGCTTCATGGAGACCTTGTACCGCCACTGGTCCAAGCCCACGTACGCCCCGAACGCCCTGCTGGTGACGCACGGCCTGACCATGCGGCTGTTCTGCATGCGCTGGTTCCACTGGTCCGTGGAGTATTTCGAATCACTCAACAACCCGGGCAACGCGGAGATCCGCACGCTCATCCGTCAGGACCACGGCAAGTACCGCCTGGATATCCCGTTCAGCCAGTGGACGCAGTGCAGCGAGACGGCCACAGTGCTGGATGCTCCCCCGCTGCACTTCTGATCAGGCTGTTCCGAGCAAGGGGACCTGAGCAGGCCGGGCCCGGGAGAGCCCGGCCATAGCGGCCCTCAGTGCCCCGGCTCCTCCAGGGGCGCGACCGGCGAGGCATGACGGTGGTCCGCAGTGCCGTCCCGTGCCACCAGGACCTTGGTCCCCCGGTCCTGGAACGCCTTGAGGTCCTTGGCGGTGATGCCCTCATCCGTGATGAGGTTGCGCATCTGGAAGCCGTGCATGGTGGCGAAGGCCCGCTTGCTGATCTTCGAGGAGTCGGCCAGGATGTACGCCTCCAGGGCGCGCTTGG
>Ga0153950_1000180_pt1 | contig 27243 bp, 29 predicted proteins | sample TSNJ034MetaG_FD_104737 | JGI IMG/M metagenome (GOLD analysis project Ga0153950, IMG submission 104737) | Attine ant fungus gardens microbial communities from New Jersey, USA - TSNJ034 MetaG | ecosystem: Host-associated > Fungi > Mycelium > Unclassified | place: USA: New Jersey, Wharton State...
CCTCGGCATGGTTTGATTTTAATTTACAACTTAATTTTACCATGTTTTGGTGAGGAGTTATATCGTTTTTTTTTCTCATTATTCCGCTTTACTATGCGGTGTTTTGAGTTTCGCAATTGCCTACTATTTTTTTAATTGAAGGGAGTGTTGTCGGATGAAAAAGGTTTTAAAGTGGATGGATGACAACCTGGAAATGTCTATTTCCATTGTGCTGATGTCCGGGATGACGGTGCTCATTTTCATTCAGGTAATTATGCGCTATATCTTCAAAAACTCCTTGAGCTGGTCGGAGGAGCTTGCAAGATACCTGTTGATTATCTGCCTGATGTTCATTACCTACATACCACAGATTTCCCTGTGCCTGCCCAGCGTCTTCATGAAGTAATAGGCTCTTATCATGCCTCTGCTTCGCGACGGGGTTCAGAACAGGTCTTATGCTTGTGCCGACGTAAGGCGGCGGATTGGAGCTCATTCTCATGTACAATCTATATATGGATTCAGGGACCTCTAATACAAGGGCTTATCTGCTCAAGGACTTTGCCCTGGTGGATACCGAGGCGGTGAAAGTGGGGACAAAGGATTCCGCCATATCCGGCGGTAACGACGTGCTGCTTTCCGGCATGAAGAGCTGCTGTGACAAGCTATTGGCGCGCAACGGACTGGAGATGTCCGCTGTTGCCGAAATCTGGGCTTCCGGGATGGTAACCAACACCTTCGGCATTGTGGAGGTGGCGCATGTCAGCACGCCGGTAACCGCCCAAAAGCTTTTGGACACGGTTTACCGGCATCAGGAGGAGAGGTATTTTCACCGCGAAATCAACCTGATCCGCGGCGCGAAAACCGCCCGGCCGGGGCAGGAGGTATCACTGGAAAACATTTCCTTGATGAACAATGTCCGGGGGGAGGAGATCGAAGCCGTTGGATTGGTGGCCTGCAATATCCTGCCGGGGGATCTGGACTGCGTATTGATCTCCCCGGGTTCCCACACCCACATGCTGCATGTGGTAAACGGCGTCATGACCGATATTCTGTCCAGCTTCACCGGCGAGCTGAATTACGCTATTCGCAAGGATACCATCCTGGGCGGCGAACTTGACGACACACCGGTGAAAATGGAGCCGGAGCATGTGCTCCGCGGCTACCGCAACCTGGAGCAGTACGGCTTTACGCGGGCGATGTATATCATCCATGCCACAAAAGTGTTCGATGTCGGCGCAAACGCCGTGCGTTCCCAATTGTTGGAGGGCGTTATCGCCGGCAGTACCGTAAGCGTTCTGCGCAAAAGAATCCGGGATGACTGGAAAGATGTCCGGAAAGTTGTCATTATTGGCGGAAAGCCCTATATGGAGGCCTATGAAATCCTTTGCAGGCATTTGCTGCCGGAGATGGAAGTGGTGTTGTACAATGGGCAAGGGCAGATGAGCCTTGCCTTACACGGCTTCCTGGAAATACTCAGACTACACCAAGAGAAAGGAAGCTAGCACATGGGCAATACTCTGAACATGATACTGGAAAGCAAGATAATTGCCATTGTACGGGGCATTTCCTCGGAGCGGATCGTTCCCACGGTAGGCGCCCTCATGGATGGGGGCATCACCTGCGTGGAGGTAACTTTCAGCGCCAAGAGCCAGGAGGAGTCCAAGGATACCCTAAGGGCAATTTCCATGCTGAAAAAGGAATTCGGCGATGCCATCGCCCTGGGCGCCGGAACGGTGCTGACCCCTCAAAACGTCCGCGATGCGGCCTCGGCCGGGGCGACCTATATGATTTCCCCCAACGCGGATGAGACAGTCATCAAGGAAACCAAAAAACTGGGACTTGTCTCCATTCCGGGCGCCATGACCCCCACGGAAATTATCACCGCCTGGAATTATGGCGCGGACATTGTCAAGCTGTTTCCCGCCGCCACCCTGGGCTTGAAGTATATTGGGGCAATCCGGGGGCCCATTACCCACATCCCCATGACGGCCGTGGGCGGTATAAACGCGCAAAATGCCCAGAGCTTCCTGGATGTCGGCTGCGCGGGGGTCAGTGTGGGCGGCAACCTGGTCAGCAAAAAACTCATTGAAGCCGGCGATTATCAGGCGATAACAAAGCTGGCTTTGGAATACAATTTGAAGTAAGGAGCTCCCGCCATGAAAAAAGTACTTGTCACCTCCCGTTCTTTCGGCAAAACCAGCGACCGGCCCTTTCAAATACTGAAAGACGGCGGATTGGAATTCACCCTTATGGGTGCGGACTTCGACGAACACGCTTTTGCCAAAGCGGTGCCGGACTATGACGCGCTGATTATTGGAGCGCACCCCTTTCGTCCGGAGGATATGGAGCAGTGTAAAAAGTTAAAAATCGTCTGCAAGCACGGCGCGGGCCTGGACAATATCGATCTGAAAAAAGCGGGGGAGCTGGGCATTACCGTCACCAACGTACCGGCAATGAATTCCAACGCGGTGGCCGACCTTGCCTTTGCCCATATCCTCAACATCAGCAGAGGGATTTCCCAAGCCAACGCATGGGTACGCCAGGGTCAGTGGAAAACCTTTATCGGCAGGGATGTGTACGGAAAAACCCTGGGGCTTGTGGGCTTTGGGGCGATTGCCAAAAATGTTGCCCGGAGAGGGAACGGTTTTTCCATGAAAGTTCTCGCCTGCGACCCCTATCTTCAGGAGGTACCGGAGGAGTTCGCGGGGTACGTGACCCTGTGTGACTTTGAAACCGTCGCCACCCAAAGCGACATTGTCTCCATCCATGTTCCTCTCACCGATGAAACAAGGGATCTTTTTGACAAAGCCGTGCTGATGGGTATGAAAAAGGAAGCTTTCCTAATCAATACCGGACGCGGCGGCATTGTCAATGAAAAGGACCTTTACGATTGTATGAAAGCGGGGCAGTTTTTGGGCGCGGCCCTGGATGTAACCGACAGCGAGCCGATCCAGCGGGACAATCCCCTCCTTACACTGGAAAACGTGGTAATAACGCCCCATATCGGCATGTATTCCCTGGAGGCGATAAATGCGGTCAGTGTGATTTGCGCGGAAAACGCCGTTAAAAAACTGCGGGGAGAAATTCCCTTGCATGTCGTGGTGTAACACACTCACCAGACTGCCAGCGCCTATAGACCTGTTCTGGAACCCAGCCACTGCGCAGGGGTTTCGGAACAGGTCTTATATAAAGCGCGCCTCTTGCGGTGCCGGGACCGGGGTACGCACGACTGCTATTGCCAACGCCATAGCAGCTTTCTCCCCTGCCCGGACGCGGGAGGCGCTTTTTTATGCACTGATGAATACGAGCAAAGGAGGAAATGTTTATGAAAAATCATTCCATTGCCATATATGGACTGGGCGTAATGGGCGGCAGCCTTGCCAAAAACCTGTTATCCCGGGGTTGCCGGGTATCTCTTTACAGCAAGAGCGGCGAGGAGCGCGACCGCTTCTCCGCCTCCTGTACAGAGGGCGACATGTGCTCCACGCAGGAGGAAATGCTCCGGGGCATGGCCCCGCCCCGGGTTATCTTTCTGATGATAACGGCGGGAAGCCCCGTGGATCAGGTGCTGGAGGAGCTGGCGCCCCATCTTAAAAGGGAGATGTGGTCATCGACGGCGGCAATTCCCACTATAGGGACACCGGCCGGAGAGCCGATTCCTTTCGGGAGCGGGGAATCCACTACCTGGGCGTGGGGGTTTCCGGCGGTGAAGAGGGCGCGTTGAAAGGCCCCAGCCTGATGGCCGGGGGCAGCCGGGAGGGCTGGGACAATTTGCAAGGAAACGCTCCGGTCCATTGCGGCGGTGGCGGACGGGGAGCCCTGCTGCGGATATCTGGGTTCCGGCGGTGCGGGCCATTATGTAAAAATGGTACACAACGGTATTGAATACGCTATTCTACAACTCATTGCCGATGCTTACTTTATTCTGAAAAGCGGACTGGGGCTGCCCCATGGCCGTATTCTGGAGGTTTTTCAGGAGTGGCGCTCCGGCCCTTTGGATTCCTACCTCATTGACATTACCTGCGATGTGCTGGCGGCAATGGATGAGGACGGAACGCCGCTGGTGGAAAAATACTGGATGTCGCGGGGCAAAAGGGAACCGGCGGCTGGACGTTGGTGGATGCCGTGGACAAGGGGGTGTATGTGCCTACCATCGACGAGTCGGTCTTTCTCCGGTCCTTTTCGGGAAAGCGTCTGTTGCGGGAACAGGGCAGCGTGAAGCTGACAGCCACGGTCAACTCCGCTAAAGCTGCCGGAGGGCGCGGGAAAGCTCCGGGACGCATTGCTGGCGGGGATTATCTGCGCCTATGCCCAGGGCATTGAGCTGATGCAGGCGGCATCGGACAAATACGCCTGGAATCTGGATTTGCCTGCCGCGATTTCCCTGTGGCGGGCGGGATGCATTATCCGCAGCCGATTGTTGCCGGATCTTGTGGCAGCCGTAAAAGAGCCGGTTCCCAACATCATCCTCAGCGAAAGGCTTTCCGGTATTACGGCGCTGGAGCCAGCCCTGCGGGAGGTTGTAACCAAAGCCATGGCGGCCGGGCTTGCAATACCCACCCTTGCCTCCGGGCTGTCCTATTATGATTGCTGCCGGGCAAGGCAGCTGCCGCTGAACCTTGTACAGGGACTCCGGGACTGCTTCGGCGCCCACACCTATCAGCGCACGGACCGGCCCGGGGATTTCCACACACGGTGGCAGGCCTGTCCAAACAAGTCCGTGGAAATTGGCAAGGTTTGAGCGCAGTGTAACCATTTGCTCCGATTTGGACACAACTTTCACTTACCGCACGGTCGCTGTTACTGCCAGCCGTGCAGAAGGTGCAGGACCCGGTACACATCGTCCGCCGACAGCTGGCCGGGAGCCGAAGCGCCGCTCACTGTGCCAAAGGTGAGGCAGGAGCCGGAAAGCTCCCCCGCGATACGGCTCACGCAGCCGAGCTGAGACATGGACACGGTGATGACCGGGCAGTCCGCATCCCTGGCGTATTGCTCGCCGGCAGCCAGCAGCGCAAGCACGTCCGCGGCGCTCTGGGGCATGACCGCTACTTTGGGGATGTCGCCCCCCATCCGCCGCATGTCTCGCATAAGGGAGACCATCTCCTGCTGCAACGGCGTTCCCTGAAAATCGTGGGAGGACATGACCACCGCTACCTGGTTTGCATGGGCGGCGGTGATCAGCTCACGGCACACATCCTCGCCCGCCGAGTATTCCACGTCCAGCAGGTCCACAAGACCCGTAGCCGCGGCTTTCTTGTTCAGGGCAAGGTAGGCAGTGAGGGGCAGCACCTGCCGCCCGCCCTCTTTCCCGGTGCGAAAGGTAAAAAGCAGCGGCAGGTCGCCCAGTGCCTCCCGCAGCCTTTTCAGCATGGCTGTCACCGCGCCGCTGTCCTGGGCGTCGGCGAAGTGATCCACCCGCCACTCCGCCAGGTCCGCCTTGCTTTGACACAGCAGCGCCGCTTCCTCAACCACCTCCTCCGGTGTTGCGCCGGTGAGCGGCACGCAGATTTTGGGGATTCCCTCCCCTAGGCGGACGCCCCGCACTTGTACGGCCTTGCTCATGACTCTTCCTCCCGCTCTCTATTTGCGTGGGGATATGCATCCCCCATGGCGATCATATTCACATTTTTCTCCATGTCGGCACCCCCTGGATGATCTCTATCAGTCTAGCATTTGCGGCCTTAAATTTCAAGACTTGCGTTGGCCTTACAAGCAAAGGAACACCCGGCAGCAGCGCCGCCGGGTGTTCCTTATTGTTTTTACTTCCGCCATCACGCTATGTATGCGCGTGAATCCCTTAAACGATCTTTGATTCTCTTTAATCAGCGCCCAGGCCAAAGCTGATGGAAAGGGCCCGGTTAATTTCGTCCATGGCGTGGTCGTCCAGTCTGCCCATTTTTTCCTTGAGCCGCTTTTTGTCGATCGTTCTGATCTGCTCCAGCAGCACCACCGAATCCCTTGAAAGGCCGCAACCGTTGGAGGGAAGCTCAATGTGGGTTGGCAGTCTGGATTTTTCCTTTTGGCTCGTAATCGCTGCCGCGATCACGGTGGGGCTGAATTTGTTTCCAACATCGTTTTGTACTATTAAAACCGGCCGTACTCCGCCCTGCTCGGAACCGACAACGGGGGAAAGGTCGGCGTAGTAAATTTCTCCTCTTTTTACAGTCACATAGGTCACGCTCCGCCCATTTCGTATTTGCACTACTATTGTTACCAAATGTTTGGATGAATAAACAAAAGGATTAAAGTTTTTGCGGGAGTGCCGCTGGTATAGCTGGTTTATTTCAAAACGCTTTAGCGTTTTGAAATTGACTGACTATATGGCACGCCAGTAGAAAGCAACGCGGCCCAGGAGAAGGGGGCACGATACTCCCTATGGTATCATTCTATTAGAATTATACGGGTTTTGCGCGTGACGAAAAAAGGGCCCCGCATCAAAATGCGGGGCCCCAGGTGAATATTTATAAAAAAGTGAAGTTCTCGAATGCGATTTCCAGCTCTTGTGAGGGAACAGTGAGTTTTAACAGATCCCCGCTTTCCGGGTCGATCAGCAAGGTGAAATCCCCGCTTTCCGAGCTGCCGGTGAGGGAAAGGCTGCCCGATAGCTGTTCGAGCGCCAGCCCTTCCTTTTGCAGCGCCGCGTTGATCGAGGAAACCGCTGCTTTCGCCACCGCGCTGCCGGGGATCGACCCCGGGTCGAAATCGAAGCTCAACCCCCTGTAGCTCACCTTGACCTGATCCTGCCGGAACACAAAGGACATGTTTTTCAGCGTGTCCGGCGCGCTGAAAGTTACGGTGCAGGCCTCGGGGGTGTCCTGCACGATCCTGGCGATTGCGGAAAGGTCGCGGTAGGTAATGTGCGCGGTTGTTTCAAACAGGCCGGTAAAGTGCCGCAGGGCCTTTGCATTCTGGGGGGTGACCGGCTCGGCCCCCTGATTCCGCTGGAAAAGCAATGGGTGGATAAAGTACACAATGCCTGCGAAAAGAGCCACGCAGACCAGCAGATACAAAGCCTGCCGCAGGGTAAATTTGCGCATGGGCGATGACCTCCAATACTATTCCAGAGGACACCGTTTGCGGTGACTACCGCCCGTGCTCCAAAAAGAGCTCCGCCAGATCGGCAAGCAGCTCGCTTGGCAGCATCGCGTACTGGGAGCGGCGGGCCGCGCAGCGTTCCCCGGCCAGCCCGTGCAGATGCACGGCGCAGGCGGCCGCCCTGGTGGCGGGCAGTCTCTGGCCCAACAGCGCCCCGATCATCCCGGCCAGCACGTCGCCGCTGCCGCCCTTGGCCAGGCCGGGATTCCCGGTCTGGTTGAGCAGCAGGCCGCCCTCGGGCGAGGCGATCAGCGTACCCGCGCCCTTGAGCACCAGATTCACGCGGTGCTCCCGCGCAAAACGCATGGCAAAGCCCTGCCGATCGGCTGCGATATCCTGGGTTGTCACCTCGCAAAGGCGCGCCATCTCCCCGGGATGAGGGGTCAGGATCACCGGCGCGGATGCCTTCTGTAGTACATGTATATTCCCGGCCAGCGCATTTATGCCATCGGCATCCACAACCACGGGACAGGCGGCGTGCTTTAGCATGTGTTCCAGCAGCCGGGCCGTGTGGGAGGTGTTGCCCAGTCCGCAGCCGAACACCACGGCGGAGGCGGAGGCGAGCTGCGCGTCCAGCAGCGCGGGCGCGGCCTCGAAATCAACGCCGCCCAGGTTGCTTTGGGCCAGCGGCAGGAAAGTGGCCTCCATCACATGGGCGGCAACGCCGGCGCACACCTCCGCCGTGGAGGCCAGAGTGACCAAGCCGGCGCCGCAGCGCAGCGCGGCCAGCGTACACAGCGCCGCCGCGCCCCGGTAGCTCTGGCAGCCCGCCACCACCAGCACACGGCCGAAGTCTCCCTTGTGGCTGTCGGCCGCGCGGGGGGGCAGGTCTTCAAACACCTGCTCGGTGTCGATGGCGCCGAAGATCGGCACAATGCCCCTGTGGGCCTCGGGTGGGATGCCGATATCCACCACCTCCACCTTGCCGCAACAGGACAAGGAGGAGGGCAGGATGTGCAGCGGCTTGAGGCTGTCGAAAGCAATGGTGAAGTCAGCCTGGACCGCGTCGGCATCCGCCGCGCCGGTGTCGCACTCCACGCCGGTGGGGATGTCCAGGGACACCACGGCCGCGATCGCCTCGTTTATGGCGCGGCATACCGCCCGGTGCGCGGGGCGCAGCTCGCCGTGAAATCCAGTGCCACAGACCGCGTCAATCACGATGTCGGTCTGCTCCAGGTATTCGTGTATTTTCTGGGCGTTTTCCTCGTACTCCAAGATCGGAATCTGCACCATCAGCGCCGAGCTGTACATGGCGGCGGCCTCCGGGCTTTGGGGGATGCCGTCCAGCAGCACGGCCACCACATTGGCGCCCTCCTCCACGAGCTTGCGGGCCACCACAAGCCCGTCGCCGCCGTTGTTGCCCCTGGCGCTGAACACCATGATGTTCAGTCCCGCCACCATAAAAGTGCGCCGGATAAACGCGGAGGCCGCGCTGCCTGCGTTTTCCATCAGGCGGTGAAAGGTCAAATCATAGGCGAGGGAGTTCTCCTCCGCCTGCTTCATCTGCGCGCCGGTCAGCACCCGCATCTTCAACACTCCTTGTCACTTTTCTGTATAGCCGACGACAAAAGCGACGGCGTGGTCCTTTGTGTGGGTGATGCTCACGTCGAAAGAGAGCCCCCGCTCTTCGGCCAGGGTTCTGGCGGCGCCGGTCAGCACCAGGCGAGGCTTGCCCAGCTTGTCCCGCGGCACCGACACCTCCCACAGCGCAAAGCCGCGCACACCGGTGGCCAGCGCCTTGGAAAACGCCTCCTTGACGCAGAAGCAGCCGGCTAGGAAGCTGGCGGGCGAGCCCCTGCGCAGATACTCCGCCTGCTCCTCGCCACTGAAGCAGCGGGCGAGAAAGCGAGGATTCTCAAGACTTTTGGATATGCGCGCGATCTCCAGCATATCCACACCTGTATATATCCGCATATCATACCTCCTCAGTGCCAGAAGCCCATGTGCTCTCCGAAGATATTCACACCAATCAAAATTAGGATGGCTCCGCCCAGATACACGGCCTTATCCCGAAGCAGGCCGCCGAACAGCCTGCCGATCAAAACGCCCGAAAAGCTGCAGAGGAAGGTCACCGCTCCGATAACGCTTACGGCGAACCAGATATTCACGTTCATAAACCCCAGCGTAACGCCGATCACAAGGGCGTCAATGCTGGTGGCCAGCGCCTGAAGCATCAGCTGGGGGAGGGAAAGCCCCTTGCCGGAAGCCTCCTGCGCCTGACCGCGCTCCTTCCACGCGCCGTGGATCATCCTGCCGCCGATCACGCTCAGTAATACCAGCGCCAGCCAGTGGTCGATGCGTTCTATAAGGTCATGAAAGCCGTGGCCGGCAAAATAGCCGATCAGCGGCATAAGACCCTGTGCTATGCCAAAGGCCAGCCCCGAGGACAGCGCGTTTTTGAACAGCGGGACGCGCCGACGCATCCCGTTGCTCACCGACACCGCGAAAGCGTCCATGGCGAGCCCCAGCGCCAACAGTAAAATCAAGTAAAACTGCAATTCCCATCACCACATCACAGTAGATTTTTCTTAATTTATCTATTATAAACCATACCGTAGTATTGGTCAAACCCGGTGCATGAATCATAAAAGTTCATGAACAGGGCATGAGAATCGCAAAGTTATTTACATTTTATTAAACAACTGTCCCAGATTTTATTGTAAAATAAGATGTATTGAACAAAAAGAAAGGCAATAAAATTTGTTTGGTTATGTCAAACCTTTCAAGCCGCACCTGCGCATGTGCGAGTACGAGACCTACAAGGCCGTGTACTGCGGGCTTTGCGGACAGTTGGGAAAATCCTTTGGTGCCGCCGCCAGGATGACGCTCAGCTATGACTTCACATTTCTGTGCATCGTATACTACGCCGCAGCGGACATCGCGCCGGGCTTTGCGTCCGGACACTGCCATGTGAATCCGCTCAAAAGGGCCACTATCTGCGGCGAGGACGAGGTGTTGCGATTTGGCGCCGACACCGCCATCATGATGATATACTACAAGCTGCTGGATAATATTCATGATCAAACAGGCATAAAGCGGCTTGGGTGGAAAATGCTGCACCCTTTCGTCCGGCGGGCGTACCGGAAAGCGGCAGAAAGGCGGCCGGACTGCGACGCCGCCATTTCCCGCTCCATCCGCTGCCAGAACGAGCTGGAGCAGCAGGCCGTCGCCAGCGTGGACGCCGCGTGTGAGCCCACAGCGCTGATGATGGCGGACATCTGCCGGTTGCTCAGCGGTGATAAGCGCCAACAGCGGGTGCTGGAGCGGCTGGGGTACTTCGTGGGTAGGTTTGTATACCTGTGCGACGCTCTGGACGACTTGGAGGACGACCTCGCGGCCGGGGGGTACAACCCCTATGCGCTGCGGTACGCGTTGACAGGGAACAGCTCCTTGGAGGAAAGGCAGCGTGTGCATGGCATTGCGCGCGAATCCCTATATGCGACCATTGTCGAGGCGGCCAAGGCCTACGAGCTGCTGAAAGCGGACAGGTTCCGGCCGATTATCGAAAATGTTCTGCTGCTCGGCATGCGGGCCAGCGTGGATGAAATACTTGCCAGGAAGGTGAATATCCAATGACCGACCCCTATCAGGTGCTGGGTGTATCTCCGGGTGCGAGTGACGATGAGGTCAAGTCCGCATACCGGGAGCTTGCGCGGAAATACCATCCCGACAGCTACGAGGGCAACCCGCTTTCGGACCTGGCCGAGGAAAAGATGAAAGAGATCAACGAGGCATATGATCAGATCATGAGCATGCGCCGCGGGGAAAACGCATCCGGCGGCAACGGCGGTCATGCGTCGGGTTCCCAATTTTTGGATGTCCGCAGGCTGATCAACTCCCGGCGCATCACCGAGGCTGAGGAGCTGCTGGACGGTGTTCCCCGCCATATGCGCGACGCCGAGTGGCACTTTCTGAAAGGAACCGTACAGCACACGCGGGGCTGGCTGGAGGAAGCGTATGAGAACATCTCCCGCGCCTGCGCCATGAACCCCCAAAATCCCGAATACCAGGCCGCGAAAAACCAGCTGTTGTGGCAGCGCCAGAACGGCCGTCCGGCGGGGCGCGCCGTCTATCCGGGTGGCATGAACACGGACGGCTGCAATATGTGCGACATATGCGCCACCCTGTACTGCGCCGACTGTTGCTGCGAATGCATGGGCGGAGATTTGATCAGGTGCTGCTGACGCGCGCCGGCGCCGGGAGGTAGAATGAGCAGAAAGAGCACGCAGATCGCACTGGGCGGCATGTTTTCGGCGCTGAGCCTGGTGCTGATGTTTATGACCGGCATGATCCCCTTTGCCACCTACGCAATGCCCGCGATGGCGGGGGCGATGCTGATTCCGGTCATGGTGGAAAATGGACGCAAGGCAGCACTCATGGTGTATGTCACTGTGGGGTTGCTGTCTGTTTTTGTTGTACCCGACCGGGAGGCGGCGCTGATGTTCATTGCTTTTTTCGGTTACTACCCGGTGCTGAAAATTTCGCTGGATGGCATACGCGCCGCATTCGCGCGCAGACTGCTCAAAATCGGGCTGTTTAACGTGATGATCGTGGGCGCCTACCTGGTGGCGCTCTTTGTGCTGGGCCTGCCCAACATGGCCGTGGACATGGGGGATTTGGGGAAGTATTCGGCGCTTGTGATGCTGGCGTTGGGCAACGTGGTGTTCTTGATCTATGACTTTGCGCTGGCGCGGTATGTGCGGCTGTACATCAACTGGTTCAAACCGACTTTTCTGCGCAGATAGGGGTGAGGATATGAAAAAGTGGATCACCGCTGCCACAGGGGCGGCGTCCATGTGGGTGCTTGGGCTTGCCGCCGCCGCTGAGAGCGGGACAGACCCCGACAGGGCGCTTGCAGCAGCGGATATCGGCAGGTTCGTAGGCTATTTCCTGATGGTCATGGGTGTAATTTTTGTGGCTCTTCTTTTGACAGATTGGATAGGAAAAAAATGGAATAATCACAAGAAGTAGTGCCGGAGAAAAAGGCACACACAATATCTGGAAAAGTCTTGTCGGCCGGCCCCCGGGGGCCGGTTTTTTCGCGTGATAGGCAACAAATTCGGACTTGCTTTTTAGCAAGTGAGCGTCTATAATATAAGAAGTGGTGAATTGTGGGTAAAAATCCCTGAATGTGGCTGGAGGTGGGGAAATGCTGATCGGCGAGTACGCCCATAGTCTGGACATCAAGGGCCGTGTCAACTTTCCCGCCAAGCTGCGCGAGGCGCTGGGCGCCCGCTTTTACATCACAAAGGGTCTGGATGGCTGCCTGTTCGTGTACGCCGAGGAGGACTGGAACGCACTGGGAGCAAAAATCCGGGCGCTGCCCATGTCCAAGGGTCGCGGGCTGCAGCGCTTCTTCTTTGCCGGCGCCGCCGAGGTGGAGCCGGACAAGCAGGGCCGTGTGCTGATTCCCCCCGCGCTGCGGGAGTACGCGGAGCTGGACAAGGACATCATGATCGTGGGTACCTTGGTCCGGGCCGAGATTTGGGACAAGGCCAAGTGGGAGCAGAGCTGCAGCGAGCTGACAGCCGACATGGTGGCCGAGGCCATGGACGAATTGGAGTTTTAATTTGAGTGAATTTCATCACCTTTCGGTGCTGCTGCGCGAAAGCGTGGACGGGCTGAACGTAAGGCCGGACGGCGTTTACGTGGATGGCACACTGGGCGGGGGCGGCCATTCGGCGGAGATCGCAAAGCGCCTGAAGACCGGAAAGCTCATCGGCATTGACAAGGACAAGCAGGCCCTGACAGCGTCGGCCGCCCGTCTGGCGGGCTTCGGCGCATTCGAGGCGGCACAGGGCGACTTCGGCGACATGGCGGAGCTCCTGGCGCGCCGGGATATCGAAAAGGTGGACGGAATCCTGCTGGACTTGGGGGTGTCCTCCCACCAGCTGGACACGGCGGAGCGGGGGTTTTCTTACCACAACGACGCGCCACTGGATATGCGCATGAGCGGAGCAGGCACAAGCGCCCGAGATGTGATCAATACCTATACAGTGCAGGAACTCGCCCGGATTTTTGCATCCTACGGCGAAGAAAAATACGCAAAGAGCATTGCCAGGGGCATTGAGCGGGCAAGGGCGGCGCGGCCGGTGGAGACCACGGGCCAGCTTGCCGAAATCATCAAGACGTCGATCCCGGCCGCCGCCAGAAGGGACGGACACCCTGCAAAACGGGTATTCCAGGCGGTGCGCATCGAGGTCAACGGTGAGTTGGACAGCCTCCGCCGTTTTTTGGACCGGGCAACGGACCTGCTAAAGCCCGGCGGAAGACTGGCGGTGATCACGTTTCACTCGCTGGAAGACCGCATGGTCAAGCAGGCGTTCGCAAACGCGGCCAGGGGATGCACTTGTCCGCCGGATTTCCCGATCTGCGTGTGCGGGAAAACGCCGGCCGCAAGGCTTGTAAACCGCAAGCCGATCTTGCCGGGCGAAGAGGAGCTTCGGCAGAACAAACGCAGCAGGAGTGCCAAGCTGCGCGTGTTGGAGAAAGCTTAGCAGATACGCACAAGGACGATAAAGGAAACGAGGGGGAGAGCAGTTATGGCAGCTTACAATACTAGTTCGGCATACGATTTATCGGCCTTTGAGGAGGCACCGAAAAAGCAGGCGCAGGCGCCCCGGCTCAAGGTGGTTCGAAACCGCTCCGCAAAAAGGACGCTGGCGGTCGCGTTCACCCCCAAGGCGCTGGCATCCTTTGTGATTGTAGTCACGCTAATCTGTCTGATGGTGTACAACCATGTGTGCCTGAACGAGATCACAGGCGACATCAACGCGCTGCGGGAGGAAATCGCCCAGCTGGAAAGCCAAAACGTGATTGTCACCAGCCAGTTGGACTCCATGCTCTCGTTGCGCGTGGTGGCTGAGCGCGCCAAGGACGAGCTTGGCATGGACCGCCTGGACAAATACCAGACCCGGTACGTGTACCTTTATGAGGAGGACAAGATCATCGTACCCGAGGAGCCTGCCCAGGGTGAAAACCCTACGGGTGTGGCGAAAATCGCGCGGTCATTATTTGACAGCCTGATGGAATATATCGGCAAACCGTAAAATATGATGATAGTGAGAAGCCGTCGTCACGGCAGCATCCGAAAGGGATGGAGAGCGCCCCGAAAAGGGACTCTCGGCAATAAAAAAGGAACACGGGTCTGCCCGTGAAAAAGCTGTGCGAGAGTTAAGACGGGATCATCTTAGCTCTTGTTTTATTTAACCGGAACAGTAAATGCATCTGTTCTACAGCAATAGAACCTTTTAGCTAGACAAGAAACGCTATACTTTGCTGCATGCGTTTGCACATAAGGCTTGTAAGCAATCCCCATTATTTGTTCAAACGCTATGATTTGGAGGTTCCTGTTCATGCAAAAGTCTGCATCCGGCAAAATGCGCGTACGCATGCGTGTTATGTTGTTTTTGTTTCTGGTGTTTGGGTTCGCGGTGATACTCGGCAAGCTGTTCACGCTGCAGATCGTGCAGGGCGAGGAGCTGCAGCAGCTCGCCGTGGAGCAGCAGACCCGTTCCACCACGCTGGGCGCACGCCGCGGCGCAATCTATGACCGCAACGGCAACGTGCTGGCCCGCTCGGCCACGGTGTGGGATGTGTGCATTTCCCCGGCGGAGCTTAATCAGGATACCCTGGACAAGGTGGCCGGGGACCTGGCGGAGATTCTGCAGGTTGACAAGCAGAAGATCCTGGAGGAGGCGGCCGACCGCAGGTACTATTACAAGTGTATCAAAAAGCGCGTGGAGCGCGACGTGGCCGACATGGTGCTGGAGTACACCACCGAGAACAAGGTGGAGGGCGTCTTCTTCGAGCAGGCAACCAAGCGCTACTACCGCTATGGCACGCTGGCCTCCACCGTGTTGGGCTTCACCAATTACGACGGCCAGGGCGCCTACGGCCTGGAGGCCTACTACGACAAGACCCTTTCAGGTACGGCGGGCATGGTGGTGTCGGCCAAAAACGCCAAGGGCAGCGACATGCCGTTTAAATACCAACAGCAGTTTCCCGCGCAGGATGGCAACAGCATCGTGCTGACCATCGACGAGACGATCCAGCACTACCTGGAAAAGAACCTGGAGACCGCTATTGTGGAGCACTCCATCGGCAATCGGGCCGCGGGCGTCGCAATGAACCCCAAAACCGGCGAGATTCTGGCCATGGCCACCAAGCAGGACTTCGACCCCAACGACCCCTTTGAGATCGCGGATCCCAATGCGCTGACCCAGCTGCAGCTGCTGCCCGAGGGCAGCAAGGAGTACAACGATAAGAAAAAGCAGCTGCAATACGATCAGTGGCGCAACAAGGCCATCTCGGACCCCTACGAGCCTGGCTCGGTGTTCAAGATCATCACGGCGGCCACCGCCCTGGACAACGGTGTGCTGAGCATACACGATCACTTCAACTGCACCGGCAGCTTCAAGGTGTCGGACCGGAACATCAGCTGCTGGAAAAAGGGCGGCCACGGCGGTCAAACCTTTATCGAGGGGATGCAGAACTCCTGCAACCCGGTGTTTATCCAGGTAGGCCAGCGCATCGGCGCGCGCCTGCTTTACGATTATATGGAGAGCTTCGGCCTGGGCGAGGTCACCGGCATCGATCTGCCCGGCGAGGCGCCGGGTATCCGGCAGGCCTTTGAGGTGCTCAACAAGCCCGGCAAGGTAGAGCTTGCCAGCACCTCTTTCGGGCAGACTTTCAAGGTTACGCCGCTTCAGCTGATCACCGCCACCAGCGCGGCGGTCAACGGTGGCAAGCTGATGCAGCCATACATTGTCAAGCAGGTGCTGGACCCCGAGGGCAACGTGATCAGCACCACCCAGCCAACCGTGAAGCGCCAGGTGATCTCGGAGGAGACCTCCGCCACCATGCGCATGCTGACCGAAGCCGTCGTGCAGGAGGGCTCGGGCAAAAAAGCGGCCATTCCCGGCTTTAGGATTGGCGGCAAAACAGGGACCTCCGAAAAGCTGGATCTGAAGCCGCTGGAGCTTAATGTGCTGTCCTTTGTGGGATTTGCCCCTGCGGACGATCCCCAGATCGCGGTCTTGGTCATGCTGGATGAGCCCAAGCTGGACCATGTGTTCGGATCGGTGATCGCGGCCCCGGTGGTGGGCGCCGTGCTGCAGGAGTCGCTGCCCTATATGAATATCGACCCGCAGTACACCCAGGAGGAACTGGCTGACAAGGAGGTCAAGGTACCCGATCTGATCGGCTTCAAGCCCCACGACGCCCAGGCGGAGCTGACGCCGCTGGGCCTGAAGACCAGGATCGTGGGCAACGGCGCCGATGTGCTGCGTCAGATTCCCAACGGCAACCAGACGATCGCCAAGGGCGGCACCGTGATCCTGTACACCCACGAGGACGACATCAAGACCGATATCGCGATCCCGGATGTGGTGGGCCTGACCGCACAGGGAGCCAACAAGGTCATTGTAGGCGCGGGGTTGAACATCGAGCTGCGCGGCCTGAAGACCGACGGCGTGCCCACCGTGGTGGAATCCCAGTGGCCGATGCCCGGCACCGAGGCGAAAACCGGCGACATCGTGATCGTCACCTTGGTCGAGGGCGAGCAGAAAGACCCGCGCTCCATCACAACTGACGCGGACGTGGAGGAAGCACTTCCATAGCCGCAAAATTGTAAAATATCATATATAAAATTACAATTAGTATAATATCACATTATTTTGTTCACATTTTTACCATTCTGATTTTTGTAGCCCGCCGCCCAGCCGCGGGCGCCGATAGGGGGAAAAGGCATGACCTTGTCACAGCTGCGGCTTGGCGTGAGCTGCAAAGACGACATAAAGGACTGTGAAATAACCGGAATCACCAGCGACTCCCGTCAGGTGGAAAAGGGAAGCCTGTTCTTCGCCATGCCGGGGCTGAAATTCGATGGCCACGACCACGCGGCCGCGGCCCTGAAAGCCGGCGCGTGCGCTGTTGTGGTACAGCGGGACCTAAAGCTGGAAAACCAGGTGCTGGTGGCCGACACCAGGGAGACCTACGGCATTATGTGTGGGAATTTCTTCGGGAATCCGGCGCGCAAGCTCAAGCTGATGGGGGTCACCGGCACCAACGGAAAAACCACCATCACCTACCTGATGAAGCAAATTTTGGAGTGCGCGGGCAAGCGGGTGGGGCTGATTGGCACCATCCACAACGAGATCGCCGACATGGTGCTGCCCGCCAAATACACAACGCCGGACGCACAGCAGCTGCACGCCATGCTGGCGCGCATGGTGGCGGCGGGCTGTGAATACGCGGTGATGGAGGTGTCCTCCCACGCGCTGGACCAGCACCGGGTGGCGGGCTGCCACTTCGAAACAGCCGCTTTCACCAACCTGACCCAGGACCACCTGGATTACCATCACGACATGGAGCGTTACTACGCCTGCAAGCGGCGTCTGTTCGATGTGTGCGGCACCGCCGTAATCAACCTGGACGACGAATACGGCCGCCGCCTGCAAGGTGAGCTCGACTGTAAAACGATAACCTACTCCTGCGGGAGCGACCAAGCGGACTACACCGCCCACAACATCAAGTTTGGCTCCACAGGCAGCCGCTTTGCGCTGCTGGCGGGCGAAAGGCTGGCGCGGGTGGATTTTTGCATGCCCGGCATGTTCTCGGTGGCCAATGCCCTTGCGGCGGCGGTCAGCTGCATGGCGGCGGGCATCGACCTGGATGTGGTGGTGGAGGGGCTAGCCAAATGCACCGGCGTTTCGGGCCGGGTTGAGATTCTGCCAACCGGTACGCCCTACACCGTGATCCGCGACTACGCCCACTCGCCCGACGGTCTGAAAAACGTGCTGGAGACCGTGCGGGAGTTCGCGCCCGCACGAGTTGTGACACTGTTCGGCTGCGCGGGAAACCGGGACCGGGCCAAGCGGCCCATCATGGGCGAGATCGTGGCAAGGCTCTCCGACTTTGTCATCCTCACCTCCGACAACCCCAGGGATGAGTCGCCCCAGCGCATCATCGAAGATGTCCTGCCCGGGCTCAAGGGGCACGGGACGCCCTACAAGGTGGACGCCGACCGCTATGGAGCCATTAAGTGGGCGCTGGAAAACGCCCGCGACGACGACACGCTGGTGCTGGCGGGCAAGGGCCATGAGGATTATCAGGTGCTGGATTTTGGCACCGTGCACTTTGACGAGCGGGAGATCGTGCTGGAGATGCTGGGCATAAAAGAGTAGCTCCGGCCACTGCGTTCACCACACCCCGGAAAGGAAGAGAATGACGATGAAGCCGCTGCTGATGGCAGAGATCGCCCGCGAGCTGGGCGCGCGGTACACGGGCCCGACACGGGAGGTAGTCAAGGCTGTCTCCAGCGATACCCGTGCCCTGCCGCCGGGCTGTCTGTTTGTAGCGCTGAGAGGCGACCGCTTCGACGGCAACGACTACGTGGACAGCGCCCTCGAGCAAGGCGCCGCCTGGGCCGTGGCCGAGCGCCTACCGGACCGGAACCGGGAGCGGGTGCTGCTGATGAAAGATACCCGCTGGGCGTTGCTGCGCATTGCGGGACTCTATCGCCGCAGCCTGGATGTAAAGGTTGTGGCCGTTACCGGCAGCGTGGGCAAGACCACCACAAAGGAGATGGCCGCCAGCGTGTTGCAATCGCGGTACAGGACGCTGAAGACACAGCAGAACCTGAACAATGAGATCGGCCTTTCCCAAACAATCCTGCAGCTGGAGGAAGACCACCGCGCGGCGGTGCTGGAGATCGGGGTGGACGGCCCCGGACAGATGGCGCCCCTCTCACTTTGCGCCGCGCCGGATGCGGCCATTGTCACCGGCATCGGGGTTTCCCACATGGAGCGGTTTGGCAGCCGGCAGGGAATCCTGCGCGAAAAGCTGGACATCGCGCGCGGCATGAACGGCGGCGCCCTGATCCTGAACGGGGACGACGACCTTTTGACCACTTTCGACAGCAGCGCCGGTGTGGGCAGAGTGCTGCGCTACAGCGTCGAGGACGAGGCGGCCGACGCCTGCGCGCGCCGGATCGAGGAGCACGCGGGCCAAACCAGCTTCCAGATCCTGTGCGGCGGCGAGCGCTGCGACGCGCAGATCCCCGCTGTCGGCCGGCACAATGTGAGCAACGCGCTGGCCGGATTCTTGGCGGGGGTGTCTCTGGGCATCGACCCGCGGGACGCGGCGGCGGCGCTGCGAAGCTACCAGCCCGCCGGTATGCGGCAGCGGGTGGTGGAGCACGGCCGGCTTACGGTAGTGGAGGACTGCTACAACGCAAGCCCCGACTCAATGCGGGCGGCTTTGTCCACACTGGGCAGCATGCACCGCGAGGGCAGGCGCATTGCCATATTGTCCGACATGCTGGAGCTGGGCGAGATTGCCGCCCGGTCCCACTACGAGGTGGGGCGGCAGGCGGCGCGGCAGGCGGACATCCTGCTATGCACCGGACCCTTGGCCGAGAGCTACCTGCGGGGTGCCCGGGAGAGCGGCCTGAGGGATGCGCGGCACTTTGAAACCCAGCAACAGCTCTTTGCACACCTCAAGCAGATCGTCGGTCCCGGCGACATCCTGTGGTTCAAGGCGAGCCGCGGCATGAAGCTGGAAAATATTATACAAAAAGTATATGAGGAGTGCTGATATACTATGAGTAACTTGTCGGTTCTGTCGGCGATTGTGGTCGCATTCGGTGTCAGCGTTCTTCTGGGGTTTTGGCTAATCCCCCTGTTGCGGAAAATCAAATACGGCCAGACCATCCTGGATATCGGGCCCAAGTGGCACAAGGGCAAGCAGGGCACGCCGACCATGGGCGGCGTTCTGTTTATCGCGGGCATCACGCTGGGCATCCTGGCTGGCTACGCCATGCTGCTCAGCGGCAGCGGCGGCGCCATGTTCAGCCACCGCCTGCTGGACCACATGTACATCGCGCTGGGGCTGCTGATGGCGCTGGCTTTCGGGCTGGTTGGCTTTGTCGACGACTACATCAAGGTGGTCAAAAAGCGCAATCTGGGGCTGTCGGCCGGGCAGAAGATGGTGATGCAGTTCTTTATCGCCATCCTGTACATCGCCGGGCTTTACCTGGCGGGCAGCCGCTCCACCTTTGTGCGGATCCCCTTTCTGGGCGAGTGGGAGCTGGGGATCTTGTACTTCCCGCTGGCCGTGATCGGCATTGTGTACATGACCAACGTGGTGAATATCACCGACGGAATCGACGGGCTGTGCACCTCGGTGACCTTTGTGTCGTCCCTTGGATTTCTGGTTGCGGCATCCGTTCTGCGAAACGAGGGCATGAGCGTCATGTCCGGCGCGCTGGCCGGCGGCTGCATCGGCTTTTTGATGTGGAACTTCCATCCCGCAAAGGTGTTTATGGGGGACACAGGCTCCCTTTTCCTCGGCGGCATGGTGGTCGCCTTGGCATTTGGGCTGGGAATTCCTGTATATTTGGCCCTGCTGGGACTAATATATATATTGGAAGGTCTTTCAGTTGTGATCCAGGTCAGCTATTTCAAGCTCACACGCCTGCTGACCGGAACGCCGAAGCGCCTGTTCAAGATGAGTCCGATTCACCATCACTTTGAGATGTGCGGATGGAGCGAGAGCAAAATCGTGGTGGTTTTTTCGCTGCTGCAGGCCGTGTGCTGTGTGGTCGCAGTGACTGCGGTCATGCGGTTCTAGTTGTTTATTGCGGTGGTGCGGAAAATGAAAGGGGAAATGAAGATTGGATCGTTCCGAACGAGCATCTGGGGCGAGACCCGCGCCTATGACAGAAGTGAAGCGCGGCTTTTCGCTCTTTAACACAAAGGTTGGCAGTGTGGACATGACGTTTCTGATCCTGGTCACGCTGCTGCTGACAATCGGTTTGATCATGCTGTTTTCAGCGAGCTATCCCTATGCGTACTACTACCGGGGCAACTCCTACACCTTTATCTCCAACCAGCTGGTATTTGCCATTTTGGGCAGTATCCTAATGCTGATGATCTCTACCGTGGACTACAAGGTACTGTACAATCTTGCATGGCCGATCATGATCGTGACAATGCTGCTGCTGGTGGTCGTGCTCTTTTCGGAAAAGATCAATGGCGCCAGGCGATGGATCGATTTGGGCTTTACCACCTTGCAGCCCTCCGAGATCGCGAAATTCGCGGTGGTGGTGCTGTTTACGCACCTGATCTGCGCCATGGGCGACAAAATGAAGACTTTCCGCCACGGGATTCTGCCTTTTGCGGGGATTCTGGGTGTCCTCGTGGTGCTGATGATGCTGGAGCCGCACCTGTCCGGCACCTTGCTGATATTGTCCATTGGCGCAATCATGATGATTGTGGGTGGCGCGAATATGAAATGGTTCGGCCTGGCGGCGGTCATAGGGCTTGTGGCGCTGGGCGTCATCGTCATGATCCCGGGCGTGATTGAGTATGCGGGCGACCGCTTTGTCGCCTGGCTGGACCCGTTTTCCGACCCGCAGGACAAGGGCTTTCAGACCATTCAGTCCCTGTATGCCATCGGCTCCGGCGGACTGATGGGCGTGGGCATCGGCAATTCCCGGCAGAAATATCTGTACCTGCCCGAGCCGCAAAACGACTTCATCTTTGCAATCGTGTGCGAGGAGCTGGGCTTTGTGGGCGCCACGTTTATCATCCTGCTGTTCGCGCTGCTGGTGTGGCGCGGCTTTGTGATCGGCATGCGCTGCAAGGACCGCGTCGGCTCGCTGCTGGCAGTGGGTCTCACGGCCCAGGTGGGCCTGCAGGCCGTGCTGAACATCATGGTGGTGACCAACACGATACCCAATACCGGCATATCGCTGCCATTTTTCAGCTACGGAGGAACGTCGCTGGTCATGCTGCTCTGTCAGATGGGTGTGGTGCTGGCGGTATCCAGACAAACCACCCTGGAAAAGCTGTAAGCATCAAGTCACCGACTGGTGGACGCAACCTGGCATGGGGATGCACGCGGCTTTTTGAAGAAGAGAGAGGGGGCTTGTGCCTATGAGAATCCTGTTCGCCTGCGGTGGCACGGCGGGCCATATCAATCCGGCGCTGGCGGTGGCCAATACCATTCAAAAGGAGCTGCCGGACACCAAAATCCTGTTTGCGGGCAACCCGGAGGGGATGGAGGCCAGGCTGGTGCCGAAGGCCGGCTACCCCTTTGCGCCTATCGAGATTCAGGGCTTTCAGCGGCGGCTAAACTGGCGCAACATCAAATACAACACAAAATCAGCCCTTTACCTGCTCGGCGCGTCCTCAAAAGCCAGGGATATCATCGAGGACTTCTCACCCGATCTTGTGATGGGCACTGGCGGCTATGTCAGCGGCCCCATCCTGCGCGCGGCCGCTAAGCTGGGCGTCAAAACGATCACCCACGAGCAGAATGCCTTTCCGGGCGTAACCACAAAGCTGCTGACCAGATATGTGGACAAGGTGTTGCTGGCGGTGGCGGAGGCCAAGGACCACCTGCCCGCCGGCAGGGAGTATATTGTAACCGGCAATCCCATCCGCCAGGAGATCCTGTTGGCGGACCGGGGCAAGGCCCGCGAGGAGCTGGGGGTGGGCGGCAGGCTGTGCCTGCTCAGTTTCGGGGGAAGCCTGGGCGCGCGGCGCATCAACGAGGCCATTGCGGATGTGGTGGCTCATTTTGTGGCCACCGGACGCATCCATCACATACACGCCACCGGGCAATACGGCACCGAGCTTTTCCCGGAGCTTTTGCTGAAAAGGGGGATCGCTTGGCGCGATAACCCACACATCGACATTCGCGAGTACATCGACAACATGCCACAGTGCCTGGCGGCCGCCGACCTGGTGATCTGCCGCGCGGGCGCTCTCTCGATCAGCGAGCTGCAGGCGGCCGGCCGGCCATCCATTCTGATTCCATCGCCCAATGTGGCGGAAAACCACCAGTTCCACAACGCGATGGTGTTGGCGTCCAAGAACGCGGCAGTTGTGATTGAGGAAAAGGACCTGACCGGCAAGCGTCTCTGCAAGGTTGTGCGGGAGCTCACCGCCGACCCGCAGGAGCTTGAAAACATCGGGAGGAACGCCGCATCGCTGGCGATTATCGACGCAAACGAGCGTATATGTGCCGAAGTTTACAGTCTTGGGATCAAAAATAATGGAATTTAGTCCCGTTTTTATTTTTTAAGCCGCAATTTTGTGGCATTATCACCTATTAATAGCGTTTTGCATAGTATGGCTTGTGAGCTATCGCGCTTTGCTTTGTAAGAAGAAAGCGCGGGGGCCGGCGCCCACCTCAGCAGAGGCGGGCCGGCGCCGGAATGCAGCGATCACCCCTTTTTCTTTTTGTTGGAATCGCTGTAAAACGCTATGAAAGGGTGAAAGGAATGGCCAAATTTACGGTTGAAGGCGGCAACAGGCTCAGCGGCGAACTGGCAATTCACGGCGCGAAGAACGCGGTGCTGCCGATTTTGGCCGGAGCATTACTGACAGGGAAGAGCGTGCTACATAACTGCCCGGCTTTGTCGGATGTTACCGCAGCATGCAATATACTGAGTTATCTGGGCTGTGAAGCAAAATGGGAGGGCAACAGCGTGGAGATTTGCTCCAAAAGCTTGAGCTGTTGCGATATACCCGACAACCTGATGCGGGAGATGCGCTCCTCGGTGGTGTTTCTAGGCGCGGTGGTCGCGCGCTGCGGTCGGGCGCGCGTCTCGCTGCCAGGCGGCTGCGAGCTGGGCCCCAGGCCCATTGACCTGCATTTGTCTTCGCTGCAAAAGCTTGGCGTGGAAATCGCGGAGGACCACGGCTATCTGGACTGCGTGGTGCCGGAAAAGCTGCGTGGAGCGAGTATATCGCTGCCCTTTCCCAGTGTGGGGGCGACCGAAAACATTATGCTGGCGGCTTGCACGGCGGAAGGGGAAACCGTGATCCACAACGCGGCGCGGGAGCCCGAGATTGAAGACCTTGCAAATTTTCTGATCAAAGCGGGCTCGCGGATTCAGATCGGCGATAACGGCACGATTTACATCAGCGGCGTGAAAAAGCTGCACAACGTGGAGTACCAGGTGATCCCCGACCGCATTGCCGCCGCAACCTATCTGTGTTGCGCGGCGATCACGCGCGGCGAAGTTCTGCTCAAGAATGTGATTCCGGGCCATCTGACCGCAGTCTATCCGATTTTAGAGGAGGCGGGCTGTACGGTCCGCATCACGGCGGACAGCATCTGGCTCGCGTCCGCCGCGCGTCCCAAGCCCGTGCGCATGGTGCGCACCATGCCTTATCCGGGCTTTCCCACCGATGCGCAGTCGCCGCTGATGGCGCTGTCCTGCGTTGCGGACGGAACATCGGTTTTCGTGGAGAATATCTTCGAAAGCCGTTACAAGCACGCCGGCGAATTGGCGCGCATGGGCGCGAAAATCAAAGTGGAGGGCCGGGTGGCGGTTGTGGAAGGCGAAAAGCAGCTCCACGGCGCAACTGTGGTATGCACCGACCTGCGCGGCGGCGCGGCGCTGGTCACGGCGGCCCTAATGGCGGAAGGCGTGAGCGAGATCACCGCGATCCAGCACATCGAACGCGGGTATCAGAACCTGGACGAGAACCTGGCGGCGCTGGGCGCTGTGATAAAAAAGGCCTAGAGTGTGTTTTGAAGCCCCGAGCTGCTTTCCAAAGCAGGTTTCAAAACACACTCCAGCACCCCCGCATGGAGGTTTAAAGTGGCGAGACAAACAAAAAAGGCAACGGGTCGGCGGGCGGCGGCGCAGGCCGCCAACAGCCGTCGGCGCAGGCGAAAGCGCAGAGGCAGGAAAACAATCCACTACGCGCTGCTGGTGATCTTCGTTCTGGCAGCGGGCGCCATTCTCTCTTTCACGGCCTTTTTCAAGGTGGAGGAGGTCAGGGTCGTTGGGTGCGACCGTTATTCGGACACCGAGCTGATCCGGGACAGCGGCATCCGGCTGGAGGACAACCTGCTCAGAGTTTCCACGGATCAGGTGGAGCAGTTGCTGCTCGAAAAATACCCGTACATCGAATCGGTGCGCGTGCGGCGCAAGCTGCCCCCGGCCATTGAGCTGCAGATCACGCAGTCAGTCCCGTCCGTGGCGATCATGGACGGCGATGAAATCGTGATGATCACAAAGCAAGGCAAGGTGCTGGAGCGGGGCAAGCTGTTCATACCACCCGAAATTCCGGTTGTCAAGGGGATTTCAACCGTGATGCAGGACCCGGAGTGGAAGCCCGATCCGGACAAGCCCGACGAGGAGCCGAGGCTTATAAAGGTGCAGCCGGGACAGGTGCTGGGTGTGCTTTCCCGCGAGGGGCTTGTCATGCTGGATTACCTCTTTGAGGCGGCGGAGAAGACCGGGTTTGAGCATATCACCAATGTGGACATCACAAATCCGCTAAATATGCTGATTGTATTTGAAAACCGTCTGCTGCTGAAGATGGGCACCGAGGCGGACCTAGACCACAAGCTGGTCTTCATCCAGGCTGTCCTGGAGGAGCTGGAGCCCAGCGCGCAGGCACGCATCGACGCCAGCAACGCAAAGAGCAAAAAGGAGCTGGTGATCAAGAATATCACCTTGGAGCAGGCCCTCGCGCTGGAAGAGGGCAAGCGGGCCGGCGACTCCTCCGGCGAGGCGCCGGGTAGGGAATCCGGCTTCGAAACCCCCGCGGAAGAACAGGGGGATCGGCAAAGCGGCGGGGAGGAACTGTCGGCAGAGGAATAAAAATATTGAATTTTAAAAAAAATCAAAAATAACTGCATAATAACTTGAGTTTTTTGCAAAGATTTGATAAAGTATATAAGATAAGCGAAAACCCAAAGAAGCAGAACGATAGTTCAATTAGGAGGAACCAAAATGCCGATGTCTTTTGGGATGGATAATGAGTCGGAAAGGATTGTAAACATCAAGGTTATTGGTGTGGGCGGCGGCGGCGGTAACGCCATTAACAGAATGATAGAGTCGCAGCTGGAAAGCGTTGAATTCATATCGATCAATACAGACAGCCAGGCATTAAACCACTCAAAGGCCTCCCTTAAGCTACACATTGGCGGAAAACTGACAAAGGGCAAGGGTGCCGGCGGCTTCCCCGACAAGGGGCAGAAAGCAGCCGAGGAAAACCGCGAGGAAATCGCCTCCGCCCTGAAAGACGCCGACATGGTATTCATCACCGCCGGCATGGGCGGCGGCACTGGCACCGGAGCGGCCCCGATTGTGGCCGAGATTGCCCATGAAATGGATATATTGACGATCGGAATTGTGACAAAGCCGTTTACATTTGAGGGAAAACGCCGCATGGAGCAGGCCGAGGGTGGCGTGGCGGCGCTCAAGGAAAGCGTGGACGCGCTGCTTGTGATCCCCAACGAGCGGCTAAAGCTGATTTCAGAGCAAAAAATTACACTGAAAAACGCGTTTTCCGAGGCGGACAACGTGCTGCGGCAGGGCGTGCAGAGCATATCCGACTTGATCAATGTGCCCGGGCTTGTAAACCTGGATTTCGCGGATGTTACGGCGGTGATGAAAGACGCCGGATACGCGCATATGGGTGTGGGACATGCCTCCGGCAAGGACAAGGCCGAGGTGGCCGCCAACCAGGCGATATCGTCGCCGCTGCTGGAGACCTCGATCAAGGGCGCCAAGGGTGTGATCATCAACATCACCGCCTCCGAGGACGTGGACCTGGAGGAGGTGGACCTGGCGGCGTCCATGATCCATTCGCAGGCACACCCGGATGTAAACATCATCTGGGGCGCGGCGCTTGACGCCAACCTGCAGGATGAAATGATCATCACGGTGATCGCCACCGGATTTGAAGAGGCCCCCAGCTCCAAGCCGTTCGCGACGCCGGAAGCCTCGGCTGCCGCTCCTTTGGCGGATGCGGGGGAGGCACACTCCTTTGAGGAGGAGGACGACCAGGGCTTTTACGACATCATGGCGCTGTTCAACAACAAGAATAAATAGCCGGTGCAATGAATTTGCGCAGAAAACTGGGGCGGTACATTGTAGCGCCCCGGAAGCTTTTTATGCATTGCACACAAGAGTTAAAAGTAGCTGTTTACCTTGTCCTTGGTGATACAGTTCGCCTTGTCCATGCTACCGTTGATGACCCGCAAGGGGGCCCATACCGGTATAGGCGTGCTTGTCTACAATCTTCTCTTGTGAATCACTGAGCAGGGTGGTAATTTCTTCGTAACAACGCCGAATTACCGCATGTAGATTTCTTCGTATTCGATTGAATCGGCTGCGTTCACAGAAACCAGGGA